>QFCS01001048.1_pt1 | contig 366020 bp, 309 predicted proteins | sample 3576561 | NCBI WGS metagenome assembly QFCS01 | reverse complement strand
CGGGAGAGAGGAACAAGCAGCTAGCGCTTGGCGGCGAGGCGTAGCGAGCCAATAGCAGTTGACGTTCAACCCCTGGCAGCGCCGGCTGGAGTGGCGCGCGCAGGGGTCAGTCGGCCATGGATGGCCGACTGAGCTTCGTCGCGACAGGACGTCGCGTCGAAGCGACCCCGAGCACGTCGCTCCAGCCGGGAACCCGTTCGTCGTGCAACGACGAACGGGCGCGGACTTCGGGGCCTGCTTTCTTTGCTTACTTTCTTTGCAGGAGCAAAGAAAGTAAGCCCCGGCCGGGAAGGCCAAAAACCCTCAGCTCACAACTGAAACAGCAGCAACCAACAAACCAAGAACGCATTCCACCCACCCAACCGGACATCAGCTCACACCCCAAACGGCCTACCCATTCCGGCAAATGGGCGATCCCCCGCTCCACACCTACTCTGCACCGGGTCAGCCGCCTCGATCGCGGCCTCACGCTCGAGCCGCCATGACCCTCGCTCACACTCAAAAAAACAACCCAGGCCGACCGCGCTGGCCCGCGCTGCTCACCGCAGCACTGTTCGCTCAGACGCTATCGGCGCATCACGCCTTCGCAGCGGCCGAAAGCACGCAGCAACAACCCGTCGACGCGGCCATCGAACGCCAGGCCGAGGCCGACAGCCTCGAAGGCATCGCGGCCGAAGGCGCCCTGCTCTACAACGCCGAACCCGTCAAGCAGGACGGCTATGCCTACTGCGGACAATCGGTCGCGCTGTCCGAGCGCGGCGAATTCCGCCTGAGCATTCGCGCGGCGAGCAAGGCCCTGCACGTGGCCCGCGCCACCGACAACGAAGACCTCATGGCGCTCGCGAGTCGCGATCTCGCCATCGCCTACAGCTACAGCGGCAATCTCGATCAGGCCGAACGCTTCGCGCTCGAAGCACTCAAGCACAAGCCCAAGGATCCGCAGGTCGTCGTCGGGCCTTCGCACAAGATTCTCGGCGACGTCTACACGCGTCGTGGCGACTACGACAAGGCCGTCGCGAGCTTCGAGCAAGCCGATCGCACGAGCTCCGATCGCTTCCGCCCGCTCGTCAAGACCTCGCTCGCCAACGCGCTCGTCGACGCCGGCGATCTGACGCGTGCGCGCAGCATCTACGCCGAAGTGCCGGCGCAACAAGACCCGACGCTGCGCAACCAGTTGCTGCGCACGCAGGCCCGCCTGCTGACCGCCGAGAAGAAGCCGCAGGAAGCCATCGCGGTCTACGAGCAGCTCGCGGGCATGAAAGATGGTGGCGATCCGGCGTACCTGCGCCTGTGGGCGCAGGACGGCATCGCACGCAACCGCCTCGCGCTCGGCAATCGCAGCGAGGCCGCGAGCGCCTGGGATCTGGCGGCGACCGAAGCCGATCGCGTGCGCGCCGAGTTCCGCAGCGAAGAGATCCGGATGGGCCTGTTCTCGGACGTGCAGAACGTGTTCGAGAACGCCATCAGTCTGCAGCTCGATCTGGGCAACGGCCAGCGCGCGTTCGAGCTCTCGGAACGCAGCCGCTCGCGCGCCCTGCTCGATGCGGTGCGTGGCCGCGCCGAGCTCGCCGATGCGCAGAACACGGTCGACATCCGATCGCTGCAGGCGCTGCTGAACCCCGACGAGCGCGTGCTCGAATTCCATGCGCTGACCAACGAGCTCGTGGCCTGGAGCGTGAGCCCCACCGAGGTGAAATCCACGCGCCTGCCGCTCTCGCGCAGCGATCTCGTGCAGGTCGTCGATGCGTTCCGCAGCTCCATCATCAACGGCAAGAAGTCGGCGGTTTCCGGCGCCGAACAGATCGGCCAGCTGCTGCTCAAGCCGCTCGCGATCGAGCCCGGGACGCGCCTGCTGATCGTGCCGCACGGGCCCCTGCACTATCTGCCGTTCCAGGCCTTGCGACTCGATGGCCAGTATCTGATCGAGCGCAACAAGCTCTCGATCGCGCCGTCGAGCACGATCGCCAGCCAGCTCGCGCAGCGTCCGCCGCATGCGCGCCACAAGCTCGTCGCATTCGGCAACCCGCTGATCGAAGCCAAGTTCGACCTGCCGGGCTCCGAAGGCGAAGTCAGAACGGTGTCGTCCTACTTCGACGACAAGGCCGTCTATTTGCGCGCCGACGCGACCAAGACGCGCTTTCGCGAAGCCACCGCCGGTGCCGGCATCGTCCACGTCGCCGCGCATGCGATGGCCGATACGGTCGACCCGCTCTACTCGCGCATCCTGCTCGCCAACGAGCGCGGCAGGCAGAGCTTTCTCGAAGCGCACGAAGTGCTCAACCTCAAGCTCGGCGATGCGGACATCGTCACGCTGTCGGCCTGCGAATCCGGGCTCGGGCGCATCGCCAGCGGTGACGAAACACTGGGCTTCACGCGCTCGTTCCTGTCGGCCGGAAGCTCGAGCCTGATCGCCTCGCTGTGGCCGGTCTCCGACGATGCGGCCGAGATCCTCATGTCCACGCTGTATCGCGAACTCGCGCGCGGCACCGATCTGCAGGGCTCGATGCAGCAGGCCCAGCTCGCGGTGCTGCGCAATCCCAAGATGGCCCACCCGTTTTTCTGGGCCCCGTTCAACCTGATCGGCAACTGGCGCCTGACGGTGAAGCAATGAAGGTTTCGCGCACTTTGATCCTGATCGCCGCCGGCGTCGGCGGCCTGGCGGTGATCGCACCGGCTTCGGCCCAGGAGCCCTCACCCGGTCCGATGAATGCGGGCGACCCCACCGCGAGCGTCGCCGGCCCGACACGCGTGGTGATCCAGAACGTGCGCTTCGTCGGCGTCACCGCGGTGAACCCGGGCGCGCTGCGCTGGCTGCTGCACGATCAGTTCAACAAGCCGCTGAGCTACGACGACCTGCAGGCGATGGCCGAGAAGGTCACGCGCTATTACCGCAAGAACGCGTACTTCCTCGCTCGCGCCGCGTTGCCGGTGCAGGACCTGTCGAGCGGCATTCTCGAAATCCACGTCACCGAAGGCCGCGTGGGCAAGGTCAGCGTACGCATCGCCGAAGACGCGCCGGTCAGCGAATCGCGCGTGCAGGCCATGCTCGAGCCGCTGCGCTCTCAGAGCGTGCTCAACAATCGCGTCTACGAACGCACGATGCTGCTGATCTCGGACTTGCCCGGCGTGCGCGCGAACGCGACGCTCGAAGAAGGCAGCGAATCCGGCACCACCGACATCAAGGTCGAAATCAGCGCCAAGAAGCGCTGGCAGGTCGCCGTCGACGCGGACAACGACGGCACCAAGGCCACCGGACGCGAGCGCGCCGGCGTCACCGCGCGCTGGGGCAGCCCGAGCGGCAACGGAGACAATCTCGACGTGCGCGTGCAGGCCTCGAGCGATGCCTCGCTGGCCTTCGGACGCATCGCCTACGAGCTTCCGGTGGGCTATGACGGCTGGCGCGCCGGCGCCGGCATCGCCCATGTGCAATACGATCTCGGCGGGCAATATTCCGTGCTCGACGCCGAGGGCAAGGCCGACGTGGCGAATCTGTTCGCCACTTATCCGATCCACCGCTCGCGCAACGAAAACGCCCTGCTGCGACTCAACGTCGAATACAAATCGCTCAACGACGACATCAAGCTGGTCGGCCTCGAAAGCCGCAAGCATCTGATCAACGTCTCGGCTGCCACCAACTACGAAGCGCGCGACGCCTGGGGCGGCGGCGGATTCAACAGCCATGCGATGTCGGCGACCTGGGGCCGGCTGACGATCGAAGACGACATCACGCGCTACTTCGATCAAAGCGCCTTCGGCCGCCAGACCGAAGGCAATTATCTCAAGCTCAATTTCCAGCTCAGCCGACTTCAATACCTGTTCGCGCGCAACAACCTGTTCCTCGGCGTCGCCGGACAGGTCGCGAGCAAGAATCTCGATCCGGCCGAACAGCTCAACATCGGCGGCGCCGGCACCGTGCGCGCTTACGCCAACAGCGAGCTGCTCGCCGATACCGGCATCGTCGCGAACCTCGAATGGCGCATCGGCCTCACGCGCCAGTTCACCTTGTTTCCGTATTACGACCTCGGCCACGGCAGCGTCTTCGAGCGTGTTGCGGGCGCCAACGATGGCGGACGCACCATCAGCGGCTACGGTGTGGGCCTGACCTGGTCGCAGATCGGCAACTTCTTCATCACCACCTCGGTGGCCTGGCGCGACAAGGGCGAGCCTCCGCTCGCCGAAGGCAGCGACCACGAACCGCGCTGGCTGTTCCAGCTGCAGAAATCCTTTTGACGATTCGCGAAGCCGCGAGGTCTGAATCCATGTCCGCACGAAATCACGCTCAGCGCCCGATCGTCCGCCGTCCGTACTCGCATGGCGTCTTCACGCCGCGTCGCACCGCGATCGCAACGGCGATCGCGATGTTCGCCTCGCCTGCCCTGCATGCCGACCCGCTGCCCAACGGCGGCACCGTGGTCAGTGGCGGCGCGACGATCAACCAGGCCGGCAACGCGATGACCATCAACCAGTCGACGCGTGGCGCGATCATCGACTGGGCCGGCTTCTCGATCGACGCCGGCTACAGCGTCGACTTCATCCAGGCGCTCGGCGCCAATTCGGTCACGCTCAATCGCGTGCTCGCGGGGGGCGATCCATCGACGATTTCCGGCAGCCTCACCGCCAACGGACGGGTCTTCCTGGTCAACACCGCGGGCGTGCTGTTCGCACCGGGGTCCAGCGTCAACGTCGGCGGACTGGTCGCGTCCACGCTCGACATCAGCAATGCCGATTTCAACGCCGGCGTCGACAGCGGAAGCTTCCGTTTCGTCGCGGTCGATGACGAGAGCACGCGCGAGGTGACCAATCGCGGCAACATCGTCGTCAACGGCGGCGGCACCGCTGCGTTGATCGGCAGCGCCTCCAACGAGGGCAGCATCACCGCCGACCGCGGCACCATCGCCATGGGTGGCGCGCGCAACGTCACGCTCGATTTCGAAGGCGACGGACTCACGCAGCTCAGCGTCGATGGCGCCTTCCTGTTCACCACCGCCACGGTCTCAAACTCCGGTTCGTTGCAGGCCGACGGCGGACAGGTGGTCATGCGCGCGATCGGGCAGACCGACTACTTCGAGCAGGTCGTCAACCAGAGCGGCCTGGTGCGCGCGCGTTCGCTCGAAAGCCGCGAGGGACGCATCATCCTGTCGGGCGGCGACGAAGGCGGTGTCGACGTGCACGGACGGCTCGACGCTTCGGCTGGAGCGGCCGGCGTCGCGGGCGGCAGCATCAGCATCGAAGGCAACGTGATTCATGTTGCGCGCACGCCGATCTCGGTCGCATTGCCGCCGGTTCCGACGATCGACGTCTCCGGCAACGGCGCGGCCAACGGCACGCTGACGATCGACTCGCGCCAGAGCGTGGTCGTCACTTCGGCCGCGACCAACAACGTCGAGTACGGCGACGGCAACTCCTATGTGCTCGACGGCTCGCTCAACACGGCGCTCGACAGCGCGAGCCGCATCGACATCATCAGCCGCGAAGGCCAGATCAACATCGATCAGGATGTGGCGCTCCGGCGCACGGTCGACGGCGATGCGGTGAGCCTGAACTTCGATGCGGCGCGCGCGTTCTTCGGCGGCATCAACAACGACGGCGATCCGTCTGCCTGGTCGCTCGTCGCCGATCGCGGCGCCATCGACCTGAGCGTCAACGCGCAGTCGTCGGTGCTGATCAACGAGGCGCAGATCGTCACCAACGGCGGCAACATCCGCCTGACGAGCGTCGACAGCAACAGCGAGGCGCTCGACATCGTCACGAGCGCGCTCGATACGCGCGTCGGCCAGAGCGATGCGAACGCCAGCGGCGACATCATCCTGAGCGGGCAAGGCGCCGACGCCGGCACGCGCATCGCCGGCAGCGATCTGCTCGTCTCGAGCGGCGAGATTCGCATCGGCGGGCGGGTCAATGATCTCGCGACCGCCGACACCCCGCCCGGCGTCGCCATCGGCTACGACGGCGAAGGCAGAACGAGCCGCATCCATGCTGTCGATGGCAACATCACGATCACCGGCGTCGGCGGCAACGACGGCTACGGCGTTTCGCTCGAGGACAGCCAGGTCGTCAGCGAGAACGGACGGGTCGACATCGCCGGCAACAGCCAGACGCTCGGCGTCTACATGCTTGGCAAGGGACAGCAGACGCTGGTCATCGGTGGCGGTGGCGTGGTGCTGCGCGGAACTTCCGGAGCCGACGGCGTCGGCATCACGACGGAAGCCGACGTGGTGTTGCAGAGCGATACCGCCATCGCTCTGCTCGCCGATAGCGGCAGCTCGTTCGAGTTCGCTCCGGAAACCACGATCCGCTCGGCCTCGACGATCAACCTGCGCCCCGGTGGGGTCGACTCGGATGGCGATCGCTACGACGCCACCGGGCGGAACATCACGATCAATGGCGATGGCGGCTTCACGATCGACAACGCCCTGCTCGCCCTGCTCGATGCGCCGAACATCGTGATCGGATCGAATGCGCACGCCGGCTCGATCACGGTCGCGGACGACGTCGAGCTCAATCGCAATCTCACGCTGCAGAACACCACCGGCGGCATCGGCCTCGACGCGAGCGTCGATCTCGGCGACAACGTGCTGGCGCTCGCGAGCGCGGGCGACATCGTGCAGACCGCCGGCGGCATCACCGCGCATTCGCTGCTCGCGATCTCGACCAATGGCTCGGTGCGACTCGACAGCGCGACCAACCAGATCCAGCCGAACACGCTCGCCGGATCGGCCGCGGGCGACTTCGTCTACGTCAACGCGAACTCGGTCGGCATCGGCTCGGTCAACGCGAACGGCTTCAACGCCGGCAGCAACACGCCGAGCGCATTGACGGCCGGCGGCATCAGCGCGGGCGGCAACGTCTTCGTGCAGAACCTGCTCGGCAACCTGATCCTGAACGGCGACGTCAGCGGCACGCAGATCGATCTCGTCAGCGCCGGCATCTTCGACAACGCGGCTGGAGCGAGCGTCAACCCCACCGCTGCGGCGCGCATCTGGGCGGCCAACTTCACCGGCGAGAATCGCGGTGGGCTCGCCGGCAGCAATCTCTACAACTGCGCCTACGGCAGCTGCGGCGCGAGCTCGGCCACCAGCGGAGTCAGCTACATCTATGCGTATCAGCCGACGCTCACGATCGTCATCGGCAACGCGACGCGCGAATACGGGCTCGCCAATCCGGTATTCACGTACAGCATCGGCGGTCTCGTCAACGGAGACACCGAAGCCAGCGCGCTGAGCGGAGGCCCGACCACCGCCGCGACGATCGCGAGCAACGTCGGCAACTATTCGATCATCAGCGGCTTCGCATCGAGCCAGGGTTACGCGCTCGCGGTGAGCCCGGGCGTTCTGGCCATCATCCCGGCCACGCTGACCTATGTCGCCGATCCGTACTCGCGCGAATACGGACTGGCGAACCCGGTGTTCACGGGTGGCGTCACGGGCTTTCGCAACGGCGATACGCTGGCGAGTGCCACCACCGGCGCGCTCGCGTTCACGAGCCCGGCCGGAGCCGGCGCGAATGTCGGCAGCTACGCGATCAACGGCGGCGGCCTGTCGGCCGGCAACTACGTGTTCGCGCAGGCCGCGGGCAACGCGAGCGCGCTGACGATCACGCCGGCCCTGCTGACCTACGTCGCCAATGCGGTGAGCCGCGAGTACGGGCTCGACAACCCGCTGCTCGGCGGCACCGTCACCGGCTTTCGCAACGGCGACACGCTCGCCAGCGCCACCACCGGCGCGCTCGGCTGGACCACGAGCGCGAACAGCGGTTCGAACGTCGGCAACTACGCGATCAACGGCGGCGGCCTGTCGGCAGGGAACTACACGTTCACGCAAGCGGCAAGCAATGCGAGTGCGCTGGCGATCACGCCGGCCCTGCTGACCTACGTCGCCAATGCGGTGAGCCGCGAGTACGGGCTCGACAATCCGCTGCTCGGCGGCACCGTCACCGGCCTTCGCAACGGCGACACGCTGGCGTCCGCGACCACGGGCAGCTTGAGCTGGACCACCGGCGCGACGGCCGCATCCAACGTCGGCAACTACGCGATCAACGGCAGCGGGCTGTCGGCCGGCAACTACACGTTCACGCAGGCCGCGGGCAACGCAACCGCGCTCACCGTCGTGCAGGCCACGCTGACTTACGTCGCCAACGAGGCCGCGAGCTTCGTCGGCGGGCCGGTTCCGACGCTATCGGGAACGGTGGTCGGCTTCCGCAACGGCGATACGCTCGGCACGGCGACGACCGGAGAGCTCAGCTTCACCACTCAAGCGGGCTCGTCCTCGGGACCGGGCGCCTATGCGATCACGGGCTCCGGCCTCGATTCGCAGAACTATCGCCTGGTGCAATCGGCTGCGAACTTCACGAGCTACCGAGTCGCGCCGGTGGTGGTGCTGCCTGCGGTCGCCGAAGTCATCGACCTGCCCGAAACCGATCTGTACGGCAACAACCTGAGCGTGGTCACCGCGATCTGCGCGAGTTCGCTCGGCGATGCGGTGAGCGTCGGCGGCGCCGATTCGCTGGCCCAGGACTGGTCGCTGCTGCGCGTGAAGCCCAACCTGAGCTCCTGCGTCGATACGCAGAAGAAGAACAGCTGCTCCGCGGGCTTCTGACGAAAAAGGCAGCCAACGCCCCGAACGAGCCGACTCGTTCGGGGCGTTGCGCATTCGCGGCAGCGATCGGCGCCCGGACACCCCGAGCTCGGCTCCGGCGGTCGAGGTGCCGGCATCGAGCCGCTCGGTCATCTCCCAATCGACCTGCACGATATCGTGGCCTTGATCGACGACGAGCCGTCGAAGATCCACGGATCCGTGCTCCTGATGTCATCCGCTGCCCAACCCGCGACAAGCGCAATGGATCTGCAGCTCCAGCCCCAGCCGTCAAGGCCCGTCGGAGCCAGGCGCCCATCGGAGCGCCTCGGGCACGCGGCGCGCGATCGAACGTGCACGCTGCGCCGGGGGACGGCCACGCGCAGGGCCGGTGGGGGCCGTCACCGCGTTCCGGGGCGTCCAGCTCGAGCACCTGTGCCTGGCACCGAGGGGCTCGCCCGGCGACCGGTCATCACGGGTGTCGGATCCCTGCCCGGCGCCTCCGAGCGGAGCACCCGGTGAGACGAATGCAGGCGTGCAGGACGCGCGCGTGGCGAATGCCGCTGTTCGCGAATCCCTTCCGGCTCTCCCTCAGGCCGCCAGCGTTCCGCCGGACGGGGAGATGCCGACGGGCCCGAGCGCGGCGCGCAGCTTGGCCGGAGTGACCGGCTTGGTCAGCAGCACCACGCCGTTCTCGCGGGCGCGGCGCAGCGTGGCGGCGGAGGTGTCGCCGGAAACCAGCAGCAGCCGCGTTCGGGCATCGATGCGTCGGGCCGCCTCGATCACGCGCCAGCCATCGTCGACCTCGCTGAGCTGCAGATCGCAGAGCAGGTAATCGAACTCGGAGCCCTGCGAGACCAGTGCTTCGACAGCCTCGTCGACCGTGCTGGCTGCCACGGTCGTCAGCCCCCATTGCTCGATCAGGCCGATGGTGCCGTCGCGAATCGCACGATCGTCGTCGACGACCAGCGCCCTGCCCTGCGCCCTGGCCGTCGGCATGGCGGGCGCTGCCGCCACAACCGGCGCCGGACGTTCGGCCGCCGGCAGATCGAAGTAGAAGCAGCTGCCCTTGCCGACCGCGGATTCGAGCCCGATGCGAATATCGAGCAGCCGCGCCGCGCGCGCGCAGATCGCGAGCCCAAGGCCCAGGCCCTTGCGACGATCGCGCTCCGGATTGTCGAGCTGGAAGAACTCTTCGAATACACGCTCGTGATACATCGAGGCGATGCCGATGCCGTTGTCGCGCACCTGCACGCGCACCTTGTCGCCATGGCGTTGCGCCGATACCAGCACCGCGCCGCCGGCCGCGTAACGCAGGGCGTTCTCGACGAAGTTGCTCAGGATGCGTGCAGACAAGGCCGGGTCGACGTCGACGTGCAGATCGCGACGGCGGAACAGCAGGCGTGTTTCGCGCTCGATCGCGAGCGAGCTCAGCGTGGCCTCGGCGTCGTCGAACAGCTTGCCGATCGAGACCACGCTGCGCTGCGGCTCGACCACGCCCGCATCGAGCCGCGAAATATCGAGCAAAGCCGTCAGCAGGCCGGACATACCGCTGAGGCCCTCGTCGATGCGTTCGACGAGGGCGAGCTGATCGCGGCCTGCGGTCTCGCGCAGCTTGCCTACGAACAGGCCGACGGCGTGCAAGGGCTGGCGCAGGTCATGGCTCGCCGCCGCGAGGAAGCGGGCCTTCGCCGCATTGGCCTGCTCGGCCTGGCTCAGCCGCTGTTGAGCCTGCAGCTGCGCCTCGCGAACCCGCGCCTCGAGTTCGCTGTGGTGTCCGGCCAGGGCTGCGGCCATGTCGTCGATGCCGGCCGAAAGCCGGCCGAGTTCGTCGTCGCTGTCGAGCCGGCTGCGGGCGTTCAAATCCCCCGCACGTATCGCGGCCACGGTCACGCCGAGCTGCCTGAGCGGAGCGGCGATGCCGCGCGCGAGCAGCGTCGCGCCCCACATCGCGGCAATCAAGGTGGCCAGGCCGATCAGCAGGCCGGTGATCGCGGATCGCAGTTCCTGCCGGTAAAGCCCACTCGAATCGATCACCACACGCACGTTGCCGACCGCGCCGGCCCCGCCGTCGTCATCGTCGACGGACCAGTCGTCGAACGAACCGGTCGGGCGTATCCGCACGGCCGCCGAGAAACCGCGCGTCTGTGCGGGCACCGGGCCATTGCGATGCGCGGTGACGAGCAGGCCCGCGCCATTGCTGATCTGCACGCTCTGCACGCCGGGCTCGCGGATCGCATCCTGGCTGACGCGGCGCAGGGCGCCGATATCACCCGCATACAGGCTCAGATCGCTGTACGACGCCAGGCGTTTCGCGGTCGCCCCGCCATTGGCGGTGAAGCCGTCTTCGAGCGTGCGGATCTTGTCGATCGTGAAATACGAGGTCAGCAGCATGGTGGCGACGACGCAAGGCATCACCGCGAGCAACATGACGCGCCGCTGCAGGTCGAGCGAGCTGAGCGAGAATCTCATGGCGCTGCGGACAACCGGCGTTGGAGCGCGTCCTGATCGGAAACCGGCAACGCGAGCGCCTGCGCGACGGTGGAGTTGACGCCGACGCTGAAGCGGCGCGGCATCGCGATGGCAGGGGGCTTGCCGCCACGCTGCAGCAGCGTAATCGAATCGGCCGCCTCTTCGACGAACTGCTCGCGCGTGGTGTAGACACCGAGCACGGCACCGGCGCGCACCAGCGCCTCGGTCGAGGACACCACCGGCTTGCGCGCCGCGGCGGCCGAGCGCAGCACGCTCTGTGCGACACCCGGAGCGAGGGAGATCGGATCGGACAGCAGCAGCAGCACGTCGCTTGTCGCAAGCACGCTCGCGAGCGCGCCCGAAAGATCGGCCGCGGTATCGCTACGCTTGGCGACGACCGTCAGGCCAAGCTGCCTGGCGGCCACGCTGACCGCCGAATACTGAGCCTCCGCATCGGGCGGATAGACCAGGCCGATGCGATGCGGCTTCGGAATCGCGAGCTCGATGAGCTGCAGCTGTCGCTGCATGGGCTGGTCGGTCACGATCGCATAGAGCTCGGTGTCGGCGGTGCGAACCGATTCCACGTCCGCCGTGTTCACGAGTACCGCGACCACCGTTTTTTTCTGCGGCGATCGCATGACCGCATGCAGCGCCTCGGCGCCGACCGCAACGATGATGGGTCGCTTGCCGGAACGTTGCTTCAAGGCCTGCGTCTCGTCGAGCACGGGATTCGGCAGCGTGCCGCTGCCGAGGCTGCGGGTACGCGGCGGAAGCTCGAAGGCGGCATCGTCGTCATCGGCCCGTGCGAGCTCGACACCTGCACCTGCGGGCGAGTAATCCGAGGCCAGCACCGACCGCAATTTTCCGTCGGCGCCCAGGCGACGGCCGAGCGCTTCGACGAACTCGTCGCTCGCCGTGACGCCGGCGTCGCGAACGAAAGTCAGTTCGCCGAGGTCGCCTGCATCCGCGCGAGGCGACAGCGAAATCCAGAACAGCACGGCGGCGCACGAACGCAGGGCGGCCAGCACGAATCGACGTTGATATGGCATGCGCACACGCTAGAAGACTCCGCAGTCCGGCGCGATAAGCAATAGGGCGTAGTCGGGCCGCAAAAGCCCTGCGCAGCTGGCCTATATCGTCCTGCATATCGAAAACCGCGAGGCCCGCTCGCACACTGAGCGCCACGATCAGCGCCGCGTGCGCCTCACATCACGTTCTCTTCGGATCCATCATCGGTTGCAACAGGAGCTGTCATGTTCGAGATCAACACTCATCGCACTCTCGCCGCCTTGCTGGCCTGCACCGTGGTGCTGGTTCCCGCGCATGCGCAGACCGATTTCGGCAAGTCTTCGCCGTCGGTGCAGGACATCGTCAACGGCCTCAAGGACGACGATGCGATCGAGGGCGTGCGCACGCGATCGCTGCGTCCGGGCGCTGCCGCCGAAGCCACCAGCGCGGCCGTCGCCGAACCGTCGGCGCCGCCGTCGATCTCGATGCAGATCCAGTTCGACTACGCTTCCGACCAGATCTCGGGGCAGTCGAAGAAAACCATGAACAATCTCGCGGCCGCACTGGCCTCGAGCGATCTTTCGAGCCAGCGCTTCACGATCGTCGGCCACACCGATGGCCGCGGCACCGCCGAATACAACCTCGGTCTGTCGCAGCGCCGCGCCGCTTCCGTGAAGGCCTATCTGGTCAGCAACGGCGTCGCGCCGGAGCGTCTCAAGACCGTCGGCAAGGGCTTTTCCGAACTCGCGAACAAGGACAACCCGGCCTCCGCCGAGAACCGCCGCGTCGAGATCATCGCGGGCTCCTGATCCGGCCCTTTTCGGGACTCAAAAGCGGAGGACCGTCATGCCCATGCAAGTCGTCAACGGCGCCAAGCTGCAATGCAGTTTCGGCACCGCTCCGAGCAGCCTGACGGTGCTGCCCCTGGCCATGACCTTGTCGTCGAATCAGCCGGCGGCAACGATCATGGATCACAAGCCGATGCTCAACGTCATGCCGTTCGGCATGTGCACCACGCCAACCAATCCACAGGTCGCCGCAGCGACTGCGGCCGCGCTCGGCGTGCTGACACCGCAGCCTTGCATGCCGATGACGACTTCGCCGTGGATGCCGGGATCGATGACGGTGCTGGTCGGGCATAACCCGGCGCTCAACAACACGTCGGTTTGCATGTGCATGTGGGCGGGGGTGGTTTCGGTGATGGAGGCGGGACAGGCGACGCATCAGATTCCCTAGGCTTTGTGTTTTTTGCGTTGCAGGTGCGCTTGCTTGAATCGCTGAGTTCTAAGCTTCAGCTGTGAGCTGAGGGCTTTTGACCTCGCCGGTCGGGCGTTACTTCTCTTTGCTTGTGCATCGATCCGTAACCAAGAGAAAGCACACCCTGGTGACGCACCCCGTTGGGGTGCCCTGCGCTGCTCACGTGCTCGGGGCAACGCTTCGACGCGACATCCTGTCGCGACGAAGCGCGGCGGGCATCCATGCCCGCCGACCCCTGCGCGCGCTCCGCTGCTCGGTGCGTCACAAGGGAACCCGGTAAGGCAAACAGCAAAAGCAAAGCCCAGCGGCTCCTTGCTGTCCCCTCTCCCGCGTGCGGGAGAGGGTGGCGCGTCAGCGCCGGGTGAGGGAACGCTCTTCGGTAGAGTGTCCAATCCAAACGGTGTTCCCTCACTCCCCGCCTTCGGCGGGACTCTCTCCCGCTCGCGGGAGAGAGGAACAAGCAAAGTCAGCGCGCATTCGAAAGATCAGCAGCGAGGCGTAGCGAGCCAATAGCCGTTGACGTTCAACCCCTGGCAGCGCCGGCTGGAGTGGCGCGCGCAGGGGTCAGCCGGACAGGATGTCCGGCTGAGCGACGTCGCGACACGATGTCGCGTCGGCGCGACCCCGAGCACGTCGCTCCAGCCGGGGACCCGTTCGTCGGCACAGCCGTCGAACGGGCGCGGACTTCGGGGCGTGCTTTCTCTTGGTTACTTCTCTTTGCACGAGCAAAGAGAAGTAACCCCCGGCCGGGAAGGCCAAAACCCTCAGAACACAACAAACCCCGAGCGAAGCCCCAACTCAAAACATCGACCCCAAATCCGACAACGACGGCATCGCCGGCGCGCCCGCCCCCGCCGGCGCCTTCGCCGGCCCCGTGCGCTCCGCCAAGATCACATCCTCCGCCAACGCCGTCTCGAATCCCGCCGTCTTGATCTGCGTGTACGTCACGGCCTGCGCCTGCCCCTTGTCTTCGCGCGAAGCCGACAGCACGCCGCTGCCTTTCGGCGCTTCCGGGGCCGCTGCATCGGCAGCGTCGCCTTCGCCCTTGGCCGCATCGATCAGATCGTTCGGCGTGCTGCCGATGGCGTTGCCGAGGTCGGTCGCCTGCCCACCCTTTTCGCGCCCGACCTGCTCGGCATCACTGAGGCTGCTGACCGTCGAATCCATATTGCCGAGGTCCGCGGCCTTGTTCTGGATGTCGGTCTGCTTGGCGTCGATCGCATCGTCGACGCGCTGGCCCGCCGCCGCCATTTCGTTGCCGGTGTCGCGCACGTCGTTCTTGGTCTGCTGCACGGTCTGCGCGACCGAGGTGACGCGGCCGATGCCGTCCTTGACCGGGTTCCAGGCCATGCCGGCGAACTTGTCGCCCATGCCGAAGGCGTCCATGACGAGGTTGAACACCGGGAACAGCAGGTTGCGCATCACCGTCGCGGCGAGCATCGGCAGGCGGCCCAGATAGGTTTCCATCGTCGCCGCGTTGCGCGCGTTCGCATCCATCCACGCCGCGACGAGCTCGTCACTGAGATCCTTGGCGACGAAGATGATGATGCCGTCGAGATGATGCCCCTGGCTCTTGAGGAACTGCATGACCAGGTCGGCCGCCTTGTCGGCCGCCTGGTCCAGGCTCGGGACGACGCTCTTGGCGTTGTCGAGCGCCGAGCCGAAGTCGAGTTTGCTGGCGTCGTTGACGGCCGATTTCGCCGACTTCTGCTGATCGCCCGCATCGACGGCCTGCGGATCGCGGCCGAGAATCAAACTGAAGATCAGGCCGACGATGCGGCTCGCGAGCGCATCGTGCGTCGCGGCGAGAACGAGCGACGGGTCCGGCGTGCCGTAGGCGTGCGTGTAGCGATACACCTTGTCGAGCACCGCGATGGTGGCTTCGCTGAGCTTGCCGACGTAGACCTTCATGAAACCCGGCAAAACGCCATCGAACAAGGCCTTGCCGATCGCATCGGACATCATGTCGCCGAGGGGCTTGACGCCCTTCGCCACATCGCCACCGAACAGCGCGAACGCCTTGGCGAGTGCCGCCACCGCTTCGGGCGGCATCTTGGCCTGCACGTCTTCGGCGGTGCTCATGAGGCCCGCCAGCATCTGCGCCTTGTCTTCGCCGCTCGTGCGAATGTCCTTGATCGCGTTCTGCGCGTCGCCGAGCGCCTTGTGCGCAGCCTTGCCGGGGCCGGTGTCGGTCGCGCCGTAGCCCGTCGAGCCGAGCGTGACGACGTCCTGGTCGAGCGTGTCCTTGCCGGTTTGCAACAGCCTTTCGGCGACGCTCGGATCATCCGCGTTCTGCGCCGCTTCGGTCGCCTCGCGGTTGCGCCGGCGCCAGACGTCGTAGCTCGGCAGCCAGCTGCCGCGGATCGCGTCGAGCGAGTAGTCGTGGCTGAGCTTCATGAGCGGCCATTCGTAGGCGATGCGCGACTCGCGATACATGGCCAGATAGACGTCCTGCAGCTTGAACAGCCACTTCGGAATCAGGCCGACGATCTTCGGCACGCCGGCGCCGCCGAGCACCGAGTCGAGCCCCGGAATCGACGGCAGGCCGCCGCCTCCGGCGCCTTCGGGAGACGTGGCGCTCTTGCACAGTTCGTTATGCGAATCGGCGGCCTTGGCCAGCTCGATTCCCGCTTTGTGAATCGCCTCGTAATCGAAGCTCGCCTGGTTGATCGGGTCGGCCGCCTTGCGGATCAGGTCGAGCACGGAGTCGAAGGCTTCGGGCCCCGGCGGCGCCTGCTTGGCGCCGCCGAGCAGGGAGCCCGCGGTCGCCAGCATCGCACCGGCCGAACTCTTGCTGTCCTTGTTCTTCTGCAACACCTTCCTGCCGCCCTGTGCGAACGAATACAGCAGCACGGTCTCGCGCACGAGCGCATCGCGCATCGCCACGCCGCGGCTCGTCACACCGCCGGAGAACCGGGTCGCCGCATCCTTGTGCTCGTAAGCCAGATGCAGGAACTGGATCGTGCCGGGACTGCCGATGGTGTTCTGCGTGTCGCCCGGCGAGGCCTGCACATCGCTGGCCTGCGCATCCTGGTCGATCGCGCCGCCTTCCATGAAACGCGCGGTGCCTTCGGGCGCCGGCGGCCCGGAGCTGCCCGTGAGGCTGCCTGTGATCGCATCGATGGCCTTGCCGAGCGGCCCGCCGGTCAGCTTGTCGGTGACGCCTTTTACCGCGTTGCCGGCTTCACCGAGCATCGCCGTTCTCCCGCTGTGATGCGCGCGTCTCAGCCATGACGTTCATCGAGCCTGGCGCGCGTCGCATCGTCGATCTCGCCGCTTTCATCGAGCCCTTCCTTGCGCTGGAACGCGAGCAGCGCCTTGCGCGTCGCATCGCCCACTTCACCGCGATCGCCCTTGCATTCGTATCCGAGATTGCTCAGCCGATGCTGCACGCCGGTGATTTCGGAGATCGGATCGAGCCCGCCCACATCGATGTTGTAGGTCTCGGTCGCATTGTTGAGCATGAGCTTGGCGACCTTCACATCACCCTGGATGATCTCGTCGATGCGACCGAGATCGTCGGTCTTGCCATGCACGATGATGTCGCCGAAGGCGAGCGTGTAGTCTTCGTTCTTGCGCGCCTCGCCGAGGCTTTCGAGCTTGAGCTTGAGCCGCGCGGGCTCGCCCTTGATCTTGAACTTGTGCGTCGCATCGACCGGCTTGCTGACACCCTTGCTGCCCTTGGGCGGCAGGAACAGCTCATCGCCTTCGACGAGCTGGTTGGGGTTCGCCCGCTTGCTCTTGAGCTCGGCGTTGTTGCCGTGGTTCCAGATCGTGCTCCACAGATAGCCGTGCTGCTTGGCGATGCTGGTGATGCTGTCGCCACGGCCGACGGTATAGGTCTTTCCTTCTGGCTGTCCCTCTCCGCTCATCAGGCTTCCTCCCAGGCGTCGTCGTCGTAATCGGGGAAATGGATTTCGCAGTTGCCCGGATCGATGTTGCTGACCTTGTAGAGGCCCTTTTCGTTGGTGCTGCCCGATGCCACGGTTTCGCCATCGGGCAGCGTGATCTTCACCGCCGCACCGGGCACCGGCTTGCCGGCCTCGTCGACGAGCAGCACTTCGATGCTGTGCGTCTTGTCCTTGTTCTCGTCGGAATTCGGATCGTGCGCATGGGCATCGTTGGGCGGCGCCTTGCCGCGCTCGGCTTCGAGCGGCGACATCGCCATCTCCGCGCCGGGCTTGGCCGTGAGCGCCGCGGCGGCCGCGGCCGCCGCGTTCGGCGAGACCAGCGATCCCGCGCTGCCGGAACCCGGCCCGCCGCCACTGTTGATGTACACCATCGGCCCGCTCACGTAGACGCCGCCGGCCTGGATGTTGATGAAGCTGCCGCCGACCTTGAGCGTGATGCCGGCGCCGGCTTCGATGACCACGTTGGCGCCTGCGTTGACGTACCAGTTTCCCGACGCGGCCTCGCTGTGGTTGACGCAGGATTCGGCGATGTCGCCGCCCACCTTGAGCGACTGCGATCCACCGATCTTGATCGCCTGCAGGCCGCCGACGGTCAGATGGTGATCGCCACCGGATTCGGCGACGTGATTGCCCTTCACGAAGGCGTTGTGGTTGCCGCCGGTTTCGTCGGCTCGCTCGCCCTTGACCACGAGGTTGTGATTCTTCTCGGTCCAGTCGCGGCGGTCGTTGCCGACGCGCAGATCCATGTCCTTCTGCGCGTTGATGAACAGCTGCTCATCGCCCTTCTTGTCCTCGAAGCGCAGCTCGTTGAAGCCACCGCCACCCTTGCTGGAGTTGGTCTTGATCGTCGACTTGGTGGCCTCGGCCGGTAGCTCGTACGGCGGCATGTTGTCGCCGTTGTAGAGACAGCCCGTGACCAGCGGACGATCGGGATCGCCCTCCAGAAACTGCACGATCACTTCCATGCCCACGCGTGGCAGGAAGAAGGCACCGTACTGCCGCCCCGCCCACATCTGCGCCACGCGCAGCCAGCACGAGCTCTTGTCGTCCGCCCCGGCCGCTCTGTCCCAGTGGAACTTCACCTTCACGCGGCCGTACTTGTCGGTGAAGATTTCCTCGTTCGGCGGGCCGACGACGATGGCCGTGTGCGGGCCTTCGACACGCGCGCGCCGGCGCTTGGGCACCGGTCGATACTGCACGCGGCTCGGCATCACCGAAAAGCGATTGCGATAGAACGATTCGCCGCCACCACGGCCGAGGTTGTTGCGCCCCTCGTGCCGCACTTCGAGCACCAGCATGGCCTCGTTGAGCGCATCGTCCGGATGCCCTTCGAGCTCGAACGAATAGCCCGGCGTGAGCAGGCGCACATTGCCTTCGCCGTCGAGAATCTCGTGCTCGGCTTCCTCGCTCTCCATGAGCAGGCGCGCCACTTCTTCGCCCTGCTCGTTGTCTGAGAACCCGCCCGGGTACAGATAGCGCTCGTAGTTCGCGTTGTCTCCGCTGCGGATCAGCGTATCGACCGACACCTCGACCGGGCTGCGCGGCTTCTCGAAGTTGTAGTCGCGCATGATCACGCGGCCCGAGCGCAGCGCCTGCCTGCGCTTGATGCGGCTGATCACGTCGGCATCGGTGAGCCCTTCCTCGTGGAACTCGATGCGGTCCTGCTCGAGCTCCGGAATATTGTCGCGGTTGTCGGTGAAGACCAGCAGCTCGCGCTCGGCCTCGTGCTGGAAGAAGTAGTAGATGCCCGCGCGCTCGAGAACGCGCTCGATGAAATCGAGCGTGGTCTCGTGGTACTGCACGCAGTATTCGATCGGCTCGTAACTGCCGGACAGGTGAAATTCGTAATCGCTGATCTGGAACTGCTGCAGCAGCTCTTCGACGATGTCGCGCACCGTCTTGTTCTGGAAGATGCGCGAGCCTTCGTCGCGCGCGAGAAAGGCCAGCAGCGGCACGATCTCGCAGGCGTACTCGGTGTAGATGTCGTCCTCGCCCTCGACCTTCATCTCGCCGAGACGCTCGAAGCGCGAGATGAAACCGGTCCAGTGACGATCGCCGTCGCCGGACTCGATGCGCAGGGTCACGCGCTGGCTGATGAGCTTGTCGGCTTCGATCGCATCGTCGTGCGACACCAGGCCGAGCTCGAACTTGAACACGCCCGACACGCGCTCCACGCCGCGAAATTCGCGGATGACGAGATCGTTGTCCGCGAGCGGCGTGGTGAACTCGAACAGGCGTTGGTCTTGGGTGTAGGGCATCAGGGTTTCTCGCAAGCGTCCGCTTGTCCCCTCTCCCGCTTGCGGGAGAGGGTGGTCCGTAGGACCGGGAGAGGGGCAGCCCGAAAACGGCGCGCCTGTACTCGGGCCGGCCCTCTCTCCCCGCTTCGCGGGACTCTCTCCCGCAAGCGGGAGAGAGGATCAGCAAGCGGGCTATGCGGGGAAAACATCATCTCAACTCACCACATACTCGAACCCACCCTCGGCCCCGACACTCGCCCCGATGCTCTCGATTCCCTTGCCTTCCGCCATGCGAATCAGCACCTGCTCCGCGATCTGCGGCAGCATCGTTCCGGCCAGGATGTTGTCGATGTTGCGAGCGCCCGAATCGACCTCGGTGCAGCGCGCCGCCACCGCTTCGACGAGCGCATCGTCATAGGTGAACGCGGCATGGTGATTCGCCGCGATGCGCTTGGCGATCTTGGACAGCTTGAGCCGCACGATCTTCTTGAGGTTGTCGTCGCGCAGCGGGTAATACGGAATCACCGAGCAGCGGCCCAGAAACGCGGGCTTGAACGCCTCGTTGAGCTCGGGGCGAATCAGCTCGAGCAGCGTATCCGCGGCCGGCGGCTCGTCGGAGGGCGTTTGCAGGCAGAGCTGCATGATGCGATCGGTGCCGACGTTCGAGGTCAGGATGATCAGGCAGTTCTTGAAATCGATCTCGCGGCCTTCGCCGTCTTCCATCACGCCCTTGTCGAACACCTGGAAGAACAGTTCGAGCACGTCCGGATGCGCCTTCTCGATCTCGTCGAGCAGCACCACCGAATACGGCTTGCGGCGCACGGCCTCGGTCAGCACGCCACCTTCGCCGTAGCCGACATAGCCCGGAGGCGAGCCCTTGAGGCCCGACACCGTGTGCGCCTCCTGGTACTCGCTCATGTTGATCGTGATCATCGAGCGCTCGCCGCCGTAGAGCGTGTCGGCGAGCGCGATGGCGGTTTCGGTCTTGCCGACGCCGCTGGTTCCGACCAGCAGGAAGACGCCTTTCGGTTTGTTCGGATCTTCGAGATTCGCGCGCGAGGTGCGCACGCGCTGTGCGATCGCATCGAGCGCATGGCTCTGGCCGATCACGCGCGATTCGAGCTGCTCGCGCAGCTTGAGCACCACGGCGATCTCGTCCGACACCATCTTGCCGAGCGGAATGCCAGTCCAGCCCGAAATCACCTGCGCCACCGTCGCGCCGTCGACGAGCGCCTGCACCATCGGCTCCTGGGCTTGCAGCTGCTTGATCTGCGCGCGCGTCGCATTGAGCGCTTCGGCCGCGGCCTTGCGTTCCGGTGCATCGGGCGCCAGGGCATCGAGTGCATCGAGCTGCTGGATCGCGACGCTGACGAGTTCCTTTTCCTGGTTCCAGCGCGCTTCGAGCGTGGCGATGCGATCGTTGACCTGCGTGCTTTCCGCATCGATTTCGCCGAGACGCTTGGCGTGATCCGCGCCAGCTCCGGCTTCACGAGCCAGCGACTCGCGCTCGGCTGCGAGCGCGTCGCGGCGGCGACGCGAATCTTCGAGTTCGGCCGGCGTCGCGTTCTGTCCGATCGCGATCTTGGCGCAGGCGGTGTCGAGCACGCTCACCGCTTTATCGGGCAGCTGGCGTCCGGTGATGTAGCGCGACGACAGCTTCACCGCATCGACCACGGCCTCGTCGAGGATGCGTACCTTGTGATGCTGGGCCATCGCCTTGACCACGCCGCGCAACATGATGATGGCGCGCGCATCGTCGGGCTCTTCGACCTTGACGACCTGGAAACGCCGCGTGAGCGCCGGGTCTTTCTCGAAATACTTCTTGTACTCGGACCACGTCGTCGCCGCGATCGTGCGCATTTCGCCGCGTGCGAGCGCCGGCTTGAGCAGGTTCGCCGCATCGTTCTGCCCCGCCGCTCCGCCCGCACCGATCAGGGTATGCGCCTCGTCGATGAACATGATGATGGGCTTGACGCTCTTCTTCACTTCGTCGATCACGCCGCGCAGGCGATTCTCGAATTCGCCTTTCACGCTCGCACCGGCCTGCAGCAGGCCGAGGTCGAGCGACAGCAGTTCGACACCCTTGAGCACGGGCGGCACGTCGTCGGCGACGATACGCGCAGCCAGGCCTTCGACGACGGCGGTCTTGCCGACACCGGCTTCGCCCGTGAGGATCGGGTTGTTCTGCCGGCGACGCGTGAGCACGTCGACCATCAGGCGGATTTCACTGTCGCGGCCGAGTACCGGATCGAGCTTTCCTTCGCGCGCACGCTGGGTGAGATTGGTGCAGTACTGATCGAGGTTCGGCGTCGCGCTGGGCTTGCCGGGCGACGCCGTATCGGCGCCGCTCGCGCTCGGTGTCGAAGCCGCATCCGACATCGGCCGCGCGTCGCGCGATTCGCTGCTGGCCTCGACGATGGCGTGGAAATTCTTGCGCAGGGTTTCGACGTTGACGGCGCTCAGCGACTTGAAGCCGCTCACGAGCCGGCGCAGCTCTTCGTCGGCCAGCAGGGCCACGAGCAGATGCCCGCTGCGCACGCGCGATTCGCCGAACTCCACGCTTGCGTAGATCCAGGCGCGTTCGAACAACTGCGGAATCTGCGGTGACAGCGCCGGCGTGCGCGTGTTGCCGGACTTGAAGCCGTCGAGCGCCCTGCCGAGTTCGCGTTCGAACACGGAGGGCTCCACGTCGAACTGGCGCAGGATGCGGCGCAGGTCGGAGTTTTCGGTCTCGACGAGCTTGAGCAGCAGATGCTCGATCTCGACATCGTAGTGTCCGCGCGAGAGGCAAAGCCCGGCGGCGCCTTCCATGGCGGTGCGCGTCGCGGTGTTGAGCCGGCCGACGAGCGAGCGGATGTTGACGGTCATGATGCGGTCCTCGTTGCGGTCGCTGGAGTGTTGCTTGCGCTGCCGTGCGCCGAATCGAGCACGGAGAAATGGAATTCGCAGTCATCGGCCGGCTTGCCGCGCCGATCGCCCGCGAGCCAGGTGTTCCAGCCGAGCCGGGCCTGGCGCTTTTCGGTCGCGCCCAGGATCAGCGGCTGCCACTGCGCGTCCGCGAGCCGCAGCTTGAAATGCAGGTCGACCGCGATGCCGCTCATGAAGCGCGCGAGTTCGGTGGCGCGCGCGAGCTTGCTTCCACCGGGCAGCAGTTCGTCGTAGGCCTTCGCACTGAGCGGGCCCACGCGCAGGCGCAGCGTGGTCTGGCGATCCCAGTAGCGATGGCCGAGCGCGCAGGCCGTACCGAGCGCGGACGAAGCCTGGCCCAGGCGCGCGCGATCGGCCTGCGGAATCGCCTGCCAGGTTCCGAAGCAGCCATCGACTTCGACGCGGGCGCCGATGAAATCGCCGAGCACCTGCGACACCGACCCCATGCCATGCGGACGCTGCGAGATCAGGCCCGAGTAATAGCCGAGCGCCTGCGTCGGCAGCGCTTCGAGCGCCGCATTCTGCGTGCGCCTCTGCGTGGCCGGGTTGAGGCTGGTCGTGCCCAGGCCGACGAGATGGAACACATAGCGCAGGATGCCGTTGCCGTGTCCGAACTCCAGGCCGATATCGGCGCGGTACTTGGCCCAGGCACGCCAGAACAGGCTCAGCAGCCGCGTGTTGAAGATGTCGAGGAAGTCGCGCATCACCGCGTCGTTGCGCTGGCGACGCTCGATCAGCCATTCGGTATAGGCGCGCGGCAGCACGCCGCTCGGGCCGGTCAGCCCGAAGAAGTTGACCTGCATGGTCGGCGTGTCTTCTTCGGCTTCCGGAGCCTGCAGGTCGTGGATTTCACTCGCCGGAAATGCGAGCGAAGGCGGCACCGAGAAACGCAACGGCCCCACGTCGGTCGATGCGGATCGCGAGCCGAAATTCCTGGCGCGATACAGCAGGCGCACGGCCTGGAAGAAGCCGAAGCGCTGGGGTTCGGCCTGCAGGCGTTGTAGCGGAGATTGAAACTGGTCGGGGTTCATTCAAGCGACCCTTGCTGTCCCCTCTCCCGCGTGCGGGAGAGGGTGGCGCGACGGCGCCGGGTGAGGGAGCAAACTTCGAACGAGGCCCACTGGCCGACGTGCGCTCCCTCACTCCCCGCTACGCGGGACTCTCTCCCACACGTGGGAGAGAGGAAAAACGCGATGTCGCGTGCGACCGTCATCGTCACTAGATCAAATGCAAAGCCCCCGCACGCGGCGGGAACTGCGTGATCGGCTCTTCGCGCTGGCGCGAGCGCACCGACAGGCGCGTGTACGAATTGCCCGTGCAGTAGAGGCCGAAAAACTGATCGAGCAGGCGCGCGAGCAGGTAGATGCCCGAACCGACGTACTGATCTTCGTCGAAGCTGATCTCGATATCGGTTCCGCGCACGAAGGCCTGGCGCGGTGCGCGGCCGATGCGTGTCACAGACGGCTGGCTGTGCACTTCGACGATACCGGCGATCTGCTTGCGCAGGCTCGCGGAATCCGCGTAGTTGTAGAGGCTCAGGATCTCGAGCAGGGCCTCGCGGCCGCCGTCGACGATCGACAGATGATTCAGCGCCAGATGCGAAATCAGCCGCCACTGGTTCGCGAGCCGCATCGGTGCGCGCCAGGTGGCGGTCGGCTTCTTGAGCAGGCGCGCGATGGAGATCGCGCCGCCTTCTTCGATCTGCAGCGCACTGTCGTTGCCACCGAACGGCAGCGAAGACGGCAGATCGCGATTGGTGCAGGTCAGCGACAGCGACAGCGTCTCCACGGCCGGCGTCGCGGGCGACATCGCGCGATCGACGAGCGCGATCGATACCTGCGTGCCTTCGTCGTTCGGCAGAGGCGAAGGCCCGCGTCGCGACAGCCAGTAATGATTCGCCGCGTCCTCGCCTTCGACGCCGTGCTTGACCGAGTAGAACGGCTGGAATTCGACGATGGCCTCGCGCTCGCGGCTGCGCGAGAACTTGCGCACCGAATCGATCGAATACACCTCGAGCCCAAGCGGGCGGCGCACGTCCGGAATCACCGGATATTCGTGACGCTCCTGGGTGATCTGGATCGGCTCGGCCTGCTGCTTGAACAGGTTGACGATCGGCGTGCAATGCAGCCGGAAGGTTTCCGCGCCCACGCTTTGTTCGAGACGCGCGAGGCGCTCCGGGCGACCGAACGGCTTGATCGTGAAGACCAGGTCGACCGCGTTCTTGAAGCGCGAGAAATCGAGCCCGGAGACTTCGAAGAACAGGAATTTCTCGGGCAGGACGAAGTATTCCTGAATCAGCTGATAGCCGACGAACGAGCGCGGATCGTAGTCGAGCAGGGCTTCGTCGGCCGAGAAGCCGACGCTCGCGATGCAGCTGGCCGGCAACTCGAGCGGCGCGATCTTGGCGTTGTCCGGTGCAGCGAGCGTGATGCGCTCCACCGAGTTCAGCAGCAGCTCGTAGAGCGCATGCACGACCGGGCTTTCGCCGTCGATGTAGAAGCGCAAGCGCTCGATGCCGAGTTGCGCGAGCTGCGCCTGCGGATCGGCCTGCACGCGAATGCGCAGCATCGCCACCGCGGATGTCGAGCGCGCGGAAAACGCCGAGCGTTCGAGCGCCTCGCAGCGCGCCTCGACCACGCTCACGGGCCAGACGTCGACGTCGTAAGCGGTGCGGTACTTCACCGGCATGCCGTTGACCGGTCGTGACAGCAGCTGCGTGCCACGCGGCACCTGCTGACGGCTGCCGACTCCGGCGCCCGGCGCGGCGGACAGCTGCGCGATCGACATCGAAGGCACCGGCCGCAGGAAATGCGGATACAGCACGGACAGCAGCGCTTCGGTGACTTCGGGAAACTCGTCGTCGAGCTTGCGATGGATACGGGCCGCGAGAAACGCGAACGATTCGATCAGGCGCTCGACATGCGGGTCTTCGCAGACCTCGCCTTCGAGCATCAGGCGGCCCGCGATCTTCGGATAACGGCGCGCGAAATCCTTCGACAGTTTGCGAAGGATCGTGAGCTCGTTCTCGTAATGGGGAAGCAGGTCTTCGAGCATGTCGTCGGCGCTCTGGGGTGCGACGAGTCTAGGAAGACGGGGAGTCGGTCACTATCCGACGGATGGTCTATGACTTGTGGTGCGTTGTTTGTTTGGCTTCGCGGTGGGGCCTGCGCGGCTCTGAGGGCTTTTGACCTCGCCGGTCGGGCCCTACTTTCTTTGCTCCTGCAAAGAAAGTAGGCAAAGAAAGCAGGCCCTGGTGACGCACTTTCGCTACGCGAAATTCCCCTGCGCTGCTCACGTGCTCGGGGCGACGCTTCGACGCAACATCCTGTCGCGACGAAGCGCGGCGGGCGTCCTTGCCCGCCGACCCCTGCGCGCGCTGCGCTGCTCGGTGCGTCACAAGGGAACCCGGTAAGGCAAACAGCAAAGCAAAAACAGATCACAGCTGCGGCTTGCTGTCCCCTCTCCCGCGCGCGGGAGAGGGTGGCGCGTCAGCGCCGGGTGAGGGAGCGCTCTTCGGCAGTGTGCCCAGTCCAAGCAGTGTCCCCTCACTCCCCGCCTTCGGCGGGACTCTCTCCCGCTCGCGGGAGAGAGGAACAAGCAGCTAGCGCTTGGCAGCGAGGCGTAGCGAGCCAATAGCCGTTGACGTTCAACCCCTGGCAGCGCCAGCTGGAGTGGCGCGCGCAGTGGGGCAGTCGGCCATGGATGGCCGACTGAGCTTCGTCGCGACCAGAACGTTGCATCGCGTCGAAGCGACCCCGAGCACGTCGCTCCAGCCGGGGACCCGTTCGTCGTGCAACGACGAACGGGCGCGGACTTCGAGGCCTGCTTTCTTTGCTTACTTTCTTTGCAGGAGCAAAGAAAGTAAGGCCCGACCGGCGAGGTCAAAAGCTCTCAGATCACAAACACACCCAGAGTGGAACGACGCTACTCCTCAACACAATTATCCGCATCCGCCACCACACACTCCGCCACCCGCACCGTGCCCCCCACCCCACGCGTCCGCACCGGATCCGCCGCCGCAATCTGCAAATCCTTCGGCAACAGCAACCACATCCTTCCCGCATCCTTCATCGCCGCCGCCTGCGATCCCGCCCGCGGCCCGAAACCCCAGAAGAAATCCGCACGCACCGGCCCGCGAATCGCACCGCCGGTGTCCTGCGCAAACATCAGCCGCCCCTGTTTCTGCGAGCCATCGTCCGCCACCGTCGACAGGAACACCGGGTAGCCGAGCGGCGTCGTGCGCGGATCGACCGCGATCGAACGGCCCGCCGTCAGCGAGACACCGAGCGCGCCGAGCGGACCTTGCGGGCCGTCCGGAATGCGCCGGAAGAACACGTAGCTCGGGTCGGGAATATCGGTGAGCTGACTCAGTCTCGGCGCGGCAGCCGCCGGCAGGCTCGCCGTGTCGGCATCAAATGTCGCCGTGGCCGCTGCATTCGCAGCAGCAGGCATCGACGCAGCAGAAGTAGAAGCAACCGAGGCCGTCGCAGGCGCTGCCGAGCCCGGCTTCTTGAGCGCCGCGATCATCGCGGCCACTTCGGGTGAAACACCCGCGTTGTTCGAGGTGCTCGCAGTCGCAGAAGCAGCGGGCTTCGCAGGCCGGGGAGCCGAAGCGGCCGGCGCACCGCTCACCGTCCGTGCAGCAGGCGAGGACTTGCCCTTGAGCTTGGCGATGATGTCGGCCACCTCGGCGTTCTGCGCCGTGTCCTGGGCCGTTACGGAGGCGCCGGCAGGCGCGGCTGTGGCCGTCGACACAGACGACGACGCGATCTGCAGGCCGCGCGTCTTCGCCGCGCTCGCGACGAGCACCGCGTCTTCGGGCTTGCCGCGCGGCAGGAACGGATAGCCGTTCTGCTCGCCGTAGCCCACGCGAACGACTTCGCCGCTCGTGAGCTTGATCTTGCCCGAGCCCTGCACCTGCAAGGAGTAGAGCGCATACGGATCGTCGACCCAGGCGAACACCGGAGCGCGCAGCTCGCGCTTCTCGATCTCCTGCCTCGACCAGTACGGCACGATCGCGGGCGTGCCGCTTTCGTCGACCCGCACGCGGTATTTCTTGTCGCGAATGCCGGGCTCGGTATCGCCGAGCTGCACCAGATATTCGCGCGCGCCCTTGGCGCCCGGCACCGCCGGAATCAGCAGGCGATCGTCGTTGCGAAACCACTGGCGCCCGGAGCCCGTGAGCGACTTGGCCTCGACGAACAGCAGGTCCGACGGCGTGCCGTAGACCGGATACGCGAATCGCGGGCTCGGGTTGCGGCTGCCGTTGAGCAGCGGCTCGTAGTAGCCGGTGATGAGCCCGTCCGGCGTGCGATCGAGCTGCTGAACCGACCAGGCGCGGAAGTTGTTTTCGAAGAACGTGCGCCAGGCCAGCGGCTGCGCCGTATCGAGCGCATCGCTGCGCTCGCAGAGCTCGCCCCAGACCGGCTTCTTGCGCAGCGCGGTGCAGGACTGGCGAAAGGCCGCCAGGCCTTCGTGCAGCGGGTCGTCCTTCCAGCCCGGCACGTCGGCGAAGGCCACCGGTTCGAAGCGGGCGTAGCGCGTCTCGAACGGCTGGGGCTGGTCCGCCGCGCCGGTCTCCGCCGGCGGGGCCGCGCTCGCGGCCGCCTTGCCGGCCGCCGCGGGAGCGGATGCGGCTGCGGCCGCCTTGGCCGAAGCCGGGGCCGACGAGCCGCAGTTGCAGTCTTCGTCGGCCGGCGCCTGGGGGTTGGACGCGCAGGCCGCGAGCACGGCCGCGGCCGCTCCGATGCCGAGCCGGCGCAGCAAGACCAAAGACCCGATGGGCACGCGAACTTTCATCGCCGCACTCCGCTGTTGTGCAGCGAAAAGTGTGGGCCCCGCCTCCGGGCCGGCGCCATCCGCCGCAGGGCCTATGACGTTCGGCCTCCATGCCGGCTGACGCCACGCCGCGAGCGCCCGGCGTGGCGAGCATGGGTATGATCGGGCCTTTAAACGGCCCGCATCGTCTCCATAGAGCCCCGACCAGCGGGCAGAGCGATCGACCGGCCCGCGCAAGAACAAAAGGAGCCGCATGACCACCGGCAATACCGGCGTCGCCGAGACCATCATTTCGATCTCGGGGCTGACCAAGACTTACGCCTCGGGCTTCCAGGCGCTCAAGGGCGTGGACCTGTCGATCCGGCGCGGCGAGATCTTCGCCCTGCTCGGTCCCAACGGGGCCGGCAAGACCACTCTGATCAGCATCGTCTGCGGCGTCGCGCGGCCCAGCACCGGCACCGTGCTGGCCGATGGCCACGACGTGGTGCGCGACTTTCGCGCCGCCCGCAGCCTGATCGGCCTGGTTCCGCAGGAGCTGTCGACCGACGCCTTCGAAACCGTCTGGGACACCGTTCGCTTCAGCCGCGGGCTGTTCGGCAAGCCGCGCAACGACAAGCTGGTCGAGCAGGTGCTGCGCGACCTGTCGCTGTGGGAGAAGCGCGGCAGCAAGATCATGCAGCTCTCGGGCGGCATGAAGCGGCGCGTGATGATCGCCAAGGCGCTGTCGCACGAGCCGGACATCCTGTTCCTCGACGAGCCCACGGCCGGCGTCGACGTGGAGTTGCGCCGCGACATGTGGCAGCTCGTGCGCGGCCTGCGCGAGCGCGGCGTCACCATCATCCTGACCACGCACTACATCGAGGAAGCCGAGCAGATGGCCGATCGCATCGGCGTGATCAACCACGGGCAGATCGTGCTCGTCGAAGAGACGCAGACCCTGATGCAGAAGCTCGGCAAGAAGCAGCTCACGCTCAAGCTGCAAAGCCCGCTCGCGAGCATTCCGCCCGAGCTCGCCGACTGGGCGCTCGAGCTCTCGGCCGACGGCGGCAAGCTCATCTACAACTTCGACGTCGCCGCGGACGACAGCGGCATCGCCCGGCTCATGCGCAAGCTCGGCGAGCGTGGCATCGACTTCAAGGACTTGAGAACCGACGAAAGCTCGCTCGAAGACATCTTCGTGAGCCTGGTGTCGCAGCGCGCAGCGGAGAAGGCTTCGTCATGACGATCAACACCCACGCCATCCGCGCGATCTACCGCTTCGAGCTGTCGCGCTGGTTCCGCACGCTCGGCCAGAGCCTGGCCACGCCGGTGATCTCGACCTCGCTGTACTTCATCGTGTTCGGCTCGGCGATCGGCTCGCGCATGGCCAACATCGACGGCGTCAGCTACGGCGCCTTCATCGTGCCGGGCCTGATCATGCTGTCGGTGCTGACCGAAAGCATTTCCAACGCGAGCTTCGGCATCTACATGCCCAAGTTCACGGGCACGATCTACGAGGTGCTGTCGGCGCCGATCTCGATGGTCGAGACGCTGCTCGGCTACGTTGGCGCGGCCGCGACCAAGTCGATGATGCTCGGGCTCATCATCCTCGCCACCGCGCGCGTCTTCGTCGACTACCACATCGAACATCCGGTCTGGATGCTGCTGTTCCTGATGCTGATCTCGGTGACCTTCTGCCTGTTCGGCTTCATCATCGGCGTCTGGGCCGACGGCTTCGAAAAGCTGCAGATCGTGCCGATGCTGATCGTCACGCCGCTGACCTTCCTCGGCGGCAGCTTCTATTCGATCAGCATGCTGCCGCCGTTCTGGCAGAAGGTCGCGCTGCTGAACCCGGTGGTCTATCTCGTCAACGGATTCCGCTGGAGCTTCTACGGCGTGGCCGACGTGAGTATCGGTGTGAGCCTCTCCATGACCGCGGCCTTCATGCTGCTGTGCCTGGTGCTGCTGGCCTGGATATTCCGGACCGGATATCGGCTCAAGGTCTGAAATCCGGGCTGCCGCGCGTGGCGCGGCCGCGAAGGAAATCGGGTTTACACCGCTCGTCCCCGAACGCCGCGCCGTTCGTCCGCAGGCCGCCACTGCAATGCGGCAGGCGCAAAAAACGGCACCGCTGTTGCTCGGTACGCAAGGGTGAACACCGACCGGAGGGTGCCGATGCTGTATCACCAGATTGTGTCCGAACTGACGATCCTGAGAATTTTTCAGCGTCATGCGGTGGTGCGCGCCGGCAGCCGTCTGCGCCTGTCGGACCTCGAGCGCGACTGGCGCCAGCAAGGCCTTGCCGAGGAGGCGCTGTACCAGGCGATCGATCGCTTCGAGAGCGCCAAGGCCTTCGTGACCCTGCTCGTCGAAGACGACTACTACTGCTACCTCGGCAGCGTCGGCGAGCACTGCATCCGCAGCCTGCCGGCGCCGATCGAAGCCGCGCCCGCCCTGCCGTACGAACTCATGCCGCCGCCGCTGCCGGGCCTGGCCGACGCGCGTCGCCTGGCGGCCTGAGCATCGCCCACCGGTCGTGGCCGAACGCCGCGGCCGCTGGCACGAATGGTCGGGTGCGCCGACCGTTCGTGTCAGTTCGTGTGTCTTGCCGTGTCGACCAAGTGCTTGTCGTCATTGGGCGTCATCGAACTGACACGCTCGCTTTATTGAACTGACACAGGCGCTCCCTAGCCTGCGCGCCCTTCGATCGTCTCGATCAGGGGATACGCAAAATGGAAGTGTCGACCAAGCACCCACGCCGTGCGGTCATGGCGTCGGGCGCGGTGTTGTGCGTGCTGTCCGCGACCGCAAGCGCCGGCGAACTCGTCGGCCGCGTGAGCGACGCCAGCGGAGTCAAATCGCTGCGCAGCGCCGAGATCGAGATCGTCGAGCTCGGGCGCCGCACGCAATCCGGCCCCGACGGACGCTTCCGCTTCGCCGACGTGCCGAACGGCCATTTCGTGCTGCGCGCGAATTACGTCGGCGCCGATCCGGTCGAACTGCCGATCGACATCGCCGGTGACACGGCGACCGAAGCGAATATCCAGATCGGGGCGGTCGACGAGATTCTCGTCGTCGGCCAGTTCGCCAACCAAGCCGGCGCGCTGTCGCGCCAGCGTGCGGCCGACGGCGTGCAGAGCGTGCTCACGCGCGACGGCATCGGCCAGTTTCCGGACCAGAACGTCGCCGAATCGCTACGCCGCGTGCCGGGCATGTCGGTGCAGAACGATCAGGGCGAAGGCCGCTTCATCGTGTTGCGCGGGCTCGACCCGAGGCTCAACGCGGTGTCCGTCAACGGTGCACGCGTGCCCTCACCCGAATCCGACAACCGCTCGATGCCGCTCGACACGATCTCGTCCGACCAGATCGAATCGATCGAGATCAAGAAGACGCTCACGCCGGACATGGACGGCGACACCATCGGCGGCTCGGTCGAGATCAACACGACGAGCGCCTTCGATCGCAAGGGCCGCTTCTTCGGCGCCACCGTCGAAGGCTCCTACAACGAGCAGACCGATCAGTGGTCGCCGAAGGCCTCGGTGAATTTCTCCGATGTCTACGGCGGCAGGCTCGGCCTCGCCGCCGGCCTGTCGTACTACGACCGCCGCTTCGGCTCCGAAGGCGTCGAGGCCAGCGGCTGGGACGTCAATGACGACGGCCTCGCCTACGCGGACGAATTCGACTTCCGCAACTACGACGTCACCCGCAAGCGCATCAGCGGCTCGCTGTCGCTCGATTATCGTGCGAGCCAGAACACCGATCTGTATCTGCGCGGCTTGGTGTCCTCGTTCGAGGACCAGGAATATCGCTCGCGGCTCGTGCTCGGCTTCGACGAAGCGCCGGGCGCCGGTGACGACGGCAGCGCCACGTTCTCGTCCGACGACGGCGAGATCAAGGCCGAGCGCGAAATGAAGGATCGCAAGGAGACGCAGGACGTCTACTCGATCGTCGCGGGTGGCAAGACCTATCGCGGTCCGTGGACCCTCGACTACCTGGCGAGCAGCTCACGCGCCGAGGAGAAGGAGCCCAGCGCGCTGTATTCGAATTTCGCGCGCAGCTTCGAGGACGCCGGCGAAATGGCGATCACGATGCGCGGGCTCGACGGCCTCAGGCCGGGCTTTGTCGTGTCGGACGCCGCGCTGTTCAACGATGCGGCCGAATACGAATTCGACACCTTCGAGCTCAACCACGGCAAGAGCGTCGATCGCGAGCACAGCCTGCGCTTCGACCTCGCGCGCGATTTCAATCTCGATGCCGGCGCCGCGCAGCTCAAGTTCGGCGGCAAGCTGCGCAGCCGCGACAAGTCCTACGATTTGCGGCTCTACGCCTACGACGATGTCGTCGAGGGCGACAAGCCGACACTGGCCGGCCTGGCAACGAGCGTCGACTACGCGCTCGCGGGCATCAACCCGACGGTCTCGCATTCGGCGACGCGCGGCTACTTCAACGCCAATCGCGCCAACCTGGTTTTGAACGAAGCCGACAGCGCCTTCGATTCGAACTCGTCCGATTACAAGGTCGGCGAAGACATCGTCGCCGGCTACGTGATGGGCAGCTTCGATGCGCGGCAGTGGAAGCTCGTCGGCGGCGTGCGCGTGGAGCACACGCGCGACGACATTCGCGGCAAGCTCGTCGAGCGCTCCGAAGACGACGAGGTCAGCGTGACCGCGCAGGCGCGCGATCGCCGCTATACCGACGTGCTGCCGAGCCTGAACCTTCGTTTCGACGCGAGCGACGAGATGGTGCTGCGCGCGGGCGTCTACCGCAGCCTCGTGCGCCCGAACCTGGCCGATCTGGCGCCGCGTTTCCTCGTTGCCGAGAACGACGAAGCCGAACTCGGCAATCCCGACCTCGATCCGTACAAGGCTTGGAACTACGACCTGTCCGCCGAGTGGTATTTCGGCCGCAACGCGGTGCTGCAGGTCGGACCGTTCTACAAGCGGATCGACGACTTCATCGTCACCACCTACGCCAGCGATACCGTCTACGACGGCACGCCCGTCGACGAGCTGAGCCGCCCGGACAACGGCGGCCAGGCGACGGTGTTCGGCGTCGAGCTCAACTACCAGCAGGCGCTCGACTTCCTGCCCGCGCCGTTCGATGGAGTGCTGGTCGGCGCGAACTACACCTACGTCGATTCCGAAGGTCGGTTCAACACCGAGGATGGCCAGCGCAAGATCGCGCTGCCGGGCACGTCGAAGACCGTCTACAACGCCATGCTCGGTTACGAGAAGCACGGCTTCAGCCTGCGCCTGGCGGCGACGCATCGCAGCGAATATCTCGACGAAGTATCTCCGGGCGCGGACGAGGATCGCTGGGTGCTGAGCCACCTGCAGTACGATCTGACCGCGCGCTATCGCGTCACGCCACAGCTGCAGATTTTCGCCGAAGGCATCAACCTGGGCGACGAGCCTTTCCGCGCGGTCTATCGCGGCACCGCGGCCGGCGGCGATCGTCTTTCGCAGTTCGAGGAATATTCGTGGACAGCCAAGGCCGGCCTGCGCTTCAGCTTCGCCGCGGAAGGACAGTGAGCATGAACGCCTCGTTTGCACTGCGCGCCTTGCCGTCGGCCCTGCTGAGCCTGGGACTTTACGCCTGCGCGAGCGGCGGCCCGATCGAGCCCATCGCGGGCACCGTGAGCATCGGCGCCGTGCGCGAGACCGTCGCGGTCAAGACCCACGACGACGCGGCCGACGATCCGGCGATCTGGCGCAACGCCGCCGATCCGTCGAGGAGCCTGATCGTCGCCACCGACAAGAAGGCCGGGCTCTACGTCTACGGGCTCGATGGACAGGTGCGCGACTTCGCGCCTTCGTCGCGGCTCAACAACGTCGATCTGCGCGGCGACGTCAAGATCGCCGGCGCCGATGCGGTGCTCGTCGCCGCGAGCGATCGCGCGGACGAAACGCATTCCAGGCTCGCGCTCTATGCGCTGTCTCCGCAGACCGAGAAACTCACGGAGCTTGCGAATCTGCCGGCGGGCAACGGCGAAGCCTATGGGCTCTGCCTGTACCGGCGTGCGAACGATCGCGCGCTGTTCGCGTTCGTGGTCGAGAAGAGCGGTCGCATCATTCAATTGCGGGTCGATGTCTCCGCCGCGCAGCCGGCCGCGAGCGTGGTGCGCGAACTGCAGCTCGCGAGCCAGTCCGAAGGCTGCGTCGTCGACGATCGCACGGGCATGCTCTACGTCGGCGAAGAAGACGTCGGCATCTGGCGCTTCGATGCGAGCCCCACTGGCGCGACCCGCGGCGAGCCTTTCGCGAAAGTCGACAAGCGCGTGCTCGTCGACGATGTCGAAGGCCTGGCGCTCGCACCGGTCGGCGAGCGCGGCGGCTATCTGGTCGCATCGAGCCAGGGCGATTCGTCATACGCGGTCTATGCGCTCGAAGACGGCGCGCCGGTCGGCCGCTTCCGGATCACGGACAACGGCAAGGGCGTCGACGGCACCTCGGAAACCGATGGCATCGAGCTCGCGCTCGGCGATTTCGGCCCGGATTTCCCGCAAGGCCTGTTCATCGCCCAGGACGGAGACAACGCGCCCGAGGCGCAGAACTTCAAGCTGCTGTCCTGGGTGGATGTCGTGCAGGGCCTGCGGCTCGAGATGGAGCCCGCGCGCTGAAACGAGAAAGCCCGCCGATGGCGGGCTTTCTCGATGCGCAGAGCGCAGGCGGCTCAGCGCACCATGTGCGGCTGTCCGAGCATTTCGGGCGTGACGAGCACCACGCCACCCGCCGACATCGTGTACGCCTTGCGGTCAGCCTCGGCGTCGTAGCCGATCACCGTGCCTTCCGGAATCACGCAGCCTTCGTCGATGACGGCCTTGCGGATCCTGCAGTTGGGGCCGATCTTGACCTTGGGCAGCACCACGGCCTCCTCGACCACGCTGCCGCGTTCGACGATGACGTTGGTGAACAGCACCGAGTTCTTGACCTGGGCGCCCGAGACGATCGCGCCGCCCGAGACCATCGAGCTGACCGCGTAGCCGCGCATGTCCTCTTCGTCGAATACGAACTTGGCCGGCGGGGTCTGCTTCTGGTGCGTCCAGATCGGCCAGTCCTCGTCATAGAGGTTGAGCTCGGGCACCACGTCGCAGAGCTCGAGGTTGGCCTTCCAGTACGCGTCGATGGTGCCGACGTCGCGCCAGTAGCCGGCCTTGTCGGGCTCGTGCACGTCGCGCAGCGCGTAGGCGTAGACCTTATCGTTCTTGATCGCGTGCGGAATGATGTCGTGGCCGAAATCGTGGCTCGACATGGTGGCGCCTGCGTCGCGCGTCAGCAGCTCGAGCAGATAGGCCGCGTCGAAGATGTAGATGCCCATCGAGGCCAGCGCGGTGTCCGGACGGCCCGGCATGCCTTCGGGGTTCTTGGGCTTCTCGGCGAACTTGACCACGCGGCTGTCGCTGTCCACCTGCATGACGCCGAAGCCGGTGGCCTCCTCGACCGGCACCTCGACGCAGCCGACCGAAATCTGCGCGCCCTTCTCGACGTGGTGCGCGAGCATGCGGCCGTAGTCCATCTTGTAGACGTGGTCGCCGGCCAGGATCAGCACGTGGCTGGGCTCGTGAGCACGGATGATGTCGATGTTCTGGTACACCGCGTCGGCGGTGCCCATGTACCAGCTGTTCTCGTCGATGCGCTGCTGCGCCGGCAACAGTTCGACGAACTCGCCGAACTCGCCGCCGAGGAAGTTCCAGGCCTTCTGGACGTGCTGGATCAGCGAATGGCTCTTGTACTGCGTGAGCACGCCGATGCGGCGGATGCCCGAGTTGATGCAGTTGCTGAGCGAGAAATCGATGATGCGGAACTTGCCCGCTATCGGTACCGCGGGCTTGGCCCGCCACTGGGTCATCGGACCGAGGCGGGAACCCCGGCCGCCGGCCATGACCAGGGCCAGCGTACTTTTGGTGAGGCGGCTGACAAAGCGCGGATCACTATTCGATTGCACGGTTTCCTCGATAAAGCTGCCCAGGCTGGCAGCATGATGTTCGAACTTCATCTGGGCAATACGCTCCCGGCTTTCCTTGCGGTAAAGAACAACTTCCCTGTCGAATCGGAGGCTTGTATCGCGCTCTGAAAGACCGATATGAGCTTGCCCAGGCAAGAGCGATGCCGTTTTGGCGGCGGGCGCCGGCTAAACGAGCGATTAAGTCGGCCGATGGTCGAAAAGCCCCATCGTCCCTTCCAAACACGCGCGAATGACGGGCTCCGGAGACCGGGTGCCGACCTCGTGTCGGCGGCGGAGGACAGCGCACTCAGCAATCGGATGGCTGACGCGTGGACGCAATATGCAAGACAGTTCCACAAGCGCCGTGTTAATTGAGGGTAATGGTCGATGGTCGTCTCATCGGCGGCTCACCTGACCGTTCCAACGAAAGGAGATGCATGAACGTCCGCTCCCAGACCCGATGGCTTCCGCTCCTCGCCCTGCTCGCCGCCGGCCCGCTCTGCCCGGCGCAGGCGGCAAGCCCCCAGGCCCGCCAGCAGGCTGCGGCGGCGGTGGCCGCCGATGACCCGCAGTGCCGCTCGCTCGGCGACTTCTACTGGGAGATCGGCGACGTCAACGGCCCGCAGGGCAGCGGCGTGATCGGCGGCGAATACACGGCCGACACCAGCGTGCGCGTGGCCTCGGCCTCGAAGTTCGTCTGGGGCGCCTACGTGCTCGAGAAGATCGGCCGCAACAACCAGCCCACGCCCGAGCAGGTCGCCTCGCTCGAAATGCGCTCGGGCTATGCCAAGTTCAATCCCTTGTTCTGCGCGCTCTCGCGCAGCGTCGATGCCTGCATGAGCTCGCGTTCCAACGGCGAGCGCGACAGCGGGCTGATCGGCAAGTTCGCCTACGGCGGAGGCCACGACCAGCGCCTCGCGGGCCAGCTCGGCCTGGGTCGCCTGAGCGCCCGCGAACTCACCGACGAAGTGACGAGCTACGTCGGCAAGGACATCGGCTTCAGTTACCGCACGCCGCTGCTCGCCGGCGGCATGGAATCGACCCCGAGCCAGTTCGCGACTTTCCTGCGCAAGGTGATTTCGGGCCAGCTGCGGCTGAAGCAGTTCCTCGGCTACCAGCCGGTCTGCACGCAATGCGAGAGCGCCGCCGAATCACCGGCCCGCGAGCCCTGGCACTACAGCCTCAATCACTGGATCGAGGACACGCCCGGCATCGGCGATGGCGCGTTCAGCAGCCCGGGCGCGATGGGGTTCTATCCGTGGATTTCGAAGGACAAGACGACCTACGGGATTCTGGCCCGGCAGAAGATGGGGGCCGGGGCGTATTGGGACAGCGTGTTGTGCGGGCGCAAGATCCGGAAGGCCTGGATGGAGGCTCGGTAGGCGGGCGGTTGCTGGGGGCTTCGCGGAGGCCTGCTCGGATTGGCTCGGTGCGTCACCAGGGCCCCAGAGGCAAAAGCAAACAGCAACAGCAGAAATCGCCGCTGCGGCTTGCTGTCCCCTCTCCCGCGTGCGGGAGAGGGTGGCGCGTCAGCGCCGGGTGAGGGAGCGCTCTTCGGCAGTGTGCAGTTTACGAAGTGTGTTCCCTCACTCCCCGCCTTCGGCGGGACTCTCTCCCGCTCGCGGGAGAGAGGAACAAGCCGTCAGCGCGGCTTCGAAAGACCCAAACCAGAGCGAATCCCCACCCGCCTCAACTCATCCGCAACACCTGCGTCGCCGCCTGCGCATTCTCGTCCGTCGTCTTCATGATCCGCGTCTGCAACTCGAACTGCCGCGCCAGCGAAATCATGTTCACCATCGTGTCGGCCAGGTTCACGTTCGAACTTTCGAGCATCCCGTTCGACACCACGTTGCCGGCAGCCGAGTCCAGCACCACGCCCGGGCGCGCCCGCATGAGCCCGTCGGCTCCACGCTGCAATTGCGCCTCGGTGCCCTCGACCACCTTGAGCCGGCCGATCACGGCCTGGGCCTCGGGCCCCTGCCCCTGCGGCACGATCGACACCGTGCCGTCGCCCGCGATGTGGATCGAGCTCGCCGGCGGAATCGACATGAGTCCGCCCTCGCCGAGCACCGGCTGCCCCGACCCGGTGACGAGCTGGCCGTAGGCATCGATCTGCAGATCGCCACGCCGCGTATACGCCTCGCTGCCGTCGCTCGCCTGCACCGCGAGCCAGGCGCCATCGCGCAGCGCGATATCGAGATCGCGACCGGTCTGCTGCAAGCTGCCGCCGCTGGCATCCCAACCGCCTTCGCCGGAGCGCACGTTGACGCGGCTGTCGAGCCCGCCGCCGACTGCGACCGCCTGCGCCTGCAGCAACTGCGCCTTGAAGCCGGTGGTGCTGGCATTGGCGAGGTTCTGGCTGTTGACCGTTTGCGCCTGCAGGGTCTGCATCGCACCGGTCATGCCGACGTATAGCGCTCTGTCCATGGCAGGCCTCTAGCGGAAACGCATCAACGCAGGTTCATGATCTGCTGCAACAGCTGATCGGTGGCCGAGATCACCTGCGAGTTCGCCTGATAGTTGCGCTGCGCGCTCATCATGCTCACGAGCTGCTCGGTCAGATCGACGTTGCTCGCTTCGAGCGCGCCGGCCTGCACGGCACCGAAACCGGGGCCACCCGCGACGCCGAGCACCACCTGCCCCGACGCATAGGTTTCGGCCCAGGACGAATTGCCGAGCTCCTGCAAGCCCTGCGAATTGGCGAAGCTCGCCATCGCGAGCTGGCCGACGTTGGTGACCTGGCCGTTGGTGAAACGCGCCTGCACGATGCCTTCTTCGGTCACCGACAAACCGCCGAGTTCACCGGTCGCGTAACCATCCTGCGTGAGCGTGCCGATCGAAAAACTGTCCCCGTACTGCGTGGCGGAGCCGATGTCGAGCGCCAGCGACAGCGGCGATGCGCCGTTGGACAGCGGCATCGCATCGAGCGTGGCGATGCCGTTGGCCGGCGTCGTCAGCGTGCCGCTGGAGTCGTACTGCAGCGCGACCGGATTGCCGACCGTGTTGCCGTCGATCGTCGTGTACAGGTTCCAGCTTCCGGCGTCCGCGGTCTTGGCGAAATACAGCGACGCCGTGTGCGGAGAGCCGAGCGAATCGTAGACGGTGATCGACGTGGTCTTGTTGTAGCTGTTGGAATCGGTCGGCGAAAACGTGCTGCTGGTCGGCGGCGTCGCGTTCGCAGGCAGGTTGATGCCCGCTTCGATGTTGCGTGTCGCCGCGGGCGGATTGGTGTTCGACGACAACCGCAGGTCGACGAGCTGGCCGGTGTTGAACGTGGTGCCGGTGGCTTGCGGCGGATACACCTGCAGGCGCTGGCCGGCCGCATTGACGACGTAGCCGCTGCGATCGGTGCCGAACGAGCCCGATCGCGAATACACACGCGCACCATTGTCCGACAGCGTGAAGAAGCCATCGCCGCTGATCGCCAGGTCGAGCGCCTTGCCGGTGTTGTTGATGGTGCCCTGATCGAACTGCTGGGCGACGCGTGCCACCTGCACGCCGGCGCCCGAAGCCGCGCCGTTGGTTTCGTAGCTCGATCGGCGGAACAGATCGCCGAACTCGGTGCGCGACTGCTTGAAACCCGTCGTGTTCGCATTGGCGATGTTGTTGGAAATGGTGCCCAGATCGGCGGTGGCCGCGTTGAGGCCCGAGAGCGCGATGTTGAAGGACATGGGGTTGGACTCCGTTACGGAAATGACGTCGGGTGGAAGCGGGGCCTGATGACTTACTGGATGCGCAGCACGCCGGAGAACGGCAGTTCGCCGAGCGCCGCGAGTTCGACGTTGAGGCCATCGCGGCCGAGCGCGACGCTGCTGACCCGATCGACCGCGTACGTCGTCGCCGCGACCGACGCGCCGCCGCTGCCCGACACCGTCGCGCTGATTCGATAAAGCCCGCTCGGCAGCGCATTGCCTTGCGCATCGCTGCCGTTCCAGTTGAAGGCGAGCTGGCCCGCGGCCTGCGTGCCGAGATCGATCGTGCGCACCACGGCGCCACTCGCATCGCGAATCTGCAGGTTCACACGGCCGCTGCTCGGAATGTCGAGTGCTCCGGACAGGCCGTTGTCGCCCAGCACGCCGACGCCGCTTTCGACCAGCACTTCGCGACCGATCAGCGCGGCAGCCTGCAGCGACTGGCTCGACGACAACTGCGTCGCGAGCGAGGAGAACGCGGTCTGCAGCTTGTCGATGCCCGAGACCGTCGAGAACTGCGCGATCTGGCTGAAGAACTCGGTGTTCTCCATCGGCTTGAGCGGATCCTGGTTCTGGATCTGCACGGTCATGAGCTTGAGAAAATCCTGCTGGTCGAGCGAGCTGCTTTTGTTCGCAGCCGTCGACGAAAGCCCGAGGCTCGAATAGTAGTCGCTGTTGCTGCCGCCAACCGGAGGGGTCGTGCTCATGCGAGGTTCTCCATGACGATCAGCGTCCGAGCGAGAGCGTGCGCAAGGCCAGATCCTTGGCGGTGTTCATGAGCTCGACGTTGCTTTGGTAGGCGCGCGAAGCCGAGATCATGTCGACCATCTGCTCGACCACGTTGACCTTCGGCGCGTAGACGTAGCCGTCGGCATCGGCGAGCGGATGGCCGGGTTCGTAGCGCTTGTCGGGCTCGGCCTGCGATTGCACGACATCGGTCACGCGCACGCCCGGCGTGTTCTCGCCGCCGAGTTCGGCCGCGGCCTTGAACACCGGCATGTGCGCTCGATAAACCTGCGACGGATCGCCCGCGACGCTGTCGGCGTTGGCGAGATTGCTCGCCACCGTGTTGAGCCGGACCGATTGTGCGGACAGCGCGGAGCCGGTGATATCGAAGATGCGGAACGAGGACATGTCACTGTCCCGTGATGGCCGTGAGCATGCCCTTCACACGGCCGTCGATGAAGTTGAGACTGGCTTGGTAATGCAGCGCCGCATCGGCGAACCTGGATTGCTCGATCTGCGTATCGACGGTGTTGCCGTCGACGCTGCCCTGCACGGGCACGCGCCAGACCAGGCCGGCCAGCGAGTCCGCGCCCGATTGCGCATCGAGATGCGTGCTTTGTGTCTTCAGCAGCGCCTCGTTGCCCTGCGCTCCGCCGCCGCTGAGCTGCGCGCGGAGCGTGGCCGCGAAATCGATGTCGCGCGCCTTGAAGTTGGGCGTGTCGCTATTGGCGATGTTGCCTGCGAGCACGTCCATGCGCTGCTTCTGCACCGCGAGCGCGGCCGAATGCAGGCCGAAGAGTGGATCGAGCGCCATGGCGAGCTCCGCTGGGAATGACGACGCATCACTCCAAGCGCTGTGCCAGGGCTTCGCTTACGCGGCTTGCGGCAACTCCAGCCGGGCCAGAATCCCTTGCGCGAGCTCGTCCGCATTGAGCTTGGGAATGAACTGGTCGGCACCGACGCGCTTGACCATGGCCTGGTTGAAGGTGCCCGACAGCGACGAATGCAGCAGCACGAACAGGCCCGCAAGCCGCGCGTCCCGACGGATTTCCGTCGTCAGCCGGTAGCCGTCCATGTCGGGCATCTCGACGTCCGAGATCACCATGAGCAGCTTGTCGTGCAGGCCGCCGGGCTCGTCGGCGAGCCGCTGCAGGGCCTGCAGGGCTTGGCGGCCGTCGTTGACGACGATCGCGCCGATGCCGAGCTGGCCGAGCACGCGCTCGATGTGCGCACGCGCGACGCGCGAGTCATCCACGACGAGCACCTTGCGGCCGCGCAGCGCGGCGCCGATCGCGCCCGGATCGAACGCGCCGCGCGTCACCTGCTGCAGGTCGCCGACCACCTCGGCGAGGATGCGCTCGACATCGATGATCTCGATGCGCTGCGCCCCGATCTCGGCGATCGCGGTCAGGTAGCTCGGTCCCTGCTCGACCTCCGGCGCGGGCCGCACTTTCTCGACGTCGACATGCACGATGCGCTCGACCGAACGCACGAGAAAGCCCTGCGTGCTGCGGTTGAACTCGGAGACGATCAGGTGCGCGGCCTGCGCATCGCCTTCGCGGTCGAGCGCGCGGGCCATGTCGATGACCGGAATCACCTGCCCGCGCACCTCGGCCACGCCGGCGATGAAGGCATGCGAGGACGCCATGTGCGTGAGCATCGGACGCCGCTGCACGGCCGTCACCTTGAGTACGTTGATGCCAAAGATTTGACGCCCGTCGAGACGGAACAGCAGCAGCGCGAGCCGGTTGAAACCGGCCAGCTGGGTTTGTGCCTCGATGCGTTCCAGCAGTCCGGCGGCCATGGGCGCTCACAGGTCATCAGTCGAAACGGTCTGCAGACACTATCGGCCGATGGCTCGCGAACTTGATGCGGGCGATGCGCTGAGTCGCGCGGCATCGTCGCCGGGCACGTGCCGAGCGCCCGGCTTGCATTAAAGGCAAGCTCGCCGATTTCCCATTCCGCGATCGCGGGCACGGCGCTTGCCCCGGCGAGCCGTTCGAAATCAACGGATGAGCCGCCGATGCGCTGCCCGCTCCTACTCTCGTGCCTGTTGCTGCCGGGCCTGGCCTGGGCCGCGACACCACCCGCCTTCCAGCCCGTCGAGGGCCTCAAGGCTGCGGCCGAAGCCTACGTGCGCGCCCAGCTCGGCGGCGCCGCCGAGGTAACGGCCGAGCGTCTCGACGAGCGCGTGCGGCTGCCGGCCTGCGCCAGCGCCCCGAACGCAACGCGCAGCGGCCAGGCCGGCAATACCGCACGCTGGACCGTCGCGCTCAGCTGCGCCGGGCCACAGTCCTGGACGCTCTACGTGCCCGTGCGCGTGAGCCAGCCGCAAAACGTGCTCGTGGCCAGGCGCAACCTGCCGGCCGGCTCGATGCTGGTCGCGGCCGACCTGCGCAACGAGCGCCGCGATACCGCCACGCTTCCCCAGGGCTACGTCGACGAGCAGACCGCGGTCGCTGGCCTGGTGCTGTCGCGTCCACTCGCCGCTGGCGCGGTGCTGACGCCCGGCGCGCTCGCCAAGGCCACGGTGATCAAGCGCGGCGAAGCCGTAACCCTGGTCGGGCGCAGCGGAAGCTTCGAAATCCGCGCCCAGGGCAAGGCGATGGCCGACGCCGCCCCGGGCGATCGGCTCGCGGTCGAGAACACGAGCTCGCGACGGCTCGTGCAGGGGCGCGTGCTGGCGGACGGATCGGTGGAGGTTCCGCTGTAGCGGCTGGCCAGTGCCGTTGACGTTCCTCTCTCCCGCTTGCGGGAGAGAGTCCCGCCGAAGGCGGGGAGAGAGGGCAGCTTGATCAAAGGCGCACTCTCCGGGCCTTCCCTCACCCGGCGCTGTCGCGCCACCCTCTCCCGCACGCGGGAGAGGGGACCGCAACAACTCCTCGCGGCGTAACGCCGCCTAAAGTTCCGCCGCCATCCGCCGATACGGCTTGCAGACGGCCCCAACGCCTTTTCGAGATCCGGTCATGAGCAACACCATCGATTCCTCCTCCGGCATCAAGCCGATGCTGCCCGGCGCGGGCGAGCGCGTCGGCCAGGCGCGTCCGGCGACCGCATCGGCGGCCCCGGCTTCGGCGAGCGGATCGCGCGGCGACGACACGGTGCGGATCACGGGGGACGCCATGCAATTGCAAAGCCTGGAGAAATCCATCGGCGGCGAGCCCGCTTTCGACAGCCAGCGCGTCGCCGCGCTGCGCGCCGCGATCGCCGAAGGCCGCTACCAGGCCGACCCGGAGCGCATCGCGTCGAAGATGCTCGGCTCCAATCCGCCGCTGGCCTGAGACGCGCGATGAACACGTCCGCACCGATCGAGACGCTGTTCGACCGGGCCATGCAAAGCCTGCGCGGCATGCTCGACCTGCTCGACGCCGAGCAGCACGCCGTCGCCACGCGCGATGCGCAGGCCCTGCTCCAGCTGAGCCGCGAGAAGGCCTCGCGTCTGCAAGGCTTCGCCGAACTGCAGAACCTGCTGCGCCTGCAGTCGCTGCCCACGCATCTGCCGCTGCAGGATTTCGAGATGCTGCTGAGCCGCTGCGCGGCGCAGAACAAGGCCAACGGCATGCAGATGAACCTGCACCTGGCCCAGCAGCCCGCGACGCTGCCGGGCGTGCGCAGCGAAGGCTACGGAGCGCGCGGCGAAACGCGCTACGGCGGGCTGTCCACCTCGCTCGTTTCGGTGTGAGCTCCGCAGCCCGGCTGTCGCCGCGCGCTACTGCGCGCTGATGCCCGGCCGGCTGCCGCGCAGCTGGAACTTCTGGATCTTGCCGGTCGCGGTCTTAGGCAGTTCGGCAATGAGGTGGAACTTCGACGGCGCCTTGAAGCGCGCCATGTTGTCCCGCGCATAGGCCATCAGTTCGTCCTCGGTCGCCTGCGCGCCCGCACGCAGCACGACGAAGGCGTTCGGCGATTCGCCCCACTTGGGATGCGGCATGCCGACCACCGCCACTTCGAGCACCGCCGGATGGCGCAGCAGCACGCTCTCGACTTCGATCGACGAGATGTTCTCGCCGCCGCTGATGATCACGTCCTTGAATCGATCGCGAATCTCGACGTAGCCATCCGGATGGATCACGGCCGCGTCGCCGGTGTGGAACCAGCCGCCCGCGAAGGCCTTCTCGGTGGCTTCCTCGTTCTGGTAGTAGCCCTTCATGACCACGTTGCCGCGCGCGACGATCTCGCCCATCGTCTCGCCGTCGTGCGGCACGTCGTTCATCGCCTCGTCGACCACGCGCAGCTCGGCCGCGCCGATCAGCTCCACGCCCTGCCGCGCCTTGATCACCGCACGCTCACGCACGCCGAGCCCGACGTGCTCCGGAACCACTTCGCAGATGGCGATGAACGGCGTGGTCTCGGTGAGGCCGTAGACCTGCGTGATGGTCCAGCCGAGTTCGTTCTCCATCGTCTCGATGGTCGCCGCGGCGGGCGGCGCGCCCGCGGTCAGCACACGCACGCCCTTCTTCACGCGTGCGCGTTCTTCGGCCGGGCCGTTGGCGATCGAGATCAGCACCGTCGGCGCCGCGCAGAGCATGCTGATGCGCTCGACCTCGCAGAGCCGGTAGATCTGCAAGGCATCGACCTTGCGCAGGCACACGTGCGCACCGCCGGCCGCGGTGACCGTCCACGTGAAGGTCCAGCCGTTGGCGTGGAACATCGGCAGGGTCCACAGGTAGCGCTCCGCCGGCGTCATCGGCACGTGGACCATGGTGGCGATGGAATTCATCCAGGCGTTGCGATGCGTGATCATCACGCCCTTGGGCCGCGCCGTCGTGCCGCTCGTGTAGTTGATCGAGAGCAGGTCGGTTTCCTGGATCTCGACGCGCTTGAAATCGGCCGGGCTCGATTCGACCAGGCTGCCATAATCCAGCCAGCCGCTCTTGCTGCCTTCGAGCGCGACGAAATGTTGCACGCAGTCCATGCGGTCGCGCACGCGGTCGACCATGTCCAGATAATCGGAATGCACGCAGAGCACCTTGCTGCCGCTGTGCGTGACCATGTAGACGAAGTCTTCTTCGGTGAGCCGGTAGTTCATCGGCACGATCACGGCGCCGATCTGCGGCACCGCGTAGAACTGCTCGAGATGCTGGTGCGTGTTCGGCGCGATGGTGGCGACGCGGTCGCCCTGACCGACGCCGAGGCGCTGCAGCGTCGCGCTCCAGCGGTCGCAGCGGTCGCCGAACTGCGAATAGCTGAGCCGGACGTTCTCGTCGACGACGGCCTCGCGCGCTCCATGCACCTTGCGGGCGCGGCGCAAGAAATCCAGCGGGGTCAATGCGCGTTCCATTTACGTCTCTCCTCAGCTCGGTAGAGCCTTGCTTCGATTGTCAGGTGGTGAGCTTTTCGCTTCTGGGCCGAGACAGGGTCGGCCGATCGTCATTCAACGCTGCGAATGATGCGATGCCTCGAGGATGCTTGTCTTTATTTAAGTGGCCCCACTGCTTATACTTGGGAATCATTCTCAGTTACACCCGTCGGTTCCCCAGCGTTGATCGCCCAGCCCGCCGCTTCTGTTTCGTATCGCCCGCTCAACAGCCTGTCGCTCGCCGCTGTCCTCGGCGCGCATGCCGCTGCGCTGTTCGCGGCGCTGTACTGGGTGCACAGCGCGCCGCCGGTCGAGGAGCCGAAGGTGCTGACGGTGAGCATGCTGACCCAGCCGGTCGAGCCGGTGAAACCGCCCGAGCCGCTGCCGCCCGCGCCACCGCCACCGAAGCCGGTGGAGAAACCCAAGCCCAAGCCGCTGCTGACCTCGCCCAAGCCCACGCCGGTGGCCGATCCGATCATCGCCCCGCCCCCGCCCGTCGACGAGCCCGCCGAAGCCGAGCCGGTCGCCGCCTATTCGCCGCCCTCCGAATCCGAGCCGCCCAAGGAAGCCGCGCCCGAGCCGCCGCGCTTCGACATGGCCTATCTGCAGAACCCGGCGCCGGCCTATCCGGCGATGTCCAAGCGGCTGCACGAGGAAGGCACCGCGGTGCTGCGCGTGCTCGTCAGCGAAACCGGTGAGGCGCTGACCGTGGAAGTCGACAAGTCGAGCGGCTACTCACGACTCGACGACGCGGCTCGCCGCGCGGTACAACGCTGGAAGTTCTCGCCGTCGCGCATGGGTGAGAAGCCCGTTCGCGGATTCGCGATCGTCCCGATCGTTTTCTCGCTTGCCCGCAACTAAACCGCCAATCCGCTAACCAGAACGACGTCATGGAACCGCAATCCCTCGGCATTCAGCACTTCCTCGGCCAATCCGACGCCGTCTCCAAATTCCTGCTCATCGTGCTGGTGCTGATGTCGGTGGCGAGCTGGTATCTGATCGTCAGCAAGAGCATTCGCCTGGCGCTCGAGCGCCGCCGCAGCGAGCGCTTCCTGAACTTCTTCTGGAACGCCAAGGATCTCACCGAGGTGCAGGAGGCGGTCGTCAAGCATCATGCCGACGAGCCGTTCTCGCATCTGTCGCATCACGCGATCTTCGCGCGCGAGCACCACGCGCGCTTCGGCGCGAGCCGTCTCGAAGAGGCCGGCAGCGCGGCCGAGTTCCTCACGCGCACGATCCGCAAGGTGATCGACGAGGAGACCGCGAAGATGGAATCGGGCCTCACCGTGCTCGCTTCGGTCGGCTCGACCGCGCCGTTCGTGGGCCTGTTCGGCACGGTCTGGGGCATCTACCACGCGCTGCTCGCGATCGGCATGAGCGGCTCGGGCTCGCTAGACAAGGTCGCCGGCCCGGTCGGCGAAGCGCTGATCATGACCGCCATCGGCCTCGGCGTCGCCATTCCGGCGGTCCTCGGCTACAACTTCCTGGTGCGCTCGAACCGCATGGTGCTCGCGCGCCTCGACACCTTCGCACACGATCTCTACGCCTTCCTGACCACCGGCGCGCAGTTCGTCGCCGCGCCGCCGGTGCGCGTGGTCAAGTCCACGGCCGGCAACTAAAGGAGCTGAGCATGGCGTTCGGAAGCTTCGGGCACACGCCCAACAAAACGCCGATGGCGGAGATCAACATGGTCCCGCTGATCGACGTGATGCTCGTACTGCTCGTGATCTTCATCGTCACCGCCCCGCTGCTGACCAACGCGGTGAAGATCAACCTGCCGCAGGCGAGCTCCGAAGTGCTCAAATCCGAGCCCGACAAGATCGACTTCGCGATCAACGAAACCGGGCAGATCTTCTGGGACGGCCAGCCGGTGTCGCTCGATCAGGCGATCTCGCGCCTGCAGCAGGCCGGCCAGAAAGAGCCTTCGCCCGAGCTGCACATTCGCGCCGACCGCAACACGCGCTACGAGATCATCGCGCAGGTGATGGCGGAGGCTTCGAAGGCCGGTGTCAGCAAGATCGGTTTCATTTCCGATCCGAGCGGAACGGGCAGCGCGCCGGCAACCGGCGAAGGCGCGCAACAAGTTCAGCCTTGATGCGTTTGCCTTCTCCCTCCGGGAGAAGGTGCCCCGAAGGGACGGATGAGGGATGTGCCGTGATAGCCGGGTTTCACTATCCGTGAGAGTCCCTCAACCTCTGCCGGAGGGAGAAGGAGACGAGAACCGCGATCAGTAGACGTCGCGCCGATAGCGGCCGTCATCGCGCAGCTTCTCGACCAGTGTTTCGCCGAGCACCTCGACGAGCGCGGCGTGCACGCCGCTCGCCATGCCCTGCGCGCTGCCGCAGACGTAGATCGCGGCGCCCTGCTCCACCCATTCGCTCAGCCGCTGCGCCTGCTTGCGCAACACGTCCTGCACGTAGCGTCGCTGCGCGCCATCGCGCGAGAACGCGAGATCGAGTTCGGCCAGCGAGCCCTGCGATTGCCAGCTCAGCAGCTCGTCGCGATAGTGGAAATCGTGCGCGGCCTGGCGCTCGCCGAACAGCAGCCAGTTGGCCTTGTGCTGCGCGGCGATGCGCTCCTTGAGCAGGGCGCGCAAGCCGGCGATGCCGGTTCCGTTGCCGACCAGGATCATCGGCCTCGCATCGAGCGGCGCATGAAACGTGGCATTGCGGCGCACGCGCGCGCGCACGCTGGATTGCAGCGACGCCTGCTGTGTCAGGAATCCGGAGCCGATGCCGATGCTGCCGTCGGGCCTGCGCGTCTGCCGGATCAGCAGATGCGCCGCACCATCGGCTGCGATCGAGGCGATCGAGTAATCACGCTGCGCGGGCGGATCGACCGGCAATTCCACCGCGAGCACGTCGCCGGCCTGCCAGCGCGTGTTCGCGGGCGGGACGAGCGCGACGTGAAAACACGGAGCCCCGAGGCTGCCGGCGTTGAGCACGCGACGCTCGGTCAAGGTCCAGCTTTCGAACTCGGGCTCGCTCCAGACCAGCGGCTCGCCGCCGACGAGCGCTTCGATGCGCTGCTGCCAGCTCTGGAGCGCCATCGCATCCGCATTGTCGACTTCGATGCGCTCGAACAGCGGCGTCGCCCCGCGTTCCTGCAGCCAGGCATCGAGCCTGCGGCCCCAGCCGCAATACTGGCTGTAGCTGCGATCACCGAGCGCGAGCACGGCGTAATCGAGCGCCAGCGGCGCGTCCTGGGCCATCACCTCGCGCAGGAAGCGCAGCGCGCCGTCGGGCGGGTCGCCCTCGCCCGTCGTGCTCGCGACGAACAAGGCGCGAGGCGCCGCACGCAAGGTCGGCGCATCGAGATCGTGGATCGAGATCACGCGGGCGCTCGCGCCGCCGGCCTGCAGCGCCTTCGCGCTCTGCCAGGCGAGCTGCTCCGCATGCCCGGTCTGGCTCGCGTACACGACGAGCCAGTTCGCATCGGACGCGACTTCATGCGCCTTGCGGCGACGCCGCCACAAGGCCAGGCACAACAGCAGATACAGCGCGACGGCGCCGAGCGCGATGAGCCAGCGCTCGCGACCCGGATCGATCCACTGCGCAGCGCCGGGCTGCAAGCCGAACAAGCCGATCGCGGCGATCAGGAGCAACAGCAGCAGAATCGTCGTGCCGACCTGCGTTCTATCGAATTTCACGCCTGGCAAACCTCAAGCTTCGAGCAGCCGGCTCCAGGCCGTGCTCGCATATTCATCGAAACGTCCGCTCGCGCCATTGCGCATGACGAACAAGGCGGCCACGTTTTCGCGCTCGGCGAAGGCCATGCCGTCCTGCAGGCCGAGCGCGGTCAGCACGGTGGCGAGGCCGTCGGCGAGCATGCATCGTGGATGCACCACGCTGACGGCCGCGGGCGCCGGATTGAGCGGATACCCGCTGCGCGGATCGAGCGTGTGCGCATAGCGGCGCTCGCCTTGTTCGAAGTAGCGACGGTAGTCGCCCGAAGTGGCGACCGCGATGCCGTCGAGCGCGAGCAGCCACGGAGCCTCGAACGGAGCCTCCGGAATGGCTTCGAGCGTGACCCACCACGGATGATCGTCGGGCTTGCAGCCTTGTCCGCGCACCTCGCCACCGACTTCGCAGAGATGATGCGCAATGCCATGGCGCTGCAAGGCTTCGCAGAGCCGGTCGACGCCGTAGCCCTTGGCGATCGACGACAGATCGAGCGCGAGACCGCCGGGCTGCGTGATCGAGCGCGTCTGCTCGTCGAGCCGCAGGCGCCGCCAGCCGCAGCGTGCGAGCGCTTCGCGAATCTCCTGCGCCGAAGGCGGCAGCGCATCGCGCGGTTTGGCGCCGAAGCCCCAGACATCGACGAGCGCGCCGGCGGCCGGATCGTAGGCGCCGTTGCTGGCGCGTGCGAGTTCGCAAGCGCAACGCAGCACCTCGAAGAAAGCTTCCGGCAAAACCTGCGTACTGCCGGCAGGCGCGTCGTTGAAACGCGACAGCAGCGAGTCGGGCTTCCAGTGACTCATCTGCTCGACGACCTCATCGAGCTCGGCCTGCAGCAGCCGCTGCAACGGCAGGGCATCGAGCCGCTCGGGTGGCGCGCACACCGACACGCTCCAGGTCGTGCCCATGCTCTCGCCGTGCAACTGGCGCACCACCGATCCCGCTTCGGGACCGGCCTGCGCGACGGCGGACAGCTGCGGCGGCAGCAGAACGCGGCTCACGAGGAACTCAAGGTTTCAATTGCGCCGCATGCGACATCGAACGGATCAGGGCGGCAGCACGTCGAAGACGCCCGCGTAGCTCGTGCGGCGATCGGTGGCGGGCTTCTCGGCGTTCTTGTCGGAAACCGAGGCCGACAGATAGTGCAGGCCGGGCTGCATAAAGTTGAGCTTGAGCAGGCCCTGCGCGTCCGACTTCACGATCACTTCACCCATGCTGTCGCGGTAGCGCACGCCGTCCGCGATCACTTCCACCTCCACTCCCGAAGCCGGCTTGCCGTCGAGCAGCAGCTTGAACGTCGCTTCTTCGCCGACGTAGAGATCGGTGAACGCCGTCACCGGCACGAGCTCCAGCCCCTTGCCGACGGGCTTGAGCGCGCCATCGTTCGGCGCGCCGGCCGTCACGTAGGTGGCGAGCGTGCTGCTCATCTGCGTGACCTTGAGGTTCTTGGCTTTCTTCGGCACTTCCTTGGCGAAGCCTTCGGCAGTGAACGGCGTACCGCGCGGTGGCCAGCGCTTGTTCTTGCCGTCTTCTTCCCAGCTCGCGCTGACGTTGCTGTTCACGAACGCGATCTTGTACGTGCCGGCCTGCTGCAGCTGCAGATCGAAGCTGCTGCGCAGCTTGCCCTTGGAAGGATTCTCGGGCTGCACGGTGCTGCCGTCCGGCGCGGTGATGACCATGTTGTCGAGCGCCAGCGCATTGTGATCGCGAACGAAGGGCTGCGTGGCGACGCCGGCGTCGACGGTGACCCACTGGCCGACGCTCAGCGTCGTCTTGGACGGCGCAAGCCAGGGCTTGTGCGCCTGCGCGGCGATCGGCAGCAGCAGCGCGACAGCGACCAGCGTGCGCCCGGCGGTGAAATGCTTGAGCAGATTTTTCATGTCGTGGATTCCTCTATCGATTGCGAACGTCCGCTCAAGGCTTGATCGCCAGCGTGATGGCGCCGAGTTCGCTCTTGCCGGCAGCCTTGAGTTCCTGCTTGCCCGCCGCCGGCCATTCGAACGGAATGTCGACGAGTTCGCGGCCACCGTCTTCGCGCGCGGCTTCGACGACGAGCTTGTACTTGCCCGGCGCGAGTTCGGCGAGCGGGGCCTTGCCGGTGGAAAAGCTCAGCTTGTGCTCGCCGACCGGACGCGTCGCGCCGGTCACGCCGTCGATCGGCACCGAGAGTTCACGTCCCGTGCGGCGCCACCACTGGCGCAGATCGGGCAGCCACTTGGTTCCGCCTTCGCCGCCGGCCTGCGCGCCCGGGCCCTTCGGCGCATCGCCCGCCGGAGCCGCGGCCGGCCCACCCGGACCGCCGCCGCGCTTGAGCTGGTACCAAACCGCCAGGTTGCTCGCGACGCTACGATCTTCGCGCTCGAGCCAGACGGCGACGTAGGGACGGTGGTACTCGGCCACGTCGAGCTGCGGAATCTGCACGCTGACGTCGAGATCGGCAGCCATCGCGGGCGCGGCCGAAAGCCCGCAGACGGCGATGGAGAGAGGGGTTCGCATGGAAGGCAATTTCATGGTCGGGCTCGTGGCATCAAATGACGTCAATGAATGAACAGCAGGGCCAGAAGCAGCGGAAGCAGCAGGCCCAGGCCAACGAAAGGCCAGGTGCCGACACGGCGTCTGGCGTGCAGCTGCAACAGGAACAGACCGCTGATCGAAAAGATCAGGCAGGCGACCGCAAACACATCGAGGAACCAGCTCCACACCAGGCCCGAATTGCGGCCCTTGTGCAGATCGTTGAAATACGAGATCCAGCCGCGATCGGTGCGCTCGTACTCGATCTCGCCGCTGGCCAGGTCGACGCTGAGCCAGGCATCGCCGCCGGGTCGCGGCATCGAAACGTAGAGCTCGTCGGACGACCATTCGGGGTTGCCCGTGACGCCGCGCAGCGACCACTCCTTGCCGAGCCAATCGAGCAGCAGCGCCGGCAGCGCGCCGCCCGCGTCGGCCTGTGTCTCGAGCAGGGCGCGCAGCTCCATCGGCAGTTCGCCATGCAGCTTGGTGACCTGCGGCGAAGTCTTGATCTGCGAAGCGTGATTGAGCGTGATGCCGGTGGCCGCGAACAGGATCATGCCGATCAGGCTGATCGCCGCGCTGATCCAATGCCACTGCGTAAGCTGGCGCAGCCAGAACGAGCGCCGCGCCTGCTGTCTTGCGCTGCGGACCAAGGCGCCGTGGGTCGACGCCGATGCGCTCTCGCCGCTCACAGCTCCGCCCAGCGGCGCAGCAGGTTGTGATAGACGCCGGTCAGTTGGACGAGTGAGGCATGATCGGCCGAAGTCTTGTTGAGCTTTTGCAGCGCCGAATCCATTTCGAACAACAAGGTCCGCTGCGAGTCTTCGCGAACCAGACTCTGCACCCAGAAGATGCTCGCTATGCGCGCGCCGCGCGTAACGGCATTGACCTTGTGCAGACTGGTCGATGGATAGAGGACAAGATCCCCGGCCGGCAGCTTGGCCGCATGAGCTCCGTAGGTGTCTTCCATCACCAGTTCGCCGCCGTCGTATTCCTCCGGAGCACTCAGGAACAAAGTGCCCGAGAGATCGGTGCGTACGCGCAGGCCTTTGGTTCGCACGTCGCGCACCGCCGTATCGACGTGCATTCCGAATTGCCCGCCACCGGTGTAGCAGTTGAACAGCGGCGGAAAAACCTTGTGCGGCAATGCGGCCGACAAGAAGGTTTCATTGCGCCCGAGCGCCTTGAGCACGATCTCGCCGAGCTGCTGGGCCACCGGATGTTCTTCGGTGAGCTGCAGATTGCGCTTGACCTGCGCGGCCTGCGGCCCCGCCGTGACGCGCCCGTCCTCCCACTGGGTTTGATCGAGCACGCCGCGCATATGCGCAACCTGATCTGCCGAAAGAACATTGGGAATATGAAGCAGCATGGCGAAACCTTGAGACTAAGAAATGAAAGCCCCTCTGGAATTGGAGGGGCTTTCATTCATACCACAGGATCAGAACTTGACGTTCAGGCTCACGAGATAAGAACGCGCCGTCCCCGGGAGATAACGCGAACCGCCGTTGTTGACCGCCGCCACGTAGTCTTCGTCGAAGAGGTTGTAGCCGTTGAGCTGCACCGAAAGGTTCTTGGTCGCTTCATAGGTGACCATGGCATCGACGAGCGTATAGCTGCTGACCTTGTAGATGCCGGTGTACCCAACCTGACCGCTGGCCGCGTTGACGGTGCCGTTCGGATTGTTATTTTCCTGGCGAACCATGTCATCCACATACTGCACGCCGGCGCCGAAAGTCAGCTTGTATGGCACCAGGCGATAAGTGGTCCACAAAGTGGCGTTCCATTCCGGAGTGAAGCGAGCGCCTGCTCCGTCAGACTGCGTCGCACCGGGCGTGGTAGTGCCCTGCGTGATTTCGGCCTTCTGCTTGGTTATGCCCGCGCTAACGTTCCAGTTCGGCAGCACTTCGCCGACCAGCGCAAGTTCCACGCCCTTGGTTTCGCGCTTGCCGTACTGGATCACGATGTCGGGGTTGTCCCCCGCACGCGCCAGTTCATTCTTGTTGGTGCTCTGGAATACGGCAGCCGTCGCCGCCAAGCGGCCACCGAACAGATCCCACTTGGTGCCGAGTTCGTAGTTCTCGGCCTCCTGCGGATCGAGATTCGGGTTGGCGATGTTGGTGGCCGTAGCGGACAGCGAGAAGTTCGCACCACCCGGCGGCTGATACGAATTGGCATACGAAGCGTAGACGCTGCTGATGCTCGTCGGCTTGAACAGCACACCGGCCTTCCAGCTCAGCAGATTGTCGGCGGCTTCGATGCGCGGCACGGCGGTCAGGACGTAAGCGGGAGGAGTGCCCGAGGCGGCAGCGGTCACGGCCTCGGTTTCGGTCTCGTAGCGCTCCCAGCGCAGGCTGCCGTTGATCAGCCAGCGATCGGTGATGTGCAGCGTGTCGAACAGGTAGGCGGCGGTCGTGATGGTCTGGCCATCGGTGTAGCCGCCGGTTTTGGCGTAATCCAGCCGCGTTACGTTGCGATCCGGGTTGTACAGGTTGGCGGTCGTGACTTCGGTAGGCTGCGTCGTTCCGGGCGCCAAGCCGTAGCTCGGCGTGTACTGACGCTCGTAGATGAACTCCACACCGCCGCCGAGCGAGTGCTCGACGATGCCGGTCTTGAACGTACCGGTCAGGTTGGTCTGGTTGGTCATGATCTCGTTGACACGGCCGGTGGCCTGAATCGAACGCGTGACGGTCATGTCCTCCGGATTGCGTAGCGTGAGACCGTTGGGTGGCGGCGTGGGCTCCGGGCGCGGCGGGTTGGCGGCCGGATCGGCGTTCTGGCCGAAGGCCCCGTTGGTGATGGTCGCGGCATTGATACCCGTCAGCACGCGCTCCTGCTCGCTTTTGCCGTAACGGGCGGTATTGCGAACGACGAAGCCTGGAGCCAGATCGTGCTCGAACTTCGCCGTGAGCATATTGGCTTTGATGTCTTCGAAGTCTTGCGCGAAACCGTAGTAGTTCTTCGAATCAGGCGCGGCCAAACCACCGCCGGCATCAACCACCTGCTGAATGGGCTGCGGAACCGAGTTCGGATAACGGTAGCCCGGCAGGCCGAGCGTCGTCACGCCGCCATCGGGCGTGTTGTCCTGCCGAACGTGCTGCGAGAACAGATAGAAGCGCGTTTCAGTACCGAGACCGAACGCAACCGAAGGCGCGATGCCCCAGCTCTTGCGTTCGATGAAATCGCGGCCGGCGACGCCGCCGTCCTGGCCCATGAGGTTCAGACGCACGGCGGTTTTCTCGCCGAGGGTCTGGTTGAGGTCGGCCGTAACGCGGCGACGATCCTCGCTGCCGTAGCTCACGGTGCCGGCTTTGAAATCTTCGGCCGACGGCAGCTTGCTCGAAAGATTGATGTAGCCGGCGGTCGCGCCGCGGCCGTTGTCCGCGCCGGACGGGCCTTTGACGATCTCGATCTGCTCGACGTTGAACACGTCGCGCACGGCAGTGCCGAGATCGCGGACGTTGTCGATGAAGATGCTGTTCTGGGTATCGAAACCGCGCATGCTGATCGCATCGCCGCTGGTCGAGTTGCCGTTTTCACCCTGCTGAAGCGTGATGCCGGGGGTGTTGCGGAGCGCTTCGGTCAACGTGGTGGCGACGCGCTCCTGCAACAGCTCCTTCTTGATGACGGTGATCGTCTGCGGCGTGTTGACGAGCGGCTCGGTGAACTTGGGCGAAGAGACCGTTTCGGCCTTGTAGGTCTGTTCCGCTTTGTCCTCCACCTTCACCTGCGGCAGCGCCACGGCGCGCTCGTTGGTGGCGGGAGTTTCGGAAGCTTCCTGAGCAAAACCCGGAACCGCGTACACGACCAACGCCGCTGCGGCCAGCGGCGTCAAACGAAACTTCAACATGCGTAAAACCCCCGTGGAATCATTTATCAGCCCGGCGATGACCGGAGCGCTATGCACGTCTGCCGTTGCAGCGTCTGCCCCTTTTACAAACGAATACGATTCTACATGAGAATCATTATCGAGTAAAAATGGGCTGCATTTTCGTTGCCGAACTTTACAAATGCCCTCCACGCCTCCTCTGGCTGCCGTTTCATGCCCGGAACGCGGCCGCCCACATCGGGGTGAACTTCGGACATGAAAAACCCGGCGCGAGGCCGGGTTCTTCGTCCCAGAGATGCGCGACCCGGTCAGTCCGGGTCGGTTTCGGCCGCCGCCTTGCCCTTGCCGCTTTCCGCCTTCTGCGCGGCCTCGACGACCTCGAACACGTCGCTGGCCCAGCCGCCGACCTCGCGCGTCACATCGCGCACCGCGCCCGTGATGACGCCGGTGACGCGGCCGACGCGCTCGGCTCCGGATTCGACGGCCACCTGCAGTACGTCCTTGAACAGTTCCAAACGGCTCGGCATGAAGTCTTCTCGTCGGCGGCCCGATCAGGCCTGGGCCGGCAGCATCGCAGACCGCGGCGGCAGCGCCAACGTCAGGATGCGCTTGACCACGCTGCCGAACTGCTCGCCGAGCGAGCCGGTGTTGTACGGCAGGCCGTAGCGTTCGCAGATCTCGCGCACTTCGGCCGCGATCTCGCCGTAGCGGTGCGCCGGCAGATCGGGGAACAGGTGATGCTCGATCTGGTGGCTCAGGTTGCCGCTCATCAGATGCAGCAGCTTGCCGCCTTCGATGTTGGCGCTGCCGAGCAACTGACGCCGGTACCAGCCGCCACGCGTTTCGTTGTCGAGCGTGGATTTCTCGAAAGTCTCGACACCATCCGGAAAATGCCCGCAGAAGATGATCGTGAACGCCCAGACGTTGCGGATCAGGTTCGCGCTCGCGTTGCCGGCGAACGTGAACAGCGCGAACGGACCCGACAGCGCCGGGAACAGCACGTAATCCTTGAGCCACTGGCGACGCGTCTTCTTCCAGATGCCGCGCAGGATCGGCACCGAATCACGCCAGCTTTTCTTGCCTTCGACGATCTGGTCGGCCTCGGCGTCGTGCACGGCCACGCCGTACTGGAACAGCACCGCGAGCAGGAACGCATACAGCGGATTGCCGAGATACTTCGGATGCCAGGCCTGCGCCGGGTCCATGCGCAGGATGCCGTAGCCCACGTCGCGATCGACGCCGAGCACGTTGGTGTACGTGTGGTGCATGACGTTGTGCGAGTGCTTCCACTGCTCGCCCGGGCAGGCGTTGTCCCAGTCGAAGCTCTTGGAACTCAGCGCCGGATCGCGCGCGAAGTCGTACTGGCCATGCATGATGTTGTGGCCGATCTCCATGTTGTCGAGGATCTTGGCGACCGACAGCGCGGCGACGCCCGCGATCCAGGCCGGCGGCAGAAAGCCGAGCCACAGCAGGCCACGGCCCGCGATCTCGAGGTTGCGCTGCAGGCGGATCACGCCGCGAATGTAGTCGACATCGCGCGAGCCGAGATCGGCGATCACGCGATTGCGGATCGCATCGAGCTCCTCGCCGAAAGCCTGCAATTGTTCCGCGGTCATCGTCTTCTGGGTCGTCATGGCAAGCGTCCTCGTCAAAATCAAAGATCGAGCGTGACGTCGCCGACGGCGGCGCTCACGCAAAGCTGGATGTCCTGCTCGCCCTCGTCGGAGAGCGTGCCGTTGCGCAGATCGCGCACGCGGCCCGAGGTCTTGCGGCACAGGCAGCTGTGGCAAATGCCCATGCGGCAGCCGGCGTCCGGTCGCAGGCCGGCGGCTTCGGCCTGATCGAGCAGGCTGCGGCCGTCGTTGGCGACGTAGCGCTCGCTGCGCGAAAAAATCAGATCGCCATTCGCCGAGCCCGGCGCAGCGGCCGGCTTGCTCGCGGCGACGAAGCGCTCGTAGCGCAGTTGCTCGCTGCGGCCCTGCTGCCGCATCGCGAGCTCGACCGCATCGATCAACGCGGCCGGGCCGCAGACATAGGTCATGGCCTGCGCGAAGGTTTGGCCGAGCGCCTGCAACTGCGAGGCTTCGAAATGACGCGAAGCCGTACCGGCGCGCGTCTCGACGATGCGGATGTTCCACAGCGGACGCAGCCCGGCAATGCGCTGCAACTCCTGCACGAACAAGCCCTGCTCGCGATTGCGCACGTAATAGAGCACCGCCACCGGCTCGCTGCGATGACAGCTCAGCAGGCTGCGCAACAGCGACAGCACCGGCGTGATGCCGCTGCCGCCCGCGATCAGCAGCAGCGGCGATTCGACTGCCGGCAGCACGAAGTCGCCTTCGGCCTGCGACAGCGTCAGCACCTGGCCGACCTGTGCGCGCTCGAACAGCCAGGACGACACGCGTCCCTGCTTGCGCACCGCGATCTCCAGGCTTCCATCCGCGCTGCCGGGCACTTCGGAGAGCGAATAGCAGCGCGTCAGCCGCACGCCATCGACCTCGACGCCGACGCGCACGTACTGACCGGCGCGAAACCCCGTCCAATGCCGGTTCGGCCGCAGGCGCAGCACCACCGCGTCCTCGGTCGGCCGCTGCACGCCGACGATGCGCGCCTTCACCTGATCCACCGACCACAGCGGATTCCACTGCTCGATGAAGCGCTCGACGCCGTGCGGCGCCGTCAGCGTGGCGGCGACTTCCGACTTGAGCAGGCGGTCGAGACCGCGCATCCAGATTCCGGAGGCCGGCGAGGCGAGCTTGGGCGAGGCGAACATGGATACTCCCAATACATAAAGTGAACGACTGTGCACAAACTAAATCAGCCTGATTTAGAATGTCAACACTTGTTCACTTTCAATTCGGAAAGTGCCCCTTTCGGCTCCCCAGACCGCCTATACTTCGATGACCAGAACCGCATGGGCCGCGCCCGCCAAGTTTGTAATGAGTGAACGATCGATCACAGAGCAACTCGGGGATCTCCAGAGCGCCCGGGAAGGTCGCGGCACGCGAACGCGCCAAGCCTTGCAGGAGGCGGCGTTGCGCATGGTCGAGGGCGATCGCAGCTTCAGCGGCCTGAGCCTGCGCGAAGTCACGCGCGAAGCCGGGGTGGTGCCCACTGCCTTCTACCGGCACTACGCGACGATGGAGGAACTCGGGCTCGACCTCGTCGCCGAATCGTTCGAGACGCTGCGCCGCATGATCCGCTCGGTGCGCAGCGAAGGCCTGCCGACCGATCGCATCATCACGAGCTCGGTGGAGCTGCTCGTGAAGCACGTGCACGCGCATCGCCGGCACTTCGGCTTCATCGCACGCGAGCGCTACGGCGGCTACGCGAGCCTGCGCGAGGCGATTCGTCGCGAGATCCGGCTGTTCGCGGCCGAGCTGTCGACCGACCTCGCGCGCTTTCCGTTGCTCGATCGCTGGGCTACCGAAGACCTGCAGATGCTCGCGAGCCTGATGGTCAACGCCATGGTTTCGATCGCCGAAGACATCCTCGATGCGCCGCAACGGCCCGACGCCGAGGCCGACATCATTCGCCGGGCCGAGAAACAGCTCGTGTTCATGACGCTCGGCATTCCGGCTTGGCGCTCGCAGCCGCCGCGCTGAACCGAGTCTCAGTTTGCAAGCAGGCCGGCGCGCCTGATTGCAGCCTGCACCGATGCTGCAATGCAGCGCGGGTTTTTCCTACATTTCCCTCGCTTTGGACCTAGGAAAAGCCTTCATTCCAGCCGTTGAACGGCGCGGTATAAAAGTGTCCTGCGCGTGGCTGGGACACGCGCTGAAAACCGCTTGCGCGGCAAATCAAGGTCAAGGGAGCCGTAATGAAAAAGCTAGTTCTGTGCGCCGCGGTAGCGGCGCTGGCAGGCGCGACTGCTGCGTCCGCCACTCAGCCGGTTTATTACAAACATCAAAATTTCGACGCCAGCTTGACGGGTCGATCGGTACAGAAGTCCTTTACCCGCAAATCGCAACTCAACACTGCGCAGGTATCCCCATTAAAGAAGCGCTCCGCCAAGGCGGGCAAGACGCTCAAACCGCAGTTCGGTCTGGTCAGCCAGCCGACGCTGAAGAATGAAAGCGACGCCAAGCTCGGCGTCGACACGTTCGTCTGGGCGGACAGCAAAGCCAAGGCAACGCCGCTGACCCCGATCAAGGCGGGCAAGCGCGCCGATGTCGGCGCCCGTGCGTTCTTGTCGCAGAACGCGGCCAAACTCGGCATCTCAAAAGCTGCGATCGACAGCGCGCAACTCACCGAGCAGCACGACACCCGGTTCGGCCCGGTCATCGCGCGCTATCAGCAGATGCAGGACGGCGTCGAGGTATTTGGTCGCCAGATCAACGTGATGATGGATCGCAACATGCGGCCCGTCGCAGCCTCCGGCTACTTCGCTCCGCAGAAAGCCGACGGCGGACAGCACGGAACCGTGAAGCGCGAGAAGGCCCAGTTCGGCCTCGGAGTCGCTCAAGCCGTATCGAAAGCCTTTGCCGATCTCGGTGGCAGCGTTTCTCCAGGCTCGCTGCAGACTACCGGCAAAAGCGGCGCCTATACGCAGCTCCAAGCGCCGCCCCATGCATCCGGAACCCTGGCGCTGAGCGGCTCCCCACGCGGCAAACAGGTGTTGTTCCCGGTCGATGGCGATCTGGTGCCAGCCTGGTACGTGGAACTGTCCGGCACGTCGACAAAGGAGCGCGGTGGCTTCGCTTACTCGTATGTCATTTCGGCGAAGAACGGCGCGGTGCTGTTCCGCAAGAACCTCACCGAGCACGAGGCTTTCACCTATCGCACCTGGGCCGATGCGAGCGGCGAAAAACGCCCGTACGACAGCCCGCTCGGCAGCGACTACCCGACCACGCCGCTGACGTCCCTCGAAGCGGACTTCGCTCCGCCGCGCACCCCGATTCCGAGCTCGCTGGTCACGATCGACCACGGTCCGATCTCGACCAATGATCCCTGGCTCGCTGCGGGTGCCACCGCAACCGCCGGCAACAACGTCGATGCCTACATCGACCTGGCCGGCAAACCTGACGAAGATCCCGACGTCACCACGGGCGGCTACGACCCGACGCTGGGCGACTATCGCGCCGTGGTCACTTCGCCCGGCGTATTCGACTACAGCTTCCAGGCCGGCGATGCGCCATTCACCGACAGCGCCCGCAATAACGCGATCGTCAACCTGTTCTACGTGAACAACTGGCTGCACGACTATTGGTACGACGCAGGCTTCAACGAGGCGGCCGGTAACGCGCAAGCCAACAACTACGGCCGCGGCGGCACCGGAGGGGATCCGATCCAGGCCCAGGCCCAGGATTGGGGTGGCCGCAACAACGCCAACATGACAACGCCGGCCGACGGCCGATCGCCGACGATGCAGATGTACCTGTTCGACGGTGCCGATACGCTGGGCCTCGACATCACCACCCCCAATCTCGGCGAGTTCAGCACCGGCACCGCTTCGTTTGGCCCCACCCTCTTCGAGGTGACCGGCCAGCTCGTCGCCACCGTGCCGGCCAATGCCTGCACCGCACTGACCAATGCGGGAGCCATTAACGGCAAAATTGCCGTCATCGATCGCGGAACCTGCAACTTCCATTTGAAAACGCTGACGGCACAGGCCGCAGGGGCGATCGGCGTCATCCTCGTCAACAACGCAGCCGGACCGGCTCCCGGCCTCGGTGCGACCGAGGGCCTGGCCAGGCCCTCCATCGGCACGCTCAGCGTGAGCCAGACCGACGGAGCGACGATCAAGAGCGCGATCACTGCGGGCACGGTCACCGGCCATTTGCAGCTGCCCACGGCAGGCGACTACGACGGCACCGTCGACAACGGCATCGTCGCGCACGAGTTCTTCCATTACGTGAGCAACCGCCTCGTCGCCAACGGCTCCGGTCTCGGCAACACCCAGGGCCGCGGCATGGGCGAAGGCTGGTCCGACGTCGCTGCGCTGCTGCTGACCGTGCATGAAGGCGACGATGCGATCCCAGGCAATGCCGACTTCGGTGGCGCTTATTCGATGGCCGCCTACTCCACCGGTAGCCCTTACTTCGGCATTCGCCGCGCCCCGTATTCGGTGAACCCCGATGTGTTTCCGATGACCTTTCAGCATATTCAGAAAGGTGTCGCACTGCCCACAAGAGCGCCTCTTTCGGGAGGGCAGGATGGATCCACGAACGAAGAAGTTCACAACTCTGGTGAAATCTGGGCCAACACCCTGTGGACGTTCTACGTCGCCCTGCTCAACGACTCGCGCTACACGTTCGCGCAAGCCCAGCAGCGCTTCAAGAACTACATCATCGCCGGACTCAAGATGACGCCTGCCTCGCCGACCTTCCTCGAAGCGCGCGATGCGATCCTCGCAGCCGTCAAGGCGACCGATCAGGCCGACTTCGATCTCGCCGCCACCGCGTTCGCCAAGATGGGAATGGGCGTCGGCGCGAAGGGGCCGGATCGCACATCCGAGGATAATGTTGGAGTGGAGGAAAGCAACGTCGCATTCGCAGCCTCGTTTGAAATCACCGATGTCGAACTCGATTTCGCTTACGAGGATGGCAGCTACGGTTACTCCGATCTCGATGGCGTGCTCGATGCCGGCGAAACCGCCAAGGCGACGGTGACGATCCACAGCAATGGCACGCGCGACCTGTCGCAGGTGACGGCGAACATCACCTCCGATGGAGACGTGAACTATCCGCAGGGCTCGACCATCACCTTCCCCAACGTCGACGCAAACGGCAATGCCACCACGAGCTTCCTGGTCAAGCTCAACAGCGCGCCGACGGCCAGTGCCCTGACATTCACCATCAGCTTCCCGCAGATCGGTGCCACGCCGGGAACCACCGTCGAACCCGATGCCGCCACGCTGACGCTGATCGTCAACTACGACATTCAGCCGAACGTGTTCGAGACCGACGAAGTCGAGATTCCGCTGGCCTCGGAAGCAGACTGGCAGCGCACGTTCAGCGGCAGTGGCGACCCCTGGAGCATCGTCAACGGCGATGGCTATTTCGGCACCGGGCTGGGCTGGTACATCCCGGACAACGGCGCCGCCTCCGACGCCTCGCTGATCTCGCCTGCCGTGCAAGTCGGCAGCTCGGCCTTCAGCTTCAGCTTCGATCACTACTGGCAGTTCGAATACGCAGGGGATCTGCCCGACGGCACGCCGGTGAGCTACGACGGTGGCGTGCTCGAAGTCAGCATCGACGGCGCGGACTTCGTCGACGTGCTCGACGCCGGTGGCAGCTTCACCGAAGGTGGCTACAACGGTCTGGTCATCGTGTTCGATGAAGACAACCTGCGAGAAGGCTTTGCCGACTACAACGTGGCCGACGATATCTCGACGACCACTGTGAGTTTCGGCACCAGCCTGGCCGGCAAGAGCGTCCGCTTCCGCTTCCGCGCGGCGTCGGACATCAGCGTCGGCGATTTCGGATGGTTCATCGACAACCTGCGCTTCGCGGGCATCACCAACGTGCCCTTCAGCGATCTGGTCCCCGATGGAACGGCCAACAACGTGAACCGTCCGGTGCATGCGATCGTGCCCGCGAACTTCAGCACGCCCGAACGCGCCGAAGGCTCGTCGACACAAGCGGTGATCACGCTCGCCGGTGGCGCGCTCGATCTCGACGGCCTCGACGGAGTGACTTACTCGTGGGCGCAGACGGCGGGCTCGCCCGCCGTCACACTCAGCGGGGCCAGCTCGGCAACGGCTCGCTTCACGGCTCCGCGCATCGGTGCCGATACGCCGCTGACCTTCGCACTCACGGTAAGCGACGGGGCAACCAGCGAAACCAAGTCGGTGACGGTGACGCTGATCAACGTCAACACACCGGCAACGGTGACGATCTCCGGCCCGCAGCGCATCGGCGTAGGTAACGCCATCGCGCTCACGAGCACGGCGACCGACCCCGACGGCGCATTGACGTACCGCTGGACGCAGAGTGGCCCGGCGAGCGCCACGGTCTCGGGCGCCACTTCGAGCAACGCGACGTTCACGACGTCTCGCGCCGGCAACTACGTGTTCACGTTGACCGTCACCGACCCTGAAGGCAGCCAGACGGCAGCCAATTACCCAGTCGAAGTATTCCAGCCGATCAAGAAGGGCGGCAGCTTCGACTGGATGCTGATCCTGGCCGGTCTGGCGGCGTTCGGCACCCGTCGCCGCATCACGCGCCATTGACGGCGACGATGCGGTAAGGCGGTAACGAAAAGGGGAGCTTCGGCTCCCCTTTTCTTTTGCGCTGGTCAATGCCGCGAACGCGTGCTGCAATGCGGCCATGACGATCCAGACCACCCTTCGCTCATTGAGCTTGGTATCGCTGCTGCTGTTCGTCTCGTCGTGCCAGAGCGAACCGGCAACGAAAAAATCACTGCCCGCCCCGCCCGATCGCCCGGCTCCGCCAGCCGGCGTGCCGCCGATCGGCCGCGCCCCGCGCTTCGCCTCGCAGGATGGCCTGGCCGATGGCGAGGTGATTCGGCTGGATCGATCGGGCTGCGGCTTCGCCTGCCCTTCGTATTCGATCGTGATCCGCTCGGACGGACAGGTGATCTTCACGGGCCGCGCGCACACCGCCGTCGGCGGCCAGCGCGAGGCGCAGATCGATCCGAAGCGGCTCGGCCGCCTGCTGCAGACGCTCGCGATCGAACTGCCGCCGATCGCGGGCCGCTACATGCCGGGCAGCAAGCAATGTGGCACCCCGCGCACCGATCAGCCCACGGTGACGCTGACCGCGAGGCTGGACGCCGGCGAGCCGACGCAGTCCGTGCGCTACGGCGGTTGCCCGGGCGCTCCGCGCAAGCTCGTCGAGCTCGAGAACCTCGTCGACATGACGGTCGACAGCGGAGCGTGGGTCAGCAAGCGGCCGATGTATTGAAAGCCGGGAGACGGGAGACGGGAGACGGAAATCGTGAAGGCGGAACGGCGACAGCCGGTTTGGCTTTCGCCGATTTCCGATGCCCGGCTCGGTCCGTTATTCGCTGTACTCGTTGTACTGCCGGCCATCGACGAAGCCGGCGAATTCCGCGATCCAGCTCGCGATCTCGTGCGGATGGCTCAGTTGAACCCAATGCCCCGCATCGATCTCGCGACGCCATAGCCGCGGCGCCCAGCGCTGCAGATCCTCGGTCAGATCGGGCAGCACGTAGGCATCGCGCAGCGGCACGATCAACTGCACCGGCAGATCGGTCGCGCGTGGCCGGGCCTTGCCGAGCCGGCCGCGCACGTTCGCGCGGTACAGCTTCACGCCGGTCGCGCCATCGCTCGCCTGCGTCGCGCTCGGCGTCGTGCTGACGCCTTCGCGCCAGGCCAGCCACGAGGTCCAGTGCTTCGCCAGGCCGCTGCGCCAAAGCGTCGGCGCGATCAGCGGAAGCTGGAACAGCCCGATGTACCAGGAATGCGCGAGCTGCCTCAAGGCCTGCTTGATCCTCGCGGGCTCCTTGCTGCGCAGGCGCTCGGCGAGCCAGTGCCCGGCGTGATCGAGGCTCGGGCCCGAGATGGTCGTGTACGAGGCGATGCGCGAGCGCAGCGTGTCGTCGACCACCGCTTCCCAGGCCTGGATCGAGCCCCAGTCGTGGCCGACCAGATGCACCGGCTGCGCAGGGCTCACCGCATCGATCACCGCCTTCAGGTCGGCGACGAGTTGCGGCAGCGCATAGGCCGATACCGGCTTGGGCTTGCCGGAGCGCCCGGCTCCGCGCACGTCGTAGGCGACGACGTTGAAGCGATCGCCGAGCTCGTTCGCGAGGCCGTCCCAGACCGAAGCCGAATCCGGGTAGCCGTGCACGAGCACGAGCGTGGGTTTTTCGGCCGAGTGCGGCCAGCGATAGACGGCCAGATCGATCTCGCCGGATCGCACGATCATCATCAACGGAGTCATCAACGCATTCATCACGCTTCCTTGTCGGTGAAACGCGGGCTCATTCTTCGGCGCGCAGCAGCCCGTACTTGCGCAGCTGCCCACGATACTGGTGATACGTCAGGCCGAGCAGCTCGGCCGCCTTCTTCTGGTTGTAGCGTGCCGCATCCAGTGCGCCCTTGAGCAGGCGCGTTTCGAACTCGGCGACTTCATGCTCGAAATCGAGCGGGAAGTTCGGCATCGGGTCCACCGCCGGCTTCGCCGGCGCAGCGGTCGGCGCAACGTGCGTGACCACACTCGCCTGCGTACTCGGCAGCACGCTCTTGGGCCGATACGGCGAGGCGAACGGATCGAACTCCATCTGCTCGATCGCGCGCCGCGCGTTCTCCAGCCGATACACCGCACGCTCGACGACGTTGCGCAGCTCGCGCACGTTGCCGGGCCATTCGTAGGCGAGCAGCTGGCGCTCGGCGGCCGGCGAAAAGCCCGCGAAATACTCGCGGTCGAGCTCCTTGGCCATGTTCTCGGCGAAGCGCTGGGCCAGCAGCAGAATGTCTTCGCGACGCTCGCGCAGCGGCGGCACCGTGACGACGTCGAAGCTCAGGCGATCGAGCAAGTCCTCGCGAAAGCGCCCGAGCTGCGCGAGCGCCGGCAGATCCTGGTTGGCGGCTCCGACCAGGCGCACGTCGACGCTGATGGTTTCGGACGAACCCAGGCGCTCGAACTCGCCGTACTCGATCACCCGCAGCAGCTTCTCCTGCAGGCGCAGGCTCATGCTCGCGAGCTCGTCGAGAAACAGCGTGCCGCCGTGGGCGAGCTCGAAGCGCCCGATGCGCGCCCGCGTAGCGCCCGTGTACGCGCCGGCGACATGGCCGAACAGCTCGGATTCGAGCAGCTCCTCGTTGAGCGCCGCGCAGTTGAACTTCACGTAAGGCCGCTGCCAGCGCTCGGACAGGAAGTGCAGGCGCGCGGCGATGAGCTCCTTGCCCGAGCCGCGCTCGCCGATGATCAGCACCGGCTTGGCAAGCGGCGCCACGCGCGACACTTTTTCGAGTACAGCCAGAAAGTTATCGGACTGCCCGATGATGGGGTCCGGAGCATCGCGCAGCGCCATGGGCGGTCCTGGAAGGTCTTTTTGACGATTATGCTCAACAGATGGCGCGTTCTACCACAGCGTGGGAATTCTGACGCATTCCAACAGTCGCCGGCGCTGCGTTATTTCGATTAAAGTCATTCAATTCAGAGAGTTGATCCGCCCACTGAATTTGGCACAGGGCTGGCAATACGGAAGGGGTCAAACGAATCCGTATCATCCTTGAAGCACCCCGGAGCTTAGAAACCATGGGCATCTTTTCCCGCCTTTCAGACGTCATCAACTCCAACATCCACGCCATGCTCGACAAGGCCGAGGATCCTTCGAAGCTGGTTCGCCTGATCATCCAGGAGATGGAAGACACCCTCGTCGAAGTGCGTTCGACCTCGGTGCGCACGATCGCGCGCAAGAAAGAGCTGCAGCGCCTGCTCACGCAGTTGCAGATCGAAGCCGACGACTGGGCGGGCAAGGCCGAGCTCGCGCTGACCAAGGACCGCGAAGACCTGGCCCGCGGAGCGCTCGCCGCCAAGAATCGCGCGATCGAACAGTTGGCGCTCTACGACAAGGAACTCGCTCACGTCGAGGAAGAGATCGGCAAGCTCGACGAAGACACCGGCAAGCTCAAGGCCAAGCTCGCCGACGCGCGGGCACGCCAGAAGAGCATCGTGCTGCGCTCGCAGTCGATCAACTCGCGCTTGCGCGTGAAGTCGACGATCAACGACGGCAAGATGCAGGACGCGATGGCCAAGATGGACGCCTACGAAGGCAAGATCGATCGCATGGAAGCGGAGCTCGAAGCCTATGATCTCGGCACGCGTTCGCTGTCCGACGAGTTCGCGCAACTCGCCGCCAGCGACAAGGTCGAGGACGAGCTGACCAAGCTGCGCGCCAAGCTCGGCAAGTCGTCCACGCCGACGAACGAACCGCAGCCGTAAGGGGCGCTTGCTTACAGCTTGGTTCACATCAGGGAGTCAGGGGGAATCCTTACGTGGAAGATTTGCTTGCCATCATCTGTCTGTTCGTGATCCTGCCCGGCATGGTGCTGTGGTTCATCGACCGCAGATCGCGCCGCAAGAATCAGCAAAGTGAAACTGCGCAGGTCGACAACGCCGACCTGCTGCGCATCGCAGAACGCATGGAGCAACGCATCGAAGCACTCGAGAAAATCCTCGATGCGGAAGCTCCCAACTGGAGAAATCGTCATCATGGCTAAGTTTTCGTCGCGCATGTCCAACTTCCGTCGCTATCCGGCCGATGGCTACGTCGGCGGCGTCTGCGCCGGCATCGCCTCGTATCTCGACTGGAACGTCCGGCTGATCCGCGCGCTCGCCGTGCTCACGCTGATCTTCGGCGGCGGCTTTCCGATCCTGCTCGTCTACGGCGTGCTCTGGTACGTGATGGAAGAGGACAAGGGGCCGGCGCCGAGCGGCGACGATGGATCGCACGAGCCTTACGCGGGCAGCAGCAGCCGCTACGAATCGCGCCGCGGCCGTTATTCGCCGCCGAGCTCGGGCGACATCAAGGCGCGCTTCACTCGCCTCGAACAGCGCCTCAGCAACATGGAAGAGTGCGTGACCTCGAACGACTACGAGCTGCGCCGCGAGCTGCGCAAGCTCGGCGCCTGAGGCCGACGTCGTTCAAGGCCAGGAGCACTCGGCTTCATAGACGATCTGCTCGACCAGGCCGGCGGGTTGGAACAAGTAAGCGCCGCGCTGCGGGTACACCCCGTAGTGCGGCGCTTCTGTTTCAGGCGCTGCATTCGGCTTCGTCTCAAGCACGCTTTCGCAAGGCGGATGCGTCCACTCGCGCGATTGCGCGGGCTCGCTCCAGCCAAGCTGATCGACGAGCGGCTGCGCCGGCATCGGCTTGCGCAGAATCACGCGAACGCCGAGCAGGCGCTGGCTGACCGGCTCGTAGTAGAACTCGGTGAGGCCGTCGATTCCGGGCAGGACCGGATAAGCGTCGTAATGCAGGCGCGGTGCAGGGGCCGATGCATCATCCGTCTCCGAAACACCCCGTGATTCCGGCTCGCCGTAGCGAGCGACGACATCGGCTCGCGTTGCGGTTCCGAGTTCGAAGCCGTCGAAGCGCGCCGATGTCCAGCCCGATGAAACGAGCGCGTTCTTCTGTTTCATGTTCGGCGTAGCGCCGAGCGCTTGAGTCGGCAAGGCTTCGCGTTCGGCCTTCGCGAGCGGTGTCGCACGCGACGCCGAGTCGGGCGCGAAAGCCGCACGCGGAGCAACGGACATCGCCGGCGGCGCAGGCGCCGCTGCGGGTGGCGGCGGAGCGGGCGGCAAAGCTTCGACACCAGCCGGCGCGGCATCCTGCATCGCGTTGCGCTGAGCCGTTTCACGCGCCATCTGTGCTCGCCGCTGATCGCGCTCGCCTGTCGATTCCGCACGCTCGGCTTCGCGCTGCATTTGTTCTTGGTGCATGTGCTGCTCCGCGCGCTGCCGCGCCTGCTTTTTTGCGAGCTGTTCTTCTTGCGCTATTTTTCCCTGCGCGAACGCTTCACTCGCAACGGCAGATTCATCGACGGCCGCGCTTTCGGCCACAGACTCCGGCGCCAGCACGGCAGAAGGCTTGGCCGACGCAGGCCCACGCACTTCAGGCTCGCGCCAGAGATTCAGAACGAGCCCCAAACCCAGCACGAGCACGGCCGCGAGCGCCAGCGGCGCCCGCCAGCGATGCCGCAGGCTGCGACGCGGGCGCACGGCCTGCTGCGCGAACGCGAGCACGGCCTCGTCGACTTCGCGCGGCGGCTGCTCGTGCTTCGCGGCGCGATACGCCTTCGACAGCGCATCGTTTCCGCGCAGGTAGGCCTCGATCTCAGCATCGATCTCGTCGTCGCTCGGCAGCTGCGGATCAGAGGACATCGGTCAGCGCCTCGCGCAGTCGGGCCAATGCGTAACGCAGTCGGCTCTTCACGGTTTCACGTCCCACACCGGTGGCCTGGGCGATTTCTTCCAGGCTCAGTCCGCCTTCCTCCTTCATCAGGAACGCCTGCCGCTGTTCCAGCGGCAGGCGCGACAGCTCCTGCAACAAACGCACACGCTGCGACGCCGCTTCGGCCTGCGCATCGGGCTGCTGCTGCGATGGCGCGGCGACCGGCGTGTCGTCGTCGAGCGCTTCGGTCGCCGGTTTGCGGGCCCGCACATGATCGATCAGCCGATGATGCGCGAGCGTGTAGAGCCAGGTGGCGAAGCGCGCCTTGGCTTCGTAGCGTTCGCGCGAGCGCACGACATTGGCCCAGACATCCTGGAACAGCTCCGCAGCCTGATCCTCCTGGTCGCAACCCCGCAGCAGGTAACGATAGACACCGCCGCGATGCCGGCCATACAGCAGCCGAAACGCCGCCACGTCGCCTTCTCGGTAACGCAGCATCAGCGCTTCGTCCGTCGGGCCGGAATCGACGGCACGCGAGCGCGCATCGGCTTCGACCGACGCAAGCTCATCGTCATGCTCGGCGGCGGCATCGATCGGGGGCAGCGATCACTCTCCAGGCAGATCGGCGCGCGCACTCTGGCGCGGCGTCAGGCTGTCGGCGAGCTGCACGAGCTGCATGAATTCGCCGACTTCGCCGTTGGCGTCCGCGCCGCGCGCATTGCGGGCCAGCGTCTCGACCGCAGTGTAGTCGAAGCCCTGCAGGTACTCGGAGCCGCGCAACAGCTGGCCGAAGCCCGCGACCGCAGCCGACAGCCGGAACGCCGGGCTCATCGACGCCAGCGACGTCACGACGTCATGGCGCGTCAAAGCGCGCTCGATCAGACGGCTCTGCGCCCGCTGGCCGTCCTGCGGCCTTTTGTAGCGCAGGCCCAGATGCGCGAGCTCGCCGCTCTTGCCTGGCGCGGCGCTGGAATCGGCACCGTAACGCAAGGCCTCGATGCGCTCGCCGCCCTCGCCTGCGAGCGCGATCTCGTAGAGCGCGGTGACGCGATGACCCGCGCCGATGTCGCCCGCGTCGATCTGGTCGTTGGAAAAATCCTCGCGGCGCAGCTGGCGGTTCTCGTAGCCGATCAGGCGATATTCGGCGACCAGCGCCGGATTGAATTCGAGCTGGATCTTCACGTCGCGCGCAATCGTCGTGAGCGTGGCACCGGCTTCGCGCACGAGCACTTTCTGCGCTTCGGACAGCGAATCGATGTAGGCGTAATTGCCGTCGCCCGCATCGGCGAGACGCTCCATGAGCTGCTCGTTGTAGTTGCCGGTGCCGAAGCCGAGCGTGGTCAGCGCGACGCCGCTCTTGCGCTGCTGCTGGACGCGCTGCAGCAGCGCGTCGAAGCTCGTCACGCCGAGGTTGAAATCACCGTCGGTGGCGACCAGCACGCGGTTCACGCCGTTGTCGATGTAGCCCTGCCGCGCCATCGAATACGCGAGTTCCAGGCCTGCGCCGCCGTTGGTTCCGCCGCCGGCCTGCAGGCGTTCGAGCGCCGCGGCGATCTTGTCGCGCCGATCGCCCGGCGTCGGTTCGAGCACCACCTGCGTCTGCCCCGAGTACGTCACCAGGCTCACGCGGTCCTGCGCGCGCAGCTTGGCGGTCAGCAGCTTGAGCGAGGCGATCACCAGCGGCAGCTTGTCGGCACTCTGCATCGAGCCCGAGGTGTCGACGAGGAACACGAGGTTGGCGGCCGGACGCTCGCCGGGCGGAACCCAGCCCTGGATGCCGACGTGCAGCAGACGCGTCTTCGGATTCCACGGCGTCGGGCCGATTTCGGTGATCAGTCCGAACGGCGTATCGCGATCGCGCGGAGCCTCGTAGCCGTAGTCGAGATAGTTGATGAGTTCCTCGGCGCGCACCGCGTCCTTCGGCGGCAGTTGGCCCTCGCGCAGGAAGCGGCGCAGGTTGGCGTAGCTGCCGGTGTCGACGTCGACACTGAAGGTCGACACCGGATGCTCGGCGACGCGCTGCACCGGGTTGGCGTCGAGCTTTTCGTAACGCTCGCGCGACTCGGCCGGCGGCATCGGCGCCGGATACGCGGGCTGCGGCATCACCGCCATCGTGCGGGCGCTCTTGGCCATCGATTCGGCGGCGAAGCGCCGTTGGCTCATCGCATTGGCTGCCAGAGCGTCGGCGGCGGCGGACGCCGGCTCCGATGTCGCAACGGGCGGTGACGGCGGACCCGGCAGCGACTCGACCGCCTCGGGCTTCTGCGAATAGCTCGAGCAACCGGCGAACAGCACCAGGGCGGCGACGCCGGCCGACAGCAGGGATCGTTGCAGCATGGAAACTCCGGAACATGGACTCGATGCTGTAAACGAGGCGCTTCGCCGAATGGGGTTAGCCGCACATAAAAATGTTTGTGCGGCGCGAGCCGCCAACGGCCAGCTGGCATAATCGCGTCCCTGCTCTTATCGCCCGCTCCGTACTGACCGATGCCGCGCAAGCCCGCTCACGCGCAGTTCGACACGCTCAAGACCATCCAGGATCGCGCCTTCGAACTGTTCGGCCGTCACGGCTACGAAGGCGTGTCGATCGGCGATATCGCCGCGGCCTCGGGGCTCTCCAAGGGCGCGATGTACTGGCATTTCGAAGGTAAGGAAGACCTGTTCCTGGTCTGCCTGCACCGGCTGCACGCGATCTTCGAAGAGCACGTGATCAGCCCGATGCAGGCGCAGCAGGACGCGATGCTCGGCGTGATCACGCTGTTCCAGGGCTTCGAACGCATGCTGCGCGATCCGCGCGTCGAGAACGGAGTCGCCGGCTACTGGCTGGTGCCGTCGACGCCCGAAACCGTGCGCCTGGCCGAAGCCCAGCGCAACTTCGAAGCCCGCGCCCAGGCCGCGGTGCGCGAGGTGCTCGCCCTGGGCGCCAGCCAGGGCAGCTTCGATCTCGGCGACGCCCTGGAGCCGATGTCGCGGGCGATGATCTCGCTGCTCGAAGCCGCGATCCTGGCGCTACGCAACCAGACGCCCGACGAAGTGCATCAAACCACCACGGTGCTCGCGCGCACGCTGTTCAGGGCCTACGCGCGGCCCGAAGCGCTGCAGAAGCTCGCCAGGCTGCTCTGAGCGCAAGCCCAATCAAGACGCGGTTCCAGAACGGAGAAACACCGATGGCGATGGACATCATCGACTACAAGATCTACGGCCACGACATGCAGTTCGTCGAAGTGGAGCTCGACCCGGGCGAAGCCGCGGTCGGCGAAGCCGGGGCGATGATGTTCATGGAAGACGGCATCGTCATGGACACCGTGTTCGGCGACGGCTCGGCGCAGGAAAAGGGCTTCTGGGGCAAGCTTGCCGGAGCCGGCAAGCGGCTCGTCACCGGCGAGAGCCTGTTCACCACCGTGTTCTCGAACCAGGGCCAGGGCAAGCGCAAGGTATCGTTCGCCGCGCCCTACCCGGGCACCATCGTTCCGGTGCTGCTGCCCGACGTCGGCGGCACGCTGATCTGCCAGAAAGACGCCTTCCTGTGCGCGGCCAAGGGCGTGTCGCTCGGCATCGCCTTCCAGCGCAAGCTCGGCGTGGGCCTGTTCGGCGGCGAAGGCTTCATCATGCAGCGCCTCGACGGCGACGGCCTGGCCTTCGTGCACGCCGGCGGCACGCTCTACAAGCGCGACCTGCGCCCCGGCGAAACCCTGCGCGTGGATACCGGCTGCATCGTCGCGCTGACGCAGACGGTCAGCTACGACATCCAGTACGTCGGCAAGCTCAAGTCGGCCCTGTTCTCGGGCGAAGGCCTGTTCTACGCGGTGCTGCAGGGCCCCGGCACGGTCTGGCTGCAGTCGCTGCCGCTGTCGCGCATGGCGAATCGCATCGTCATGGCCGCCCCGGCGATGGGTGGGCGTAGCCGCGACGAGGGCTCGATGCTCGGCGCCGGCGTGGTCGGCGGCGGGCTGCTCGGCGGCCTGCTCGGCGACGACGAGTAATCCATTCCGTGCTGCTTTCGATCCCGGGCCGGCTGTTCGGCCCCGAGCAGCCGGCCGCGGGCAGCGCGGTCTTTGCGGCGATGGACGACATCGGCCTGCGCATCACCACCGAGGACGGCCGCCACCTCGCGCCGACCAACAGCCAGCTGCAACTGCGCTACGCCGGTTTCGACGGCAAGCACTGGCAACTGAGCTGGAGCGAGGGCGATCGGCACTGGGCGCTGCTGTTCGACGATGCGGCCGCGATCGCCGCGATCGAACACGAGCCGCCGGCCGGGCTGCGCGAGGCCGTCGCCGGCCTGCTCGCGAGCCGGCGACGCGGCTCGATGCGGCGCGGGCTTGGGCTGTCGGCGATCGGGCTCTGGCTCGCGCTGCCGCTGCTGTTGCTCGTCGCGCTGTTTGTGGCCGCGCGCCCGCTGAGCGGCTGGCTCGCGGGCTTCGTTCCACTGCAACAGGAAGTCAAGCTCGGCGACTGGTTCTTCGATCAGCAGAGGGCTGGGCTCGATCTCATCACCGACACGCCGGCGAACGCGGCGCTCGAAGCCATCGGCGCGCGCCTGTCCGAAGGCTCGGCATATCCGTTTCGCTGGCACGTCGTGCGCGATCCCACGCTCAACGCCTTCGCGATTCCGGGCGGCATCGTCGTCGTGCACAGCGGGCTCATGCTCGCGGCCGACGGCGCCGACGAACTCGCAGGCGTCATCGCACATGAGATCGAGCACGTCGAGCAACGCCACAGCCTGCGCGCGATGCTGCGCGAAGCCGGCCTGCGGCTCGCCGTCGCGGCCGTGATCGGCGATTTCGGCATTGCCGGAAGCGCGGCCGGCCAGCTCAGCAGCCTGAGCTTTTCACGCGACAGCGAACGCGAGGCCGACGAACTCGGCCTGCAACGCCTCGCCAGGGCCGGCATCGATCCGGACGGCATGCTGCGGCTGTTCGCCAAGCTCGACGCCGAGTCCAAGGGCCAGGCGCCGCCGGCGTGGCTCGCGAGCCACCCGACCACGCCGGAACGCATCGCCAGGCTGCGCGAGCGCATCGGGCAATTGCCGAGCACCCCTCGTCGGCCGCTGGCCATCGATTGGCCGGCCGTTCAGTCCAGCCTCGGGTCTTGAGGTGCAGCCTCGGCCACAGTCCGCCCGCAAGCGGTGCCGAGGAGAAGCAATGGACGCAATGAGAGGCGCATGGTGGCTGCCGCTGCTGACGACGATCGCCAGCGCCGCGCTCTGCTGCGGCTCCGCGTTCGCCAAGGTCTCGCCGGACGAGGCCGCCGAACTGGGCGGCAAGCTCACGCCGATCGGCGCCGAAGCCGCGGGCAACGCAGACGGCACGATTCCGCCATGGAAGCCGCTCGAACAGGCGCAGATGCAGCGCGGAGACAACCCGTACGCGAGCGAGAAGCCGCTCTACACGATCACGCGGGCAAACCTCTCTCAGTACGAAAGCCTGCTCAGCGAGGGGCACCGCCAGCTGTTCAGGACCTTCGACGATTACAAGATGCCGGTGTATCCGACGCATCGGAACGCCTCGTATCCGGCCTGGTTCTACGAGGCGACGAAGAAGAACGCGACGGCGGTCGAACTGACCGACAGCGGCTATGGCTTCTGCTGCGCGGCGGCCGGCTACCCGTTCCCGATTCCGAAGAACGGCACCGAGGTGATGTGGAATCACATCATGCGCTACAACACGCGCGGCTTTCGCGGCTACGTCAATTCGGCCATCACCGCGCCGAGCGGCGACTATGTGGTCGAGCGCAGCTATATCGAACTCGCCTACGCCTACAACGATCCCAAGGGCACGCCCGAGAAACTCGGCAACCAGAACCTCTATCTGTTTACCAAAACCGTCGCCCCGGCCAGCAAGGCTGGCGAGGCCACCTTGCTGCACGTGCCGCTAGACCGCATCAAGGAGATCACCGGCGTCTGGGTCTACAACCAGGGCCAGGGCCGTTCGCGCCGCATCGGCGAAGTCGGCTACGACAATCCCTTGCAGGACGGCCTGATGACGCACGATCAGGTCGACATGTTCAACGGCCCGCTCGATCGCTACACGATCAAGCTGATCGGCAAGCAGGAGATGCTCGTCCCGTACAACAGCTATCGCCTCTACAGCGACCAGCTCAAGTACAAGGACATCATCAAGGCCGGGCACATCAACCAGGATCTCGCGCGCTACGAGCTGCACCGCGTCTGGGTGATCGAGGCCAACGTCAAGGCCGGAACCAGCCATCGCTACAAGCGGCGTGTGTTCTACCTCGACGAAGACAGCTGGATCGTGCTCGCGCAGGACATCTACGACGAGCGCAACCAGTTCTGGCGCACGGCCGAATCGCATGCGATCAACTTCGCCAACGTGCCGGTGATGGTCAACGGCGTACAGGTGCATTACGACCTGCAATCGCGGCGCTACGTGGTCATCAACCTGACCAACGAAGAGAAGAAGACCATCGAATACGACTGGTGGGCCAACGCCGGCTATTTCTCGCCCAACAATCTCAAGCGCTTCGCCACCTCGACCGCCAATGGGCGCTGACCGATCGTTCGAGTCGCCGCTAAGGTTTAGAAAACGCTACAAAAAAGTTAAGGCCTAATTAAGCTGAACGGCCTAGAGTCGCGCCAAGCTAGCCGTCTTTGCGGCAGCTGGATGCTCACAGGAGAGCAGACAATGCGTGACCTCATGCCTTCCCGGGCTCGTGTGTTCCCCACCCAATACCTGACGATCGCTGCGGCGGTCGCCGGTGTTTTTGCGTCCCTTCCCGCCGCTGCGGGCAATCGCGATCGCTACGACGATCGTGACTACGGCCAGTCGTACGAGCGTTATGACGATCGCGCCTACGGCGCCCAATACGGCAACGAGTACAACGGCGCCTATTCGAGCAGCACCGATTTCGCGCAGGTGGTCAGCTCGCGTCCCATCATTCGCCAGGTCGCCGTCAGCCAGCCGCGCCAGCAGTGCTGGGACGAGCAGGTGACGTATCGCGAGCCCGCGCCGGTTGCCGGCAACAATGCGGCCGGTGCGATTCTCGGCGGCATCATTGGCGGCGTCGCCGGCCATCAGATCGGTGGCGGCAGCGGCCGCGCGGTGGCCACCGGCATCGGCGCCGTGGTTGGCGCCGGCCTCGGCAGCCATGCAGGCGAATATCGCCGCCCGGCTGCCATGCGCACCGGTTACGAAACCCGTTGCCAGACCATCGACGATCGTCGCTTCGAAGATCGGGTCGAAGGCTACGACGTCACCTACCGCTACAACGGCAATGTGTATCACACGACCATGCCCTACGACCCGGGCAACCGGATCGCGGTGAACGTGGACGTGCGGCCGGCTCGGTACTGAGATTGGAAGCGAGGGCTTCGTAGTCATCATCTGCACATGACCTCGTCGAAACGCTCCATTGCCGTGCTGTGCCTCGCCCTCTGCGGGCTCTGCGCCGCCGAGGCTCGGGCGTTCGATGCCCTGGGCAACGGGCGTCTGGCTCCGGATGGATTGATCAGCGGCGGCGAGTCACAGCGCGAGCGACTCTCGCCGTCGGACGCCGCCCGCGTCGCCCAGCAGCAGAACGGCGGTGGCCGGGTGCTGGCGGTCGACCGCGGTGCCGACGGTTATCGAGTCAAACTATTGAAGAACGGCGACGTTCGAGTGGTCTTCGTACCGGGCAGCTGACCCGGGCCATTTGATATTGCAAAGACAGAAAGGGAAATAAATGCGAGCTCTCGTCATTGAAGATGATCCGCACCTGCGCGGCCTGGTTTCCCAGTACTTCGCCGACGAGGGCTTTGCCGTCGATGTCGCGGGCGACGGTGAGAACGGCCTGTACATGGCCGAGGAATATCCGGTCGATATCGCCATCGTCGATCTCGGCCTGCCGGGCATCAGCGGCGTGGAGATCATTCGCCGAGCGCGCAAGGCCGGCCGCCAGTTCCCGATCCTGATCCTGACCGCCCGCGACGGCTGGCAGACCAAGGTCGAAGGCCTCGAAGCGGGCGCCGACGACTACCTGGTCAAGCCTTTCCATCGCGAGGAGCTGCTGGCGCGCGTGCGCGCCCTGCTGCGCCGCTCGGGGGGTTGGGCCCAGCCGATGCTCGAATGCGGCCCGATCGCGGTCGACACCACTGCCAAGACGGTGTTCGTGCACGGCCAGAGCGTCGACCTGACCGCCTACGAATACAAGGTGCTCGAATACCTGATCCTGCATGCCGGCCAGGTGGTGTCGAAAGCGACGCTCGCCGAGCATCTCTACGCCGAAGACGAAGAGCGCGACAGCAACGTGATCGAAGTCTTCATCCGCCGCCTGCGCAGCAAGCTCGACCCCGAAGCCACGCTCAATCCGATCACGACGCTGCGCGGCTCCGGCTACCGCTGGGATCTGCCGCGCGGAGCCACCGTAGAAGCCCAGACCTGAGCCCGAGGGCTGGGTGGGCGTAGCTCCTGACTTGGAATCCCGGCGAGCCTCGCCGGCGCACAAGACCCGGCTCGGTGGCCGGGTCTTGTCGCCGCGCGAGGCTCGCGGCTTGCTGCGCCCGCGCTCCCTGCGCACCCGCCTGCTGCTCGCGGCCTCGCTGGTCCTGGCCGCGTTTTTCGTGCTCACCGGCCTGGCGCTCGAAAGCGCCTTCGGCGAAAGCGCGAGGCAGGCGCAGGAAGACAAGCTCGAGAGCATCGTCTATTCGCTGATCGCCGCCACCGCGCCGAATCCGGCCGGGGAGCTCAGCATCTCCACCTCCAAGGTGCCCGACCAGCGGCTCACGAGTTCGGCGTCGAGCCTGCAGGCCGTGCTCTACAACGAGAGCGGCATTCCGGTCTGGCGCTCGGTAGCCTTTGGTGACATTCCGGCGGCCCCGACCATGCCCGGCGTCAACGAATGGCATTTCGAGCATCTCAAGAATCCAGACGCCTTCGCGATGAGTTTCGGTCTGCGCTGGATCGATCAGTCCGACGATCCGCGCCGCTACACGGTGATGGTAATCGAGGACGCCTCGAGCTTCCGCGCCCAGCTGCAGGCTTATCGTCGCGCACTGTGGACCTGGCTTGCGGTCTGCAGCCTCGGCCTGCTCGGCGTGCAGGTACTCACACTGCAATGGGGCTTGTCGCCGTTGCGTCGGCTCATCCTCGAGCTGCGTCGCATCGAAATGGGCCATCAGCCCGAAATCCAGTCCGAATATCCGGACGAGTTGCGCCCGCTCACGCAGGGGCTCAACGCAATGATCCAGAACGAGCGCAACCAGCAGACGCGCTATCGCAACGCGCTCGGCGATCTCGCGCACAGCCTCAAGACTCCGCTCGCGGTCGTGCAAGGGATCGTCGACGAGCCGCAGATCACCGATCCGATGCGTCACACGCTGCGCGAGCAGGTGCAGTCGATGCAGCAGATCACCGGCTACCAGCTGCGCAAGGCCGCAGCGGCCGGGCGTCGCACGCTGGCCGAACCCGTGCTGATCCGCCCGCTCGCCGAGAAGCTCGCGAGCGCGGTGTCCAAGGTCTACGCGAGCCGCAACGTGCAGATCGACATCGACGTCGATCCGAACACCCGTGTGAGGGCCGAGAGCGGCGACCTGTTCGAGCTGATCGGCAACCTGCTCGACAACGCGGCCAAATACGGCAACGGGCGCGTCCGGCTCAGCGTGCAGGTCACCGGCCGCACCTCGTTCATCGAAGTCTGCGACGACGGCCCGGGCTTTCCCGAGGACGCCGAAGAGTTGCTCGAACGCGGCGTGCGCGCCGACATGAAGATTCCGGGCCAGGGCATCGGCCTGGCCGCGGTCTACGATCTCGTGGTCGCCTACGATGGCCAGATCGACCTCGGCCGCTCCGACTGGGGCGGCGGCAAGGTCACGCTGCGGCTTCCGGGCTGATGGCGATCAAGCGCCTGTCCCGACTCGCGCTCTGGGTGATCGGTACGGCCTTGCTGAGCGGCTGTCTCGCCGCCCGCGTACCGCGCATGATCGAGGCCCACGACGCGGCCGGGCGCCTGCCGGCCAAGGGCGACTGGCAAACCGCGCAGGCGCGCCGGATCGTCTCGGGTGGTCTGCAGCGCGAATACTGGGTGCAGAAACCGGCCGCGGCGCGCAAGCAGCTGCCGATCGTGCTGTTGCTGCACGGCGGCACGCAGACCGCCGAAGAGGTCTGGCGCCAGACCAGCCTGCCGACGCTCGCCCAGCGCGAAGGCTTCATGCTCGTCGCACCGCAGGGCATCGACAAGCACTGGAACGATGGCCGCGGCAGCACCATCGCCGGCGACAAGGCCTCGACCGCGAACGACGTGCAGTTCCTGCGCGACATCGTGCAATCGCTGGTGCTCAACGAAGGCGGCGATCCGCGCGCGGTGTTCGCGATCGGCGCCTCGAACGGCGGCTTCATGGTCATGCACCTGGCCTGCGAAGCCGGCGATTTGCTGCGCGCGGGCGCGAGCGTGATCTCGAATTTGCCCGCCGCTCAGGCGCGCGCCTGCCGCTCGACGAGCGCCCTGCCCTGGCTCGCGATGAATGGCGTCAAAGACCCGATCATTCCGTTCGCCGGCCAGGGCGAAGGCGTGGTCAAGCGCGGCGAAGCGCAGCCCGCACTGCTATCGGCCGATGCGAGCTTCGCGTTCTGGGCCGACCGCGCCGGCTGTTCGCGCCAGACGACGGTGACCCGGATCAGCGACAGCGTCGAGAAGCGCGTGCGCGGCGGCTGCCGCGGCGGCACGCATTCGGAGCAATACGTGTTCGCCAACTCGGGGCACGTCTGGCCGGGCCTGGCGATCGTGCGGCCGGTGATCGCCTACACGCTCGGCGGCACCAATCTCGACGTCGATTCCGGCGAGATCGCGTGGAGTTTCTTCAAGTCGACGCTTTGAAGCCGGGAGACGGGGAACGGGAGACGGGAGACGTTGAAGCCGAAGGCGCCTCATCATCTGCAAGCCGGTCCAGATCGCGCGCACTCTTTCATGCGTCCCCCGTTCCCCGTCTCTCGTCTCCCGGCGTTCTATCGAACCACGGCATCGCACGCTCGAGCTGCCCGGCCAGCTGCAGCAAACGATCCTCACGCCCGAACGGCGCGATGAACTGGCTGCCGATCGGCAGGTTCTCGCGACTCCAGTGCAGCGGCACCGACATCGCCGGCGTGCCGGTGAGGTTGGCCAGCTGCGTGAACGGCACGTGCCTGAGGCTTTCGACCGCGAGTTCGTCGACGATGCCGGTCTTGAGCAAGAACTTGCCGAGACCCAGGCCCAGAATCGGCCCCAGCGCGACTTGCTGCCAGCGCGGCAAGGCATCGCTGCCGATCGGCTGCGGCAGGCTCGCGAGCGTCGGCGTCAGGTACAGGTCGAAGTCTTCGAAGAAGCGGCCGAGCGAGCGCGCGTAGAGATTCCAGTCGCGCCTGCGCGCCACGTATTCGTCGGCACTGATGCTGCGGCCGAGCAAGGCGAGCGTGCGCGTTTCGGCTTCGAATTCGGACTCGCTCGCGCCCGTGAGCGTTCTGATTTCGGCGACCGTCGCCGCGACCTGGCCGAAGTAGAGCGTCAGGTAGGCCTTGGCGAGCCCCATGCCGTCGATCTCGGGCTCCGCGGCTTCGACGCTGTGGCCGAGCGACTCGAGCAGCCTAGCGGTCTCTTCGATTGCCGCGACGATTTGCGCATCCACCGGCAGGCCCAGCGGGGAACGCGTGCAGACCGCGATGCGCAGCGGGCCGGGCTCCTGCCGCGCGTTCTGCGCATACGATCCCCGCGGCGCTTCGATGTGAAACGGCGCGCCGATGTCGGGGCCTTGCAGCGCATCGAGCATGCGCGCGCTGTCCCGCACGCTGCGCGACACCACCAGGTCGCTCGAAGCGCCCTCCCAGATTTCGCCGGCACCGGGGCCGCAGGGCACGCGGCCGCGCGAGGGCCGCAGCCCGAACAGCCCGCAACATGCGGCCGGAATGCGAATGGACCCGCCGCCGTCGTTGGCGCCGGCCATCGGCACGATGCCGGCCGCCACCGCCGCGGCCGCTCCGCCCGACGAGCCGCCCGGCGTGCGCTGCAAATCCCAGGGGTTGCGCGTCGCACCCCAGCGCAGCGGCTCGGTGCGCCCCTTGAGCGCGAGTTCGGGCGTGCTGGTCTTGCCGAACACGACGAGACCGGCATCCAGAAAGCGACGCGTGACTTCGGCGTGTTGCGCAGGCTTGAAATCGCGCAGCGCGCGCGAGCCCATCGTCGTCGGCACGCCCGCGTAATCCTGGGCGATGTCCTTGATCAGAAACGGCACGCCGGCGAACGGGCCCGACAGGCCTTCTGCGAGCTGCCGCCGCGCCTGCTCGGCCATGCGGATCGGCACCGCGTTGATCCGCGGTTCGACGGCTTCGAGCCGGGCCTGTGCGGTGGCGAGCAGGTCGGCGGCGCTCACCTGCCCGCTCGCGACGAGTTCGGCGAGCGCGGTGGCATCGTGGCGGCGGTAGTCGTCGAAGTTCATCGGAGAACGTTCCGGTAGGCGAATGCGGAGCCCCCGATGCTCCGACAAACTCTGGATTCCCGCCTTCGCGCGAACGACAGCGAATTGGGTTTTTGCGGCGATCGTCTCAGCAATCGATCGCCATCGCCGGCTCGGGCGCCTTGGACTGGCCGGACAGCGCGTCCTCGAGCCGGATGCGGCCGAGGCTTTGCGCCTCCAGGCTGCCGAGATAGAGCCAGCCGTCACGCTCCTCGACACTCGTGATCGGCGCATAGGCATCGGCGCCCGAATACACCCAGTCGGCAACGAGCTTGCCGTCGAGATCGAAGCCCATCACATGCGCCTCGTGCTTGGGCTTGGGCCGCAGAAAGCCCGGCAGGCGCGCGATGATCTTGCGCGCGAAGGCGTTCGGCAGCAGCGAATCGAGCGTCGCATCGCGCGGCCCGTAGATGGCGACCCAGTAGCGATCGCGCCCGTTGAAGCTCAGGTTGTCCGCGAAGCCCGGCAGGTTGTCGGCGAACACTTCACGCTGGCCGGCCTTCTCGCCCTCGATCCAGTAGCGCGTGAGCCGGTATTCGGACATCTCGACGACGACCAGCGATTGCTGATCGGGCCCGAGCGCGACGCCGTTCGCGAACGGCAGTTGCTGCAACAGGACTTCGGTTTCGTTCTTCGTCGGATCGAAGCGCAGCAGGCGCCCATGGCGACCGTGCTCGATGACGTCGTCGAGCTGCTCGCCGTAGTGGAATTTGCTCGACGCGTCGGTGAAGTAGACGAGGCCATCGCGGCTCACGTCGACATCGTCGGTGAAGCCGAAATCGACGCCTTCGGCCGAGCTCGCGAGCACGCTCAGGTTGCCGGCCGCATCGAGCTTGAGCAGGCCGCGTCGCGCATCGGCGATGAACAATCCACCGTCCTCGGCGACCGCCAGACCCAGCGGCCGTCCGCCGGTGCTGTCGAGCACCTGGCACTCGCCCTTGTCGGCGTCGATGCGCAGCAGGCGCCCGTCGGCGGTGCCCGCGTAGAGCAGGCCATTCGCATCGAAGGCGATGCCTTCGGGGCCGTCGAGTGCGTTGCCGATGCGCTGCACCGAGCGCAGCTGGTCGCCCTGAGTCGGCGGCGGAGGCGCCGTCGGCGTCCAGGCCACCGGCTCGACGTCCACGGGCCAAAGCAGCAGATACCCGATCAACAGCACGAGCACGGCCAGCGCGCCCTTGAAGATTTTCATGTCGGCTCTCCCTGGGCGATCGCCCGATCGTGGGCCGATTCTGAGAGCCTCGTCAGGCCGCGTCCAGCGCGACCCGAGCCCCTACCGTTCCTTGCGCAGGCGGATGTAGAGCGTCTTGTTCACGCGCGCCACGACCTTGCCCTTGGCGTCCTTGACCTCGACCTGATAGACCGGCTCGAACTTGTCGCCGCCCTGAGTCGCTGCGCGCGCTTCGGCGAACTGCTCCTCGCTGAGCCTGAAGCTGGCCGTCACCACACCGGTTCCGGGACGCACGAAATCGATCTGCGCGGACTTGTCCCAGACCAGATAGCCCTTGCCGAGCCGCGCGAACATCATCAGCGCGAAGAACGGATCGGTCATCGCGTAGAGGCTGCCGCCGAAGTGCGTGCCGAAGGCGTTGCGATTGAACGGATTCATGCGCAGCTCGACGACGACTTCGGAGAAATCGTCTGCCACGTGCGTCACGCGCACGCCGGCGCCGAGAAACGGCGGGTACAGCGACATCACCCGCTTGAACAGCTTGGGATTGCTGAAGAGCTTTTCTCTAAAACTCACGAGAACACCACCGTCTTGTTTCCATACACGATGATGCGATCCTCGACATGCCAGCGCACCGCGCGGGCGAGCACTTGGCGCTCCATGTCGCGGCCGAGGCGCTTGAGATCGTCCACCGAGTGGCGATGCGAAACGCGCGCCGTGTCCTGCTCGATGATCGGTCCCTGGTCGAGTTCGGCCGTCACGTAATGCGCGGTCGCGCCGATCAGCTTCACGCCGTGCGTGTAGGCCTGCTGATACGGATCGCCGCCCGGAAACGCCGGCAGGAACGAGTGGTGGATGTTGACGATGCGGCTCGTGTAGTACTTCACGAACTCGCCCGAGAGAATGCGCATGTAGCGCGCGAGCACGACGAAATCGCACTGGCCGTCCAGCGCCGCGAGCATCTCGGCTTCGGCCGCCTGCTGCGTCTCGGCCGAGAACGCGATGTGCTTGAACGGCACGCCGAAGCCTTCGACCGCGGCGCGCAGGTCCGGGTGGTTCGAGATCACGAGCGGAATCTCCACGCGCAGCTCGCCGCGCGCATAGCGCCAGAGCAGCTCCATGAGCGCGTGGTCGTGCTTGGAGACGAGGATCGCCATGCGCGGCTTGTCGGCCGCGAAATTGATGCGCCAGTCCATCTCGAAGCGCTGGCCCACCACTTCGCCGAATGCGCGCTTGAGCGCCTCGCCCGAGACGTCGAGGTCGGGCGTCTGGAATTCGAGCCGCAGGAAGAATTTGCCGCCGCTCGGGTCCGACGAATGCTGGTCGAGCTCGGTGATGTTGACGCCGTGGTGATACAAAAAAGTGGTCACCGCGGAGACGATGCCGGGCCTGTCGGGACAGGTCACGAGCAGGCGGGCGGTGGTTTCAGGCTGGCTGGTCACGGCGAATCGGCGTTGACGGCGGGGCGCGTATTGGACCGGCGCGGCCGGTAATGCGCAAGCCTGATGCCGAACGCGAAGGCAGATCAGCCCGTAGGGCGGGTTAGCGCGGAGCGCGTAACCCGCCATGCTTCGGCCGTATCGACGGTGGCTTACGCGGCTGCGCCACTAACCCACCCTGCGTAAAAACACTTACAGCAGCGCCTTGAGCTTGGCTGCGTCTTCCGGGAACCACGGGCCGTTGGCCTTGAGCGCCTCGGCGACGACTTTCCGGGCCTCGGGCTCGCGCTTGAGCGCCTTGAGCGCCTTCACCCGCTGGGCCGCGACGTTGAGCCGGTTCTGGCCGTAGGCCTTGGCGGCCGCCTGCTCGAGATACGGCAGCGCCTTGGCCGGCTCGCCGCGCTCGACGAGGTTGCGACCGTAACGATAGGCGTAGACGTAGTCGTCCGGGTACGCGGCGATGAGCTTGGGATAGAGCGCGTCGAGTCCGGCGTCGTCGTGCAGCACTTCGAGGTAGACGCGCCAGTTGTCGGCGAGGTTGCGATCACTGCCGAGCTTGGCCGATTGCCTGGCGAGCGCGTCGGCGGCCTTGCGCAGCACCGCCTCGCCTTCGGCCTTGCGGCCGAGGCCGGCGTAGACGTCATTCAGGCCGAGCACGGCGCTGCGCTGGTCGGCGCACAGCGCAGCCTTGCCGAACACGCGCTCGTCGACGAGCTTCTGCATCGGCGCGAGCTGGCTTTCGAACACCGTCTTACGCTGCCCGGCCGGCTGCGATTGCGTGCAGCTGTCCCAGCGGCCGAGCTCGTACGGACGCTCGCAGCCCAGATCGCCCGCGAGCACCTGCGGAGCGACCGCGGCGCAGGCCTGCGCATCAACGGCCTTGGAGGCACGCAGCAACTCGAGCCGGGCGAGCAGCAGCTGTACGCCCGCATCGGCGTCATAGGTTTTGCGCTGGGCCTCGGGCAGGCTCGCATACCAGGCCAGTCCGCTCGCGTCGTAGCGCGCGTGATAGGTGTCCAGCGCTTCGCGCGCCGCCTTGAGGCCCTTGGGCTTGGCCGCAGCCGCCTTGAGATCGTCGAGCGTGGAGCTGCGCTCGAGGATCTCGTCGACCTGGGCGAAGAACTCGTCCTGGCGCTGCTCGGCGAGGATGCGCCCGAGTTCGGCGCCATCGGGCTTCAGGATCACGTAGCTCGGCAGCGCCTTCACGCCCCAGAGCGTCTTCCAGTACGCGCCTTCGGGACTGTCGGCGTCGAGCTCGACGACCACGGTCTTGCGTTCGACAGCCTCCCACTTCGGGCCGACGAGCACGTGCTTGGCCATGAAATAGCAGGAGTAGCACCAGGGCGCGTGAAAATCGACGAGCACGGGCGACTTGCGCTCGACCGCCGTCTTGAGCGCGGCGTCGAGCGTCGGCGTGTCGGGTTTTTCGGTGCCTTGGGCATGGGCGCTGCCGATTGCGAGCAGCGCGAACAGCAACAGGGGGCGTAGCGATAGAAGGCTCATCGAAGGGTCACCGAAGATTCGGGATTAGCCCCCGGAATCGCTCAGCGCAGGCAACGGTTTGGGCGCGTCTGCGGGCGGTTCGGCGGGGTACACGATGCGCGCATTGTAGGCCTTGCCGGTGGCCGGATCATGGACGTTCGAGATTCCTCGATATTCCAGCAGCTTCTTAGAAACCGGGTCGTAGCTCAGCTGCAGCGGATCGACGAGCCAGCGCAGCACCGAATCGGGTTCGACGACGAAGCGCGCGGCCGCGCGGCCTTCGAACTCGCCATCCTCGATGCGCTTGGCGCGGAAGCTGTACGCATCGAGATTGCCCGCGACGACGAAGCGAAACGCGAACGGCTTGCGCTGCATCAGATCGTCGAAATGCGCGAGCAGATAGTTGTGGAAACCCGAGTCGGCCGCGGTGTCGGGGCCGATGTCGATTGCCTTGTTTTCGGTCTTGCCCTTCTTGGTCTTGCGCATCTGCACACGGTCGCCTTCGACCGACAGGATCGCTTCGGAGAAGCCTTGCGGCGGCAGCTCGAAACCGTAGACCGGGACGAACGGATTACGCGAAAAATCGAGCGTCTTGCTGCCCATGAGCCGGTTCTTCGCATCGAAGTAGCGAATGCTCCCGCGCACCCAGCGGCCTTGCTCGACGATCTGCTCGTGCACTTCGGTGTAGAGATAGCGGCCGCTCTTGAGATCGTAGGCGTAGCCGTAGAAGCGCTCCGATTTCGCATTCGGCTGCGGCGGCTGCGCGAATGCGAACGTGCTGACGGCAGCCAGCAGGACGGCGAGCAGGGTTCTCATGAGACGCTCCTTATCTCTTGGCGAAACGATAGTGCGCAACGCCCCATTCGTTGCCATCGGCGTAGCCGAACAATTCGGCCACGGCCATGTAAAACATGCGCCAGCGCGCGAACCAGAGCGCCGACCGATCGCCATAAGTCGGGGCGAACACGCGCAGGATCTCATCCTTCTGCGCATCCATGCCGGCGAGCCAGTGATTGGAGGTTTTCTCGTAGTGGCGGCCGTCGACCCACCACTGCTGCTCGATGCGCAAATCGTCCTGGAAATTCAGCAGCAGATTCTCCGACGGCATCGTGCCTCCGGTGAAGAAATACTGGCTCATCCAGTCGCTTTGTCCCTGCACTTCGAAGTGATAGGCCAGCAGCTTGTGCGCGAAGATGTGCACGAACAGCTTGCCTTCGGCCTTGAGCCAGCGCGCGATCTTGGCGAGCAGCAGGCCGTAGTTCTTCATGTGCTCGAACATTTCGATCGAGATCACGCGATCGAAGCCGGCCTCGATGCCGGCGGCCGGAAATTCGAACTCGACGATGTTGCCGGTGACGATGCGCAGGTTGCCGAGGCCGAGCACGCGCGCACGCCGCTCGATGAACTCGCGCTGCCCATGTGAATTCGAAAGGCCGACGATCTGCGAATTGGGATACCGCTCGGCGAGCCACAGCGACAGCGAACCCCAGCCGCAGCCGAGATCGAGAATGCGCTGGCCATCGACGAGGCCTGCGCGCTGCGCGTAGAGCGCGAGCATGTGCTCTTCGGCCTGCGCGAGCGTCTCGCGCCCGCTCGGGTAAAAACAGCACGAATACTTGAGACGCGGCCCGAGGTGCAGGTGAAAGAATTCGGCGGGCACTTCGTAGTGCTGCGTGTTGGCGTCCTGCGTATTGATCGCGATCGGGCTCGCGCGCAGCTCGCTCAGAAACTCGTTGAAGCGGCGCGAGCGCAGCTCGCCGTCGTGAGCGGCTTCGTCGCTCAGGCGGCGGCGCATCAGCTGGCGCATGCCCAGGCGCGTGAGCGTATCGGGAATCAAGCCGCGCTCGCATAAATCGATGACGTTCATTCGCTGTTTTTTCTTGTCGGTGATGAAGCAATGAAAATCAGGAAGACTTCGGCGGCAGCGGAACCAGCGCGCTGGTCGTGCGCCTGTACTCCGCGTAGCCGGGCTTGCGCCTGGCCATCTCGTCTTCGAGCATCGGCATGCCCGAGAGCTTGGTGAGCATCCAGGCCATCAGCAACGGAGCGCCGAGGCTGATCCAGCCCCAGGGCGCGCCGATCGCCAGCGGCACATAGGCCAGCCAGTGCAGGCATTCGAAGAAGTAGTTCGGGTGCCGCGAATAGCGCCAGAGCCCGTCGCGACAGACCTTTCCCTTGTTTCGCGGGTCGGCGCGGAAGCGTTCCATCTGCGTATCGGCAATGCCTTCGCCGACGATCGACGCCAGCCAGATCACGGCCGCGAGCAGCCAGCAGACCGCCGGCGGCGCATCGGCCCGCCAGGCCACCGGAACGAAGGCCATCGACGAGAGCAGCAAGGTGAAGACGTTCTGGAACTGGAAGAACCAGAACATGTTGAAGTCGGCCTTGTCGCCCCATTTCTGGCGAAAGTGGGCGTAGCGGAAATCTTCGGGCTGGCCCCAGTTGCGGATGAACAGATGGGTGCCGAGCCGCCCGCCCCAGGTCGCGCCCATCAGTGCGAGCGCCAGGCGCAGCGACGAATCGCCAGGGCCGATGGCCGCGTAGAACGCCGCGAGCAGGCCGAGCGTCCAGGCCCAGATCGCATCGACGAGCCCGGCGTTGCGCAGCTTTTTCTGTACCAGCCAGGCGATGGTTTTCGCCGCCACGACGATGACTATCGCGACGCCGAAAGCGCCCATAATGTCCGTGTTCATTCCGCAAGCTCCCGCTGCCAACCGCCGACGCCATCCATGTCAGACCTGCCCTTGCGTAGCGCTGAAAGCCCGTCCGCAGCCCGGACCGCAACCGAGCCCGGGGTCTACGTCGCGCCGGCGCGCTACGGCCGCGGCGTTTACGCGGCGCGGCCTTTCGCCAAGGGCGAGACCGTGCTGCGCTTCACCGGACGACGCTACACGGGCGGCGAGCTCGACGCGCTGGGCTTCACGCCCGGCTATCCGCTGCAGGTCGATCTCGACCGCTACGTGCTGCTCGACGAGCCTCATGTGTTCTGCAATCACTCCTGCGATCCGAATGGCGGGCTCACAGCCGAGCTCGAGCTGCGCGCTGTCCGCGACATCGCCCGGGACGAGCAGATCAGCTTCGACTATTCCACGACCATGCTGGAAGACAATTCGTGGACTTTGGAATGTGGATGCAAGTCGGCGAACTGCCGCGGCCTGATCGAGGACTTCGATCACCTGCCCGAAGCCCTGCAACGGCACCTGATCGCCGAGGTTGGCGTGCTGCCGTTCATCACGCGCGAACTCGCGGCGAGGCGCGGCTGATGCTGCTGGTCGCGCATTACGTCGACCGCAGCGCGATCGAAGGCCTGGGCCTGTACTGCGCGCGCGATCTGCGCGCCGGCGAGCCGGTCTACCGCTACGACTGGCGCTTCGTGATGGTGATGTCCGATGCCGAAGTGCGCGCCCTGCCCGCGCCCATGCGCGAGAGCGTGCTGCGCTACAGCTTCCGCGGACGCGGCGAGGCCCGGCTCACGGGCGCGATGTACTACTGCGCCGACGACTCGCGCTACATGAACCACGCCGACGAGCCTTCGACGCTCTGGATCGCCGAGCGCAACGAATACGTCGCGGCGCGCGACCTGCCGGCCGGTAGCGAGCTGACCTGCGACTACCGCGATTTCTGCGAACCCGAGGACTGCGAGTTCGAGTTGCGCTGACGGCAGCGAGGCTCAATGCCGGATTTCGGAATCCGGCCCCGACTCGTCCGCCGCCTTGAACAGCTCGTGCGCCTGGTGCGGCGTGAACACGTGCTCCTGCCCGCAGAACTCGCAGGTCACGCTGACCTTGCCCTGCTCCTGCAAAATCTCGTCGACTTCCTGCTGGCCGAGCGACAGCAGCATGCGCGAGATGCCCGCGCGGCTGCAGCGGCAGATCACTTCCACCGAGCGCGGCTCGAAGCTGCGCACCGGATCCTCGGCAAACAGCCGGCGCAGGATCGTTTCGCCGTCGGTGTCGAGCAGCTCGTCGTCGCCGAGCGTCGAGGCGAGCGTCAGCAGATGCTCCCAATCCGCCTCGTTGCCGTTGGCACTTTCGAGCGGCATGCGCTGCAGCATGAAGCCGGCGAGCTTGTCGCCGCGCACCGCGAGCCTGAGCAGCGTCGGCAGCTGCTCCGAGCGCGTGAAATAGCCTTCGAGCGCCTGCGAGAGCGATTCGCCTTCGATCAGCACGATGGCCTGGCTCGCCGGCACGTTGTCGGCGTTGGGCTCGAGCATCAGCGCGAGAATGCCGCCGTAGAGCAGCTCGGTGAATCCGCCCGAAAGATCGGCCGGCCCCTTGGCCATCGTGCGGACGTTGAGGTGATGGTCGATCTGCGAGACCAGCAGTTCCATGCGGCGGTCGCCCTGGAACTGCAGGTTGATGCGCCCTTCGAAGCGCAGGTGCGTGGCGAGCAGCGGCATCGCCGCCATCGCCTCGCGCATGAGCCTGGCGACATCGGCGGAATGCGAGCGGTGCGAAAAGAATTCGGCGACGCCCTCGTCGATATGCACGATCGCCCCGTGGGCGACGTGGTTGTCGAAGGCGTAGCTCAGCAGCGGGTTCTTGATGGTCATGCGGCGCAGTTTAGCGGGCGCGACCGATAAAGGCTGAACTCAAGAAAGCGGCGAATCAGCGTTGCGAGCGAAGGCAGTCGCGCGAGGACGGAGCACAGGCCGATGGTTCCGGCCGGCGAGTGACTCTGTGTCACTCGCCGGTAAGCCATCGGCGGAGCGTACGGGCAGTACGTGAGGATTTCGAGCACCGCCTCGTGCGAGATGCCGAGCGCAGCAGCCGATTCACCGCTTTCTCAGCCCGCCAGCTTTTCCTTGAGCAGCCGGTTCAAGGCTTCGGGATTCGCCTTGCCCTGCGTCGCCTTCATCGCCTGACCGACGAAGAAGCCGAACAGCTTGTCCTTGCCGCCGCGATATTCCGCGACCTGGCCCGGGTTCTTGGCGATGATCTCGTCGATCGCCGCGGCGATCGCGCCTTCGTCGGTGATCTGCACCAGGCCCTTGGCCTTGATGATCTCGTCGGCGCTGCCCTCGCCCGCGAACATCGCCTCGAACACTTCCTTGGCGATCTTGCCGCTGATGGTCTTGTCGGCGATGCGCGCGACCAGCCCGGCCAGCGCGGCGGCGGAAACCGGCGAGGTCTCGAGCGTCAGGCCTTGCTTGTTGAGCAGGCCCAGCAGATCGCCGATGACCCAGTTCGCGCAGATCTTGGCGTCGGCCTTCGAGGCCTTCACCACGGCTTCGTAGTAATCGGCGAGCGCGGCCTCGGCGGTCAGCACGCCGGCGTCGTACTTCGGCAGGCCGTACTGCTCGACGAAGCGGTTGCGCTTGGCTTCGGGCAGCTCGGGCATCGCGTCGCGGATGCGCTCGATGTCGGCGGTGGTCACCACCACCGGCAGCAGGTCCGGATCCGGAAAGTAGCGGTAGTCGTTGGCGTCTTCCTTGGTGCGCATCGAACGCGTCTCGCCCGTATCCGGGTTGAACAGGCGCGTCTCCTGCACGATCTTGCCGCCCGACTCGATCACCTCGATCTGGCGCTCGATCTCGTACTCGATGGCCTTCTCGACGTAGCGGAAGCTGTTGACGTTCTTGGTCTCGGTGCGCGTACCGAACTTCTCGGCGCCCTTGCGGCGCACAGAGACGTTGGCGTCGCAGCGGAAGCTGCCTTCCTGCATGTTGCCGTCGCAGATGCCCAGGTAGACGACGAGCTGGTGCAGCTTCTTCAGATACGCCACCGCCTCGGCCGCGGTGCGGATGTCCGGCTCCGAGACGATCTCGATCAGCGGCGTTCCGGCGCGGTTGAGATCGATGCCGGTCACGCCGACGAAGTTCTCGTGCAGCGACTTGCCGGCGTCCTCTTCCAGGTGCGCACGCGTGATGCCGATACGCTTGGCGATGCCCTCGCCGAGCTCGACGTCGAGATGTCCGTTGAACACGATCGGCAGCTCGTACTGCGAAATCTGGTAGCCCTTCGGCAGGTCCGGATAGAAATAATGCTTGCGCGCGAACACGCAGCGCTCGGCGATCTGAGCGTCGACCGACAGGCCGAACTTGACCGCCATCTGCACCGCGTCGGCATTGAGCACCGGCAGCACGCCCGGAAAACCGAGCGTGACCGGATCGGCCTGCGTATTGACGTCGGCACCATAAGCGGTCGCCGCGCCCGAGAAGATCTTCGATTTCGTGCTGAGCTGGCAGTGCACTTCGAGGCCGATGACGGCCTCCCAGCCTTCCCGAATTTCATTGACTCCCATTGCTGTTGCCCCTTACTTGAACGCTGCCGGCGACTGCTGGTGCCAGTCGGTCGCCTGCTGATACTGGTGCGCCGCGTTGAGCAGGCGTCCCTCGTCGAAGAAATTGCCCATCAGCTGCAGGCCGACCGGCAGGCCGTCGACGAAGCCGCAGCCCAGCGACATGGCCGGAATGCCCGCGAGGTTGGCCGCGATCGTGTAGATGTCGTTGAGGTACATCGACACCGGATCGTCGGATTTCTCGCCGAGCTTGAAGGCGACGTCGGTCGCGGTCGGGCCGAGCACGAGGTCCACGGACTCGAAAGCGCGGCGGAAATCCTCGTAGATGAGCCGGCGAACCTTCTGCGCCTGCAGGTAGTAGGCGTCGTAGTAGCCGTGGCTCAGCACGTAGGTGCCGATCATGATGCGGCGCTGCACCTCACTGCCGAAGCCTTCGCCGCGGCTGCGCTTGTAGAGCTCTTCGAGCGACTTCACGCCCTCGGCGCGGTGGCCGAAGCGCACGCCGTCGAAGCGCGCGAGATTGGAGCTCGCCTCGGCCGGCGCGACGACGTAATAGGTCGGCACCGACAGCGGCGAATTGGGTAGCGAGATTTCCGTGAACGTGGCGCCGAGCTTCTTGAAGGTCTCGATCGCCTGGTCGATGCGCTCGCGGCTCGACGGCGCCAGGCCCTCGGCGAAGTATTCCTTCGGCAGGCCGATGCGCAGGCCCTTGATGTCACGGCCCAGAGCCGACACGTAGTCGTCGACCGGACGGTCGACGCTGGTCGAGTCGCGCACGTCGAAGCCCGACATCGCCTGCAGCACGCCGGCGCAGTCCTCGGCCGAGCGGGCGACGACGCCGGCCTGGTCGAGGCTCGAGGCGAAGGCGATCATGCCGTAGCGCGAAACGCGGCCGTAGGTCGGCTTGATGCCGGTCAGGTTGGTCAGCGCGGCGGGCTGGCGGATCGAGCCGCCGGTGTCGGTCGCGGTGGCGATCGGCGCGAGGCCCGCGGCAACCGCGGCGACCGAACCGCCCGACGAGCCGCCCGGCACGCGTTGCGTGCCCCAGGGGTTCTTGACCGGCCCGTACCAGCTGGTTTCGTTCGACGAGCCCATCGCGAACTCGTCCATGTTGGCCTTGCCGAGCATGACCATGCCGGCCGCATCGAGCTTCTCGACGATGGTCGCGTCGTACGGCGCGATGAACTTGTCGAGCATCTTCGAGGCGCACGAGGTGCGCACGCCCAAGGTGCAGAAGATGTCCTTCTGGATGAGCGGGATGCCGGTCAGCTCGGTGGCATCGCCCGACGCCAGCCGCGCATCGGCGGCATCGGCCTGCGCCAGGGCGCGCTCGGCGGTGACGGTAATCAGACTATTCAGTTGCGGATCAAGCGTTTCGATACGCTTGAGAAAGTGCAGCGTGAGCTCGCGCGACGAAAATCGCTTGGCGCGAAGGCCAGCCGACAGTTCGGAGATTGAAAGCGTGTGCATGCTTTTTCCGTGAGGGGTGAGGGTGAGGCGTAAGGCGTCAGGAGGGCAGCGACGCCTCACTCCTCAGGCCTGACGCCTCACGGAATTACTCGATGACCTTGGGAACGAGGTAGAGCCCGTTCTCGGTAGCCGGGGCGATGGCCTGGAACTGCTCGCGCAGGTTCGGTGCGGTGACCACGTCCGGACGCAGGCGCTGATGCATGTCGAGCGGATGCGCCATCGGCGAGACCTGCGAGGCGTCGACCTTCGAAAGCTGATCGACCAGCGCCATGATGTTCGATAGCTGCTGCGCGTAAGCCTCGGTCTGTCCGGGCTTGAGTTCCAGGCGCGCGAGATGCGCGACCTGACGGATTTGATCTGCACTGAGGCTCATCGTTGGGGATCTGGTTTCCGTGGTATAAATTTCAACTTCGTTTATAGTGCTGCGCTCGTCGCAATCTTACTTGATCGGATCGTCGATCACCTGATCGCTTCCGGCCGTTCCAATAAGCAAGGATGCTTGGGCCCTGCCCCGCTGCAGGCCCCTGATCACCGATTCCAACGTTCTTCCAAACAAGCCGACCCTGCCGATGTTCGACGCCGTCCGCCGCCTATTCGTCAACGACCTCTCCATCGATCTCGGTACGGCCAATACCCTGGTCTACGTTCGCGACGAAGGCATCGTGCTCAACGAGCCTTCGGTCGTCGCCATTCGCCTCGACGCTCGCGGAGCCAAGAAGATCGAGGCCGTCGGCATCGATGCAAAGAAGATGCTCGGTCGCACCCCGACCAACATCAGCACCATCCGCCCGCTGCGCGACGGCGTGATCGCCGACTACACCGTCACGGAGAAGATGCTGCAGCACTTCATCCGCAAGGTGCAGAAGGGCCGCATGATGCGGCCGATGACGCGCGTGGTGGTCTGCGTGCCTTACGGCTCGACACAGGTCGAGCGCCGCGCGATCCGTGAATCGGTCGAGAACGCGGGCGCTCGCAAGGTCTACGTGATCGAGGAGCCGATCGCCGCCGCGCTCGGCGCCGGCATCCCGATCGGCGACGCCCGCGGCTCGATGGTCGTCGACATCGGCGGCGGAACCTCGGAAGTCGCGGTCATCTCCCTCAACGGCATCGTCTACGCCGAATCCGTCCGCATCGGCGGCGACAAATTCGACGAGGCCATCGTTTCGTACGTGCGCCGCCAGTACAACATGCTGATCGGCGAATCGACCGCCGAGCGCATCAAGCAGGAAATCGGCACCGCCTTCCCGGGCCACGAAGTGCAGGAAATCGATGTCGTCGGCCGCCACCTGGCCGCTGGCGTGCCGCGTAACTTCACGATGAATTCCAACGAGATCCTCGACGCCCTGCAGGAGCCGCTGGCCGGCATCGTCAAGGCCGTGAAGCAGGCGCTCGAGCGCACCCCTCCCGAACTCGGCTCCGACGTCGCCGAGCGCGGCATCGTGCTGACCGGTGGTGGCGCCCTGCTGCGCGACCTCGACAAGCTGATCTCCGAGGAAACCGGCCTGCCCGTGATCATCGCCGACGATCCGCTGACCTGCGTGGCGCGTGGCGGCGGTATGGTGCTCGACATGCTCGATCGCCAGGGCGACTTCTACAACCTCGACTGATGCCCGCACGGATGTGATTTTGCTGTTGCGTTCGTTTTTTTATCTGCAAAATAATCACAAAACCGACGTTCTGCCGAACCGCTCGTCACATGAGAGGGTGGCCGATGGCGAAACCACGTTGCCATCGGCGGAAAGCTGCGACTATGCTGCGCGGCAGTTATTACTTGTTGTACAAAATTGCGGAAGGCGCGAGCTTTGAACACCCTGAGCGTCGACCATCGTGACCATCTGTTCCCTCGGGGACCGGGTCTGGGCCTGCGGGCCTTCGCTCTGCTGCTGATCTGCGGCGGCCTGATCTTCGCCGACTTCCGGACCGACCGCCTCGAATCGACCCGCGAAACCCTGGCCTGGGCGCTCGCCCCGCTGCTCTGGGTCGCCTCGACACCCCAGCACCTGCAGGACGCCACGAGCTATTTCGACAGCCGCGAGCTGCTCGCCGAGGAAAACGCCCGGCTGCGCAACCGCCAGCTCGAACTCGAAGCCCAGCTGCAGAAGTTCGATGCGCTCGAGACCGAGAACCGCCGCATCCGCGAGCTGCTCGCCTCGGCCAAGGCGTTGCAGGAATCGGTGCTGATCACCGAGATCATCGCGGCCAACCAAGACCCGTATGCACACCAGATCACGCTCAACAAGGGTGCGCGCGACCGCGTCTACCGCGGGCAGGCGCTGGTCGATGCGAGCGGCGTCATGGGGCAGATCGTGCAGGTCAACCCCACCACGTCCGTGGGCTTGCTGATCACCGATCCGGACCATGGCATTCCGGTGGAGAACAATCGCACCGGGCTGCAGACCATCGCGGTCGGTGTCGGCGACGGCCAGGCGCTGCGGCTGCCGTTTCTGCCCGGCAACGCGGACATCCAGAAGGGCGATCTGCTGGTGTCGTCGGCGCTCGGCGGTCGCTTCCCGGCCGGCTATCCGGTGGCGCGCGTCTACGAGGTCAAGCACAACCCGGGCGAACATTTCAAAGAGGCGCTCGCCTACCCGACCGCCAAGCTCAACCAGGGCCGGCAGGCATTGCTGGTCTGGAGCGAGAACCGCGAAACCGACAGCGAAACGCTCGTCACGCTGCCCGACGCCGGCAAGCCCGAGCCGATCGCGCGCGAAAGCATCGAACCGGTGCCCGTCAGGCCGGCACCGGCAAAACCCGAAGCCGCCCCCTCCGTCGCGCCTCAGCCTCAATCGCCGGCCCCGGGGGCGCCCAGCCCCGCAGCTCCGGCGACCGCGGCACCGGGCAAGCCCACACCCGCAGCGACGCCTCCTGCACCTGCGCAACAGGACACTAAGAAACCGGCGGCGAATCCGCGCTGATGAGCAGCCGTACCGCTCCCCATCTGGGCTTTTGGGTCAGCCTGCTGCTGGCCCTGATGCTGCAACTGGTCGGCCTGCCCGAGAGCATCGCCCCGTTCCGCCCGCTGTGGATTCCGCTCGTGCTGTCGTACTGGGCGCTGTCGGAGCCGCGCGTGCCGGTGCTGCTCGCCGCGTTCCTGTTCGGCATCGTGCTCGACGTGCTGCTCAACGCGGTGTTCGGCCAGCATGCGCTCGGATTCGTGCTGCTGACCTATCTGGTCATCAAGCTGCGTGGCCTGTTCGCCATGTTCCCGCTCTGGCAATCGACGGTCGGGCTGATTCCGCTGTGGGCGCTCTACGCCTTCCTGATGTTCTGGATCGACGGCGTCGCCCATCACCGCTCCGACCCGTGGCTGCGCTGGATGCCGGTGATCGCCACCACCATGTTCTGGCCGCTGATCTACGCGCTGATCGACAGCTACGTGCGTCGTCGCAACCGGCGCCAGGAAGAATGAACCCCGAGGGGTTCGACACGGTCGATGCAGGCATCGTCTAAGCCATCGTCGGTGACGGCACGGGACACATGAGTCGTCACGACAAGATCAAGGATCTCTACCGCGAGAAGCAGACCTTCGGCGCGCGCACGCTGGTGGCGGCCATCGCCTGCCTTGCGATGGCCGCGCTGCTGCTGTTCCGCCTGTTCAACCTGCAGGTGCTGCAACAGGACTACTACGCCACGCGCGCCGACCAGAACCGCATGCGGCTGTCGGCGGTGGCGCCGGTGCGCGGGCTCATCTACGACCGCAACGGCGCGGTGCTCGCGCAGAACACGCCGGCCTTCGTGCTCGAGATCGTGCCCGAGCAGATCACCGGCAAGCTCGACGACACGCTCAAGCGCCTGTCCAAGCTCGTGCACCTGGACGACACCGAAATCGCCCGCTTCAAGGATCGCGTGCGCAAGTCGCCGCGCTACCGGGGCGTGCCACTGCGCACCAATCTTTCGCTGGAAGAAGTCGCCCGCTTCGAGGTCAATCGCTACGACTTCGACGGCGTCGACGTCACCGCCGGCCTCACGCGCAGCTATCCGTTGGCCGGCACCGCCGCGCACGTGGTCGGCTACGTCGGCGGCATCACCGAAGACGAATACAAGGGCGTCGCCGAAGCCTCGTACCGCGGGCTGTCGCAGATCGGCAAGGTCGGCATCGAGAAGTCGCACGAGAACGAGCTGCGCGGCGAGCCGGGCGCCAAGGTCATCGAGGCCAACGCCTATGGCCGGCCGCTGCGCGAGCTCGATTACCAGCAGGGCACGCCGGGCCGCAACCTGGTGCTGTCGCTCGACGCCAAGGTGCAGCTGGTCGCCGAAACCGCGCTCGGCGACTACAACGGCGCGGTGATCGCGATCGATCCGCGCAACGGCGAGGTCATCGCCATGGTGTCCAAGCCGGGCTTCAATCCGCATCTGTTCGGCGAAGGCATCGACGCCAAGACTTACAAGGCGCTGCTGGCCGACCCGGCGCGGCCGCTCTACAACCGGGCGCTGCAGGGCACCTATCCGCCGGGTTCGACGATCAAGCCGTTCATGGCGCTGGCCGGGCTCGAATACGACGTCGTCGACGCCCATCACCATGAGTTCTGCGGCGGCCAGATGTCGCTGCCGAACTCTTCGCGCAAGTACCGCTGCTGGCGCCGCTCGGGCCACGGCTCGCTCGACATGGCCGGCGCGGTCGCGCGCTCCTGCGACATCTACTTCTACAACGTCGCGATCAACCTCGGCATCGATCGCATCCACAGCTTCCTCGACCAGTTCGGGCTCGGCCGTTCGACCGAGATCGACCTGCCGCTCGAAAAAGGCGGCCTGCTGCCCTCGCGCGAGTGGAAGCAGCGGGTGCGCAAGGAAGGCTGGTATCCGGGCGAGACGCTCAACGTGGGCATCGGCCAGGGCTACATGAGCGTGACGCCGATGCAGCTCGCCCAGATCACCGCGCGCATGGCGATGCGCGGCGGCGGCTTCAGGCCGCATCTGGTGCGCGGAATCCAGGACCCGATCACGCTCGAAACCCGCGAGATCGCGCCCGAGCCGCTCGACCCGATCCTCAACAAGCACAAGGCCGACTGGGAAACCGTGGTCTACGCGATGCAGCAGGTCACGCAGACCCAGGGCGGAACCGGCTTCTCGGTGTTCAAGGACGCCCCGTACACGGTGGCCGGCAAGTCCGGCTCGGCCCAGGTCGCCGGCCTCAAGCAGGACGAAAAAGTGGCCCCGACACAGGAATCGCTGCCGCTGCACCTGCGCGACCACGCCCTGTTCATCGCCTTCGCGCCGGCCGACAACCCGCAGATCGCGGTGGGCCTGATCGCCGAGCATGGCGGCCACGGGGCTTCGGTGGCCGGCCCGGTGGCACGGCAGATTATGGATCAGTACCTGCTCGGCGAAATCCGCTATCGTCCGCCGGGCTCCGCGGCGGGCACGCCGACGCCGGCGGTCGCCGCACCGCCGCTGCCTCCGGGCAGCGCGCCGTCGAATCCGGATGGCGAGGAGGAGGACGACATCGTCCCTCCGGCTCCCGCCGCCCCCGCATCCGGCGCCAACCCGACCGTCCAATGAACCCTCTTCTGCAACCGCTGACCTCGTCGCGTCCGCCGCAGCCCGGGCTGTCGGAATGGTTCGGCCGCCTGCACATCGACCTCTGGCTGATGACCTTGCTGTTTGTCACCTCGATGGTCGGGCTGGTGGTGCTGTATTCGGCCTCGGGACATTCGATGCCGCAGGTCGTCAACCAGGCCGAGCGCCTGCTGCTCGGCATGGGCGTGATGGCGATCGCGGCCCAGGCGACGCCCGAGATGTACCGCGCGATGGCGCCGTGGTTCTACGGCTTCTCGGCTCTGCTGCTGGTATTGACGCTGCTGCTCGGCGACCACGCCAAGGGCGCCCAGCGCTGGCTCGATTTCGGCTTCATCCGCTTCCAGCCGGCCGAGTTCATGAAGCTCGCGATGCCGCTCGCCGTGGCCAGCTTCCTGCACGGCCAGCCGCTGCCGCCGAGCGTCAAGACCATTGCGCTGACGCTGATCATGATCGGCGCTCCGACCGGGCTGGTCGCGGTGCAGCCCGACCTCGGCACCAGCATGCTGATCCTCGCGGCCGGTGGCTTCGCGCTGTTCTTCGGCGGCCTGGGCTATCGCTGGATCCTCGGCGCGATCGGCGCGATCGCCGCCGCGGCCCCGGTGCTGTGGACACGCCTGCACGACTACCAGCGCCAGCGCGTGCTGACCTTCCTGGACCCGGAATCCGATCCGCTCGGCACCGGCTACCACATCACCCAGAGCAAGATCGCGATCGGCTCGGGCGGGCTGTTCGGCAAGGGCTGGCTCAACGGCACCCAGGCCAAGCTCGACTTTCTGCCCGAATCGCACACCGACTTCATCTTCGCGGTGTACTCCGAAGAACTCGGGCTGATGGGCGTGATGTTCCTGCTCGGGCTGTACCTGGCCATCGTCGGCCGCGGGCTCTACATCGCGTTCCGCGCCCAGGACACCTTCCAGCGTCTTCTCGCCGGGGCGCTGTCGCTGACCTTCTTCGTCTACGTCTTCATCAACATGGGCATGGTCATCGGCCTGCTGCCCGTGGTGGGCGTTCCGCTGCCACTGGTGAGCTACGGCGGCACCTCGATGGTGAGCATGCTGGCCGGCTTCGGTATGCTCATGTCCATACAAACCCATCGGAAACTGCTCGCCAGCTGATGCGCAAAGGACTGCGTCGCCTCACTTTTTTCGTCGGCCTGACGATCGCCACAGGCGCATCGGCGGACTATTCCCGACATCCGCAGGCGGCGAACCTGCTCAAGGTGCTGTCGACCCAGTACGGATTTTCGGCGGCCGAACTCGCGCAGGTGCAGCAGGCGCTGGTCAGCGCGCAGACGATTCCGTCGCTGATCGAAGCCGAGCAGAAAGCGCCCGAGCGCACCGAAACCTGGAGCACCTATTCGACCAAGCGCGTCGATGCCCTGCGCATCAAGCGCGGCGCCCAGTTCATGCTCGACAACCGCGAGCTGCTCGCGCGCGCCGAGATGGAATACGGGGTTCCGCCCGGCGTGATCGCCGGCGTGCTCGGGCTCGAAACCAATTTCGGGCGCATCACCGGCGGCGCCCGGGTGCTCGATGCGCTGGCCACGCAAGGCTTCGATCATCCCACGCGCAGCGCCTTCTTCTTCAGCGAGCTGACCGAGTACTTCGTGTTCTGCCGCGATTTCGGCTTCGCGCCCGAGTCGCTCAAGGGCTCGTACGCCGGGGCGATGGGCTGGGCGCAGTTCATGCCGAGCAACTACCGCAAGCTCGCGGTCGATTTCGACGGTGACGGCAAGCGCGATCTGTGGAGCGTGGCCGATGCGATCGGCAGCATCGCGCGCTACTTCAACGACTACCGCCCGCAGCTGGCCTGGCGTCGCGGCGAGCCGCTGATCGTCCCGGCCACCCTCAAGGGTCCGCTCGACGGGCGTATCGAGCGCAACGGCAAGAACGTCGCCTACCGGGTGCGCGACCTCCAGCAGGCCGGCGTGATCCCCGCGGTCAAGCTGCCGGCCGACATGGCCGTGGGCCTGCTCGAACTGCAGCTCGATCCGGCCGGCTCGCCGAACAAGGAATACTGGATCGCGCTGCCGAACTTCTACTCGGTGATGACCTACAACCCGCGCGTGTTCTACGCCATGACCGTGAGCCAGCTGGCGAGCGCGATGACGGCCGAGGCCGCGCGGCTCGATCAGCAGAGTCCCTGATGCCGCCTGCCGCCTTTTCACGCACCCTGCGAAACCTGTCGCTGCTGCTGAGTGTGCTGGCCCTCGGCGCCTGCGCTCCGGGCCCGACGCGCCAGACCACGCGCCCCGCCCCGACCAAATCGCGCGTGGTTCCGGCCGAGCCGGCGAAGCCGCCGATCCTCGTCGACGGCCCGCCCGCCAAGGCCGACATTCCGCCGAACCTCGCCGAGCTGCCCGACGCGGTTCCGCAGCCCGAACCCAAGAGCCGTTACGGCAACCCCGAGAGCTACGAGGTCTTCGGCGAAACCTATCGCCCGCTCGATTCGGCGCGCGGCTTCCGCGAAATGGGCCTGGCCTCGTGGTATGGCCGCAAGTTCCAGGGTCGCAAGACCAGCAGCGGCGAGCCCTTCGACATGTTCAAGATGACGGCCGCGCACAAGACGCTGCCGCTGCCGACCTATGCGCGCGTCACCAACCTGACCAACGGCAAGAGCGTGGTCGTGCGCATCAACGATCGCGGGCCGTTCCACAAGGAGCGGGTGATCGACCTGTCCTACGCGGCCGCGACCAAGCTCGATCTGCTCGGCGGCCCGGCGATGGTCGAGCTCGAGGCCATCGTGCCCGGCGAGCCGCTGCCGCCGCCGGTCGGTACGCTCGAAGAGCTCGCGCAGCCGGCCACCGCCTCGGGCTCGAACTATCTGCAGGTCGGTGCCTATTCCGATCCCGTCAACGCGAATGCCTTGCTCAAGGAGATTCACAAGATCGGACTCAAGAACGCCGAAGTGCGCCAGGGTGTTTTCCAAGACCGGCCGATCCACCGCGTGATCGTCGGGCCGTTCGCCGACGAGCCCAGGCTCAAGGCCGCCAAGAGCAGGCTCGGAGCGGGCGGCTTCGCCTCGATCCCGGTTCACTACTGAGCCTTGCGTTAAAATTTCGAAACGCCGGCGACGCGCCGTCGCCGCACATCCGAGCGCTTGCAGGGTCCGTTGAAGCGGCCTGCGTCCAAGCGCCTTTCTCCCGCCACACGCCCGGATCAATGAAGAAATTTCTCCTCGCCGCCCTGCTGACCGCTCCGCTCTGCGCCCACGCGCAGCTCGACAAGATTCCCGAACCGCCGACCATCGACGCCAAGTCCTACGCGGTCATCGACTACGCGAGTGGCGACCTGCTAGCGGCCAGCGAGCCCGACGCGCGCGTCGAGCCGGCAAGCATCACCAAGGTCATGACGACCTACGTCGCCTTCGACGAGATCAAGAAGGGCCGGCTGCATTATGACGACGAGGCGCTGATCAGCGAGAAGGCCTGGAGACAGGGCAAGGATTCGTCCGAATCGCGCATGTTCCTCGACGTCGGCAGCCGCGTGAAGATCATCGACCTGCTGCGCGGCATCATCATCGCGAGCGGCAACGACGCGAGCATCGCGCTGTCCGAGCACATCGCCGGCAGCGAGTCGGCCTTCGCCGAACTGATGAACCAGTACGCCGCCAAGCTCGGCCTCAAGAACAGCCACTTCGTCGACGCCAGCGGCCTGCCCGACCCGGATCACTACACCACCGCGCGCGACCTCGCGCTGCTGGGCCGTGCGCTGATCCGCGACTTCCCCGAGGACTACAAGATCTACGCGGAGAAGGAGTTCAAGTACAAGATCGCCAAGCCGCAGCCGAACCGCAACGGCCTGCTGACCAAGGATCCGAGCGTCGACGGCATCAAGACCGGCCACACCAACGCTGCCGGTTACTGCCTGCTGTCCTCGGCCAACCGCAACGGCCGCCGCCTGATCGTCGCGGTGATGGGCGCCAAGACCTGGGCGTACCGCGAACAGGCCAGCCTCGAACTGCTCAACTACGGCTTCCGCTTCTTCGAAACCGCCACCCTGCTCGGCCCGAACAATCCGGTCAGCACGGTGACGGCCTACAAGGGCACGGAGGACAGCGTGCCGGTGGGAACCCTGCAGCCGATCTCGCTGAGCCTGCCGCGCGGGGCCAAGGAGCGCATCCAGATGCAGCCGCAGATCACCGCCCAGGCCATCGCCCCGATCGCGCCGGGCGCGGTCGTCGGCAGCATCGCCATCAGCCTCGACGGCAAGCTGATCCGCAGCGAGCCGCTGGTCGCGCTCAAGGCGGTGCCGGAAGGCGGGCTGTTCACGCGCCTGATCGATTCGATCCGTCTGTGGTGGGCGGGTGGTGGCTGAGATCGCCGGCAATGGTGACGAAATCCAGGCGCCGCTGATCCGGCGCCTGGACGGGCTCTCGGAGTACGAGCCCACGGTGCAGGCGATGCGCGATTTCACCGAATCGCGCACATCCGACACACAGGACGAACTCTGGGTGCTCGAACATCCGCCGGTGTTCACGCAGGGCCAGTCCGGCCGCGATGAACACCTGCTCGCTCCGGGCGAGATCCCGGTGGTCCGCAGCAATCGCGGCGGCCAGGCGACGTACCATGGGCCCGGACAGATCGTGGTCTACGTGCTGGTCGACCTGCATCGCCTCGGTTACGGCGTGCGTTCGCTGGTCGAGCGCATCGAAAGCGCGGTGATCGCGACGCTCGCCCGCTACGGCATCGCGGCTTACGGCGATCCGGATGCGCGCGGGGTTTATGTCGACATCGACGGCGTTCGCTCCAAGATCGCCTCACTCGGCCTGCGCGTGAGCCGGGGGCGCAGCTATCACGGCCTGGCGCTCAATACCGACATGGACCTCGAGCCGTTCACGCGCATCGATCCCTGCGGATACAAAGGGCTACGCGTGACGCAAGTGCGCGAACTCGGCGGGCCTGGCATCGACCAGGTGCGTCGCGATCTGACCGACAGCCTGATCGCCGAACTCGCCACCACGCGGGCAGACGCAGAGCAAAGCTAAGTTGCCGCTCAGTTTTACGGCAGCATGATCGGCGCAATCGCGCTCGCCGGCAGCTTGCCCGCATCAAGGCTGTCGGCGCAGCGCGGCGGGTGCCCTGCGGACTGTGGACCGGCCGCCTGCACGTTGCGTGTGAGCTTGCAGGCCGGGGGTCGATCGGCCTTGGCGACTGCCTCATTGCGCGGTCTGGACGTGCAGGCGGCCAGGCTCAGCGAGGTCAGGCAAACGCCAACTGCCGCAAAGCGTATGGCGGGATCCATGGAGCGTTTCTCACGTGAAAGCGGTAATCAACCTACAATACGCCGCTTAACGGGCCGGCGTGACCGACCAGTGACCGCGAACGCCCACGGCCTCGAAACCTAAGAACGCGATGAACTCGACTACAGCTCCAACCGATGTGCTGGTGCGTTGCCGTGGCGTGCACTTCAAGCAAGGAAGCCGCGCGATCTATCAAGGGATCGACGTCGACATCGCGCGCGGCAAGGTCACTGCCATTCTCGGTCCTTCGGGCACCGGCAAGACCACGCTGCTGCGCCTGATCGGCGGCCAGTGGCGCCCGAGCGCCGGCACCGTCGAATTCGACGGCACCGACGTGCACAAGCTCGGCCGCCGCGATCTCTACACGCTGCGCAAGCGCATGGGCCTGCTGTTCCAGAACGGCGCGCTGCTGACCGATCTGACCGTGTTCGAGAACGTGGCCTATCCGCTGCAGGAACACACCCAGCTGCCGGCCTCGATGATTCGCGACCTGGTGCTCATGAAGCTGCAGGCCGTCGGCCTGCGCGGAGCGCGCGACCTGTATCCGGACCAGCTCTCGGGTGGCATGTCACGCCGCGCCGCGCTCGCGCGCGCCATCGCGCTCGATCCCGACATGGTCATGTACGACGAGCCGTTCACGGGGCAAGACCCGATCAGCATGGGCGTGCTGATTCGCCTGATCCGCACGCTCAACCAGTCGCTGGGGCTGACCTCCGTGGTGGTCTCGCACGACATCAACGAGGTGCTCTCGATCGCCGATTACGCCTACGTGGTATCGGGCGGCAAGGTGCTCGGCCAGGGCACGCCGGACCAGATCCGCGCTTCGGATTCGGCCTTCGTGCAGCAGTTCCTCAAGGGCGAGCCCGATGGGCCGATCGCGTTCCAGTACAAGGCCGCGGCGACCTATGCCGACGATCTGCTCGGAGGCCGTCGATGAGCAAGCTGTTCCAGGTCATCTCCGAGTTCTTCGCCGGGCTCGGGCGCTCGATGTTCTTCCTGTCGTCGGTGCTGGCCTCGCTGCCGAAGTCGCTGCTCAAGCCCGGCCTGATCACGCGCCAGCTCTACATGCTCGGCGTGCTCTCGCTGATCATCATCGTGATCTCGGGCGTGTTCATCGGCATGGTGCTGGCGCTGCAGGGCTATCGCACACTGTCGCGCTTCGGCGCCTCGGAATCGCTCGGTGTGTTCGTCGCGCTGGTGGTGATCCGCGAGCTCGGCCCGGTGGTGACGGCCTTGCTGTTCGCGGGCCGCGCGGGCTCCTCGCTGGCGGCCGAACTCGGCCTCATGCGCGCCACCGACCAGCTGTCGGCGATGGAGATGATGGCGATCGACCCGATCGAGCGCATCGTCGCCCCGCGCTTTCTGGCCGGGCTCATCGCGCTGCCATTGCTGACGATGATCTTCGAAGTCATGGCGATCGGCGTCGCCGGCGGCCATGCGATCGGCGTCGAGCTGCTGGGCGTCGATGCGGGCAGCTACTGGTCGGCGATACGCGGCTCGGTCGAGACCAAGGACATCTGGCAGAGCCTGCTCAAGACCGTGGTGTTCGGCTTCACGGTGAGCTGGATCGCGGTCTATCAGGGCTACACGGCTACGCCGAACGCCGAAGGCGTTTCGCGGGCCACGACTTCGACGGTGGTGGTGTCTTCGCTGGCCATCCTGGCGTTGAACTTCATCCTCACCGCATTCATGTTCAAGTGATTCGGCGCGCTCATGGTGAACTTTCAGACACCCAAGCGTTCGCAAGCTCGCCGAACCGATGACCCAGCCGTACTCAGCGCTCCGGGGGCGGCGTTCCACCCCATTTCGCAAGGTACCCTCTCAACATACGCGGCCGGTACGTTCAGCAAGACGCCGGCCGCTTCAATAACAAAATCCGCACTGGCGTAGCGAAGGAAAGCTTCATGCAATCAAGAGCTCTCGAAATCGTGGTTGGTTTCTTCGTCTGCCTCGGCGTGGCGGCCGTGTTCGTCATGACCTTTCGCGTCGCCAGCCTGGACAGCGTCGGCAATGGCGATGCGGTCTACCGGGTCACCGCGACCTTCGACAACATCGGAGGCCTGAAGCCGGGCGCCGCGGCGACCATGGCAGGGGTGAAGATCGGCCGGGTTCGCGAGATCAAGATCAATCCGCAGACGTTCCAGGCCGACGTCGCCATCGATATTTCGCAGACCTACAACAACCTTCCAGAAGATTCGAACGTCAAGATCCTGACCGCCGGTTTGCTAGGCGAGCAGTACCTCGGCTTCGAGCCCGGTGGTTCCGAAGACGTGCTCAAGCAGGGCAGCAAGATTCAGCTGACGCAGAGCGCACTGGTGCTAGAAAACCTGATCGGGCAGTTCCTGGCCAACCAGGCCGGCCCCAAGGACGACAAGCTCGCGGATGCCATCGGCAAACTCGCGGATTCCATCAAGCCGGGTGCCGCGCCCGCAGGAGCCAAACCATGAAGCCGCTGTTCGCACGATTGTCCCTACTGTTTTCGGCCGCCTCGATCGCGGTGGCCGCCGTTGCTGCGCCGACCGCTCCGGACGAGGTCATCAAGTCCGCGCAAGGTTCCTTGCAGACCGACATTTCGGAAAACAAGGCCAAGTACCAGACCGACAAGCCCGCCTTCTACCAGATGGTGGATTCGCGCGTGACGCAGTACTTCGACACCAAGTACATTGCCCAAACCATCCTCGCGCAGAATTACCGCACCGCCACGCCCGACCAGCGCACGCGCTTCGAAAGCGCGTTCAAGAAGATGCTGATCAATTCCTATGCCGATGCGCTGCTGCAGTACGCGGACAGCGTGAAGGCCGAGGTCCAGCCGGCCAAGATCGCCGACGGTTCCGACCGCGCCACCGTCAATACCAAGCTGATCCGTCCGGACGCGCCGCCGGTTGCGGTGGCCTTCGACATGCGCCAGAAGCCGGTCGGCGCCGACTGGAAGGTCGTCGACATCAAGGTCGAGAATATTTCGCTGGTCACCAGTTTTCGTAGCCAGGTGGCCGCGCAGATCAAGGCTTCGAGCCTCGATGCGGTGATCCAGAAGCTCGAATCCGGCCAGCAGGTCGTCGCCCCTCCGGCCGAGGCCAAGCCCTGATGTCGACCGCGGTCATCGAAGGCGAACTGAGCCTGGGCTCGATGTCTTTGCAGCTCGGCAATCTGCCCAAGCTGCAGGGCACTCGCATCGACATGAGCCGTTGTCCGCGCATCGACAGCGCGGGCGCGGCCTTTTTGCTGGAGCTCGCACGCCGCAACACCCAGGGCGCGCAGAAGCTCGAGATCGTCAACGCCAACGAACAAGCGCGCGGCCTGCTGCGCTTCTTCGAGCTCGACGAGGTTTTCGCGATCGTCTGACCGCGACGCTGGAACACGAAGATTGGGGGATTCGATGCAAAGCATGTTGCAGGGGACTGTTCGCCGACTCGCGGCGCTGATGCTCGTGACGCTCGCGCTGACCGGCTGCGCGCATTCGCCCACCTACGATCCGTCCGATCCGCTCGAACGCATCAATCGGCCGATCTTCACGTTCAACCAGAAAGCCGACCAGTACGTGCTGCGTCCGGTGGCGGTCGGCTACACCAAGGTACTGCCGGCGACGGCGCGCAAGGGCGTCAGCAACTTCTTCGACAATCTGTTCTACCCGACGACCATCATCAATGATCTGCTGCAGGCCAAGTTCAAGCAGACCGGCAAGGACACACTGCGCTTCATTCTCAATACCACCATCGGCCTCGCCGGCTTCATCGACGTGGCCACCGGCCAGGGGCTGCCGCTCAACAACGAGGATCTGGGTCAGACCTTCGGGCGCTGGGGCGTTGGTCAGGGCTGGTATCTGATGTTGCCGCTGCTAGGCCCCACCACCAATCGCGATCTGGTCGGCACGGTCGGCGACAACTGGACCGAGATTCTGCAATACACCGATAACGTGACCTGGCCCGAGCGCATCGCGTTGAAGGGTGTCGAGGTGGTCGACGACCGATCCAAGCTGCTCGGTCCCGACAATCTGATCAACGAGCAGCTCGATCCTTACGTCTTTTTCCGCACCGCCTATCTCGAGCGCCGTCGCGCGCTCGTCTACGACGGCAATCCGCCGGCCGAAGACATGGATTTCGACGACGAAGAGGAAGAGGACGCGACCGCCGTTCCGGCCGACGAACCTGCGGCCACGGTGCCCACCGCGTCGCCGGCACCGGCGCCATAGGTTTCGACCCGACCGAGGCACAACAAAAAGCCGGCCCCGCGCCGGCTTTTTGTTGGCTGCGCGGGGGGAGCTCAGCCCACCCACTTCCGCGCGTTCTGGAACATGCGGAACCACGGCGTCTTGCCTGCGAAGGCCTGGGGCCACCAGGAGCCCGTCACACCGTGGATCGTGCGCTCGGCGTGCGGCATCAGGATCGTCACGCGGCCGTCGTCGTTGCAGACCGAGGTGATGCCCTCAGGCGAACCGTTCGGGTTGAACGGGTAGCTCGTCGCGACACGGCCCTGGTGGTCGAGATAGCGCATCGCGAGCTGGCCGGCGGCCTTGAGCCTGGCCAGATCGCCCTCGGCGTCGAACACCGCGCGGCCTTCGCCGTGCGCGACCGCGATCGGCAGCTTTGATCCGGCCATGCCGTCGAACAGGATGGACTTGCTCTGCAGCACCTCGACGAGCGACCAGCGCGCCTCGAACTGCTCGCTGCGGTTGCGCCGGAACGCCGGCCAGGCCGCGGCGCCCGGCACGATGTCCTTGAGCGCGGCGAACATCTGGCAGCCGTTGCAGACGCCGAGCGCGAACTTGCGCGGATCGGCCAGAAAGCGCGCGAACTCGTCGCGACCGCGCTGCGAAAACAGGATGGTCTTGGCCCAGCCCTGGCCCGCGCCGAGCACGTCGCCGTACGAGAAGCCGCCGCAGGCCGCCAGGCCCGTGAAGCCGGCCAGCGAGACGCGGCCTTCGAGCACGTCGGACATGTGCACGTCGACGGATTCGAAACCGGCCGCGTTGAACGCGTAGGCCATTTCGATGTGCCCGTTGACGCCCTGCTCGCGCAGGATGGCGACCTTGGGTTTGGCGGTGAACACAGCCGGCGCGGCATCGACATCGAAGCTCAGCGACATCGACAGGCCCGGATCACTGGGCTCGCCGACCGCGTCGAATTCCTCGCGCACGCAATCGGGGTTGTCGCGCAGCAGCGCGATGCGATGGCTGGTCTCGGCCCAGAGCTTGTGCAGCTCGCTGCGCTTGGCCGACAGCACCGGCTCGCCGTTACGCGTGAAGCTCAGCGTATCGCTCGCCGGACCGCTGGCAGCAACCGGACCGATGTCGGTGATCGCCACGCCCGCCGCCTTGCCGCGACGCACGATCGCTTCGGCGTCGGACTCGCGCACCTGCAGCACCCAGCCGAGTTCCTCGCTGAACAGCGCGGCCGCGGCTTCGCCGAAGCCGAGATCGGCGGTGAAGCCGCAGTGCCCGGCGAACGCCATCTCGGCGAGGGTGACGAACAGGCCGCCGTCCGAGCGGTCGTGCAGCGCCAGGATCTGGCCCTTGCCGTTGAGATACTGGATCAGGTCGAACGCGGTGATGAGCTGCTCGGGGTGATCGAGGTCAGGCGGCGTCTGGCCGACCTGCCCGTAGACCTGCGCGAGCGCCGAGCCGCCGAGGCGGTTCTTGCGGTTGCCGAGGTCGATCAGCAGCAGGCGCGTCGCGCCCGCGTCGAGGCGCAGCTGCGGCGTGAGCGTCTTGCGCACGTCAGCCACCGGGGCGAAGGCCGAGATGATCGCGGACACCGGCGCGGTCTGCGTCTGCGGCTTGCCGTCCTCGCTCCAGACCGCCTTCATCGACAGCGAATCCTTGCCGACCGGAATCGCGATGCCGAGCGCCGGGCACAGTTCCTGGCCGATCGCCTTCACGGCGTCGAACAGGCGCGCGTCCTCGTCGCCCTGGCCGCAGGCGGCCATCCAGTTGGCGGACAGGCGCACGTCGGACAGCTGCGCGATGTGGGCTGCGGCGATGTTGGTGATCGCCTCGCCGACCGCCATGCGCGAGCTGGCCGCCGCGTCGAGCAACGCAAGCAGCGGGCGTTCGCCCATCGCCATCGCCTCGCCCGTGGTCGCTTCGAAGCCCGTCGCGGTGACCGCGCAATCGGCCACCGGCACCTGCCAGGGACCGACCATCTGGTCGCGCACCGTCAGGCCGCCGACCGTGCGATCGCCGATCGTGATCAGGAACTGCTTGGAGGCGATGCCCGGCAACTGCAGCAGGCGGCGCGCGGCTTCGTTCAGATCGAGGTTCGCGGTCGCGAGCGGCTCGGTGACCGGCGTTTCGCGGCGCGAGCTGCGCTGCATGCGCGGCGGCTTGCCGAGCAGCACTGGCATCGGCATGTCGACCGGCGGCTGGCCGCTCAGTGCGTCTTCGACGACCAGCTGGCGACGCGCGGTGGCGGTGCCGACCACCGCATACGGGCAGCGCTCGCGCTCGCAGGCGCGGACCAGCATGTCGAGGCCTTCAGGCTTGAGCGCGATGACGTAGCGCTCCTGCGATTCGTTGCACCAGATTTCCATCGGCGACAGCGACGGATCGGCCGCGAGCACGTCACGCAGCTGGAACAGCCCGCCACGATCATCCGCGTGCACGAGTTCGGGCAGCGCGTTGCTGATGCCGCCGGCGCCGACATCGTGAATCGACAGAATGGGGTTATCTTCGCCGAGCGCCCAGCAGGCGTCGATGACTTCCTGGCAGCGGCGTTCGAGTTCGGGGTTGGCGCGCTGCACGGAGGCGAAATCGAGCGCCTCGTGGCTGCTGCCGGTGGCCATCGAGCTCGCGGCGCCGCCGCCGAGGCCGATCAGCATCGCCGGGCCACCGAGCACGATCAGCGGCGCGCCTTCGACCACTTCGCGCTTCTGCACGTGCTGCGCGCGGATGTTGCCGTAGCCGCCCGCGATCATGATGGGCTTGTGATAGCCGCGATTGCGGCCGTCGGGCGTGAGCGCCTCGAAGCTGCGGAAGTAGCCGTTGAGGTTCGGGCGGCCGAATTCGTTGTTGTACGCGGCCGCGCCGAGCGGCGCCTCGATCATGATGTCGAGCGCCGAGGCCATGCGCGTCGGCCGCGACAGCGGCGCCTCCCAGGGCTGCTCGAAGCCCGGAATGCGCAGGTTGGCGACGGTGAAACCGGCCAGGCCGGCCTTGGGCCGCGAGCCGGTGCCGGTCGCCGCCTCGTCGCGAATCTCGCCGCCCGCGCCGGTGGCCGCGCCCGGATGCGGCGAAATGCCCGTCGGGTGGTTGTGCGTCTCCACCTTCATGAGGATGTGCACGGGCTCGTCATGGCCGCGATAGACGTGGTCGGCGTCGGCGAACAGACGCATCGCCGTGTGCCCTTCGACGACCGCCGAATTGTCGCTGTACGCCGACAGCACGCCGCCCGGCGTCGCCGCATGCGTCATGCGGATCATGCCGAACAGCGAGTGCGGCTGCGTCTCGCCGTCGACGGTGAATTCGGCGTTGAAGATCTTGTGCCGGCAGTGCTCGGAGTTCACCTGCGCGAACATCATCAGCTCGGCGTCGGTCGGGTTCTTGCCCGCATCGAGGTAGTGCTTGGCGAGGTAGGCGATTTCGTCGGCCGACAGCGCCAGGCCCCATTCGCCGTTGGCGATCTCGAGCGCCCTGGCGCCCTGCGCGAGCACGTCGACCGTGCGCAGCGGGCGGCGCTCGGGCACATCGAAGACGTGCTGCAGGGCTTCGGTGCTGTCGAGCACCGATTCGGTCATCGGATCGTGCAGGACTTTGAGCGCGGAGGCCGGCAATTCGCCGAGGCCTTCGAACAGGTAAGCGCGCCCGCGCTCGATGCGCCGCACACCGGAAAGCCCGCAGACGCGCGCGATGTCGGTGGCCTTCGAGGCCCAGGGCGACAGCGTGCCGACGCGCGGCACCACGAAGCGCGTGAGCCTGGAAGCCGGAAACGCATCAGGCCCCGGTCCGACGAGCTGGCGCAGTTCGGCGAGCGGCGCATCGTCGGCATCGACGAGATAGAAATCCAGCACCTGCAAGCCGCTCAGCGCGGGCAGTTGCGGACGCAGATCGTCGAGCAGGCGGTTGAGACGGAAGGAGGAAAGGCTGGCGGTGCCGGGCAACACGAGCAAAGGCATCGTCGATCCTGCGCAAGAAGGCGCGTGAAAGAAGGGCGGCATTGTCTCATGCCAACCACATTTGTTGTTTTGCTTGGATCACTAGGCGATGTGCATTCAGGCCGAAGCACCGTAGCCGGGCGAAGCCGGGGCGCACCCGGACTAATCCAGACTCCGCCAATCGAGCCCGCCATCCTGCCCGGCGCAGACGATCCAGTCGGCCGACCGCTGCAGGGCCTCGCAGGCCGCGGCGAGCGCGAGCTCGGGCGTATTGTTGGTTTCCGACAGGTGCGTGAGCACGAGGTGCTGCAGGCGCGAGCAGTCGATGCTGCGCAGCAAGTCGGCCGACTGCGCGTTGTTGAGGTGCCCGCGCGAGCCGCCAACGCGCTGCTTGAGACTGTACGGATACGGCCCCGAGCTCAGGCTGTGCAGGTCGTGATTGCATTCGAGCATCAGCGCATCGCAGCCGCTGAGCACCTCGCGCATGTGCGCGGTCACGTGGCCGGCGTCGGACAGGATGCCGAGCCTGAGCCCGGCGTGGCCCAGCACGTACTGGCAGGGCTCGCGCGCGTCATGCGGCACCGGGTAGGGCTGGACCTCGATCGCCCCGATCGAGAAGCCCTGGTGCGGATTGATGATCCGCACCGCTTCGACCTGGGAATCCTTCCAGGCCAGCGACGTGCCCGTGGTCAGGTACACCGTGAGCCCGTAGCGGCGGGCCAGCCGGCCGACGCCGCCGAGGTGATCGCCGTGCTCATGGGTGACGAGGATGCCGGCCAGCGACGCGGCCTCGATGCCGAGGCGCTCGAGCCGGGCCTCGGTCTCGCGCAGCTGGAAGCCGCAATCGATCAACAGGCGCGTTCCGCCGGCTTCGACGAGCGTGCCGTTGCCTTTGCTGCCCGAGCCGAGCGAAGCGAAGCGCAGCCCCGAAGCGCTCACTTCTTGGAGTGATCCTGGTTCATGTACAACGGAAACGGCGTGACCTTGGAGTCGCCGCCTCCGCCCGCGACGATGCGCGCCGGCCCCTGCTTGCTGACCTCGTCGATGCGGATCACCGCATGCAGCGGAACGTAGAAGCGCTCCACGTTCTCGAACTCAGTCTTGAGCTTCTCCTCGCCCGGATCGACGACCACCGTCGTGCGCTCACCGAAAACGAGTTTCTCGACCTCGACGAAACCCGGCATGCCGCCATGGCTGACCTGCTTCGCATAGACCTCGTAGACCTGGCCCTGGTTGTGGAAGCTGACGCGGTAGAGGCGGGAGACGGTCATGCGCGTTGTGATAATTCATTGAATGAAGGCCGCGCAATTATTGTGCGAGCGCCTTGCCGGTGCAACGCCTCTAATCAGGCAACGGGCAAACGCGCCCACCTGTCGTAGCACCCGGCAGGCAATTCGAGACACGGGCAGGTCTATCGACGCTGACTGCGTCCATGATCACGGTGGCCTGACCAAGTTGAATCCCGAGCAGGTTCAACAATGGCGTCACCAGACTGGCGAGCAATCCGTTAACAAGATTGAGCAAGGGATTGACCAGTCCTAGCAAACCCTCAACCAAATCATTGAGTAGCGCACCCAGCCCCCCCAGAAATCCGCCGTTGGAAGTCACGATAGGTGTCCCCAAGCCCAATCGGACGGCTACGGCAGGGTCGGTTCCCACAGTCTGCGGGTTCACACCCGCGACCTCCGCCGCCGGTGGCACTCCGTCGGCCTGGTAATACGCTGACCGTGTCCGCGATATCGGATTATCTCCGATGGTTACGTATTCGAAGCTGTCCACATCATTAGGCAACGGGAGAAACGGGCCAGTCGACGGTGCACTGGGGCCATTACAGGCGCCGCCCACGGAAACACATGTCAAATCCAACCCTACATCGACGTTGAGCCCACCGAGGAAACCTAGCAAGCCCTGCGCCGTTAGCCCCAAATGCAAAACATCGAAATGGGTTCCGTTCAAATCGAGCTGCGGAATCGTCGAGGGATTGGTACTTGGAGTCCCAATAAAGCTACCGATGTGCACAGTAGCCACGGCTGGACTAACGCTAAGACGCGCTACCGGATAAGGTCGAGTCGCAGTTGGGCAGGCTATTTCATCGAGCCGCGCAGCAGCCTGCGCAACGTTAACGTCCACCCCTAGGTTCAGGTTGGGAATAAGGGTAGGCCCGGTAGTCCGGATATCGACCAATCCCAAGGTCAGCAGGCGTAGTGCCCCGGTGAGAATATTGAGCAAGCCTGCTAGCGCTTGGTTCACGAATGCGCTAAGGCTTTGCAGCAACTGGCCCGCTTCGATTCGAACTGCCAGCTTGACCTGCGCAGTTTTCGCCGTCGCCCCAGGCGCTCCGACACCGAACTGCGGCGGCTCCAGCACCTTTAGGAATATCGACACCTTTGCAACACCCGGCACATCGACATTCAGCGGCACCACGATCGGATTCGCATAGGGGTCACCATCGGCAGTAGCAGCAGTGCCGAGCGCCATGATGAGGTCCAGCAAATTGATGAAAGGGACGTTGCCCGCGACATCGGTCAGCGGCCCGAGCAACACGCCAAGAGGAACGGTTTCGTTGCGTGCTGCTCCTGCAAGTTGTTGCAGCAAGCCGCTCACTGCGCCGCTGGCCGTGTTGCCGAGCCCGCCCACCAGTCCGCCGAGCAAGTTAGGCAGCAAGGGCGCATCGAGTCCAAGCTCAGTCAGATTCGAGAGATCGGTAACTCGAACATTCAACGCCGTGGCGAGCGCTCCGAGCGTGACTTGCGTAGCAGCCAACGAACGGAAATCAGCTAGAGACAGATTGATATTGCTGCCCAACAGCGCGCCCAGCAACGCGTTCAGCAGGCCAGCATCGAGATCTGCCAAACCCGAGCCGATGTAGAAAGAGCCCAGAACGCGTTGTTCGGCGGTGCTCGAAGCTTTCAGGGTAGCGCCACCATTCGTCAGTATCGACGGAACGAAGGAGGTCGGAGCTGGACGCTGTAAATTCACGCGGACCGAGTTGATGCGCTCGTCGCCCGCCGGCAGCGCCTGAAAAGCCCGGATACCCGCGCTGTTGGTGCGCGTTTGGCCCACCTCAATCGCATCAAAGCCATTGAAACCACTCAACCAGCCCGCCTGCCCACCGTTGGCAATGACAAGGGCCTGCACTTGAGAAAACATCTGGTCCGGATCGACACGAATGCCGTCGCCATTCGTGCAGCCACTCGCAATCTGCGCGGCCGAGATTGCCGCCAAAGTCGCCGTCTTCTGCAGGTTCCGCTGCGTGAAATACAGCCGACCCACGTCGATCGACAGAAAGGTCGCGGCGATGAACGCCACGATCGAAACCCCCACCCAGATAGCGACCGCGCCACGCTGCAGTCGGCGGCGGTCCAACCTCGGCTTGAATCTGTGCTGGCTTGTGGCGTGCTTCCTGCCCATGACTTCTCCCCGACCCGCGCTTCTGACGACTGCCGCCCCGGCAGGCAGCCGCTCGGCGAGCTTATTTCAGTTCAGCGTCCTCGACGCGTTCGGCGGTTTCCGACGACCGGTTCAGCTCGGTCGGCCAACGGCCCCGGGGCTTGAGCGCGTTGTCCGGGCTGCCTCACTATCGGGCTCATGAACGCCACCCTCTCCCGCACGCCGGTCGTCCTGGCGCATGCCTCCGGCGCCAGCGCCGCCATCGATCCACAGGGCGCGCACGTGCTGAGCTGGAGTCCAACGGCCGGTGACGAGCGCCTGTTCCTGAGCGAGCGCTCGATCTTCGCGGACGGCGTCGCCATTCGCGGCGGCGTGCCGGTGATCTTTCCGCAGTTCGCCGGCGAAGGGCCGCTGCCCAAGCACGGCTTCGCGCGCAACCGGCACTGGCAGCTGATCGAGCAGCAGGCGCACTCGGCGCGCTGGCAGCTGCAATCCGACGCGCAGACGCTCGCGCTCTGGCCGCATCGCTTCGCCTGCGAGCTCGCCGTCACGCTCGCAGACCGCGAGTTGCTGATCGAGCTGAGCGTCGAGAACACCGACTCGCAGTCGCAGACCTTCACCGCCGCGTTGCACAGTTATCTGCGCGTCGGCGAGATCGGCGATGTGCGCATCGAAGGGCTGCAGGGCCTGCGCTATCGCGATTCCACCCAGGGCACGCGCGAATTCGACGAGGCCGCGGCAAGCCTGGCGATCGCCGGGGAAGTCGATCGCATCTATTTCGACGCGCCCGCGAGCCTGCGACTGCGCGACGGCGAACGGCGCCTGCGCATCGAGCAAAGCGGCTTCGTCGACACCGTGGTCTGGAACCCCGGAGCCGAGCGCGGGGCCGCCCTCGCCGACCTGGAGGCCGAAGGCTTCCGCCGCATGCTCTGCATCGAAGCGGCCACGGTCGGGCGCCCGGTGACGCTGCAGCCCGGCCAGCGCTGGAGCGGCTCGCAGCGCCTCGTCGCCGAGCGCTGAATCGGCGCATGAAGCCGCGCCTGCTGATCGTCTACAGCACCCAGACCGGGCGCACGCGCCAACTCGTCGACGCGGCCATCGAAGGCGCGTCCGAGCTCGCGGACGAGGTGGAGATCGAGCTGCGCCTGGCGCTCGAAACCGGCGTCGACGACCTGATGGCCTGCACGGGTCTGCTGATCGGCACGCCCGAGAATTTCGGCTACATGAGCGGAGCGGTGAAGGATTTCCTCGACCGCACCTATTACCCCTGCGAGGGCAAGCGCATCGGCCTGCCGTATGCGCTACTCGTCAGCGCGGGCAACGACGGCAGCGGCGCGGTACGCGCGATCGAGCGCATCGCCACCGGCTACGGCTGGAATGCGGTGGCCGCACCGCTGGTCGCGATCGGCGAGCAGACCGAGGCGCAGCTCGCGCAGGCGCGCGAGATCGGCCAGCTTATGGCGGCGGGCTTGAGCTGCGGGATTTTCTGAAGCATGGGAAACCGCAGAAACGAAGTGGTAGCCGAACGCCGAGCGCCATGACGGAAGATCATCCGTCGTTGCGTCTCCCGTCTCCCAGCTTCTAAGGCGTCGGCCCCGGCGACCAGACTTCGCGCACGAGATTGACCATGGCGCGGATGATCGGGTCTTCCTCGCGCTCCTTGGCGTAGATGAAGCGCAGCTGCGTCGGCAGCCGCACGTCGCCCCAGAGCATGATCTCGCCGGTGCGTGCGCGTTCGAGCGCCTTTTCCTCGCGCATCAGCGCAACGCCCACGCCCGAGATCGCCAGCGAACTGATCACCGCCTCGTGATCGGCCTCGACCACGCGCGAAGGCTTGAGCCCGTGGCGCTTGAACAGGCCGCGGATCATTTCGTTGTGCGCGCTGATCGGCGGCGGGATGACCCAGGGCTGGGCCGCGAGTTCTTCGAAGCTGCCCTTGACGAGCCTGTCCTTCCAGCCGCTCGGCACGACGACGCGGAAGATCACCTCGCGCAAGGTCACCGAGGCGACATCGGAATGCGCGAGTTCGCCGTAATAGAAGCTCGCGTCGAGCCCGCCGTCGCGCACCATCTCGAAGGCTTCGCCGGTCACCACGTGGTGGAACTCGATTTCGACGAGCGGATAGCGGCGCACGGTGGCGCTCATGAACGGGGCGACGCGAATGAAGTCCGGGTCCGATACCGTACCGACACGCACGATGCCGCCGATTTCGCCCTTGATCGCGCGCGCCTCGTTGCGCATGGCCTGCGCAGCGGACAGGACCTTTTCGGCCAGTGGCAGAAGGCGCCGGCCCGCCGCAGTGAGCACCATGCCCGCGGGGGTGCGCTCGAACAGGGCCACGGAAAAGGTATCCTCCAGCGCCCTGATCTGCGCAGAGAGCGCAGGCTGGCTGATGTGCAGCTTCTCAGCAGCACGCGTGAGGTGGCGCATCTCGGCGACGGCCACGAAGCTTCTGAGCTGATACAACTCCATAATGTTTTTTCGGACGCTTAAAACTTTAGCCGCACATTATGCCGGCATCTGGACCGATGCTTGCACGATCGCTCCCCTCAGTTCGCACAATAGACCTTTCAAACTCCGACTTCCATGACCGCAGCCTCCCCCATCGTCGCCCGTCGCTCCCCCATTCACGGCACCGGCGTCTTCGCGCGCCGCAAGCTCGCCGCAGACACCCAAGTGATCCAGTACAGGGGAAAGTTGCTGACCCACGACGAAGCCGACGAGCAGTACGGCGATGGCGGCGAAACCGGCCATACCTTCCTCTTCACACTCAACGAGCAGTACATCCTCGATGCCAATACGCGCGGCAACGATGCGCGCTGGATCAACCACAGCTGCGACCCGAACTGCCAGGCCGTGCTCTACGAGAACCAGAACGGCGACCGGAAAAAGGATCGAGTGGTCATCGAGACCTTGCGCGAGATCAAGCGCGGTGAAGAGCTGACCTACGACTACGGCATCACGCTCGAGGTGCGCCACACGGCGCGCCTCAAGAAGATCTGGGCCTGCCGCTGCGGCAGCCCCAACTGCACGGGCACGATGCTCAAGTCCAAGCAGGCCAAGAAGAAGTAAAGCCGGAGCCTGTGGCATCCATTCGGATGCCGCTTGGCGACCCGAGGCCCGGCTCAACCGCCTTCATGCAACAGCCGGTGAGCCCTGTATCAGCAAGCTTCGGTCAGAACTGGCTGGCCGGCAGCTTCACGGTCAGGCCGTCATATTCTTCCTTGATGAAGACTTGGCAGGTCAGGCGGCTGGTCGGCAGCACTTCGAGCGCGCCGTCGAGCATCATCTCTTCGTCTTCCTGCTTCGGCGGCAGCTTGTCGGCCCACTCGCCCTCGATGTAGCCGTGGCAGGTGGCGCAGCTGCAGCAGCCACCGCAATCACCGACGATGCCGGGGACCATGTTGTCGACTGCAACCTGCATCAGGGACTTGCCCACCGGGGCGTCGACGACGTGATGGGTTCCGTTGTGTTCGATGAAGACAATCTTGGGCATGGCGGTTCTGGCGGTTCGCTGGGAAATGCCCGCCCAGCCGCCGTGGCGGTGTGGTGTCGGGCGGCTTGGCTTGGGACGCCGCGGCCGGCCGTATGACCCTGCAGAGCAGGCGCCGGCTCGCTACGCGGCCGGGCATTGTAACCCTGCTGACCGCCGGACCGACAGACGAGCGCCCGCCCGGCCAGTGGATTCGGGTTAGACCGGCGCCTCTCTCGCGAGGGATGAGGCGTAAAAGCGGGCCTCACGCCTCACGCCTCACGCCTTCAGAGCGTGCGCAGCTTGCGCAGCTCGCGTACGGCGACGGCGAGCGCCTGGAAGTCCGAGTGGCCGCTGGCCTGCAGCTCCGACAGCCGGTTCAGCGCGAAGCGCACCGGACGCTCGTTGGCCGCGATCCAGGCTTCGATGCGGGCCTCGGGCGTATCGCCGCCCTGCCGCAGGATCTGGCCTGCGAGGCGTCGATGGATGCGATACGCATCGTCGCGCAAATTGGTGCGCGCGAGCGCCTGCCAGCTGCCGCCGGCCTTGAGTGCGAGGATCGACGAATGCAGCCAAGGCATGCGCAGGCGCTCGCCGCTCTGGAAGTACACCGCCGCCGCCTCGCCCAGGCTGACCTTGGCTTCGGCCGCAAGATCGGCGATGTCGAGCGCGCTGCCGAGCACGCGCGTGTTCGCGAGCGAGCGAGCCTGGCCTTCTTCGATTCCTTCGGCCATCGTCGCGGCGACTGCGCGATCCCATTCTTCGCGATAGCTCGGCGACAGCGGCTCGGGTAGCGCGCGATCGAGTTCGGATACCGCGTCGCGATAGCGGCTCACGAGTGCGCCGACGCCGAAGCGCTCGCCGAGCCGGGCGCCGACGATCCAGCCGGTCGCATGCTTGAGCAGGCCGGCCGCGCGCTGCATCAGGCGGTACTGGACGCTCGTGCCCACGCGGTTGTCGAGTGCCTCGATCGCCGTCCAGTAGCGATCGCCGTCGAAGATTTCGTGCGCGGCCGCGTAGGCCTTGAGCACCGCCGCGGCGGCCACGCCGTGATCGGCGGACATGTGATGCGCGAACGCGATGCCCATGCGATTGACCACCGCGTTCGACAGGATCGTCGCGATGATTTCGCGCTTCAGCCGGTGATGCACGAGCGCATCGCGATAGTGATGCACGAGCAGGCGCGGGAAATTGTCGAGCAGATCGCGCTCGAAGAACGGATCGTCCGCGAGGTCGGAATCGAGCGCCGCTGCGTTCAGTGAGACCTTGGCGTACGCGACGAGCACCGCCAGCTCCGGACGCGTGAGTCCGCGGCCTTCGGTGCGACGCTCCTTGAGCGTTTCTTCGTCGGGCAGGAATTCGATCGAGCGATTGAGCAGGCCGTCCCGCTCGAGCATGCGCATGAGCCCGACGTGCTCGTCGAGCCGCGCAGCGGCTTCGCGCTCCATCATGCTGATGCCGGCCGACTGCACATAGTTGTCGCGCAGCACGAAGCGGGCGACGTCGTCGGTCATTGCGGCGAGCAAGGGATCACGCTCCTCGCGCGTGAGCTGGCCCTCGCTCATCAGACGATTGAGCGGAATCTTGATGTTGACCTCGCGATCCGAGCAATGCACGCCGCCCGCGTTGTCGATCGCATCGGTATTGATGCGTCCACCATGCAAGGCGTATTCGATGCGTCCCGATTGCGTGAAGCCGAGGTTGCCGCCTTCGCCGACGACCCTGGCGCGCAGCTCGCGGCCATTGACGCGAATCGCATCGTTGGCGCGATCGCGCACCTCGACGTGGCTCTGGTGCTCGCTCTTCACATAGGTGCCGATGCCGCCGTTCCAGAGCAGATCGACCGGCGCCTTCAGGATCGCGTTGATGAGCTCCGCCGGCGTGTACGTGCTGCGCTCCACACCGAGCGCGGCCTGCGTCTGCGGCGACAGCTTGATGTGCTTGGCCGAACGCGCAAACACGCCACCGCCTTCGGAAATCAGGCTGGTGTCGTAATCGGCCCAGGAACTGCGCGGCAGCGCGAACAGGCGCGCGCGCTCGTCGAAGCTCCTCTCCTCGTCCGGATTCGGATCGAGGAACACGTGACGATGATCGAAGGCCGCGATCAGGCGAATCTTGCGCGAGAGCAACATGCCGTTGCCGAACACGTCGCCCGACATGTCGCCGATGCCGACGACGGTGAACGGCTGGCTCTGGATGTCGATGTCGATCTCACGGAAATGACGCTTGACCGATTCCCAGGCGCCCTTGGCGGTGATGCCCATCTTCTTGTGGTCGTAGCCGACGCTGCCGCCCGAGGCGAAGGCATCGCCGAGCCAGAAGTCATAGTCGGCCGAGATGCTGTTGGCGATATCGGAGAAACTCGCGGTGCCCTTGTCGGCCGCGACGACCAGATAAGGATCGTCCTCGTCGAGCCTCACCACGTCGCGCGGCGCGTGGATCGCATCGCCGACGCGGTTGTCGGTGATGTCGAGCAGGCCGCGCAAAAACGTCTTGTAGCACTCGATGCCCTGCGCCATCCAGGCTTCGCGATTGCTCGCGTCGACCGGGCGCTTGACGACGAAACCGCCCTTGGCGCCCACCGGCACGATGACCGCGTTCTTCACCATCTGCGCCTTCATGAGGCCCAGCACTTCGGTGCGGAAATCTTCGCGCCGATCGCTCCAGCGCAAGCCGCCGCGCGCCACGCGCCCGCCGCGCAGATGCACGCCTTCGACCTCGGGCGAATAGACCCAGATTTCGAACATCGGACGCGGGAACGGCAGCTCCGGAATCTTGCTCGGATCGAGCTTGATGCTGATGTAGGACTTGGGCTTGCCGTCGCTCGTCGCCTGATAGAAGTTGGTGCGCAGACCGGCGTGCACGACCGACAGCAGCGCGCGCAGCACGCGATCGGTATCAAGGCTCGACACGCCATCGAGCGCGGCTTCGATCTCCTGCGCGTAGCGGATTTCATCGGACTGGCGCTGGTCGGCCTGCAGGCGCGGATCGAAGCGCGATTCGAACAGGCGCACGATCATGCGCGCGATGCTCGGCTGCCCGGCGAGCAACTGCTCGATGTCCGATCGGCCGTAAGGCAGGCCGATCTGGTTTACGTACTTGGCGAGCGCGCGCACGCAGGCGACCTGGCGCGAATCGAGTCCTGATGCGAGCACCAGACGGTTGAGCCCGTCGTTCTCGGTTTCACCGATGAACGTCTGCAACAAGGCCTGTTCGAAGTTGGCCTTCTGCACCGGAGCCGACAGGCTCGAAGCCGGCGCTTCGATGATGAATTCCTGGATCCAGAACGCCGCTTCGTTCTTGGGCTGCACCTCGGTTGGATCCTGCCGCACCACGCGCAGACCGAAGTTTTCGAGCGTCGGCAGAATGTCCGACAAGGCGAGCGAACTTTGGCGTGCATAGAGCTTCAGTCGCGTCGCACTCGCGGTGGCGCTCGAACCCGGCGCATTGCCGTCGGTGTCGAAAATCAGGCGCGGCAACAGCGGCTGCTGTTCGCTGAGCTTGAGCAGATACTCGAGATCGGCCTCGGCGTCTTCGGGCGAAACGCTGTCGGTGTACGACAGCGGAAACGCTTCGGACCAGGCGGCGAAGACTTCGCTGCTGCGCGCACCGAGATGCCGGGCGAGCACCTCACGCAACTGCTCGCGCCACGATCGCGTCACCGCGATCAGACGCTGCTCGATCTGCTCGACGCTGATCGGCGTATCGGTGCCCGCGGGCGTGCGCACCACGTAGCGCACGCGCGACATCGTGCCGCGCAGCGAATCGACATGGCGATCGACCGACACGCCGCCGAGCATCCTCATGAGCTCGGCGCCGATGCGATCGCGCAGTTCGCGCGAATAGCGATCGCGCGGCAGATAGATCAGGCACGAATAGAAACGGCCATAACGATCGCGGCGCAGAAACAGCTTGAGCTGATGCCGATCGCGCAGGGCGCGAATGCCCATGACGGTGCGATAGAGCTCCTGCTCGCTGCTCTGGAACAGCTCGTCGCGCGGCATCAGATGCATGATCTCGCGCAGCAGCTTGCCGCTGTGCGTGTCCTCGCCGATGCGCGAATGGCGCAGCACGTAATCGGTTTTGCGGCGAATCAGTGGGATCGTGCGCGGACGGTCGATGTAGACGTCGGATGCGAAGAAGCCGACGAAGCGGCAGGTGCCGGCGACGCTGCCGTCGCTGCGGTACTGCTTCACCGAGATCACGTCCATGTAATCGTCGAGGTGAATCGCGGCCTTGCGATTGGCCTTGGTGACGACGATCAGGCGCGGCGAATCGGCGTACTTGTCGAGCTCGGCCTTCGGCGCGATGAGCGCCGCGGTATCGGCATAACGCTGGCCCGCGCGCGACAGGCCCAGCGAGGCTTCGTCGACTTGAATGAGCTGGGACTTGCCCTCGCCCGCCGGCGCCTGGCGCGTCTCCGCGTAGCCGAGGAACGTGAAGTGTCCGTCCGCGAGCCAGCGCAGGAATGCGCGGCCTTCGGCGAATTCGTCCGCGTCGGCGTTCGGCGGCAGATTCTCGAGGCCATCGGCCAGGCTCAGCGCCTTTTCGCGCATGGCCCTGGTATCGACCATCGCCGAGCGCAGGTCGTCGAGCGCAGCGCGCAGCTTGCGCTCGAGCCCGGCGTAGGCCTGGGCGTTCGGCAGCGGCTCGAACTCCATGTGGATCCACGATTCGAGCTGGCTGTCGGCGCTCGCGCCGATGCTTTGAATACGCCCGGAAGCGTCGCGTACCAGCGGCAGGATCGGATGCACGCCCCAGTCGATCGAAACCCCGGCCTCGCGAATCGCGATGCCGACGGTGTCGACGAGAAACGGCATGTCGTCGACGCAGGTCTCGACCGCGGCGAGTAGCGAACCGCCTTCGGCCGGCGGCAACACGCGCAGCTTGAGCTCACCGGCGACGCGAGGCTGCGCCCAGGCCCACTGGCGCAGCGCGATGTCGATGAGCTGCTCGGGCGCCCGGGCCTTGAGCGCATCGAGCGATGAAGTGTCGTAGAAGCTGCGCAGCAGGCCGTTGGTCTGCGGACGCTCGGGAAAATCGGGGCGCCCTTGCGAGCGTGATTCGAGCTGGGCGAGCAGCTGCTCCTGCTCCTTGCCGCTGTCCTGGTCGGAATCTACGAAAGGCCGCTGAGCTTCCGCGGCAGGGTTCCTGAGATCGTTCATCGGGTTCTCCGCGGCGGCGATGCGCGGAACGCTGCGCATTTAGGCGGTTGGTCGTTGTTCAACACGCGCGCATCCTAGTCCATCTTCCCTACAGCCCCGAGCTCCATGCGCAACTTGCATCTCGGGCGGAAATCCAGGCGCGCTGTCTATAATTATTGAATCGACCACGATCCTTAACTGAACGTCCTATGGCTCGCATGATTTCCCGGCAACCGCTGCGGCTGCGGGCGATGCAGATCACCACGGCGCGCGGCTTCGCCTACGGACGCCTGATCTTCTGGCTTGCGCTGACCGGCTGGGGATATGTGAGCTGGTTCCTGGCCACGCCGATCGCGGCCAACATGCGCGAGCGCATCAACGACCTGTCGGTGGTCCCGGGCGCCGGCCTCATCATGCGCGACCCCGAAGGCATCTTCTATCACGTCAATACCGAAGGTCAGTCGCGCGCGATCTTTCCGGAGCTCGCCCCGCCGGTCTACCAGCAGGCCTGCCTGGACTGCACCCTGGTCACCGGCGAGCAGCTCTCGCAGACCAACGATTTCTGCATCACCGGCATTCCCAAGCACCTGCCGCAACTCGATTTCGAAATCCCTTGCCACACCTGGGCTCCGCAGGGCACCGGCCGCCGCGTGATCAGCTTCGGCCTGTTCATCGCGCCCTTGCTGCTGTTCTGGGCTTTGCGCGCCTTGCTGCAGAAGCAGCAGCCGCAGCCCGTGCACTGAAGCGCAAACCGAGAAAGATTCCGTTGATCTCCATCGCTGTGATCCTGCCCCGATGAAGGCCGCTTCGCCGTCGGCGCCCGTCCACACCCCGTCCATGCAGCAATACTTCGCGATCAAGGCGGAGTTTCCGGACACGCTCGTGCTGTTCCGCATGGGCGATTTCTACGAGCTGTTCTACGAGGACGCGCGCAAGGCCGCGCGGCTGCTCAACATCACGCTGACCCAGCGCGGCGAATCGGCCGGCGCGCCGGTGGTGATGGCCGGCGTGCCCGCGCATGCGCTGGAGCAATACCTCGCGAGGCTCATCAAGGCCGGCGAATCGGCCGCGATCGCCGAGCAGGTCGGCGAAGTAGGCGCGGAAAAAGGGCCAGTGAAGCGCGAAGTCACGCGCATCGTCACGCCCGGAACGGCGACCGACGACAGCCTGCTCGACCCGCGCGCGCAGAACCTGCTCGTGGCCATCCACCGCCAGCGCGAGTTCTACGGCTGCGCCTGGCTGGAGCTGTCGTCGGGGCGCTTCTGCGTGCTGCAGACCAGCCGCGAGGCCGATCTGCGCGCCGAGCTGCACCGGCTGCGGCCCAGCGAGCTGCTCGTCGCCGACGGTGGCGAGGCGCTGCCCGAGCTGGGCCTGGGCTCGCTGTCGCGCCCGGTCTGGCATTTCGATCCGGCCTCGGCCTACCGGCAGCTGACCACGCAGTTCGGCACCCAGGATCTGCGCGGCTTCGGCGTCGAAGGCCTCGACGCGGCGATCGGCGCGGCCGGCGCCCTGCTCGCCTATGTGCAAGAAACCCAGAAGGCGCTGACGCCGCACCTGACCGGCCTGCGCCTCGAACAGCCCGACGAAACCCTGATCCTCGATCCGGCGACGCGGCGCAACCTCGAGATCGATCGCCGCCTGTCGGGCGAGTTCGAGCTGAGCCTGCTGCACGTCTTCGATTCCAACGTCACCGCCATGGGCAGCCGCGAACTCGCGCGCTGGCTGCTGCGGCCGCTGCGCGATCGCAACGAGCTCACCGGCCGCTTCGATGCGATCGCCAACCTGCTCGACCACGAGCGCGACAATCGCCTGCTGTCGGCGCTGCGCGACCGGCTGCGCAACGTCAGCGATCTCGAACGCATCCTCGCCCGCTGCGCGCTGCGGTCGGCACGTCCGCGCGATCTCGCCGGCCTGCGCGACACGCTCGCGCTGCTGCCGGCGCTGGTCGAGGACATCGCCGATCTCGAAGCGCCGCGCCTGGTCGCCCTGCGCGCCGCACTGGCTCCGCACGAGGCGCTCGCGGGCGAACTCGCGCGCGCGATCCACGAGCAGCCGCCGCTGACGATCAAGGACGGCGGCATCTTCCGCAGCGGCTACGACGCCGATCTCGACACCCTGCGCCAGCTGTCCGAGAACGCCGACGGCTTTTTGATGCAGATGGAGCAGCGCGAACGCGCGGCCACCGGCATCGAGACGCTCAAGGTCGGCTACAACCGCGTGCACGGTTTCTACATCGAGATCGGCAAGACGCACGCGGCCAAGATCCCGGCGCATTACTCGCGCCGGCAGACGCTGACCAACTACGAGCGCTACATCACCGAGGAGCTCAAGCGCTTCGAGGATCAGGTGCTGTCGGCACGTGATCGCGCGCTCGCGCGCGAAAAGCTGCTCTACGATGCCCTGCTCGACAAGCTCAACGAGCAGTTGCGTCCGCTGCAGGTCACCGCACGCGCGCTCGCCGAGCTCGATGTGCTCGGCACGCTCGCCGAGCGCTCGATCACGCTCAATCTCAAGCGCCCCGAACTGGTCACCGAAGACCGGCTCGAAATCCACGCCGGCCGTCATCCGGTGGTCGAGCGCATGATCGGCTCGGCCTTCGTCGCCAATGGCCTGTGCCTCGACGCGAGCACGCGCCAGCTCGTGATCACCGGTCCGAACATGGGCGGCAAGAGCACCTACATGCGGCAGACCGCGCTGATCGTGCTGCTCGCGCACGCCGGCAGCTTCGTGCCGGCCGACAGCGCCTGCATCGGCCCGGTCGATCGCATCTTCACGCGCATCGGCGCGGCCGACGATCTGGCCTCCGGCCAGTCGACTTTCATGGTCGAGATGAGCGAGACCGCCAACATCCTGCACAACGCGACGCGCTGCTCACTGGTGCTGATGGACGAGGTCGGCCGCGGCACCTCGACCTACGACGGCCTGTCGCTCGCGCGCGCCTGCTCCGAGTATCTGGCGACGGCGGTCGGCAGCTACACCTTGTTCGCGACGCATTACTTCGAGCTCACCGAACTCGCCGGAGCGCTGCCCGGCATCGCCAACGTGCATCTCGACGCGGTCGAGTTCGGCAGCGGGCCGACGAGCAAGCTGGTGTTCCTGCACCAGGTCAAGGCCGGACCGGCGAATCGCAGCTACGGCCTGCAGGTAGCCGCGCTCGCGGGCCTGCCGCCGGCCGTCGTCGGCAAGGCGCGCGCTTATCTGAGCGAGCTCGAGCAGCAGCCCAAGAGCCGGCCGGCGAGCGCCGCCGCGGCGCCGCAGATGAACCTGTTCGCGCCCGAGGTTCCGCCCGAGCTCGTGCAGCTGCTGCGCGAACTCGACCCCGACCAGCTCACGCCGCGGCAGGCCCTCGACAGTCTTTATCGGCTCCGTGCGCTGCTCAAGAAATGAGCGGTCGTAGACCCGGCAGGCGCGCGATCGCATAGGCCCTGATCGTTGCCTGCCCGCGAAGGCGGGATACGCGGCTGCGCCGCTGACCCGCCCTCTCCTGCCATCGAGCGCGCTTCGATGGCGAATGCAAAAGGGCGCTCAAGCTTCATCCCGCACGGCCGATACCGGTTCTGAATCCTTGCGCCTTCACCTGGCAATGAACAGTTCCGGCTACGCAAAACTGCTGCAATCCGTGGAGTGCTGGAGCGCTCCGACGGCCGCTGCGCTCTTCTACATCGACCTCTGCCAGCTGCGTTCGGTCAATCGCCTGGCCTCGCCGCACGTGGCCGATCAACTCGTGGCCGACGTCGCCCGCTGCCTCAAGGGATGGGCCGGTCGCGATGGATTGTCGACACGGCTCTGGAGTGACGAATTCGTCGCCATCAAGACACTCGATCACGCACAGCAGGCGGCCGAGGAAGCCAAGGGCCTGCGCGATGCGCTGACCACGCTGTCGTACACCGGCAGCCATGGCGCCAGCTCGCTCGCGGTGTCGATCGGGGTGGTGCCGCTGCGCCGCCCTTACGAATGGCCCGTGCTGCTCGCCCATGCCGAAGACTCCTGCGAACAGGCCAAGCGGCGCGGGCTCAACCAGATCCATTTCCACAACGGCAGCCAGCCATTGCCGCAGATGCGAGCCAACTCCGACGCCGTCAGCGAGTTCCGCCGCCTGCTCGAGAGCGATTCGCTGTCGTTGCATCCGCAACCGCTGATCGACATCCGCAATCGCACGCCGCGCATCGCCAAGGCCGAGTTCCTGCTGCGTATCGAGCGCGGGCCGAACAGCTGGTCGCCGCCGCCGCCCGGCATGATCGAATCGCTGGAGCTGCATGGCCTGTCGACCGAGCTCGACGAATTCTCCTCGCGCCGTCTGCTCAACTGGATCGACGACCACCGTCCGGTGCTCGAGCGCCTCGATTCGGTCTCGTTCAACCTGTCGGCCTCGTCGTTCATCGACGGCCTGTTCATGACCCAGCTCTACGACGAGGTGCGACACGCGCATGTGCCGCCCGGCAAGCTCAGCATCGAGATCACCGAAACCGCCGCGATCAAGCACCTGAACGTGGCGGCCGAGGCCATTCTCGAATTCAACCGGCTCGGCTGCCGCTTCTCGCTCGACGACTTCGGTGCCGGCCTGTGCTCGTTCGGCTACCTGCATACGCTGCCGGTCGACGAGGTCAAGATCGACGGCCGCTTCATTCGCGAGCTGGCGACGAGCTCGGTGTCCGAGAAGATCGTGCGGGCCATCTACCAGGTGGCCCGCGCCACCGGCAAGACCACAGTCGCCGAGTTCGTCGACGAGGCCGCCAAGCTCGCGGTGCTGCAGGACATCGGCTTCGATTACGCGCAGGGCTGGCTGTTCTATCCGGCGGTGACGCCCGAGACGTTCATCGACCTGGTGATGGTCGAGCGGCGTGTCGCGATGCGCTGATCCGGTCGGCGCGGAACGCCCTGGCGGCATTGTTCAGCTTGGTTTCGTAAACTGTCGCGTCGTCGCGTCCGCCTTCAGTTCATGGAACCCAACATGTCGTATCGGAAGCCCGCAGTCGCGGGCCGGCTTCTCGCATGGATTTGTGCCGTGGCGGTCATGCCGGCCTTCGCCTTCGGCCTGGACGACGTGGCCCTGCGCGCGAAGGCGCTCGCCGAACAGCCCTACAAGAAGCCCGAGAACACGCTGCCGCGCGAGCTCGCCGAACTCGGCTACGACCAGGTTCGCGACATCCGCTTCAAGCCCGACAGAGCGCTCTGGCGCAACCGCAAGCTGCCGTTCGAGGTGCAGTTCTTCCATCCGGGCGGGGTCTACAACCTGCCGGTCAAGATCAACGTGATCGGCAGCGGAGGGATCAACCCGCTGTCGTTCAATGCGGCGGATTTCGACTACGGCAACAACAAGCAGCTCGATCCGACCAAGCTCAAGGACGTCGGCTTCGCGGGCTTTCGCGTGCATGCCAACGTCAACAAGGCCGACTACAAGGACGAGGTGCTCGTTTTCCAGGGGGCGAGCTACTTCCGCGGCCTCGGCAAGGGCCAGCGCTACGGCCTGTCGGCTCGCGGCCTGGCCGTCGACACGGCGCAGCTGTCGGGCGAGGAATTTCCGTATTTCACCGAGTTCTGGCTGTCCTGGCCGAGCGCGAAGGACGACCATCTGGTCATCTACGCCCTGCTCGACTCGCGCCGCGTGACCGGCGCCTACCGCTTCGAGCTCAAACCCGGCGACACCACGGTCATGAATGTCGATGCGCGCATCTTCCCGCGCGAGAAGATCGACAAGCTCGGCATCGCCCCGCTCACGAGCATGTTCTTCTTCGGCGAGAACCAGCGCCCGCAGATCGAGGACTACCGCCCCGAGGTGCACGATTCCGACGGCCTGCTCGTCAACACGGGTTCGGACGAATGGATCTGGCGCCCGCTGTCGAACCCGCGCCGCCTGCTCGTGACGAGCTTCTCGACCACCAATCCGAAGGGCTTCGGCCTGATGCAGCGCGACCGCGCGTTCAGCAGCTACGAAGACCTCGAAGCGCGCTACGACCTGCGGCCGAGCGCCTGGGTGATGCCGCGCGGCAACTGGGGCGAAGGCCGCGTCGAGCTCGTGCAGATTCCATCGCCCGACGAGACCAACGACAACGTCGTGGCGTACTGGGTCTCGGATCATCCGCCCAAGCCGGGCGATTCGATGAACGTGTCGTATGCGGTCTCGTTCCAGCGCGACGACCTCACCGCCCCGCCGACCAGCTGGGTCACGCAGTCGCGCCGCGGCCACGGCTGGACCAAGGAGGCCGACAACACCATTCGCATGATGGTCGACTTCGAAGGCCCGAGCCTCAAGGGCCTGGACAAGGATTCGAAGGTGTTCCCGGGCCTGTGGCTGTCGGACAACGGCGAGCTGCTCGAACGCCAGGTGAGCCCGAACGAGGCCACCGGCGGCTGGCGGCTGTCGTTCCGCTTCCGCCGCATCGACCCCGAGAAGCCGGTCGAGATGCGCGCGTTTCTGCGCCGCGACCAGGAATCGATTTCCGAGACCTGGAGCTACATTCTCGCGCCCTAACGGCCACGCAACGGGCCTTGCCTGAGACCGCCCGAAGCCGGGTTTCCAAAAGAGAGCCAGACGATTCATGTTGCGCTGCCGCACAATAAGCCCGTGAACGACGCTCATATTTCAGCCCCCGCTCCTCAGTCCGGCCGCCTGCAGGCCTACGTCGAAAAGCTGCGCCTGTCGGCCGAGCGCCGTGAGCGCCTGCTCGCCGACGCCCTGGCCAGCCCCGAACCCTGGGCCCAGCTGCATCGCGAAATGAGCCGCGCGCCGGCCGAAGACACCGCCGACCCGGCCTGGCAGTCGATGCCGCAGCGCCTGTCGCAGCTCTGGCCCGAGAACCACGGCGAGCGCCAGGACGAGCAGATTGCCCACGTGGTGCAGACCGACAACCACGGTCGCACGCGCCTGCACACGATGCCGCCGATCGAACGCGCCTTCATGAAGCCGCGCCCGTGGGCGAACAACCCGCTCAAGCGCTGGTGGCGCTCGAGTTTCGGCCGTCGCGGCCGACTGGTCTCGCGCCAGGAAATCGACGAGGACGTCAAGCCCGATGCGCCCGATCCGGTCGGCCGCTGGAAATGGGCGGGCCTGTTCCGTCGGCTGATCCTGCTCGGCTTCGTGCTCGGCCAGACCTATCTGGCGGTCTACCTGATGACGGCCGTGCTGCCCTACCACGGCAGCCACTGGCTCGAGATGATCATCCTGGTGCTCTACGCGATCCTGTTCGCCTGGGTCGGGGCCGGCTTCTGGACCGCGCTGATGGGCTTCTGGTGCCTGCTGGTCGGGCGCGACCGATACTCGATCAACGGCACCACGCCGATCGACCAGCCGATCGCGCCCGAAACCAAGACCGCGATCCTGGTACCGATCTGCAACGAGGATGTGCCGCGCGTGATGGCCGGCGTGCGCGCCACCTACGACAGCCTCGCGCGCACCGGCAAGCTCAAGCATTTCGAGTTCTTCATTCTGTCCGACACCTACGACGCGGATACGCGCGTCGCCGAGCTGCAGGCCTGGCTGACCATGTGCCGCGAGGTCAACGGCTTCGATCACATCCACTATCGCCGGCGCACGCACCGCATCCGCCGCAAGTCCGGCAACGTCGCCGACTGGTGCCGCCGCTGGGGCAGCCGCTTCAACTACATGATCGTGCTCGACGCCGACTCGGTGATGTCGGGCGATTGCCTCGTGCGCCTGACCCAGCTGATGGAAGCGCATCCGTCGGCCGGCATCATCCAGTCCGCGCCCTGGGCCGCCGGCCGCGACACCATGTACGCGCGCATCCAGCAGTTCGCCACGCGCGTCTACGGCCCGCTGTTCACGGCAGGCCTGCACTTCTGGCAGCTCGGCGAAAGCCATTACTGGGGCCACAACGCGATCCTGCGCGTGGCGCCGTTCATGCGGCATTGCGCGCTGTCGAAGCTGCCCGGCAAGGGCTCGATGTCGGGCGAAATCCTCTCGCATGACTTCGTCGAAGCCGCGCTGATGCGCCGCGCCGGCTGGAGCGTCTGGATCGCCTACGACCTGCCCGGCTCGTGGGAGGAGATGCCTCCGACCCTGCTCGACGAGCTCAAGCGCGATCGCCGCTGGTGCCAGGGCAACCTGATGAATTTCCGGCTGTTTTTGACGCGCGGCCTGCATCCGGCGCATCGCGCGGTATTCATGACCGGCGTCATGGCCTACCTGTCGGCGCCGCTGTGGTTCCTGTTTTTGGTGCTGTCGACCGCGCTGCTGGCCGTGAACGTGCTGTCCGAGCCGGTCTACTTCAGCCAGCCCTACCAGATGTTCCCGAACTGGCCCGAATGGCATCCGGAATGGGCCGCGCGCCTGTTCGGCGCCACCGCGACCCTGCTCTGGCTGCCCAAGCTGCTCGCCGCGCTGCTGTTCATTCTCAAGCCGAGCCAGTGGCGCGGCTTCGGCGGGCCGATCCGCCTGCTGTTCAGCGTGGTGTTCGAATCGCTGTTCTCGGCCGCGCTGGCCCCGATCCGCATGCTGTTCCACGCCAAGTTCGTCACGCTCGGCCTGCTCGGCGTGGCGATCAGCTGGAAGTCGCCGCCGCGCGACGATGCCGAAACGCACTGGAGCGACGCCTTCACCAATCACTGGGGCGGCACCGTGCTCGGCCTGGTCTGGGCCAGCTTCGTCTACTGGCTGCAGCCCGAATTCCTGTGGTGGCTGCTGCCCGTGGTCGGCTCGATGATCCTGGCGATTCCGCTGTCGGTGTGGTCGTCCCGCGTCCGGCCGGGGCGCTGGCTGCGCGACAAGCGCCTGTTCCTGATTCCGGAAGAATCGCTGGCCCCGCGCGAGCTGCGCTGGATGCGCCTGGCCCTGCGCCGCAACCGCCGCCACAACCCGGGCTTCGTCGAGGCGGTGGTCGATCCGGTGCTCAACGCGGCGCTCGCCGCCGAAGGCATTCCGCGCCTGCGCCTGCCGGCCCAGGCACGCGAGCTGCGCGACCAGCTCATCGAAACCGCCGTCTCCGAAGGCCCCGACAAGATCAGCAACAACCATCGCAACCTGTTGCTGTCCGATCCGATCTCGCTGTCGAGGCTGCATACCCGGATCTGGACGACGCCGACGGCGGAGCGCGTGTGGCCGGTGGCCAAGGCGGGCTGAGCACGCGCAGTCGCCCGGCTCGCTGCTGCACTTTGCAGAGCGGGCCGCAATGTCAACAAAGCGTCACGGCACGTTCATGTCGCCTCAACCTCCCATCCATAGAGTGCGCCGCAGTAGATTGCGGAGCATTCCATGTCGTCCATCCTGAGTTCCGTCGTGTCCCCGGTGATCGTTCGTGACGAGCAGCCGCGGGTTGAAGCGCGCTTCGTGGTGAGCTTTGCGACCACCGCAGATGAGATTCTCGAAAGCCAGCAGCTGCGCTATCGCATCTTTGCGGGCGAACTGGGCGCACAGATCGAGGGGGGCGACGATCTGGCCGACCGCGACGAATACGACGCTTACTGCCGCCACCTGATCGTGCGCGAAGCGGCGAGCGGTCGCATGGTGGCCTGCACGCGCATCCTCACCGACGATCAGGCCGTGCGCGCGGGTGGCTTCTACTCGGGTTCGGAGTTCGATCTGTCGATGATCGATTCATTGCCGGGCCGCGTGATGGAGATCGGCCGCACCTGCGTCGACCTGGAGTTTCGCAGCGGCGCGGTGATCGCCACGCTGTGGCAGGGACTCGCAGCCTTCTTCACCCAGCACGGCTTCGACTATCTGTTCGGCTGCGCGAGCATCGGCCTGGAAGACGGGGGCGCGCAGGCACATTCGATCCTGCGCCAGGTGCAGGACAAGTACATGGCGCCGGGCTACCAGCGCGTGCGTCCGCACTATCCGCTGCCGCTGCCGGACGGCACGCCCGCGCAGAAAGCGAAGATGCCGCCATTGCTCAAGGCCTACGTGAGCCTCGGCGCGAAAGCCTGCGGCGAAGCCTACTGGGATCGCGACTTCAACTGCGCCGACGTATTCATGCTGCTCAACGTGTCGGACATCTGCCCGCGCTACGCGCGTCACTTCCTCGGTATCCAGCCCGCCCAGACCGTGGTCGGTCACGCCTGATGGCGCAGGTGCTTCTGGCCTTGCGCTGCGGGCGGCTCGTAGCGCACCTGCTGCTCGGCATGCTGCTGGTCGGCGCAGTCGGCCTGGCGCGCGGTCGCATCCGGCCGGAGCCGCTCACGCAGTGGTGGAATCAGCGACTGTTCGCGATCTTCGATCTGCGCATCCGCATTCACGGGCAGCCGGTCGATGCCGGGCATCTCACGGTGTCGAACCATGTGTCCTGGCTCGACATCTGCCTCATCGCTTCGTGCGAGCGCACGCGTTTCGTGTCGAAATCCGAAGTGCGCCATTGGCCCATCGTCGGCTCGCTCGCGACCGCGGCCGGCACGTTCTATCTCAAGCGTGGACGTGGCGGCAGCCGTCCGCTGATCACCCAGCTCGTGCCGTACCTGCAAGGCGGCGGCAGCCTCACGCTGTTCCCCGAAGGCACGACGACGACCGGCGAATCGGTGCTGCCGTTTCACTCGCGCCTGTTCGCCGCGGCGATCGAATCGAATCGCCCGGTGCAGCCGGTGGCGATCCGCTACGGGCTCGCTGCGGACGGGCGCAACATCGCCCCCTACGTCGGCGAGGACGTGCTGTTCGACAACATCGTCGAGCTGCTGCGCAATCCGGGACTCGAAGCCGATGTGTTCTATCTGCCGGCGATTCCGGCCGGTGCGCTTGAGCGCGATGGGCTCGCAGCCGCGACGCGCACTGTGATCGAGAAGGCCTTGCTTGCGCCGGCCAGCGCAAAGCCGCAAGTCGCGCTTGGGCGCCGCCTGGCTGCGTAAGCCGATGTCAATGGCGTAGCCGCGCCGCGACGTCACCCACCGATGGAGCCTCGGTCGGCGTGCAAACGGCGGCTTACGCCTTCGGCCAGCCCACCCTGCATCCCGTCAAGCCGCGACTGCCGCCTTGGCTTTTGGCTTCGCGAGCTGCGGCAGCATGCTGCCGGTGTCGCGGTAGGCCGCATGCATGAAGAAGGCCTTGTCGAGCACGTGCGGCGTCTGGCCGCCGAGCTTCAGCGCATCCTTGAAGTAATCGGACAGCAGCGCGCGGTAACTCGGATCGACGCAGTTCTCGATGATCAGCGGAGCGCGCTCGCGCGGTGCGAGGCCACGCAGGTCGGCGAGGCCGTGTTCGGTGACGATCAGGTCGACGTCGTGCTCGCAGTGATCGACGTGCGTGACCATCGGCACGATCGACGAGATGCGTCCGTCCTTGGCCGTGGACTTGGTCACGAACACCGACAGGTAGGCGTTGCGCGCGAAATCGCCCGAGCCGCCGACGCCGTTCATCATGTGCGTACCCGACACATGTGTTGAATTCACGTTGCCGTAGAGATCGGCCTCGAGCGCGGTGTTGATCGCGATCAGCCCGAGGCGGCGAATCACTTCGGGATGATTGGAGATTTCCTGCGGACGCAGGATCAGCCGGCTCTTGTAGCGCTCCAGGTTCTTGAGCACGTCCATCTTGGCCTGCGACAGCGTGATCGACGAGCCCGAGGCGAACGTGAGCTTGCCGGAGTCGAACAGATCGAAGGTGCTGTCCTGCAGCACTTCGGAATACATGCTCAGGTTGTTGAAGCGGCTGTCGATGAAGCCGTGCATGACCGCATTGGCGATCGAGCCGATGCCGGCCTGCAGCGGAGCCAGGCTCAGCGGCATGCGGCCCTTGTTCACTTCATGGCCGAGGAATTCGGTCAGGTGGCCGGCGATCGCGGCCGTGCCTTCATCGGGATCGGTGACGCTGGCGCAGGAATCCGGCCTGTCGGTGATGACGATCGCGGCGATGCGCGAAATGTCCACCGGAATGAACGGCAGTCCCGCACGCGATTGCGGCGAGGTGACCGGAATCGGCTCGCGGTACGGACGACGCGTGGGAATGTAGATGTCGTGCAGGCCCTCGAGCGAAGCGCTGTGGCCGATGTTGAGCTCGACGATGATCTGCTTGGCGAGCAGCGCGAAGGTGGCCGAGTTGCCGACCGAAGTCGTCGGCACGATTTCGCCGTTTTCCTTGATCGCGACGGCTTCGACGATGGCGACGTCGACCGGACCGATCTGGCCCGAGCGCAGCATTTCGACCGTTTCGGACAGATGCTGGTCGACGAACATGACCTTGCCGTCGTTGATGAGCTTGCGCAGGCCCGGATCGGCCTGGAACGGCATGCGGCGCTTGATGACGCCGGCTTCGCCGAGCGTGCGGTCGAGATCGTTGCCGAGCGAGGCGCCGGTGATCAGCGTGATGCCGACCGGATCGTGACGCGCGCGTTCGGCCAGCGCCATCGGCACGGCTTTGGCTTCACCTGCACGCGTGAAGCCGCTCATGCCCACGGTCATGCCGTCCTTGATGAGCTGGGCCGCGCTTTCCGCCGACACCACTTTGGCCCACAAGGAAGGGTTCTTGATGCGATCGAGATACATGCCGGCTCCAGGCGACAGAAACGAAGACCGCGATGTTCGACCGCGCCTTCCAGCGGTGCCAGCCCACTTTGGTCTAGGTCTTCATCGTTTCGGCGAGAGACCTCGTTCGGTCTTTTGGATGCTGCTGCTCGGGCTTTGCGTCGCGAGCACCTCGATCCGCGCCGCGGGCTTCGTCTATCGGCCGGTGGGCCTGAAGCTTTACCAGGCCGACGAGGTCGTGCGCGATCGTGTTCCGGGCGGGCCGATCAAGCTCGGAGGCTACGTACACGGGCTTTCGCATGTGCTGCGCGACAGCCTGTCGGCCCGGCCGGCCGGCAGCGGATTCGCGGGCGCGGTCGTGGTGATCGTCCGGCCGGGGCAGCAGTCGCGCTGCTGGTTGCTGACATCGGCCGAGCTGCCGGCCGATTGGCGCAATGCGCTTGTACAAGCGCTCGACAAAGTGCCCGCCCCGACCGTGCGGAACGGCCCGCTGGCCCTGGCGATGAACTTCGAAGCCTGGGGCGGCGCCGGCGCCCAGCCTGCCCAGCCGGAAGGGCTGCCGACTCCGCCCGAGTGGCTGTCCGTGCTCGGCGGCCCGGCGCAGGCGCCGCTGCAGGACGCCGACCTCGGCAGGCTCTGGAACGCGCCCGGAGCGCGCTGAGTGGCCCACTTTAAGCGCCACTTGAAAGGCCGGACTCGGACATCAGTGAGTTCCGACCCGCCGTCGTCCGTGGATCAACGGGCGTAAACTACGTTTTTGCTTGAGCCGATAGCGAAAAGCCCATGAGCGTTCCCCCCAGCGACACCAGCGCCCCCGTTCGCCGCCCCGCCCCGGTCGTTGCGGGCGTCAAGCTACGCGGCGCCGAGAAGATGGCCCGCATCCCGATCAAGGTCGAGGCGCCGGCCGACCTGCCGATGCGCAAACCGGACTGGATTCGAGTGCGCATCGGCGATCAGGCCGAAGTGGGCCGCATCAAGAGCGTGCTGCGCGAGCAGAAGCTGCACACGGTCTGCGAGGAAGCCAGCTGCCCGAACCTGTCGGAATGTTTCAGCAAGGGCACCGCCACCTTCATGATCATGGGCGACATCTGCACGCGCCGCTGCCCGTTCTGCGACGTCGGCCACGGCCGCCCGAAGCCGCTCGACACCGACGAGCCCGCGCATCTGGCGCAGACCATCGCCGCGCTCAAGCTGCGCTACGTGGTCATCACCAGCGTCGACCGTGACGATCTGCTCGACGGCGGCGCCGGCCACTTCGCGGCCTGCATCCAGGAATCGCGCAAGCTGTCGCCGAACCTGACCATCGAAGTGCTGGTTCCGGACTTCCGCGGCCGCATGGACCCGGCGCTCGAAATCTTCAAGGACAACCCGCCGGACGTCTTCAACCACAACCTCGAAACCGTGCCGCGCCTCTACAAGCAGGCGCGTCCGGGTTCGGACTACGAGTGGTCGCTGGACCTGCTCGAGCGCTTCAAGGGCTATCACCCGAAGGTGCCGACCAAGTCCGGGCTCATGCTCGGCCTCGGCGAAGAGATCAGCGAGATCGAGCAGGTGATGCTCGACCTGCGCGCCCACAAAGTCGACATGCTCACGCTCGGCCAGTATCTGGCGCCGTCCAAGCATCACCATCCGGTGATGCGCTACGTGCACCCGGACGAGTTCGAGCGCCTGCGCATCGTCGGCGAGAAGATGGGCTTTTCCCACGTGGCCAGCGGACCGATGGTGCGCTCGAGCTATCACGCCGACCAGCAGGCCGAACACGTGCTTGCATGAGGGCTCGCGGCTTCACCTGGGTCGCGCTGCCATTGAGCCTCGTCTCGTACGGGGTGCAGGCTCAGCCCAGCGATCTCGAAGCCGCCTACCGTCACTGCCGGACACTGGCCGACGCGAGTTCGCGGCTGGGCTGCTTCGACCGCCTGTTGCCGACGCCGACCACCGACGCAATGGACGAAATGCCAACGGCCGCGCCGCCGGTCGCCACCGCGCCGGCTGCTGCTCCCACCGTGCCCGCTCCGGCGGCGCCGCGTCCGCCGGGCCAGGCGGCCTTCGGCGCACGCGACATCACCCGGCCGGCGGCCGAAGAAGCCGAGCCCGATCAGATCGAAACACGCGTGCTCGGGCCGCTCGACCGCATCATCAAGGGCAACCGCTACACACTCGAAAACGGCCAGGTCTGGCTCAACATCGACGACCGTGATGTCGATGTCGATTTCAACAGCCCGGCCGTGACGATCGAAAAGAACGTTCTCGGCAATTACTGGATGCGCTTCCACGACCGCAACCTGCGCGTTCGGGTGCGTCGAATTCAATAGGTTGAATTACACCCGGGCGCTGGATACCTGACCGGGTAAATCCCTATTGCATTGCGGCGGGCAGACCGCCGATCTTCCTGACGGCACAGTCGGGTCCGTTCCGAGGCCCGTCATCCACGCGAGAAGGGAGAACACGATGAAACGCAACGCCATTCATGCCGGTCTGGCCGCAGCCCTGCTGCTGCTCAGCGTCGGCACCGCGAACGCCGCCACCATCCAACGCAAGGGCATCAACGCGGTGCCGGACCAGTACATCGTGGTGCTCAAGAACGATGCGGCCAGTCGGGCCACGCCGATCCGCACCCTGGCCCAGCGCCTCGTCGGCACGGTCGGCGGCGGCGAAGTGCTGCAGAACTACGATCACACGGTGCGCGGCTTCAGCGTGCGCCTGCCGAATGCCGCCATCGAAGCGCTCGCCAACAATCCCGCGATCGAGCGCATCGAAGAAGACCAGTTCATGGAGCTGGTCGAAACCCAGTTCAACGCCCCGTACAACCTCGATCGCGTCGACCAGCGCGCCCTGCCGCTGAGCGGCAGCTACAGCTATCCGGCCGGAGCCGGCGGCGGCGTGCACGTTTACGTGATCGATACCGGGCTGCGCGCCTCGCATACCGATTTCGCGGGCCGCGTCGGCGCCGGCCGCAACTTCGCGCCGAACCGCAGCACCCTGCTCTGCACCCTGCTCGGCCTCGGTTGCCCGGCTCCGGTTCCGACCGACACCACCGATTGCAACGGCCACGGCACCCACGTCTCGGGCACCGCGGTCGGCAGCACCTACGGCGCCGCCAAGGGCGCGATCGTGCATCCGGTGCGCGTGTTCAGCTGCGGCGGCACCACGGCCACCTCCACGATCATCGCCGGCGTCGACTGGGTGACCGCGAACCGCCAGCTGCCCGCGGTCGCGAACCTGTCGCTCGGCGGCGGGGTTTCGGACACGCTCGACCAGGCCGTGCAGGCGATGATCGGCAGCGGCGTGGTCGCCGTGGTGGCGGCCGGTAACGACAACGCCGACGCCTGCAACTCGTCACCGGCCCGACTGCCCGCGGCGATCACCGTCGGCGCGACCACCAGTACCGACGCGCGCGCCTCGTACTCCAACTACGGTGGCTGCCTCGACGTGTTCGCCCCGGGCTCCAATGTGGTCTCGGCGAGCTACCAGAACGACACCGGCACCTCGACCCTGAGCGGCACCTCGATGGCCAGCCCGCTGGTCGCCGGCATCGTCGCCCGCTATCTCGCCACTTCCGCCGCGAGCGCGGCGCAGGCCGAAGCGGCACTGGTAGCCGCCTCGACCCCGAACGTGGTCACCTCGGCGGGCGCGGGCTCGCCGAACCGGCTGGTGTACGCAGCGCCGAATTGATGCGGCGATAGCCGCACAACCTCCTCGCCCGACCCCGAAGCGTTCGTAGCGCTTCGAGTTCTTTTGGATCGAGCATGCCGCACATCAGCGGCGTGCCCATCCGATCGAGTTCGACGGACACTCAGACATGGCCTTGCCGGGGGAGGATCCGTGTGGCGCCAATTCGGGCGGAGCAGCTTCGAGCCGGGTCCGCAGCGCCTGCCTCGAAGCCTGCCCGCAGAACGCCAGGTGCAGCGGATCGCAGTGCCCGCCTGGCGCGCGAGGATCGCGGGCAGGACCAGCCAGTGCAGCGGCTTGAACCGCGCAGGACGTTCATGGAGGAGATCGGAGAAGGCCGTGATCGTCCGGACAAGCGCCACGCCCGCGCCGGCAACCGCGAGCGCTATCGAGATTCCCGAACCCGCAGCTGAGCCGGGACATCGAGCTCGCGCCCGAGTTCGGCCAGACGCTGCGGGGTTCCGACGTCGGACCACAGGCCGTCGTAACGCTCGGCGCCGACCGCACCGCGCCGGGCCGCAGCCCGCAGCAGCGGAGCGAGCGGGAAACGTCCGGGCTCGCAGCCGTCGAACAGCGAGTGCCGCAGCACCGACAGGCCGCTGAACGTGGCGGTCTGCGCAGTGTCCGGGGCCGGCTCGACGATGCGTCCGCCCGCCAGTGCGAAATCGCCCTGCGGCCGATGCGCCGGATTCGGCACCAGCACGAGGTGCGCCTCGACATCGGCCGGCAGGCAAGCCGCGCGCTCGATCAGCCGGCCCCATGGGTAATGCGTGTAGACATCGGCATTGGCGACGATGAACGCGCCGCCGCCGAGCAGCGGCAGGGCACGGTGCAGGCCACCTCCGGTTTCGAGTGCCGGGTCGCCCTCGTCGGAATAATCGATGCGCACGCCGAAACGGCTGCCGTCGCCGAGATGCTCGCGAATCTGCGCCCCGCGATAACCCAGGTTGACGACGAACTCGCGCACCCCGGCCGCCGCGAGTGCGCGCAGCGGATACTCGATCAGCGGCTGGCCGCGCAGTTCGACGAGCGGCTTGGGCCTGTCGTCGGTCAGCGGACGCATGCGCTCGCCACGGCCGGCGGCGAGGATCATCGCCTTCACGTTCAAGCCCGGCTTCGAGGTCACGTCCGCGCTCATGAAACCTGCAGGCCCAGTTCGTCGAACAGCTGTGTCAGCGAGGCGAGCTCGGCATGGCGGGCCGCGGTTTCGCGCACGTAGCGGATGAAGCGTGGGGTGTCGGCCAGATAATGCGGCTTGCCGTCACGGTAGTTGATGCGCGCGAAGATGCCGAGCACCTTCAGATGCCGCTGTACGCCCATCCACTCGAACTCGCGCAGGAAGCGATCGAAGCCTTCGGCTACCGGCAGATCGGCGGCCCTCGCCCGTTCCCAGTACATCCGGGCCCAGGCTTCGACGCGCGCGGCCGGCCAGGACAGGAAAGCGTCCTTGAAGAGGCAGACCGCGTCGTAGGTGATCGGGCCGTAGACCGCGTCCTGGAAATCGAGCACGCCCGGGTTGGGCTCGGAGATCATCAGGTTGCGCGGCATGTAGTCGCGGTGCACGAACACGCGTGCCTGCGCCAGCGCGGAATCGACGAGCAGGGTCTGCACCCCATCCCACAGCGCGCTCTGCGCGGGCGTGAGCTCGCGCTGCAGATGGCGCGCGACGTACCAGTCCGGAAACAGCGACAGCTCGCGGCGCAGCAGCGCCTCGTCGTAGGCCGGCAGCACGTCCGGCACCGACGACCGCTGCCAGCGCACGAGTGCGTCGATGGCGGCATCGAACAGCGCATCGGCGTTGTGCTCGTCGATGACGTGCAGATAGGTCTGCCGGCCAAGATCGCTGAGCAGCAGGTAACCACGCGGCAGATCCTGCGCGAGGATGCGCGGGCCGTTGAGTCCGGCCTGCCCGATCAGCCCGGCAACCTGGATGAACGGGCCGCAGTCCTCGCGCTCGGGCGGTGCGTCCATGACCACCCAGCTGCGGCCTTCGCTGACGACGCGAAAATAGCGCCGGAAGCTCGCATCGGCCGAGGCCGGGGCGAACTCCGCGTGCGTCAGCCCAAGGGCATCGAAGGCGAAACGGCGGGCCTCGTCCGTGCGCGGATCGAGCGGAGCGTCGGGCTGAGTGGAAGTCATGAAGAAGGGCGGCAGCCAAGGGTGACGGCGAAGAGGCGGAATGATATCGGCATCGTCGCCGCGCACCACCCGCAACACCAAGCCGCGACGGCGCGCAAGAGATTGCGGAGCCGGCGACCGAAACCGGATACTGCGCGCTCGCATGCGACCCCATCGTCCCCTTCTGCTGGCAGCGCTCTGCCTGCCGGCCTCCCTGCTCACAGGCCAGCCGGTGCGTGCCGAAAACGGCGTGTGCGCCCAACCCGACTATTCGGTAGGCCTGCGGGTAGACGGCGGCAACGGCGAAGGCCTCGGGCTCGACCAGAAGATCACCGTCGAAGCCGATTCGGCCCAGCTCACGCGCGGGGGCGTTTCGCAGCTCATCGGCAACGTCCGCCTGCGCCAGGGCGACAAGGAATTCAACGCCGAGAACGTCGATTTCGAGGACGCCAGCCAGCGCATCACCGTCAACGCCGAATCGGTGTTCACCAATCCGCAGCTGATCATCCGTAGCCAGCAGGCCGAATACAGCTTGGCCGACGACAGCGGCTCGTTCAGCGATAGCGACTACGTGCTGCCGACGCGCAAGGCGCGCGGGAGATCCAGCCGTATCGTCGTCGACGCCGACGGCAAGGCCCGGCTCTATTCGTCGGCCTACACGACCTGCGCCCCGGACTCCGATGCCTGGTACATCGAGGCCAGCGAAATCAGGCTCGACCAGGAAGAAGGTCTCGGAACCGCCCGCAACGCGCGCCTGCGCTTCGGCGGCGTGCCGATCCTGTATTCGCCGTGGGTTCAGTTCCCGATCGACGATCGGCGTCGCACCGGCCTGCTGTATCCGACCATCGGCAACTCGGATCGCACCGGCTTCGACGTGCGCTGGCCGGTGTACCTGAACCTGGGCCCGAACTACGACGCCACCGTCACTCCGCGCTACATGTCCAGGCGCGGCCTGCAGATCGGCACCGCCGGGCGCTATCTGCTCAAGCACAGCGAGGGCGTGGTGTCCTACGACTACCTGCCCGACGATCGCGTGTACCACAACGAGAACAACGGAGTCGGCGGCAGCGACCGCAGCCTGCTGCGCTTCGACCACGTGGGCCTGCTGAGCTCGCGCCTCGGCCTGGAAGCGACCTACTCGGAAGCCAGCGATACGCGCTATTTCGAAGACCTCGGCGGCACCTTCGCGAGCGCCTCGACGATCTACCTCGAGCGCAGCGCCCGGCTCACCTACCAGGCGCCGGACTCCTACCGCATCCAGGCGCTCGTGCAGGGCTACCAGACCATCGAGAACCGCTTCGTCGCGGTCGACGATCCGTACAAGCGGCTGCCGCAGGTCAAGTTCGACGCGCTCACGCGCAACGCCTTCTTCGATACGCGCGCCGGCCTCAACGCCGAGTACGTGAACTTCGTGCGCGAGGATTCGGTGCAGGGCCAGCGCATCAACCTGCAGCCCTACCTGCGCTACCTGCACGACGAGAACGCCTGGTACCTCACCTCGCAGTTCGATTGGGACTACACCCAGTATCTGCTCACCGACGCCGCCGCCGGCCAGAAGGACGATCCGTCGCGCTCGCTGCCGGTGGCCTCCGCCGAGGCCGGGCTGCGCTTCGAGCGCGTGGCCGATCACGGCGACGCGATCCAGACCCTGGAGCCGCGCGCGTTCGCGCTCTACGTGCCGTACAAGAACCAGGACAATCTGCCGGTGTTCGATACCGGCGAGCCGGACTTCGACTTCGTGCAGCTGTTCGCCCGCAACCGCTTCTATGGCGAAGACCGGGTCGCCGATGCGGCCAACGTCGCCGGAGCGCTGACCACGCGCTGGATCGACGCGGCGAGCGGCGAAACGCGCTGGACCGCGAGCATCGGCCAGCTCTACCGCATCGAAACCCCGCGCGTGGAGCTGGTGACGCAGAACCCCGACGGCTCCCCGGGCCTGAACTTCCCGGCGCCCGATCGGGGAGCGACCAATTTCATCGGCGAAGTGACCTACAACTTCCTGACCCGCTGGAGCGCGGCCGCGGTTTCGCAGTGGTCGCCCGAGGATTCGGAGTTCCAGCGCGCCAACCTGGGCCTGCGCTACCGCGACCTCGAGCGCGGCAAGCGCCTGGACCTGGCCTACCGCTATCGCCGCGACCTGCTCGAACAGGCCGACGTCATCGTCGCCTGGCCGGTCAGCACCAGCTGGCGCATCGCCGGGCGCACGCGCTATTCGATCCGCGACGACAAAACGCTCGAGAACTTCGCCGGCCTGACCTACGAAACCTGCTGCTGGGCGCTCAGCGGCGCCTGGCGGCGCTACATCGCCACGCGCAACGGCAACCTCGACAGCGGCATCTACTTCCAGCTCGAGCTCAAGGGCCTCACCCGCATCGGCACCGGCTACAGCGCACTGTTCCCGAAGGACGATGGCGACGACGACGAGAGCGCCGCCGGCATCAGCAACAGCAGCCGGCTGAGTTCGGGCAACCGGCTCACGGGCAGCTCGCCGGGCGCTCCATAGGCGGATGGCGGACGCGAGCGCATCCGCGGCCGCTGTGGAATTTTTGCCCGCGACCGCAGTCAGAGGGCTGGCGCCGGACCACCATGCTAATCTTCCGCGCCCCCTTGCCCCTTGAGTCGGCCCGATTTCGATTCGCCGGGGTTCATCTTTCTCCCACTCGTACGCTCCCGCCGATGGCCTTGCCGAAGACCTTAGCCGCCTCGCTGCTCACTCTTTCTGCGCTGCTGACCCAGCCGGCCCAGGCCGAGGTTCTCGACCGCATCGTCGCGGTGGTCAACGACGGCGTGGTACTGCAAAGCGAACTCGACACCGCGATGGAGTCGACCAAGGGGCAGATCAAGTCGCGTGGCGTCCAGCTGCCGCCGGACGACGTGCTGCGCCCGCAGGTGCTCGAGCGCGTGATCGTCACCCGGCTGCAGACGCAACGCGCGACGCAGGCCGGCATCCGCATCGACGACCGCGAGCTCAACGACATCCTCAACAACATCGCGCGCCAGAACAACATGACGCTCGCGCAGCTCGCCGATTCGGTGAAGGCCGACGGCATCGACTTTTTGACCCTGCGGGAGCAGGTCCGCGAGGAAGTGCTGGTGGCCCGGCTGCGCCAGCGCGAAGTCGATGGCCGCGTGGTGGTGACCGACCAGGACATCGACCTCTACCTCGCCAACCAGGGCGCCAACACCAACACCGAATATCACCTGGGCCACATCCTCGTGAGCATTCCGGACGGCGCCAGCAGCGACGAACGCGACAAGCGTCGCGCCAAAGCCAACGACCTGCTCAAGCGCCTGCGCGCGGGCGAGGATTTCGCCCAGCTCGCGATCAGCTCCTCCGACGGCCAGCAGGCCCTGCAGGGCGGCGATCTGGACTGGCGCAAGGCCGCCGACCTGCCCTCGCTGTTCGCCACTGCGGCCGGCCGCCTCAAGGACGGTGAAGTCAGCGACGTCATCGAAACCGGCACCGGCTTCCACCTGATCAAGCTGCTCGGCACGCGCGGCGGCGAAGAGCGCCTGACCACGGTCGAGACGCACGCGCAGCACATCCTGCTGATGGCCAATGCGCTGCGCACCGAGGACCAGGCGCGCGTGCAGATCCAGGAGCTGGCCGAGCGCCTCAAGAAGGGCGAGGACTTCGCCAAGCTCGCCAAGCAGTTCTCCGACGATCCGGGCTCGAAGAACTCGGGTGGCGATCTCGATTGGCAGCCGCCAGGCGTGTTCGCGCCGGATTTCCAGAAGGCGCTCGACGCGCTGCAGCCCGGCGAAGTCAGCACCCCGTTCCACACCCAGTTCGGCTGGCACATCGCCAAGGTGCTCGATCGCCGCACGCGCGACACCACCGAGGAAGCCAAGCGCGCCAAGGTTCGCCAGGCCATCGCGCAGCGCAAGTCCGCCGAAGAGTACGAGACCTGGGTTCGCCGCCTGCGTGACGAGGCCTATATCGACTATCGCCTGGCCGGAACCGGCGGCTCCGACAAGTCCTGACGGAGGAACACGGTTGGCCGCCCTGCGTCTGCTACTGACACCGGGAGAGCCTGCCGGCATCGGCCCCGACCTCGTCGTCGAGCTGGCCCAGCAGGCCCACGCGGCCGAACTCGTCGCGGTCGCCGACGGCGGCCTGCTGCAGCGTCGCGCCGATATCCTCGGACTCAAGCTCAAGCTCGTCACCATCGATCCGACCGCCAGGCCGGCGCCGCTGCCGGCCGGCAGCCTCGGCGTCATCGAGATTCCGCTGCGACGGCCCGAGCGCCTCGGCGTGCTCGACGTGGCCAACGCGCCGTACGTGCTCGAGACGCTGGAACGCGCGACCGGGCTCTGCCTAGCCGGCGAGGCCCAGGCCATGGTCACCGCGCCGGTGCAGAAAAGCGTCATCAACGAGGCCGGCATTCCGTTCTCGGGCCATACCGAATTCCTCGCCGAACGCACTGGATCGAAGCTGCCGGTGATGATGCTCACCGCCGGCCAGCTGCGCGTCGCGCTGGCCACCACGCACCTGCCGCTGCGCGCGGTGCCCGATGCGATCACGTCGACGCTGCTGCGCCAGGTCATCCGCATCATCGACCACGACCTGCGCGAACACTTCGGCATCGATCGCCCTCGCCTGCTGGTCTGCGGGCTCAACCCGCATGCGGGCGAATCGGGGCATCTCGGACGCGAGGAGATCGACGTCATCATCCCGGCGCTGCAGGCGCTGCGCGCCGAAGGCCTGCGCATCGAAGGCCCGCTGCCGGCCGATACCGTCTTCACCCCGCGCGTGCTCGAACGCGGCGACGCCGTGCTCGCGCTCTACCACGACCAGGGCCTCACCGCGCTCAAGTACGCCGGCTTCGGCCAGGCCGTGAACGTCACGCTGGGCCTGCCGATCGTGCGCACCTCGGTCGACCACGGCACCGCGCTCGACCTGGCCGGCAGCGGTCGCGCCGAGAGCGGCTCGCTGCGCGCCGCCCTGGATCTCGCGATGGAACTCGCACTCGACAAATCGCAAAGAGACAGCCGGATATGAGACTTCTCGTGCCATGTGCCATGCAAGCGCACGCAGTCTCATGCCTGCGACTGAAGACGCCACGATCCCCATGCTCCGCCCGGGGTCCCTTCACGCTACTTGCGACGCCATGAGCACACCCGTCGCCAAGAAACGCTTCGGCCAGCACTTCCTGCACGATCCCTACGTCATCGATCGCATCCTGCGCTCGGTGAACCCGCGGCCCGGCGAAGCGATCATCGAGATCGGGCCCGGCCCTGGAGCGCTCACCGCTCCGCTGCTCAAGCGCGTCGACAAGCTCACCGTCGTCGAGCTCGATCGCGACGTGATTCCTCACCTGCGCGCCGCCTGCGGCGAGTCGGAGAAGCTCGAGATCGTCATGGCCGATGCGCTCAAGGTCGATTACGCCGCGCTCGCCCCGGCCGGCGCGCCGCTGCGGCTGGTCGGCAACCTGCCGTACAACATCTCGACGCCGCTGCTGTTTCACGTGTTGAGCTTCGCCGGGCGCGTGCAGGACATGCATTTCATGCTGCAGAAGGAAGTGGTCGATCGCATGTGCGCGGGCCCCGACGACGACGCCTACGGCCGGCTCAGCGTCGCGCTCGCGGCGCGTGCGGAAGTGGTGCATCTGTTCGATGTCGGACCCGGCGCATTCAAGCCGCCGCCGAAAGTCGAGTCGGCCGTCGTGCGGCTGGTGCCGCGCAGGCCCGACTTCGAGATTCGCGATTGGGCAATGTTCGATCGCGTCGTCACCGCCGCGTTTTTGCAACGCCGCAAGACGCTCTCGAACAGCCTGCGCGCGTACTTCACCGCCGACGACATCCGCGCCGCCGGCATCGATCCGCAATGGCGGGCCGAGCGCCTGTCGGCCGCGCAGTTCGCGACGCTGGCGAACCGGCTTACGGAACGCATCGCCTAGTCGCGCAGGCACGCGGCTATCGATGCAGCGGCGGAACTTCGAACGCGTGTCCCGCGGCGCCGATCGACAATCCCGTCACCAGATCCCAGCGCTGCCCGAGCAGCTCGACGAAGGGCGCTCGATTGTCATCGCCGATATCGACGATGGCGAGCCTCAGCTCCTGCTCGCGCGCGAAGGCCGCCACCTCGATCAGGGACTCGGGCGTCTCCTGGCTGCCTCCATCGACGACGAGCAGCGCGAGCGGCGGTAAACCACCACGGCGAATGCCGTCGACGATCGCCGGCGCGGTGTCGTGGATCGCCAGGCGCACGCCTTCCGAGCAAAGGCGATAGAGATTGTCCTGAGCCGAATGGCGCGCTTCGCGCAAGCCCGCCGCATCGGTGGCGATCACGAGTTTCTGCGCAGGCAGGCCGCAAGCGCGTAGCACTTCGATCACGCGGGCCCCGAACTCCGGATGCAGCCAATGCCACCCGGCGATCGGCACGATCACCTCGGTGCCGCGATCGATCATTGCGCGCGCCGCGAACACCGCCGCGCGCAGGCACCAGAGTTCGACATCGCCGACCTGGCCGGCGCGTCCCGCGCTTGCGATCGCCTCGGCCGGCTCGATGCGACCATGCTCCGGGTGGCTCCAGTAGAAGCCGGCGAGCAGCGCGGTGGAATCGTGCGGCGGCTCGAGCCGCTCCAGAGGCATCAGCAGGAGCCGGAATTGCCCGAGCGTGAGCCCCGTCTGCACATCGCGCTCCAGATCAAGGCGGCGACGACGCTCGGGCGAAACCTCGATGCGATTGAGCGTGCAGCGCCCGCGCCCGGACTGCTTGGATCGATACATCGCCTGATCCGCGTGGCGCAGCAAGGTTTCGGCATCGCCTTCGTCGACCGGGCACAGCGTGACGCCGATGCTGAGCCGCACATCGAGCTCCAGGCCTTCGATCGACATCGGCCGATTGAACAGCTCGAGAATCTTGCGGCCGAGCGACAGCGCATCGTCTTCGAGACGCAGGCCCGGCGCGACGATCACGAACTCGTCGCCGCCCAGGCGCGCGACGGTATCGCTCGCCCGCAGCACGCGACGCAGGCGCTCGGCGATCTGGCGCAGCACTTCGTCGCCGGCCTGATGGCCATGCTGATCGTTGATCGCCTTGAAATGATCGACGTCCAGGTACAGGACACCGATCTGCCGGTTGCTGCGTCTGGACGCGAGAATCGCCTGGCCGAGCCGGTCGAGCAGCGTGACGCGGTTCGGCAGGCCCGTGAGTGCATCGTGATGCGCCATGTGATGCAGGCGCTGCTCCACCTGCTCGCGCTCGGTGATGTCGACCGCGATCGCCATGAACACCGGCGGCTCTTCCTCGCGCGAATAGTTGAGCCGCACTTCGACCGGATAGCGGCTGCCGTCCGCCCGCCGATGCAGGCAGCGATACGTAACGTGCTCGACCGTGCCTTCGCGCAGGCGGTCGAGATAGCCGTGCAGCGCCGCCGCGTCGAGTTGCTCGCTGATCACGAGCGGCGTCATGTGCGTCATCTCGCTCGGGTGATAGCCCAGGTTGCGCCGCGCTCCGCGATTCACCTCGACGAAGCGCAAGGTCTGCGCATCGAAGATGTAGACCTCGTCGGAGGCCGCGTCGAGCAGGCGGCCGAGGCGCTGCGACAGATTGTCGGAGCGCAGGCGCTCGGTGATGTCGCGCACGATCACGAGCAGGCCCTGGGCGTGCTCGATGGTGAGGTTCTGCACCACCAGCTCGACCGGAAACGTGGTCGCATCCTTGCGCCAGCCGACCACTTTCGGCAATCCAACCGCGCGTTCGGAGCCGATGTAGTCGGTCAATCTCACCGAGGGCGAATTCAGAAAGGGCACCGGCATGAGCTTGGAAACGCTGGCACCTTCGATGTCCTCCCAGACATAGCCGAACATGCGCAGCGCACGGGCGTTGGCGAAGCGGATCACACCGACCGGATCGGTCGTCAGCACGCCTTCGCTCAAGTGATCGAGCACGCCCTGCGTGAGCCGCGCCTGTCGGCGCCATTGATCGATACGCTTCTCGCGTTCGCTGATCTCCGAAAAGATCATCATCGCCCCGTCGGCCAGACCCGACGGCCGCTTGAGCGGCAGGGCCATCACTTCGATCGGGCTTTGCGTGCCGTCGCGCGCGCGCAGGCGCAGTTCGGTCGGCGGATACGGACGCTCGTCACGCATGCAGACTTCGGCCGGTGTGAGCATCGGCGAATAGCGTGCGTCGAGCGGATGAAACACCGAGTAGACGAGCCGCCCTTGCACGTCGGCCGAGCTCCATCCGGTCAACTGCTTCGCGGTGTCGTTGAGGTAGCGAATACAGGCTTCGTTGTCGACGACGATCAGCGCGCTGCCGAGCGCATCGAGCTGCGCACCGAGACGCTCGGGCATTTGCTCGTGCAGCTTGTCGTCGAGATCGACATGACTCGGCGCGAGCGGAACCTTGAGCTCGGGCGCGAGGCGCTCGGCCCATTGCGCCGGATTGATCAGCATGCGACGCCACGTGAAGATCGAGGCGATGCCGGCGACCGACGCGAACAAAAATGCGATCACGCCCGACCAGGCCAGGTGCAGTACCGCGCGGTCCTTGACCTGGCCGGCGACGCCCGGGGCGATCACATACAGGGCCTCGGCAAACGGCGCTTGCTCATCGCCCGCGCGCGCCGGATCGCCGAGTGGATTGCGCAGCGGCTGGTGTTGAAAGCGCCCGGTCCAGCGATAGGCCCAGAGCCGCAACGATTGCGTCACCGCGAGCGGAGCTCCGGGCAGATGCCAGCGCTCGTAGCGACCGGCATATGCGAGCACCTCGCCGCGCGGCCCGGTGATCGCGATGTAGACGAGCCCGAGATCGTCGGCTTCGATCAGCGCTTCGAGCTGCGCCTGCAGCTCATCATTGCGACCGGCCGCGATCGCGGACGAGAGCGCCTCCTGGAATATGGGCTCGACCTGGGCGCGCTTCCGGGCGACCGCGAGGTCTTCGGCCATGCTGAGCTGCCAGAGCCCGAACACCGCCATGCAGGCGGCCGCCGCGCTGATCGCAAGCGAGGCCAGCCACCAGGGAGCGATACGTCTGGACATATCGCGGAGTATCTCTCAAAGCCGCGGCGCGCTGGCAGCGCTGCGGCCCTCGCTCGGTCTACGCCTGGGGACTACTGCCCGCCAGCACCGCTGCTGCCGCCGCTGTTCGAGAACTTCTCGCGATCGAAGCGCTCCGGAATCGGGTGCGAGAAGCTCTTCACGTAGCGCGAATAGACCCGGTCGGCGACTTCGCCGGGCATCGGGCGCGGGGCACCGAGCGCAGCGTTGTTGCTGATCTGCAGGTCGACCAGGGCGCGCGTATCGCCACCGAACGCGGGCGCGCTCGCGTCGTCCTGCGCGAACGCAGTGCCCGAGGCGACCGAGGCCAGAGCCAGAATTGCGATCAAGTTCTTGTGCATCATGCTTCTCCAGCTCGGCTTGTCAGTTCGTACCACGAGTTTTTGTATCGACATGGGTATCGATGGCTTGTACCGCGATCCGCGCCGGGCTTACGAAGCCTTCTTCGCAGCGGCGGCCTGCGGCAGCTGAACGGCGGGCCTGGGCGCCGATGTGGCGGCCAGGCTGCTCGCGCGCTTGCGCAGATCGGCCAGCGTTGTCGCATCGATGCGCGACTCGCGCACGATGCGCTGCACCGAGGCCTCGTCGCGCATGAGCATCATCAGGATGAGCAGATTGTTGCGGCTCTTGTCGTTGCCGGGTTCGAGCTCGACCGCGGTCGCTAGCTGCGGCAGGGCATCCGGATAGCGGCGCGCGAGCATCAGCGCGTAGCCGAGGTCGTTGCGCATCTCGACGTTGGTCGGCATGAGCCGCACCGCGCGCTGCAGGTACTCGAGCGAAACCGTCGGATTGCTGCGTGCCGCGATCAGGCCGAGACCGTGATACGCCTGCGCCGAATAAGCCGTGTTGAGCAACGCCGTATACAGCTGCTGGGCCTGCGGATACTGGCCGAGCTTGCGCCGCGTATCGGCTTCGAGCAGGCGAAGCTGGTTGTCGTTGCCCTGGCGCTGCAGGGTTTCGATGTGCGCGAGCGCGGCGTAGTTCTGGTCCTGATCGAGCATGCGCTGGATCAGGTCGAGATGAACCTGGCGATCGCGCGTCGGATCGGGAGTAGGCAGGTCCTGGCCGCTGTCGATGCGACGCTCGACTTGGCGCGTGCCGCCTGCGGCGCAGGCGCTCAGCGTCATCGCGAGCGCCAGGCAGCAGCACATGAGCGCCGATCTCATTTGGCCACGGCTCCGCCGAGTGCGCCCATCAGCGAGACATAGGCCGGTCCCGCGACGAAGATCAGCAGCGCCGGGAAGAAGAACAGCACCATGACCACGGTCATCTTGCCGGAGATCAGGTTGACCTTTTCGCGCAGCTCCATTTCGCGGCGATCTTCGATGACCTGCAAGGTATCGAGCAGCGGTTCCTTCACCTCACCGCCGTAGCGTTCGACCTGCCGCAGCAGAGACAGCACCGTGGTCAGATCCGGAACGTCGAGCGCATCAGCCGTGCGCGTGAGCACGTCGGAGATTTCGGCGCCCGCTTCGACCTGGCGCAACACGAGTTCGATTTCCTTGCCGAGCTCGTTGAGCACGCCGCGCCCCTCGCGCACCATGCTCGCGAAAGCCTGGCGCGTCGACAGGCCCGATTCGAACAGCAACACGAGCACGTGGATGAACAGCGGCACTTCGGCGCTCATGCGCTTCTGCCGCGCCTCCGCGATGCGCGTACGAACGATTGAGGGCAGCAGCAGGCCGATGATCAGCGCCATCGCCCCGAGCAACACGAGCATCAGCGTGGCCTTGAGCTTGACCGGCAACAATGGAATCAGCAGGAAGAAGCCCCCGACGAACAGCAGGGGCGACAGAAACCACAGCGTGTAGAAGATCAGCCGGCTGCTCGCGCTGCGCCAGCCGGCGCGGATCATCAGCTTGTCGCTCGACACGCCATCGTTGTCGAGCGCGCGTTCTATGGCCTTGCCTTGGTGTGCGATGCCCTGCAGCAAGGGGTTGGTGGTGCTGTCGCCGAAATCGTTCGGCGTTTCGCTGCCCGGCTGCAGGCGACGCTGCAAGTGGCGGTTCTGGCTGGCGGCCAAAGCCCACCAGATCAGCGCGATGATGCACAAGCCGCCCATCATGATGGCCGCCGCGACCACGCCCGCGAAAATCGCCGGACTCATCAGCCGTTCTCCTGCGTGGACTTCATCATTCGCCAGATCACCAGTACGCCGGCCACCTGCAGGGCGGCGGCGAAAATCAGCGTGTAGGTACCGCTCGTGGTCGCCAGCATGTCGGCGTAGAAACCCCGGTTGCGCCAGAACAGGAACACCGACAGCCCCATCGGAATCGCAGCGAGCACCAGCGCCGAGAAGCGCGTCTCCGCCGTCAGCGCACGCAGCTCGCGCGCCGCGGACTCGCGCATGCGAATGGCCTGGATCAGGCTGCGGAACACGTTGCGCAAGGTGCCACCGTAGCGACGATTGATGTTGGCGGCGAGCGCGATCACGCGCAGATCCTTGATCTGGTGAATGTCGGCGGCCTCGGCCAGCACGACGTCGACCGGTGCACCGAGACGCACCTGCCGGCTCACCGACAGGAACACCGAGCGCGAAGGCTCGATCGCTTCCTTGGCGGCGGAGCCCAGCGCTTCTTCGAGCGTGTTGCCCGCCGCGAGCACGCGGATCACCGCTTCGAGATAAGCCGGCAGCTGCGAGACGATCTTGGCTCGGCGGCGCGCCGCGAGCGTGCTGAGCACCACACTCACGATCATCGCGACGCCGAAGATGATGAGCAGTCCGCCGATCCAGTCCGCGGCGAGGATCGCGAGCGGCATCAGCGCGATCGCGATGACCATCATCAGCACGACCGACGACGGCCTGACGTCGAAACCCGAGCGCCACAGCAGGTGGCAGCCCCAGCGCACGATCGCATTGTCGATCTTCTTGCGCTCGGCCTGCGCGGCGACGGCGATCGCCTCGTCGCCGGCGCGCAGGCGCATCTGCACGTCCTCGGCGCGCTCCTGGCGGTTCGCATAGAAAAACAGGCCGATCGCAATGCCCGCGGTGCAAAGCGACAGCAGGACCAGAATCCACGTCATGCAGCGCCCCTCCGCAAATCGAGATGCCGGCCGGCATCGAGGTCGTAACGGAACAGATCGCGAAAGCTCAGCTCATCGGCGCTCGCGCCGGTGAGCTCGGTGATCGACATCACGCGGCGCTCGCCGGTCGGCAGGCGGCTCACGTGGACCAGCAACTGGATCGCCGACATCACCTGGCCCTTGAACGTGTTCTCGCTGCCCGAGTAGCCGGCGAACCCGGCAAGCAGCTCAAGGCGGTGCAGCGCGTCCTTGGGTGCGTTGGCGTGCAGCGTGGTCATCGAGCCGTCGTGGCCGGTGTTCATCGCCTGCAGCATGTCGAGCACTTCGTCGCCGCGAACCTCGCCGACGATGATGCGATCGGGGCGCATGCGCAGCGCATTGCGGACCAGGTCGCGCGCGGTGACCGCGCGCTGGCCCTCGAGATTCGGCGGACGCGTTTCGAGCCGCACGACATGCTCGTGATGCAGCCGCAGCTCGGCCGCGTCTTCGACGGTGATGATGCGTTCGCCGGCCGGAATCCACTGCGACAGCAGATTCAGGAACGTGGTCTTGCCCGAGCCGGTGCCGCCGATGACGATGAGGTTCGTGCGGTTGTGCACGCGCTGCCGGAGGTATTCGACCTCGACCGCGGTGATGCTGCCGCGCTCGATGAGGTTGTCGGCCGACAACGCCTGCTTGCGAAACTTGCGGATCGACAGGCAGGGCCCGTCGAGCGCGATCGGCGGCACGATGGCGTTGACGCGCGAACCATCGGCCAGGCGCGCATCGACCATCGGCGTCGACTCGTCGACGCGGCGACCGATCGGCGCGAGGATGCGCTGGATCACGCGAATGACGTGGCCGTCGTTGACGAAGCGCACCGGCGCCACCGACAGGCGTCCCTCGCGTTCGACGAAGACCTTGTTCGGGCCGTTGACGACGATGTCGTTGACGGTGTCGTCGTCGACCAGCGCCTGGATCGGTCCGAAGCCCATGAGCTCGTCGCGCGCATCCTGGGCCAGCGCATCGCTCTCGCGCTGGTTCACCGGCAAGCGCTGCTGCATCACGTACAGGCGCACCTGTTCGTTGACGAAGCGTTCGACGCGTATCGGCTCCCACTGGTCGATGTCGAGATTGCGCTCTTCGATCAGGCTGATCAGATGACGATGCAGCGCGCTCTTGAGCTGCTGGTACTGGTCCGTGAGCCGGAACCTCGCCATCGGATCGTTCGCGGACGTGCTCATCGCGATGCTCAACGGAACAGACGGCCAAGCAGGCCCTTGCCGGCGGGCTCGGCCGCGGGTGCCACCGGCGCGCCGGCAACCAGCGTCGTCGCGAGCCGGCGCATCTCGGTCACGTAGCTGTCCTTGGGCGCGATCTTGAACAGCGATTCGCCCGCGTTCATCGCCTGGATGCGCGCCGACGCATTCGCGCTCAGCGTAGCCTGCAGCGGCACCGCGAGCAGTTCGGCCAGGCTTTCGGGCTCCAGGCCCAGGCGGCTGCGATAGTTGTCGATCACCAGCCCGAGATTGTCGAGCGGCGCGTCTTCGGAGCGCAGGGCGCGCAACAGATATTTGTTGTGCCGCGACTTGAGGATCGACTGATCGGTGACGAGCAGGCTGCGCTCGGATTGCGCGAGCAGCCCGCGCAGCAGGCCGATCGGCGCGAAGCCATCGACCGCGAGCACGACGCAGGAGAACAGGCCGCGCAACACACCGACCAGGCGCAGCGCCGCATCGGCGTCGATCTGCGGACGACCGATGAACTCCTCGGGCAGGCTCAGGATGTAGAGCCCGCTGTCGTGTTTCGGAAACGCGGTTTCGACGAGCGTCGCATCGCAGCGATGCACATCGTTGAGCGCGTCGAGAATGCCGTAGGTCGGACTCAGGTTGAGGAAGACCGACGAGGCGCCCGCGGGTGTCGCCAGATCGAGCAGCAGCACGCGCTCCTTGAGCCGCAGCCGCTCCTGGCAGGCGTACGCGAGATGTTCGGCGAGGAACGCGATGCCGTCGTAGGGGTGCGCCGACAGCACCGTGGCGAGCACGCCCTGCTTGCCGCGTGCGGGCGGGGCCGGGGCGCTCGTGCGGCGCAGGATCTTGCCGATCAGCGCCGCGATATTGGCCTCGTCGCGACGCAGCACGAAGAAATCGCGAGCGCCTGCGCGCATCGCCGCAAGCACGAGCGCCGGATTGTTGTCGACGCCGAGCCCGACGATGCTGATTTCGGGCATGCGCTCGGACACCGCTTCGACCATCGCGGCGCGCTGATCGGCATTGTCCGGATGAAACTCGATGAACAGCATCTCGGGCCGGCCGGCGAATTCGAGCCGGCTCAGCAGGTCTTCCGCATCGGTCGAGCGCACCAGCGAGAAATCAGCGGCCGAAACCGCGGTTTGCAGCCAGTTGGCGTAGACCGGATCATCGGCGACGACTAGAGCCTGTGTCTTCACTTCTCGTCCGTGGATATGAGCCGTGAGTCAGCTTAGCGGCCGAAGCCGTAGTCCGCAGGCTTGAAATCGCCCCTCTCTTCGAACACCAGGCGACCGTAGTCCGGGGTCGTACCGTCGTAGGCCTGGCCCGGCAGCGCCGGCAGCTTGGCCGCGCGCGCGATCGGGCGCACCAGATGCGGGGTCACGATCATCACGAGTTCGCGATTGGTGCGATCGGTCGAGGCGCTCTTGAAGAAGGCGCCCAGGATCGGCACGTCGCCGAGCCACGGCACCTTGTCGACGTTCTGCACGAGGTTGCTGCTGACCAGGCCCGAGATCACGAAGCTTTCGCCGTCACCGAGCTCGACCGTGGTGTCGGTGCGGCGCACCGAGAGCGCCGGAACCGCCACGCCGTTGAGCTGGATCGCGGCGGTGAAATCGAGATCGCTGACTTCGGGCGCCACCTTGAGCGCGATGCGGTCACGCGAGAGCACGGTCGGCGTGAGGTTCACGCGTACGCCGAATTCCTTATAGGTGATCGTGATCGCCCCGCTGGTGTTGCCACCGCCCTGGGCGACCGGGATCGGGAATTCGCCGCCGGCCAGAAAGCTCGCGGTCTGGCCGCTCATCGCGGTCAGGCTCGGCTCGGCGAGCACGCGCGCCATGCCCTTGCCTTCGAGCACGCTCAGCACGCCGAGCAGGCCGTCGGCGGCGCTGCCGAAGACGAGGCTGAAGGCGTCCTGCAGCGGGACGAAGCCGGAACCGCTGTTGAGCTGATAAGCCCCCGGGTTCTGCGAATTGAAGCCACCACCACCCGACGAGCCGCCGCCCTGGATGCCGGTCAGCCCGCCCGGGCCGGCGATGCCGCCCGTGGTGTTGCCGACATTCTTGAAGAAGTTGAAGCCGTAGCGCTGGGCGACCGTCCGGTTGACCTCGGCGATCTTGATCTGCGTGAGCACTTGGGTATCGAGATCGACCACGCTGCTGTCGGGCGCCTGGTCCTTGCCGTTGGCGGCCGCGATCTGCGCCCGGCGATGGGCGACCAGGTTCGGCAGCTTGCCCTGCAGGCTGTAGCCCTTCTCGACCACGGCCTCGCGCAGCTCCGGATCGGTGGCCGCCGGCTGCACCGGATCCTTGATCGCGCCGACGCGAATGCGGTACTCGATCGGGTTCGGGCCGGTCCAGACCATCAGGCTGGTGATGCCGAGCTTCTTGCCGCTGACGAGCACTTCGCGCCCGTTGATCACGTTGACGTCGGCAACCGCCGGGTCACCGACGGCCACGCGCTTTATGACCGCGCTTTCGCGGACCAGCGTGTGCGTGCCGGCCTCCACCTGCACCACGCGCTGCGGCGGAATGTCCGCAGCCTGCACCCACTGCGTGCCCTGTACCAGCACCACACCGAGCACCGAACCCAGCACCGCACCGCGTGCGAACCGAGTCCATCCGTAGCCAAGCTTCATTCGAGCATTCACCGTTGTCCCCACCTTGTTCGATTGCAACGGCCCGGCTGTTCTGGTCCGTTTCGCGCCTGCCCTCGCAGGCGCCTGATGATGCATCCCCAATGCGTCCCGATGCGTCCGCTAGGGACGGACCGACACCGTTTCGACCTTGTCCGCGCGATACACCGGCACCTGCACCGGAGCGCTGCTGCGCTTGGACGGCGGCGGCTTGATGCGGGCGAGCTGCTCGAGCGAGAGCGCCTTGTCCGGCACCTTGTTCGATTCGATCGTCGCGAGCGTCTTGTCGTTGGCCGGCAGGCCACCGGCGACCACCGTCTCGGGAGCGGCCACGTCTTCGGTTCCGGGCGGGCGCTGGCCATAGAGCGCGAGCCGCAGCTCGCCCTGGCTCGCACCGAGCATCAGGCGCGTGGTTTCGAGCTCCGGCACCGCGAGCACGGCGGTGCGGGTACGGCGCGCGGCGCTCGAATTGTTGCGCGCGTTCGCCGAGCTGGTGCCCTTCTTGTCGTCCTCTTTGAGGCCTTCCGGGCGCTCGACCAGCGCGTCGTCGTAGGCCAGCACGCGCACATTGCGCAGCAGTACGCGGGACTGCGGCTCGACGTCCTGGCCGTTGCGCAGGTAGAGCAGCACGTCGACGGTATCGCCCGGGCGGATGAAACCGCCCACCGCGACGACGTCGTTGACCTCGACCGAGATCGCCTGGTGCCCCGGCGGAATCGCACGGGCCAGGATGTTGCCCTGACCGAAGTAACGCTTGGTCAGCGGCGCGCCGCCGTCGATGTCGATGATCGGCTGCTTGCCGATCACATCGTTGACGTTGGCGTAGTAATCGGTCGGCGCCACCGCGAACTCGACCAGGGTGACGTCTTCCTTGGTGATCGGCTGATAGGCGGCGAGCGGCTTGAGCGCGGCCACCGCGAGCGTCTTCGGAATCGCCGGCTGTGCCGTCGCCCCCGGAGCGCCCGGCGTTGTCTTGGCGACCGCCGCTTGATTGGTCTGCGCGTACTCGCGGCTCAGCCGGTAACCGGCGAAAGCCAACGCGGCCGTCAGAATGACTGCAATGATCGCGACTACCTTGGCGGCAGAACTGCTCATCCCCATACCCCTGTTGAGATCGTCCGAACGACCTTGATCGCCAACCCCTGGCTTTACTAAGAGCCGGCGCCTATGGCAGCACCGCAACGCCGACACCGGAAATGGTGGCGGGCAGCGGCGGAATGGTACCGACTCCAGGCAGAGTCAGGACCGGAAAAATGGAAGTGATCGGAAAATTGATGCGGACCACGAGGGCTCGGCCACCGGTGTCCTGCAAGGGACAGCCAACTGCTCCACCACCGCCTTGATTGCAGAAATTGACCTGGACGCTCGAACCGTTGGCTCCGATCGACATTGCGCGCTGCTGTTCCGGCATCCAACCCAGGGCGCCGGCAACGGTGTTTCGAACGATGGTCGTGACGTTCCCGAAATAGCTGCTGGTACCGCCGCCGCTGTCCCCCAGGCTCGGATCGACCGAGACTGCGGACTCGGCGCCCTGCTGTGCGGCGTAGTTGATCGACTCGTACACGATGAAAGTGTACGAGTAGACCAAGATCGCATAACTAAGCGCGAACAGCAGAGGCAGCACCAGCGCGAACTCCATCGCTGCGGCACCGCTTTGCTTATGGGGGCGAACCTCCCTAACTGCGCAATCCTTTCGAAACACGTCCATCAGGAATCCCCACGCAGTCTGGAAGCTATAGCTGCGACGATGTCACAGCCGGCCCGCCCACATCTCTACTAGTTGCCACCACCGGTAACCGTGTCGCCCACGTTGTTGAACACGGAGCTAAGATCGGTAGCGAGTAGGCTCAAAGCAACGGCGATCACCAGCACGACGATGCCGGCGATCAGCGCGTATTCGATGGCAGTGGCGCCTTCCTGCTTGGCGCGAGAGACAGCTTTCAGATAGTGCTTCATGGTCGATTCCTTGTGTTCCCTGACCCCAGCGTCAGTGGAGTTACTATGCTGGCGGGTCCGTTCAGAATCAAAGCTGCCGAGCGCGTCATTTTGTACCGCTCGTCGGGCTCGATGTAATGCCTGTTATCTACTCCACCGGACAAACGGTTCATGTCGACTTTCGCCATCGGCGACCTGCAAGGCTGCAACGACGATTTCCTTGAGCTGCTGTCCCTGATCCACTTCGATGAAACGCGGGACCGGCTGCTGCTCGTGGGCGACCTCGTCAACCGCGGTCCCGCCTCGCTCGATACCCTGCGCACGGTCCGTTCGCTCGGAACAGCCTGCATTTCCGTGCTCGGCAATCACGATCTGCATCTGCTGGCCGCGGCGCAGGATCGCAGCCGGCTCAAGCCCGGCGACACGCTCGACGAGATCCTCGACGCGCCCGACGCCGACGCCTTGCTCGACTGGCTTGCCGAGCGCCCGCTGGCCTGGCGCGATCCGGACAGCGGCACGCTGCTGTTGCATGCGGGCGTGCCGCCTCAGTGGACGGCCGAGCAGACGCTCGCGCTCGCGCACGAAGCCGCCCAGGTATTGCGCGAATCGCGCGGCAAGGCTTTCTTCGAACAGATGTACGGTGACCAACCCGATCGCTGGAGCGAGGATTTGCGCGGGGCCGAGCGCACGCGCTTCGTCATCAACTGCCTCACGCGCCTGCGTTACTGCACGCCGCACGGCCAGTTGCGCCTGCGCGACAAGGGACCGCCGGGCTCGCAATCGGCCGGCGCCCTGCCCTGGTTCGAAGCGCCCGGCCGCCGAACCGCCGGAACGCCGATCGTCTTCGGCCACTGGTCGGCGCTCGGCCGCGTCGAATGGCCCGAGCACCAGGTCTACGGTCTCGACACCGGCTGCGTCTGGGGCGGTCAGCTGACAGCGCTGAACCTTAATACGGGCGAACTCACGCACCTGCCCTGCGCCGGGCATCGCGCGCCGGGCGGCGGCGACTGAGGCGACCGGGTCCGAAGCCCATTTTCAATCGGTGGCGCGGGGCCGTTCCGCAACGGCCCGCAGCGCGGCCCGCGCTGACTCGCGGCGCAAGGATCAAGCCCCCCCCGCTGACGCGGGGGAGCTTCCACGCAGCGCTAGTGCTTCGAAACCAGCGTCGGCTTCTCGCCCGGCGCCAGTTCACGCTCCTTGAGCAGGAACGAGGCGATCGCCGGCAGCACCAGAATCGCGCCGAACATGTTCGCGGTGAACATGAAGACCAGCAGCAGGCCCATGTCGCGCTGGAACTGCAGGCCCGACCACAGCCAGGTCGCCACGCCGAGGCCCAGCGTGATGCCCGTGAAGATCACCGCCTTGCCGGTCATCTTGAGCGTCTTGTAGTAGGCCTCCTGCAGCTTGTAGCCGCCGGCCACCGCGTCCTTGAGCGTCGCGTAGACGTAAATGCCGTAGTCCACGCCGATGCCGACCGCGAGCGAGACGATCGGCAAGGTCGCCACCTTCATGCCGATGCCGGCGAGCGACATCACCGCGTAGGCCATCCACGACACCAGAGACAGCGGCAGCAGGATCGACGCGAGGCTCTTCCACTCGAAGAACGACAGGTACACGCAGGCGACGATCGCGATGTAGACGTAAAGCAGCGTGAGCTTTTCGAGGCGATGCACTTCCTCGTTGGTCGCCGCCATCACGCCGACGTTGCCGGTGGCGAGCGCGAAGTTGACCGGGCAGGCCTTGTCCATACCGTCGAGCTTGGCTTGCGCATCCGAGACCTTGGTCGTGGCTTTCACGATCGCATCGTTCTTGGCCAGATCGTCGTCCGAGATACCGGGGCTGCGCGCCTTGATGCGCTCGGTGGTTTTCTGCAGATCGGTCCGCGCGACGCCGACATCGCGACGCGCTTCGAGCTTGGCATCGCAATACTTGTGGTCGACATCCTTGTTGGTGTCGAAGAAATCGGCCGCGTTTTCCTTGTTGAAGGCCTTCACCTCGTCGACGACGCGATTCACCGTCGTCGCCTTGTGATCGCGCATGAAGGTGAACACCGCCATCGCCGAACAGTTCGGACTCAGCAGGCCTGTCGAGGTCGGAATCGGCGTGATCGCCTGCGCCATCACGTATTGATTGCGCGGCAGCACCAGATATTTGGGGTTGGCTTCGGAGAACGCGGAGTTCACCAGCTTGGCGGCCTGCGGCAGCGACAGCGTCGACTGCACGCCCGGCAGGTTGTCGAGGCGCCAGGCGAAGCGATCGATCTGATCCATCACGTCGAACTTCACGCAAGCTTCCGGATCGGTCTCGGCAATGATCTTGAGAATGTCGACGCCGATGGCGAAGTTCTCGTTGACCGCACGGAAGTCCTGGTTGAAGCGCGAATCCGGCAGCAGCTCGGGTACGCCGGTCTGGCTGTCGCCGATCTGCAGGCCCTTGCCTTCCCACAGCGCCCAGCCGAACAGCACCGCCGAGATCAGGATCGCGGTCACCGCTGGCACCGGCTTGACCATGTTCGACAGCAGGCGCCACAGACCATCGAAGATCGAGTCGCGCTTCTCCTGCTTGGCCGCGAAGGCCTTCGGATCGCCGACGCTGACCCAGGTGAGCCAGATCGGCATCATCACCTTGTTGGTGATGATGATCGCGGCCATGCCGAAGCAGGCGTTGATCGCCATCTCGCGAATGATGTCGATCGGGATCAGGTAAATCGTCGCAAAGCCGGCGACGTCGGTCAGAATCGCGAAAGTGCCGTAGATCGCCAGGCGGCGCCAGGTGAACAGCGAAGCATCGAAGGCATTGCGACCATTCTCGGCGATCTCACCGACCCAGGCGTTGACGTATTGCACGCCATGCGAAACCGACACCGCGAGAATCAGGAAGGGCACCAAAATCGCGAACGGATCGAGCCCGTAGCCGAACAGGCGCAGCAGGCCAAATTCCCAGATCACCGCGGTGATCGAACACACCAGCGGCAGCAGCGCGAGCTTGAAGCTGCCCAGATAGAGCCACAGCAGGACGAAGGTCATCACCAGCGTGATGATGAAGAAGATCACCACTTCCTCAGTGGCCTCGATGACGTCGCCGACCACCTTGGCGAAGCCGACGACATGCACCTTGATGTCGTCGTCCTCGTACTTCTGGCGAATCTCTTCGAGCTTTTTCGCCATCTGTCCGTAGTCGAGCTTCTCGCCGGTGACCGGATCGACTTCGAGCAGTTCGGCGAAGATCATTGCGCCGCGCTGATCGTTCGAGACGTAGCGGCCGATGTGTCCGCCCTTGGCGACGTTGCCGCGAATCAGGTCGAACATTTCCTGGTTCGGCTGATACTCGGCTGGAATCACGTTGCCGCCCTTGAATCCCCCTTCGACGACCTCGATGAAGCGCACGTCGGGCGTGAAGATCGACGACACGCGCGAGCGATCGACGCCCTTCAAAAAGAACACGTCGTCGGTAACGCTCTTCAGGCGCGTCAGGAACTTCTCGTTGTAGATGTCGCCGTCCTTCTGGATCAGCGCGATCAGCACCGTGTTCGCACCGCCGAAGTCGGCCTGATACTGCTTGAGCACCTGCATGTACGGGTGTTCGAGCGGAATCGACTTGTCGAAGCCGGCATCGCTGCGGATCATCGTCATCTGCCAGGCGAACAAGGCCGTCAGCACGAGCAGGATGCCCATCGACAGCGCACGCTTGGCGTAGATCAGCGGCTCGATCGCACGAAGAACCTTGTCGCTCACGCTCAGTTTGGAGTTGTCGCTCATGTGGGTTCGGGTTCTTTAGTTGAGCTGGCTGGCGATCAGATGCGGGCCGCGCTCGCCCGAGACGAGCACGCCATTCTTGAACTGCAGGCCACTGGTCAGCGAGAACGACAGCCCGGTCGCGATCGCTTCGGCCGTCTTCGCCGCCGGGTCGATCACGTACGCCGCTCCCGAAGAGCCGACCAGCAAGGCGCGGCCATCGGCGAGCAGGCTGCCACCGAAGAACGAGGCGATGGTGTTGGTTTCGAGCTTCTGCCAGTTGCCGAGCTTGACGTCGTCCGACACGTAGACGTTCCCGCGCAGGCCGAACACGATCGCGCCCTTTTCCTTATAGGGAAGCGAGCCGAAGAAAGTGCCTTCGTACGGCGAGGTCAGGCGCTTGAAGCTCGCGCGATCGGGTGTCGAAACACCGAGCATGCCGGTTTCGCCGGCGACGAGCAGGCTGCCGTCACCGAGCTTGGTGATGCTATGAAAGTAGAGTTCCTCTTCGCGAACCGTCGGCGCCTCGATCTCGGCCCAGTTATCCCCGCCGTCGGTGGTGCCGTAGAACAGGCCGAAGGCGCCGACCGCGTAGCCGGTCTGCGCATCGACGAACAACACGTCGAGGAAGGCTTGCTCCTTCTCGGGCTCGAAGTTCTGCAGATGCCAGGTCTTTCCGCCGTCGGTCGTGTGCAGAATCGTGGCGTCGTGCCCGACCGCCCAGCCGTTCTGTTCGTCGACGAAGGTCAACGCATTGAGCGTCGCGCGAACCGGCACCGCCACCTGAGCCCAGTCGACACCGTTATTGGAGACCAGGATGTGCCCGCGCTCGCCGACGGCGACCAGATGCTTGCCGGTATTGACAATGTCGAGTGCAGCACGCTGTGGAGCGCGCACGAGCAGCTCGGAGGGCCGCGGCTTGACCGGAGCGGCGGACGGCGCTGCCTCCTCACCGGAGGAGGCGCCGCCATCGGCGGCAGCGCCGCCATCGGCGGCAGCGCCGCCGGAATCGTCCTGCGCCTGCAACAGCCCACTGTGCAGCCCCAGCGACAACGCGGCCGACGCGGCCAACGCCTTGAGCCTCGGACTCATCAACATCCCCTCTCAGGCACAGCTCCTGGACGGAGCTTAATTAGGATTCTGACGGCCCGAAGCGAAGGTCGGGCCGGCGGTGAGCGGCGAGCATAAGACTATTCGGGCACAGGGCCGATTGCCACAGAGACGCGACAATGCGTTTCCACGATCACCGGCGTCGCGGCAGCGTTGTGCCGCCGAGTCCGATCAGTCCTGCAACCAGATCAGGCTGGCCATGCGGCCACAACGGGCCTGGCGACGAAACGAGAAGAAGTGATCGGCTTCCGAGTACGTGCAGCGATCACCGCCGCTCACGCGCGCCACGCCCGCGCGATGCAGGATGGCGCGGGCCAGCGCATACAGATCGGCCAGATAGTGACCCGCGCGAGCCGAGCGCGCGAAGGCCGAATCGAGCGCCGCATCCCGATCGAGAAAACGCGCCCGCACTTCGGGGCCCACTTCGAAAGCGCCCGGTCCGATCGCGGGACCGAGCCAGGCCATGAGCTTTCGCGGCGCAGCCGGTAGTTGCGCGACGGTCGACTGCAGCACGCCATCGGCAAGGCCGCGCCAGCCCGCATGCGCGGCCGCCACGCATTGGCCATCGTCATCGCAGAACAGCACGGGCAGGCAATCGGCGGTCATGACCACGCAGACCGAACCGGCCTGGTCGGTCCACGACGCATCGGCCTTGCAGCCCGGCGAGACCGCTTCCGCAGGCAAGGCCAGCGTGCCGTGCACCTGGTCGAGCCAGGCCGGCTCGCCTGGCAGGTTCAGGGCTTTTCGCAGCAGGGCCCGGTTCGCCGCGACGGCGCCCGCATCGTCACCGACGTGCTGGGCCAGGTTCAGGCTCGCATAGGCTTCAGCGCTGACGCCGCCGGTGCGCAGCGTGCTGGCCGCGCGCACGCGCGGCGGCGCGTTCCAGTCCGGGCGAAGAAACTGCAACGAGCTCACCGCCGCAATCGATCAGCGACGACGGCCACCGCCGCCGGAACGGCGTGGGCCGCCACTCCCGGCTCGCCGCCCGCCGCCGTAGGACGAGGAACTGCGCTTCACGCGCACGAAATCCTTCGGCATCCATTCTTCCGGCGGCTGTTCGACCGGAATGCGGTTGCCGATGTATTTCTCGATCTCGGGCAGCGAATAGACATAGGTCTCGCAGCAGAGCGAGATCGCATCGCCGCTCTGGCCGGCGCGCGCGGTGCGGCCGATGCGGTGCACGTAGTCTTCGGCGTCCTGCGGCAGGTCGTAGTTGATGACGTGAGTGACCGCGGGAATGTGCAGGCCGCGCGCGGCCACGTCGGTGGCGACCAGAATCGGCAGCTTGCCTTCCTTGAACTCCTCGAGCAGCCGAAGGCGCTTGTTCTGCGGCACGTCGCCCGACAGCGTGCTGGCCTCGAAACCGTTGGCCTTGAGCGTGTTCTCCACCTCTTCGGCTCCGCGCTTGGTGTTGACGAACACCAGGCTGCGCACCGGCGCGTGATGGCGCAGCAGGCCGACGAGCAGCGGCAGCTTGTCGTCGTTGGCCACGTGCATGAGCACCTGACGCACGCGCTCGGCGGTGACTTGCTCGGGCTCGACCTCGACCTTGGTCGGCGTGTTCATGTGCTCGTAGGCGAGTTCGAGCACGCGGTGGCTCAGCGTCGCCGAGAACAGGTAGTTCTTGCGCTGCGCCGGGGCCGGCATGCGACGGAACAGGTAGCGGATGTCGGCGATGAAGCCGAGATCGAACATGCGGTCCGCCTCGTCGAGCACCACCACTTCAATGTACTTGAGCGTGTAGACGTCCTGCTTGTAGTAGTCGATCAGGCGGCCCGGCGTGCCGATCAGGATGTCCACGCCATCGGCGATCGCCTGGCGCTGCGACTCATAGCCGGTGCCGCCGTAGCAGACCGCGAGCTTGAGCCCGGTGTCGGCACCCAGGCCCACTGCGTCGGTATGGATCTGCACCGCGAGCTCACGCGTCGGCGCGAGGATGAAGGCACGCGGTTGCCCCTCGGGCCCGACACGCGGCTGCGTCAGCAGGCGCTGCATCGTCGCGAGCAGGAAGGCGGCCGACTTGCCGGTGCCGGTCTGCGCCTGGCCCGCGATGTCGGCGCCGGCCAAGGCCAGCGGCAAGGTCTGCGCCTGGATCGGCGTGCAGTAGTCGAAGCCGAGCTTGGCTAGGCTCGACAGCAGCAGCGGATGGAGATTCAACGAAGCGAAACTGGTATCGGACAGATGATTGGGCTGCATTATGGGCTGGCGCTTTTTCGTAGTCGGCGACCGGTGCGGCGAGGCGCCGCATCGTGCCGGTTGGGCGCCCTCGTCTCAGACTTGCAAGGCCGCCGGGAATGGGATCAAATAACGCATCCCCGCGCTGTGTTCACCGGCCATCAAGGCCTTGGCTTGCACAGTTCCGGTCGCGTTGCTTCCCCTGTCTTTTCGAATCATAACAATCGTCGTCTGTTCCTGCGCGGCGCCTGCACGGCGACCCGCTTGATCGATGCGTGATCGACCCCACTGTGTTGATTCCCGCAACGCATCCGGAACGCAGCTTCCGTCACGAGGTTATTGCCATGAGCGAACACATCTCCCCCGTCACCGACGCCTCCTTCGACAAGGACGTGCTCCAGTCCAGCGTTCCCGTGCTGGTCGATTTCTGGGCGGAGTGGTGCGGCCCCTGCCGCATGATCGCGCCGATCCTCGAGCAGGTCGCGGCCGAAAACGCGGGCAAGCTCAAGGTAGTCAAGCTCAATGTCGACGAAAACCCGGCCACGCCGCCCAAGTTCGGCATTCGCGGCATTCCGACGCTGATCCTGTTCAAGGACGGCAAGGCCGAAGCCACTCAGGTCGGCGCCGTGCACAAGGCCCAGCTCGCCGCCTTCGTCACTCCACATTTAAACGTCGCCTAAAACCTATCGCATGATGAAGCACCGCCGCCGCAGCTCGAAGGCTGCCCAACCCGCAAACCCTCCCGAAAACCAAGAGGGCTTGCCGCTGGATGTCGTGCTGGACGAGCAACAGGGTCAATCGCCGCGAGTCTCGGGCGACGACGACTCCCAGCCGCCGGTGGTGGTGACGATCCAGCCGGAAGCGCAGCCCAGCGCTCCGGTTGGCGATGAGCAGCCGACTCGTGAACAGGAGTCGCGGCCTCGATACGAACGTCAGCCGCAGGAACGGCAGGAGCGTCAGGAACGCGCCGACCAGGACACGTCCGCCGAGCCGTTGATCGTCGATCTGTCCCAGTCGGGCGACGATTCGGGTGAAGACCCTGCCGAAGCCTCGGCTCCGCAGCCCGGCAACTACAACGGTCAGGGGCATCAGCACGGTAACGGTGGCGGCCGCCATCAGAACCATCGGCAGGATCGCAACAACGAGCGTGGTGATCGCGGCGACCGCGGTCACGATCGAAACGGCGATCGCAACAACCAGAACAATCAGCAACGGCACCAGCAGCCTCAACAGCCGCAGCAACCGGCCGAGCCGCCCAAGCTCGTCTACATTCCCGAACTCAAGAAGAAGACCGCGGCCGAGTTGCTCGAACTCGCCGAGTCGCTCGGGCTCGAGAACATCGCCCGCACGCGCAAGCAGGATCTGGTGTTCGCCATCCTGCGCAATGCCGCCAAGCGTGGCGACCACATCATGGCCGACGGCGTGCTCGAGATCATGCAGGACGGCTACGGCTTCCTGCGCGGTCCGGACTCCAGCTATCTGGCCGGCCCGGACGACGTCTATCTGTCGCCCTCGCAGATTCGCCGCTTCAACCTGCGTACGGGCGATTCGATCGCCGGCCGCGTTCGCAGCCCCAAGGACAACGAGCGCTACTTCGCGCTGCTCAAAGTCGACACCATCAACTTCGAGCCGCCGGAAGTCTCCAAGCGCAAGGTCAGCTTCGAAAACCTGACCCCGCTGTTCGCGGACAAGCAGTTCAAGATGGAACGCGGCAACGGCACCACCGAAGACATCACCGCTCGCGTCATCGATATCGTCGCCCCGTTCGGCAAGGGCCAGCGTGGCCTGCTCGTCGCGCCGCCCAAGGCCGGCAAGACGATCATGATGCAGAACATCGCGCAGTCGCTCGCCGCCAATTATCCGGACGTGTATCTGATCGTCCTGCTGATCGACGAGCGTCCGGAAGAAGTCACCGACATGCAGCGCACGGTGCGCGGCGAAGTGGTGGCCTCCACGTTCGACGAGCCCGCCTCGCGTCATGTGCAGGTGGCCGAAATGGTCATCGAGAAGGCCAAGCGCCTCGTCGAGCACAAGCGCGACGTGGTGATCCTGCTCGACTCGCTGACGCGTCTGGCCCGCGCCTACAACACGGTCGCGCCGAGCTCGGGCAAGGTGCTGTCGGGCGGTGTCGACGCCAATGCGCTGCAGAAGCCCAAGCGCTTCTTCGGTGCTGCGCGCAACATCGAGGAAGGCGGCTCGCTGACGATCATCGCCACGGCGCTGGTCGAGACCGGCTCCAAGATGGACGAAGTCATCTACGAAGAGTTCAAGGGCACCGGCAACATGGAGCTGCATCTCGAGCGCCGCATCGCCGAGAAGCGCGTGTTCCCGGCGATCAACATCAACCGCTCGGGCACCCGCAAGGAAGAGCTCATGATGAACGATCGCGATCTCAACAAGGTCTGGATCCTGCGCAAGCTGCTGCATTCGATGGACGAGCTCGCGGCGATGGAGCTGCTCATCGACCGCATGAAGCAGAGCAAGACCAACGAGGCCTTCTTCGATTCGATGAAGCGGAACTAGCGGCGCGAGCCGCGTGCAGGACCCGCATAGCGGGGGATGCCAGCGTCGCGAGTCGACGCCGGCGCGCCACATGAAAGGCCGGAGCCACAAGCTCCGGCCTTTTTGTTGGCGCTTCCATACCGATTACCGCTCCGGGTTTGATCCTCGCGACCCACCTGAAAGTCGCCGCGGCAACTCCCCCGCCAGGTCCTCGGGCGCACACTCGGCCGAGCTTTCAGCCGGAGCCTGCAATGAACGCCTTCACCGCACCCGAGATCGTCCGCCGAGACCTGCGCATCGATTTCGACGCCGTGCCTCGCCACTGGCATGGCGGTGATGGCCATCGCACGCGGCTGTTCGATGCGCTCTCGCTGTTCTTCCCGGATGGCGAGCGCTTCTTCATCGAAAGCGTGCGCCACTTTCGCGAGCAGCTTCCGCCGCAGAGCGAACTCGCCGGGGAAGTGCGCGGCTTCATCAGCCAGGAGGCGATCCACTCGCGCGAGCACCATCGCTACAACGAGTGGCTCGATACCCAGGGCGTTCCGGCCGGCCGCCTCGAAGCCCTGGTGCTCGCCCGGCTCGATTTCATCCGCCGCATCACCAAGCCCGAGCACCGGCTCGCGATCACGCTGTGCCTGGAACACTTCACCGCCCTGCTCGCCGACCAGTTGCTGCGCCACGACGAGGTACTGGCCGAAGCTCATCCGCAGATGCGCCGGCTCTGGCGCTGGCATGCGATGGAAGAAACCGAGCACAAGGCCGTGGCCTTCGACGTCTACCAGGCGGTGCTCGGCCGCGGCTGGCGGCCCACGCTGCGCCGCTGCCTGGCGATGCTCGATACCTCGTTCTTCTTCACCTGGTACAGCTGGCGATACCTGATCACGCTCGTGAAGGCCGACGGCCAGGGCCGCAACTGGGGCGGATGGCTGCGCCTGCTGCGTTTCATGTTCGTCAATCCGGGGCCGTTCCTGCGGATTCTGCCGGGCTGGCTGGCCTGGTTTAAGCCCGGCTTCCATCCCTGGCAGCACGACAACCGGCGACTGCTCGAGCGCGCGCGCCAGCAGTACCAGATGACGGCCGGGTCAGTCGGATGAGGGCATCGCGACCACGCAACGCGTACCGGATCGGGCGAATGTAACCAAAGTTTTCGGCAACCGACCGAAGGTAACGTGGTCGAACGGGGACTCAGTCCTCGGCCTATGCTTAGTTCATGACCACCGTGCGCCCTTCCATCATCGTCGTCGACGACGATCGCCAGATCCGCGAACTGCTGGGCCAGGTGCTCGATCAGTACGGCTTTTCCACCCGCCTCGTCGCCGATGGCCGCGAGCTCAACCTCGCCCTCGCCCAGGCGCCAGCCGATCTCATCGTGCTCGATCTCATGCTGCCCGGGGACGATGGGCTGACCATCTGCCGCGAACTGCGGTCGCGCTGCACCACGCCGGTGATCATGCTGACCGCGCGCGGCGAATCGATCGACCGCGTCGTCGGGCTCGAAGTCGGGGCCGACGATTACGTGCCCAAGCCGTTCGACCCGCGCGAGCTCGTCGCCCGTATCCGTACGGTGCTGCGCCGGGCCAGCAGCGGCGCGGCCGCGCCGGCCGCCCCCAACGGCGCCTCCGGCTCGCGTCCACGCGGCTGGCGATTCGACGGCTGGAGCTTCGACGCGGTGCGGCGTGAGTTGCACAACCCGCAAGGCGCGATCGTGCCGCTGTCGAGCCTCGAGTTCCGCCTGCTCGAACTGCTGCTGCAGAACGCCAACCAGGTGCTCAGCCGCGATCGCATCATGGAAGCCACGGTCGGCCGTCCGGCCGATCCGTTCGAGCGCCGCATCGACATCGCCATCTCACGCCTGCGCGCCCGCCTGGCCGACGACGGTCGCGAACCGCGCCTGATCAAGACCGTGCGCAACCGCGGCTACGTGCTCACGGCCGAGGTCAGCATCGGCGCATGAAGCTTCTGCACTCGCTGCTGCAGCTACCGCGCAAGCTGTACCAGCGCGTACCGCTGTCCTTGCGCGTCGCGTTGCTGATCTCGCCGGTGATCGTCGTCGGCCAGATGATCACGATGGTGATCCTGCGCGATGCCCTGCCCGTTTCGGTACTGCGTTCGGGGCTCGATTTCGGGCCGCAGCGTCCGCCGCCGCGCTTCATGCCCGAGCCGGGTTTCGACTATTCGCGACCGTTCGAGGACGAGTTTCTGGGTCCGCGTCCGGAGATGCTGCGCCCCGATCTCAACAACGGCGGCGAGAGCGAGGGCGCGGGCTGGAGACGCGCGCGCGCCGAACGCACGGGAGACGGCCGCCTCACCTTCGGGCCGCAGCGCTGGATACCGCCGTGGCAGTACATCATCGCCATCTTCTTCGTGACCGCGCTGATCGTCTGGGCGGCCGCCTGGTGGCTCATGCGTCCGCTCGCGCGATTGTCGAGCGCAGCCGAGCAACTCGGCCGCAATGTCGAGAGCGAGCCGCTCGCCGAAAGCGGCTCGCCCGAAATCCGCCGCGCCGCTGCAGCGTTCAACCGCATGCAAGATCGCCTGCTGCGCTTTCTGCACGGCCGCGCCGACGCGCTGCTCGCGATGTCGCACGATCTCAAGACGCCGATCACGCGCCTGCAATTGCGCGTGGCCCTGCTGCCCGACGATCTGCAAGGCCCGATCGCCGAAGATGTCGGCACGCTGCAGAAGCGCGTCGAAGAAGCGCTGACCTTCATGCGCGGAACGCACAGTGGCGAGCCGTCGCAGGACGTCGACGTCAACGCGCTCGCGGCGCTCGTCGTCGAGCGCCTGCAGGACACTGGCGCCGACGTCTCGATCGAAGGGCGCGCACGCGCACTGCGCTGCCGCCCCGGACAACTCGAACGCGCGCTTGCCAACGTGCTCGAGAACGCGGTGCGCTATGCAGGCAGCGCCGAACTCACAGTAATCGACGGCACCGACGCGCTCACGCTGCGCGTACGCGATCACGGCCCGGGCATTCCGGATGCGCTGCTCAAGCGCGTCACCGAGCCGTTCTTCCGCGTCGAGAGCAGCCGCAATCGCGACAGTGGCGGCACCGGCCTGGGGCTCGCGATCACCAAGGATCTCGTCGAATCGATGGGGGGCGAGCTGCATTTGCGCAATCATCCGAACGGTGGCCTGGAAGTCGACCTCGTCGTGCCTCGCATCAGCTGATTCGCACGTCACCAGCCTCGAGCCCGCGCAGCGCAGCGCAAGCAGCGCAAGCAGCGCAAGCAAGCTGCCATGCAAGGCTTCGTATCAAAGTCGTTACGGCCCGCAAGCCTTGCGGCGTGCACGCCTCTTCGACGACGCCGTCACATTGATACGGCCCGTCACTCGGCGCTTTAACAACGTTACCGCAGGTTGCATACGCGTAACCCTTGTTGAATCGACGCTCTTCTAGTCTTGGCCTCATCACCGGTTTCTCCGGCGACGTTCCCAAAACAAAAGAGAGCTCCCTCGATGCCATCCGCTTTTTTGCGACTGTGTCGCACCGCCGCCGTTTCCTCATGCCTGGCACTGGCCTTGTCCGCTTGCGGCAGCAGCAGCTCCGATGACGACAGCGACATGCCCGAAGCTTTCTCGGTGGTCGGCCAGGCCAGCTTCACGAGCTCCGCATCGAATGCCGGCAGCTCGGTCAATGCACTCGGCGTCGCGCAGCCGCTCGGCGGCATCGCAACCAACGGCACGCTGTTCTACGTCGCCGACTACGGCAACCATCGCATCCTCGGCTGGAACAGCATCCCGAGCACGCTGTCGAAGGCGCCCGATTTCGTCATCGGCCAGAGCGATTTCACGAGCAATTCTTCCGGCACCACCGCGAGCAAGCTCGCGCTGCCGGCAAGCGTTTCGATCACCGACACGCGCCTGGTCGTCGCCGATGCGGGCAACAATCGCGTGCTGATCTGGAACAGCCTGCCGACGTCGAACGTCGCGCCCGACGTGGTCGTCGGCCAGAGCGATTTCACGAGCGACGATCCGGGCACCACGGCGAGCCAGCTGAGCTTTCCGGTGTCGGCCAGCATCGCCAACAACAGGCTGTTCGTCGTCGATCAGTACAACAACCGCGTGCTGATCTGGAACTCGGTTCCGGATACGGCCGGCGTCGCGGCGAGCGTCGTGCTCGGCCAGATCGATTTCACCAGCAGCACCGCCGGTGACGAAGAAGACGGGCTGACCAATCCGGCCAGCCTGTGGACCGACGGCATTCAATTGCTCGTTGCGGACAGCGGCAACAACCGCGTGATGTACTGGTCTTCGATTCCGCGCAGCAGCGGCGCCGATGCGACCTACGTGATCGGCCAGACCGATTTCTCGCGCACCAGCGCCGGCGTCGGCCAGAGTTCGCTGCGCACGCCTTACGGCATCACCTCGGACGGTACGCGCATCTACATCGCCGATGCGGGCAACAACCGCATCATCGAATTCGATTCGTTCCCGATCGCCAACGGCCCGAGCGCCTTGTCGCTGTACGGACAGGATTCGTGGAGCGCGCGCACCGCGAACGACGACGATCAGGATGGCGCCACCGACGACACGCCGAGCGCGCGCACGCTGAGCTCGCCGACCGGCGCCACGTACTACAACGGCGTGCTGTACGTGACCGATCGCAGCAACCACCGCGTGCTGTTCTTCCCGGATTGATCGGCGCGAGGACCACATACCGAACGCACGCAGCCGATAGGCTCCAATGAAAATCAATCTTCGATTCGCGCCGGTCGCACTGGCGCTGTCGGTGGCGGCTGCGCTGCTGTTCGGCTGCTCGAAAGACATCGTCGGTGAAGGCCAGAAGCCCACGCGCATGTATCTCGGCGTGAGCACCGAAGAGGAAGCCACGCAGATGGCCGAGTGCACGAGTGCGCAGATGAATGCATACGTCGTGTTCGACGGCGACAACGGCGAAAGCATCGGCACCTACAACGATCGCGCGCAGTGGTCGTCGGACAATCCGTCGGTGGTGCTGGTCAGCGATGGCGTCACCGCGAGCCCCGATGGAACCGTCTACACGGTCGGCACCATCGTCGGCCTGCGGCCCGGCGTCGCGACGATCTCGGCAAGCTATCTCGACTTCCACGCCGCGATCACGGTGGACGTCAGCGAGATGAGCGGCCTGCGCATCGATTCCGACCTGACCGACATCGGCGCCCAGCTCGACCAGGCCTTCGTGCTCAAGGCCGTTCTGAGCGAAGGCAGCCCCGAGCAGGACATCACCACCTCGGCCGCGTGGCGTTTCGATCCGGCAACCTCGCAGGCTTACGTCGACAGCGCAACCGGCCTCGTCCATGCGAACTCGGAAACCGGCGGCCAGAACCTGCGCCTGGTCGCCCGCTTGCCCGAATGCGATCGCGAGGTCAGCACGAGCTTTCGCGTGTCGCCCGTGCAGGCGCTGCAGATCGATTACGAGCGCGGAGCCGATGTCGTCGCCTTGCCCGAGGGATTCTCCGAATCGTTCACGGTCTACGCGAGCTTTGCCGACACCTCCGCTCCGCGCCAGAACGTGACGACGCAGATGACGGTCGACGAGATCGACGACGACTACATCGCCGCCACGCTCGGCGAAGACGCCTACTACGTGACGGCGGACGATCGCGTCGGCAGTGGCAGGCTCGAACTCTCGCTGGATCCGCTCGACCTCAAGATCACCACCAAGAGCTGGCAGGTGCAGGACAGTACGCTGATCGATTTGCAGCTCACACCCGACGACCTGCGCATCACGTATCCGGATACCGGACAGCTCATCGCCACCGGCACCTTCGACAACGGCCTGGTGATGCCGGTGACGCGCCACGTGAGCTTCACGAGCGCCGATGCCGAGGTGCTTACGGTCGGCGGCGGCAACGACACCGCGGGTGAAGTCACCACGACCAATACCGACGCCAACGTCGAGGTCAGCGCGTCGATCACCGTCGACGACGACACCTACGAGGACAGCGTCACCGTGCGCTCCTATGCGAACCGATATGCGAACTGAAAGATTCTGCGCACTGTCCCTCGTCGGCGCTCTGCTGTGCGGCTGCGAAGCCTCCACGAGCATCGATTTCGCGAGCGCCGGCTATGCGCAGGCCGACCAGATCATGCTCGCGGTGGAGGGCGTCGATCTGCTCGACGACGGCGGCAGCGAGCACGAGCTCGATTCGGATGCCGACTCGAGTTTCGATGCGCTCGACTACAGCAATACCGATACCCTGCAGCTCGTCGACGGCACCGATGTCGCGCAAGGCCGCTATACCGGACTGCGGCTGCGCTTTTCGAACGAAGGCTCGGCCCTGTACACGAGCGACGGCGCGGCGTATCCGATCGACATCGGCAGCAACCTGACGTTCGCCGACATGGACATGGATCTCGACGAAGGCGAGAGCGGATCGCGCCTCGTGATCTTCGAGCCGCGCTTCTCGCTGCAGGCTTCGACCACCACCGACGGGCATTACACGCTGACGCCGGTGCTGCGCGTGGTGCATCCCGATCGCGCCGCGAGCATCACCGGCAGCGTCGACGACGAGCTCGTGCGCTCCAGCGCCTGCCGGCAGAGCCGCACGCTCGGCAGCGGCGTGGCCGTCTACGCCTTCGTCGGCGCCAACGTCACACCGCAGGACTATCAGCGCAGCTCGGGCGCAAGCCCGGTGGCCGCGGCCGACGTGAAGACTGGGGACGACGGCGCGAGCTTCTACTACGACTTTCCGTATCTGACCGCCGGCACCTACACGCTCGCGGTGACCTGCAACGCAGACAGCGAAAACCCGGGCCGCAACGATGGCCTGGGCTTCCTCGCGCAGAGCTCGGTGACGGTCGAGGAGAACGAGTCCCAGACGGTGAACCTGGCGGAGTAGGTTCGCCGGAACGCGACAAAAAGGCGCGCCACGCCGCGCTCAAGCCGCGAAGATGTCCTCGGCCATGCGATCGGCGATCACGCCGGTCGGCAAGCCTTCCGCGTCCGAGCGCTCGAACACGCGCGCGAGCGTGTCGCCGATGCGATGCAGATGGGCGTCTACGACGCTCCAGTCGTAGTTCGCGCCTTCGTAGTAGATGTCGATGATGCCGCCCGCGTTGATCACGTAGTCGGGCGCGTAGAGCACGCCGCGTTCGAGCAAGGCCTGGCCGTGATAGTGAGCCGCGAGCTGGTTGTTCGCCGCGCCCGCGACGATGCCGGCCCTGAGCTGCGGAATGCTCGCGTCGTCGAGAATCGCGCCGAGCGCACACGGGGCGAACACGTCGACGTCGAGCCCGTAGATCGACTCCATGACCACCGGGTGCGCGCCGTAGGCGGCGATGCAGGATTCGACCGCCGGCGCGTAGCTGTCGGTGACCCACAACTGGGCCCCCGCCGCATGCAGATGGCCGGCGAGCCGGAAGCCGACGTTGCCGACGCCCTGGATCGCGACGCGCAGGCCGTTCAAGTCGTCGCGCCCGAGCTTGTGCCTGACCGCGGCCTGGATGCCGTAGAACACTCCGAGCGCGGTCGCCGGCGAAGGGTCGCCCGTGCGTCCGGCCGCCGTCGCCGCCGCATCGGCGAGCCCACCGACGTGGCGCGTGCGCTCGGCCATCAGGTGAATGTCCGCGACATTGGTGCCGGAATCCTCCGCCACCACGTACTGGCCGCCCAGGGTTTCGACGAAGCGGCCCATCGCCCGCATCATTTCGGGCGTCTTGGCCACGCGCGGGTCGCCGATGATCACCGACTTGCCGCCGCCCTGCTTCAAGCCCGCGAGCGCCGCCTTGTAGGTCATGCCACGCGACAGACGCAGCACGTCGGTCAGCGCCGCCTCGTCGCTCGCATATGGATACATGCGGCAACCGCCGAGGCCGGGGCCGAGCCGGGTGTTGTGGACCGCGATCAGGGCTTTGAGCCCGGTATGGCGATCGTGGTGGAAAGCCACGATCTCGTGGGCATCGAATTCGGGGTGGTTGAAGACGGGCATCGGCGGCACTCCGGCTGGCGAATCCGCACCGGGCTGCGATGCGACGATTTTTGCTTATTGTACCCGTGGCTTACGGACCTCCCGAACGCGGAGTCCGCCCGCCCTGAAACCGGGAGAGAACATCGATGCAAAGGCATTTCGTATGATGTCGACCGCGAGCCCAGCCCGCGCCCTCCGCTCGCCCGGCCGCCCCGCCAGCCTCCTCGCCCAATGACTCTCCACGCAGCCCTGTTCCACCAGACGGTCTACCGCTACGACCGCCCCGTCACGTTGTCGCCGCAGATCATCCGTCTGCGTCCGGCTCCGCATTCGCGGACCAACGTGCTGAGCTATTCGCTGCGCATCGAGCCCGAGCCGCACTTCATCAACTGGCAGCAGGATTCGTTCGCCAACTGGCTCGCCCGCGTGGTGTTCCCGGAGGACGTTCGCGAGTTCAAGGTCACGGTCGACCTGATCGCCGACATGGCGATCTACAACCCGTTCGATTTCTTCGTCGAGCCGGAGGCCGAGAATTTCCCGTTCGCCTACACCGATACGCAGAAGGAAGAGCTCAAGCTCTACCTGCGCACCGACGAGCTCACGCCGCGGCTCGCCGCTTTCGTGTCGTCGATCGACCTCACCGAGCAGCGTTCGGTGGATTTCGTTGTCGGCCTGAACCAGCGCATCCAGAACATGGTGCGCTACCTGATCCGCATGGAACCCGGCGTGCAGACGCCGGAGCAGACGCTGGAGCTCGCCTCGGGCTCCTGCCGCGATTCGGCCTGGCTGCTCGTGCAAACCCTGCGCCACCTGGGCCTGGCCGCGCGCTTCTGCTCGGGCTACCTGGTCCAGCTCACGCCCGACGTGAAATCGCTCGACGGCCCTTCGGGCACCGAAGTCGATTTCACCGACCTGCACGCCTGGTGCGAGGTCTACCTGCCGGGCGCCGGCTGGATCGGCCTCGATCCGACTTCGGGTCTGCTGACCGGCGAAGGGCATATCCCGCTCTGCGCCACGCCCGAGCCTTCGAGCGCGGCCCCGATCACCGGCTCCATGTCCTACGCCACCAACGGCGAGGACGACGAGCTCGAGACCGATTTCGGCCACGAAATGAAGGTCACGCGCCTGCTCGAATCGGCTCGCGTGACCAAGCCGTACACCGAGCAGCAGTGGGCCGACATCGATGCGCTCGGCCACTCGGTCGACCAGAAGATCACCGCCGGCGATATCCGCCTGACCATGGGCGGCGAGCCCACCTTCATCTCGATCGACGATCGCCAGGGCGCCGAGTGGAACACCGCCGCGGTCGGCCCGATGAAGCAGGGACTGGCGAACACGCTGATCAAGCGCCTGCGTGATCGCTTCGCGCCCAACGGCCTGCTGACCTACGGACAGGGCAAGTGGTATCCGGGCGAACAGTTGCCGCGCTGGGCTTATGGGCTGTACTGGCGAGGCGACGGCAAGCCGATCGTGCGCACCGATCTTTCCGAAGGCTCGGCCACACCGACGCCCGAGCTCGCCGGTGCGCTGCTGCGCGGCATCGCCAAGCGCCTGGAAGTCGATCCGGACAACGCCCTGCCGGCCTTCGAGGACGCCTTCTACTACCTGCACCGCGAAGGCCGGCTGCCCGACAACGTCACCACCGCCGACAGCAAGCTCAAGGACGCCGAAGAGCGCGCCCGCATCGCCAAGACCTTTTCGCGCGGGCTCGACAAGCCCAAGGGGTATGCGCTGCCGATCCAGCGCTGGCAATCGCGCGCCTGGATGTCCGAGCGCTGGAGCTTCCGCAACGGCCGCATGTACCTGATCCCGGGCGACTCGCCGGTGGGCTTCCGCCTGCCGCTCGATTCCCTGCCCTGGCTGCCGGCGAGTGTTTACCCGCACGTGATTCCCTACGATCCAATGCGCGTGACCGAACCGCTGCCGACGCAGCCCGATGCGCGTCGCCAGCCGTTCCTGCAGGCGCCGATCACCGAGCAGGAGCAGCGCCGGCGCGAGCGCCAGCAGAAGCTCACGGCCGAGCGCGAGCAGCCGCAGCCCAAGCTGCGCGGCAGCTATCTGCAGGGCGGCAACGTGCGCACCGCGATGGCGGCCGAGCCCAAGGACGGCTACCTGTGCGTGTTCATGCCGCCCACCAGCGGCATCGAGGACTATCTGGAACTCGTCAACGCAGTCGAAGACACCGCCGCCGAGCTCGACGTGCCGGTGCGCATCGAGGGCTATTCGCCGCCCACGGACTCGCGCCTCAATGTGCTCAAGGTCACGCCCGATCCGGGCGTGATCGAGGTGAACATCCACCCTGCGCACAACTGGGAAGAATTGCGCGACACCACGCTCGCGATCTACGAGGAAGCCCGGCTTGCGCGCCTCGACACCGAGAAGTACCTGATCGACGGCCGCGCGGTCGGCAGCGGCGGCGGCAACCACTTCGTCGTCGGTGGCGCGACGCCGGCCGACTCGCCGTTCCTGCGCCGGCCCGACCTGCTCGGCTCGCTGGTGCGCTACTGGCAGAACCATCCGGCGCTGTCCTATCTGTTCAGCGGCCTGTTCATCGGCAGCACCTCGCAGCATCCGCGCATCGACGAGGCGCAGGATTCGCTGCTCTACGACGTCGAGATCGCCCTATCCGAACTGCCCGAACCCGGCCAGCAGGTGCCGCTCTGGCTGGTCGACCGCATCCTGCGCAACCTGCTCGTCGACGTCACCGGCAACACGCACCGCACCGAAATCTCGATCGACAAGCTGTACTCGCCCGACGGCCCGACCGGCCGCCTCGGCCTGGTCGAGTTCCGCGCCTTCGAAATGCCGCCGCATCCGCGCATGAGCCTGGTGCAGCAGCTCATGCTGCGCGCGCTGATCGCCTGGTTCTGGGAAAAGCCCTACACGCGTCCGCTGGTTCGCTGGGGCACGCGCCTGCACGACCAGTTCATGCTGCCGCATTACTGCTGGCAGGACTTTCGCGACGTACTGTTGGACCTGCGCAACGCCGGCTTCAAGTTCAAGGACGAGTGGTTTTTGCCGCACTTCGAATTCCGCTTCCCTCTGCACGGCACGCTCCTGTACGAGGGCATCGAAATCGAGCTGCGCCACGCACTCGAGCCCTGGCCGGTGCTCGGAGAGGAAGCGGCCGTCGGCGGCACCTCGCGCTTTGTCGATTCGTCACTCGAGCGCATGCAGATCAAGGCGCGCGGACTCACGCCGGGCCGGCATTTCGTCACCGTCGGCGGACGTCGTCTGCCACTTCGCGAAACACGCTCCTCCGGAGGCGTGCGCGACGAGTTCGTCGCGGGCCTGCGCTATCGCGCCTGGCAGCCATCGGCCTGCCTGCATCCGACCATCGGCGTGCACACGCCGCTGGTGTTCGATCTCTACGACGACTGGAACAAGCGTGCGGTTGCGGGCTGCACCTACCACGTCATGCATCCGGCGGGCCGCAATTACGAGACCTTCCCGGTCAACAGCTACGAAGCCGAAGCCCGGCGCCTGTCGCGCTTCGCTCCGTTTGGCCACACGCCGTCGGTTTACTGGCCACCGCAGGAGCTGCCGAATCCGGACTATCCGTGCACGCTCGATCTGCGGCGCAAGCCGCTGCGCTGACTGTTCACCAACGAACAGCGGGAATAAAGCCAATGTTCATTGCGGCGATTTAACGTGCAGAAAACCTACCGCAGCCGCGAGGAGAAACACATGGACGTCGTTCGCATCCTGCTGGCCATTCTGCTCCCACCGCTCGGCGTGTTCCTGCAAGTGGGCCTGGGCCTGCAGTTCTGGCTCAACATCCTGCTGACACTGCTCGGCTACGTGCCGGGCATCATCCATGCGATTTACATCATCGTCACGCGCGACTGAAAGAGCGGCGCCTTGCGCTGTTGGGACGCAAGCTGCCGCTCTCGCGGGCACTCACATGTCGAGCGTAAATCCCGTGCGGGCTTCCCGATTGACCGTCACCTCGACTTCATAGACGCCCGCCTGCAGCGTCAGCGAGCCGTGCAGCTGCTCGGGACGCGACTGTGGATGGTGGTCATGAGCGAGCAACAGCTCGCTGGGTTGCCAGCCGGCATGCTGCATTTTTGGCGCATGCAGTGGATGGAAGCCGACCGACACTTCAGCGTCGAGCAGCGGCTCGCCGTTGCGCATGACGATGGCACTGACACAACGGACATCGCGGCGCGAGGCCTTGACCGGCTGGTCGGCAATCTCGAGCGCAACGGTGTAACGCGTTCCGCTGGTCTCACCGGTTTCCCCGACAAAGAAGCGCGGCGTCGCGACACTGGGAATATTCGACATGACTCAACCTCCATCGGCGACAGAACTCAAGTGAGCTCGATGAGAGTGTTGTCGGCAGCGCTAACGCCTGGCTTTAGTTTCGCGATCGGCGGTGCAGGTTGATCGCCGGAAGGTGATCAGGCGATCACTTCCACCTGATCGCCGACGCGCAGTCGGCCGGCGCCCCGTGCGATGACGTTCTGTCCGAAGATCACGCCTTTTTCACGGCGTCGATACTGGGCGAGCGTGCGCAGCGGTTCTCCGCTCGGGTCGAGCGTGCCGGTTTCCGGCATCACGGTCGTGAAACCACAGCGCGTGCACGGTTTGACGAGTTCGAATTCGATGCCGCCGATGCGCATGCGACGCCAGCCGTCCTCGGCATGTTCGGGCACGCCGTCGACGACCAGGTTTGGGCGAAAGCGCAGCATCGGCACCGGCTTCTGCAGCTTCGCATTGAGTCCGTCGAGCGAGGCCTGCGAGATCAGCAGCAGCGGATAGGCATCGGCGAAGCTGACCTCGTCGCCCGCACGCGGACGCGACGGGTCGCCCGGCTCCGCGATCGGACGAGAGCTGCGCGCATCCATGTGCACGAGCCGGGCATCGTATTGCAGGAAGCGCGATACCCAGATATCGACGTCGAGCCGGCTGAGCTGGGCTTCGACCGTACTTTTCCAGACCGTTACCGACATGCGCGGCGCAGACGGCGGGGGCCAGCCGGCGATGATCTCGGGCATGCCCGGGGCGCGCAAACGCAGACCGTGAGGACCGGGTTCGACCCGAATCAGCACCAGGCGCGGCACTTCACGCCCGGTAATGAAACGGCCCTGCGCGTCGACGATCATCCAGCGGCGATCGTGTGCAAGGCCCCGGGGCTCGACCACTGCCTGCGACGGCGACAGGGCCGCGCAGGACTTGATCGGATACAGATGCAGGCCGGTCAGCGTGATCGGCATCGGCGCCGGCCTTGCGGTGTGGTTTAGATCAGCGCGCCGTGGCAGTTCTTGAACTTCTTGCCCGAGCCGCAGGGGCAAGGATCGTTTCGGCCGACCTTGCGATCTTCGCGCACGAAGGTCTCCGGACGCGCGGCCGGCGGCGGCGCTTCGGCCAGGCGACGCGGCGCAGCAGCGGCGGGCGGCACGGGCGGCGCTTCGGGCTCGCTGAGCGCATCGGGCGCTTCGGCGTGCTGGAACTGCATCGGTCGCGCTTCCTGCTGCTGGCGACGCTGCTCTTCGATCGCGGCGACTTCTTCTTCGGTCTGCAATTGCACGCGCGCGAGCGTCGAGATCACCTCGTGCTTGAAGCGGGCGAGCACGTCGTTGAACATCGTGAAGGCTTCGCGCTTGTACTCCTGCTTGGGGTCCTTCTGCGCGTAGCCACGCAGGTGGATGCCCTGGCGCAGATAGTCCATCGCGGCCAGATGCTCGCGCCAGAAATTGTCGAGCACCTGCAGCGAAATCGCCTTTTCGAAGTGCTCGAGCGGCGCGGTGCCGATCTTCTCCTTCTTCTCGTTGTAGGCGTTGGCGACCGCGTCGACGATGCGCTGGCGCAAGCCGCGCTCGTCGAGATTCTTCTCGTCTTCGAGCCACTTGGCGACCGGCAGGCTCAGCGCGAAGTCTTTGCGCAGCGCTTCCTCGAGGCCCGGCACGTTCCACTGATCCTCGATCGACTGCGCCGGAATGTAGGCGTCGATCACCGCGGCGACCACGTCTTCGCGAATCTCGTCGATCATCGGCGTCACGCGCTCTGCGCCCATGAGTTCGTCGCGCAGCTCGTAGACGGCCTTGCGCTGGTCGTTGGCGACGTTGTCGTATTCGAGCAGGTTCTTGCGGATGTCGAAGTTGTGCGCTTCGACCTTGCGCTGCGCGGTTTCGATTGCGCGCGTAACCCAGCGATGCTCGATCGCCTCGCCCTTCTCCATGCCCATGCCCTTGAGCATCTGGCGCATGCGCGGCGGCGTGAAGATGCGCATGAGCTGATCGTCGAGCGACAGGTAAAAACGCGTCGCGCCCGGATCGCCCTGGCGGCCCGAACGGCCGCGCAGCTGGTTGTCGATGCGCCGCGATTCGTGACGCTCGGAGCCGATCACGAGCAGGCCGCCGGCGGCGAGCACCTCGTCGTGCGCCTGCTGCCATTCGGCCTTCGCGGCCGCGCGTGCAGCCGTGTCTTCGGGCTCGATCGCGTGCAGCGCGGCCTCGAGCGAACCGCCGAGCACGATGTCGGTACCGCGGCCGGCCATGTTGGTCGCGATCGTCACCGCGCCGCGGCGACCCGCCTGCGCGACGATGTCGGCCTCGCGCTCGTGCTGCTTGGCGTTGAGCACCTCGTGCGCGATGTTCTCTTTCTGCAGCAGGCCCGACAGCAGTTCGGAGGTCTCGATGCTCGCGGTGCCGACCAGCGCGGGCTGGCCCTTGGCGTGCGCTTCCTTGATGTCGTGGATGACCGCGGCGAACTTCTCGTCGGCGGTCATGAACACCTGGTCGCCGCGGTCGATGCGGACCATCGGGCGATTGGTCGGAATCACCACGACTTCGAGGTTGTAGATGCTCTGGAACTCGAAGGCCTCGGTGTCGGCCGTGCCGGTCATGCCGGACAGCTTGTTGTAGAGGCGGAAGTAGTTCTGGAAGGTGATGCTCGCCAGCGTCTGGTTCTCTTGCTGGATCTGCACGCCTTCCTTGGCCTCGATGGCCTGGTGCAGGCCATCGCTCCAGCGCCGGCCCGGCATCATGCGGCCGGTGAATTCGTCGACGATCACCACCTGCCCGCCGCGCACGATGTACTCGACATCCTTGCGATAGAGGTTGTGCGCGCGCAACAGCGCATTGAGGTGATGCACGAGGATGATGTTGGAGGCGTCGTAGAGGCTGTCCTCGTCGGACAGCAGTCCGGCCTGGCGCATGGCCTGCTCGACGTGCTCGTGCCCTTCTTCGGACAGGTGCACCTGCTTGGACTTCTCGTCGGCCCAGAAATCGCCCGGACCGTCCTCTTCTTCCTGGCGCTTGAGGCGCGTTACGAAGGCGTTGATCTTGCGATACAGCTCGGGATCGTCGTCGGTCGGGCCCGAGATGATCAGCGGCGTACGCGCTTCGTCGATCAGGATCGAGTCGACTTCGTCGACGATCGCGTAATACTGGCCGCGCTGCACCTTGTCGCCGAGCGCGAAGGCCATGTTGTCGCGCAGGTAATCGAAGCCGAGCTCGTTGTTGGTCGCGTAGGTGATGTCGGCCGCGTAGGCGGCGCGCTTCTCGGCAGTCGACTGGCCCGAGGTGATCACGCCGGTCGACAGGCCCAGGAAGCGGAAGATGCGGCCCATCCACTCGGCGTCGCGGCGCGCGAGGTAATCGTTGACGGTGACCACGTGCACGCCCTTGCCGGGCAGCGCGTTGAGATAGGCCGGCAGCGTCGCCATCAGCGTCTTGCCTTCACCGGTGCGCATTTCGGCGATCTTGCCGTCGTGCAGCACGGCGCCGCCGATCAGCTGGACGTCGAAGTGGCGCATGCCCATGACGCGCTTGCCGGCCTCGCGCACGGTGGCGAAGGCTTCGGCGCGGATCGAGTCGAGCGATTCACCCTTGGCAAGGCGCTCGCGGAACAGCACGGTCTGGTTGGCCAGGGCGTCGTCGCTGAGCGCGGCGATCTTGGTTTCCAGCGCGCCGACGGATTTCACCAGTCCCTGCAGGCTGCTGACGATGCGTTGATTGCGGCTCCCGAAAATGCGAGCCAGCCAGCTGTTCACCATAAGTGTCTGATCCGTGAGGCCGCATCTAGCGGCGGCATGAGATTGCGTCGGGGCGGTCCCGAAGCCGCCTATTATGCACTGGCATGGGGTCGGCGGCGGTTCATTCAAGTCGAGGCCCGCGCTGCCCGCCAGCCCGAAACGAAGCGACCGCCCGAAGGCGGTCGCGGGCTCGCTCCGAACCGGCTCAGCGAGCCGCTTCGATGTAGCGCGCCGGGTTGACCGGCCTGCCGTTGAGCGAAACCTCGAAGTGCACGTGCGGACCGGTCGAGCGCCCGGTACTGCCGACCGCCGCGATCTGCTGGCCCTTCATCACACGGTCGCCGACCTTGACCGTGATCCGGTCATTGTGACCGTAGCGCGTGACATATCCGTTGCCGTGATTGATCTCGACCAGGTTGCCGTAGCCGATCTTGGGGCCGGCGACGGTGACGATGCCGGTGGCCACCGCGACCACCGAGGAGCCCGAAGGGCCCGCGAAATCGATGCCGTCATGCCGCGACATGCGCCCCGTGAACGGATCGGTGCGCACGCCGAACACCGAGGAGATGTAGCCGTTTTCGATCGGCCAGCCCGACGGGCGCACCTGCTTCTGCAGGCGACTCGCCAGCAGCAGGTCTTCGAGCACGTGCATCTGGCGCTCGCGATCGCCGAGCTTGCGCTCGATGGCCGCGATCGAGCTCAAAACCGGGTCGCCCGAGAAATCGGTCGCGACGGTGTCGGGCATTTCGGGGCCGCCGATGGCCGGAGCCGAACCGAAATCGAACTCGCCTCTCTCGAGGCCGGCGATTTCGGTCAGCCGCTGGCCCGCCGCGTCGAGCCGGATGATGTGGGCATTGAGCTGGGCGATACGGCGGGAAAGCGCTTCGGTGTTCTCCTCGGCCATCACGCGCGTCCTGGCGAGCTCCGTACGCTGGGCGATAAGCTCCTGGGACCATTTGCCGGCCAGACGGTCCGGCAGCAACGAGGTCGAACCTCCGCGTACCAGGAAGCCGGCCGCGAAGCCGACGCCGCACACGAGCAATCCGACCAGCGCCACCGGCATCCATGAGAGGATGTGCGCAGGCGCGAACTTGAAACGCCAGGTCCGCCCTCGCGTGTGGCTCACAACGATAATATCCATTACGACCCGCAATCCTCATGCACGATGATGCCGTCTCACTGATCGGCACCCTGCGTCAGCAGCCTCATCCGCTGCGTGACCTGATCGAGCGTGCCGAGCGCATCAGCGCCCTGGACAACGCCCTTCGGCAATGGACTCAAGAGCCCTGGTTTCAATCGATCCGCCTGGCCAACATCCGCGGCGACACGGTCGTTCTGTTTGCATCGAACGCTGCCGCCCTGGTCCCCTTGCGTTATCGCCAACAGGAACTGCTGAGCTTCCTGAGAGATTCCTTGAAGCTGTCCTGCACCCGCCTGGAGACCAAGGTGAGGCTGTCTGTTAATCGACGATTCACCCGAGTCTAGGCGGCAAGGCAAATTGAGGCAAGAGCCGGGCCGCATCGGGCTTTTTGCCCGGAGTTGGGCTCCGAAGCACAAAAAAGCGGCGCCAAGCGCCGCTTTTTTCAATGCAATCGAGCCGGCTCAGGCTGCCGCGAGAACGCCGCGTACGTAGTTGATCGGCGGCGCGGCATTGGCCTCTTCAAAGGTCACGTATTCCCAGGCCGATTGATCGTCGAGCAGCGCGCGCAGCAATTTGTTGTTGAGCGCATGACCGGACTTGTACGCCGTGTAGGCGCCGATGAGGCTGTGGCCGCCGAGGTAGAGATCGCCGACCGCGTCGAGAATCTTGTGCCGCACGAATTCGTCCTCGAAGCGCAGGCCGTCCGCGTTCATGACGCGGTATTCGTCGAGTGCGACGACGTTGTCGAGGCTCGCGCCGAGGCCAAGGTTATGGGCGCGCAGCTGATCGAGCTCGCGCATGAAGCCGAAGGTGCGGGCCCGCGAAACCTCGCGCACATACGAAGTGCTCGAGAAATCGACGATCGCGGTCTGGCGGCTGGTCTTGAAGATCGGGTGCTTGAAGTCGATCGAGAAGCTCAGGCGAAAGCCTTCGAACGGCTCGAAGCGGGCGAACTTGTCGCCCTCCTGCACCTGCACCGGCTGCTTGATGCGGATGAAGCGCTTGAGCGCGTCCTGCTCGTGGATGCCGGCGGACTGGATCAGGAACACGAACGGGCTCGAGCTGCCGTCCATGATCGGAATTTCGGGCGAGGAGATTTCGATGATGCAGTTGTCGATGCCCAGTCCGGCGAGCGCGGACATCAGATGCTCGACGGTCGCAACACGCACTTCGCCCTGATCCGACTTGTGGACCAGGGTGCTCGACAGCGTGGTTTCGCGAATCAGGTCCGCGCGCGCCGGCACTTCGACGACCGGCGACAGATCGATGCGCCGGAACACGATGCCGGTGTCGGGCCCGGCCGGCAGCAGGGACATGAACACCTTCTGCCCGGAATGAAGGCCGATGCCGGTCGCCCGGACGGCTTTTTGTAGGGTGCGCTGCTTGACCATTTTCCTGGTCCTCGGTTGAGCTCGCTCGGATTTCGCGGTGGAGCGAGGCCACGGCCTGACCGTGACGGAACGCCGAAGTCTACCACCGGTCCCGCAAGCTACCGTCGCAAAAACAAACCCCTGCTGAAGCTTGGCCTCGGCAGGGGTCGGATTCGTCACATGGGAGCTGAAGAATCAGTCCGCCTGCTGCCGCAGGAAGGTCGGGATATCGAGCATCTGCTCGTCCAGATCCAGCCCGGCGAACGGGTTGCCGCGCGGGACCGCAGCGGCAGCAGCCGCCATCTGCGGTTCCATGCGCGAGCGCTGCACGCCGGTCAGCGTCGGCACCTGCTGCGGCTGCTGATAGGCCGGCTGCTGGTACTGCGGCTGATAGTGAGCCTGCTGGTGCGGCTGCTGATACTGCGGCTCGTTCCGCACGAACGGCGTGACCTTGGACGGCTGCGCCTGGATCGCCGGCTGCTGGTGAGCGGCCGGACGCATCGCCAGGCCCGTCGCGACGACGGTGACGCGCAGCTCGTCGCCGAGCGATTCGTCGATCGAGACGCCGAACTTCATGTCCGCGTCTTCGGAGCCGATCTTGCTCACGCGCTCGTTGACGAGCTGGAGTTCCTTGCGCGTCAGCGAACCGCCGTGCGTCAACGTGACGAGAATGCCGTGGGCACCCGAGAGCTCGATGTCGTCGAGCAGCGGGCAGGCCAGCGCCGCCTCGACGGCGCGTTCGGCACGGGCTTCGCCATTGGCGGTGCCCAGCCCCATCATCGCCATGCCGCGGTTGCTCATGACCGTCTGCACGTCGGCGAAGTCGACGTTGATCTCACCCGGATTGGTGATCAGGCCGCTGATGCCCTGCACGGCGTTCTTGAGCACCTCGTCGGCCTTCTTGTGGCACTCGGTGACCGTCATGTCCTCGGGCAGCGTGATCTGCAGCTTCTCGTTCGGAATCACGATCAGCGAATCGACGTGCTTCTGCAGCTCTTCGATGCCGCGACGCGCCACATCCATGCGCTTGCCGGATTCGAAGCTGTACGGCTTGGTGACCACGCCGACGGTCAGGATGCCCATTTCCTTGGCGATCTCGGCGATCACCGGTGCCGCGCCGGTGCCGGTTCCGCCGCCCATGCCGGCGGTCACGAACAGCAGGTCGGTGCCTTCGAGGAGCTCGCGAATGAGCTCCTTGCTTTCGAGCGCGGCCGCACGACCCTTTTCAGGGTTGGAGCCCGCGCCGAGGCCGCGAGTCAGGGTCGCGCCCAGTTGAACGATGTTGGTGGTTTTGCATTTCTCGAGATGCTTGCGATCGGTATTGGCAGCGAACAGCTCGATGCCCTCGATGCGCGCCTCGACCATCTCGTTGATGGAATTGCAGCCGCCGCCGCCCACGCCGATGACGCGGATCACCGCATCCATGGGCTGACCGTCGACGATCTCGTACAGCTCGTTAGCTCTTCCTGCCATGTGAAACCTCCAATCGATACTGCGAGACCCCAAACCCTTCCGCGATCTGTGAGAACTTGTCGGCATTTGTACGGGTTTGATGTTATTTAGTGTGCACAGTGGAAATAAATAATGCAACACTTCATAACACTTCAGACCCAGCCCTCAGAACCTTCACAGACTCCCTGAAATCATTGAGCTTTATTAGAAATTGCCTTTGAACCACTGACTTACGCGCTGCACCCAGTAGCCGACGCCGACTTCAGGTCGGGTGTCCCTGGGTGCCTGGAACTGGCGGCCGTACTGCAGCAGGCCCACCGCCGTCGCATTGGCCGGGCTCTTGGCCACGTCGCGCACGCCGACGACGTTCTGCGGCAGTCCCAGACGCACCGGCAGCTCGAACACTTCCTCGGCGAGCTCCTGCACGCCCGGCAGGTAGCAAGCGCCGCCCGTGAGGACCACGCCGCCGGCGATGCCGTCGTACCAGTCCGAGCGATGCAGTTCCTTGCGGATGAGCCGGAACAGCTCCTCGTAGCGCGGACGGATGACTTCCGACAGCGTGATGCGCGAGAGCCGGCGCGGCGGGTTTTCGCCGACGCTGGGCACTTCGATCTCTTCGTCGAAGGTCAGCAGCTGCGGCAGCGCGCAGCCGAACTTGAGCTTGATGTCCTCGGCCGCCTGCGTCGGCGTGCGGAAGGCCACGCTGATGTCATTGGTGACCTGGTCCCCCGCCACCGGCAGCACCGCCGTGTGGCGCACCGCGCCGCCCTTGAACACCGCGATGTCGCTGGTGCCACCGCCGATGTCGACCATGCAGACGCCGAGCTCGCGCTCGTCGGGCATCAGCACCGCGTAGGCCGACGCGAGGTGATTGAGGCAAAGCTTGTCGACGTGCAGGCCGCAGGACTCGACGCACTTCTGCACGTTCTGCGCAGCCGATTCCGAACCCGTGACGATGTGCACCTTGGCCTCGAGGCGCACGCCGAACATGCCGACCGGCTCCTGGATGCCTTCCTGGCCGTCGACGACGAATTCCTGCGGCACCACGTGCAGCACTTTCTGGTCGGCCGGAATCGCGATCGCGCGGCCGCCTTCGATGACCGATTCGACGTCCTTCTCGGACACTTCGCGCGAACGCACCGGCACCACGCCGACCGAGTTGTGGCTCTTGATGTGCGCGCCCGAAATGCCGACGAACACCGACTGCGCCCGGCAACCGGCCATCAGCTCGGCCTCTTCGACCGCGCGACGGATCGCCTGCGTGGTCGCTTCGATGTTCACCACCACGCCGCGCTTGAGGCCGCGTGACGGATGCGAGCCGAGGCCGACGATTTCGACGTGGCCCTCGGGCATCAGCTCCCCGACGATGCAGGTGACCTTGGACGTGCCGATGTCCAGGCCCACGAGCAGATTGCGCGATTCGCGCTTAGCCATTGTTCTTCACTCCTTGAATTGCGGCGGCCGGCGCTCCTGCCTTGCCCTCGCCGGTCTGGTTGGCGATCCAACCGATGGCGAAGCCGTTGGTATAGCGCAGATCGACGTAGGCGACTTCATCGAGACGGTTGCCGACGGCCGCGAGCAGCGCGCCCGTGAGCGTCGGCAGCTTGTCGGCGACATCGCCGTCGCCGAGCCTCAGCGTCAGGCCCATGCGCGTCTGCGCGGTCCACTCGCCGCGTGCGTCGAGCGTCAGCCCGTTGATCGCGAGCACCGTGTCTTCGAGCGCCGCCGACAGCCGGCGATAGCTGCTCGCCACGAGTTCTTCGTTGCCCGCGGTGCCCGACAGCTGCGGCAGCTTGCGCAGCAGCGATTCGGGCATGTCCTGCGCGGCCGGCGTGAACGCCACGCCGCCGGTATCGAGCAGCGATTCGCCGTTCCAGCGCGCGAACGGCTCGCGCTCCCAGACGCGAATGCTCAAACCCGTGGGCCAATCGCGCTCGACGCGCGCCTTGGCGACCCAGGGCAGTTGCGTGAGTTCGCCGCGCACCGCATCGACGTCGACCGAGAAGAAACCCTGCCCGAGCGCCGGCAGCGCCGCCTCGCGCAGCACCTGCGGAGACACGCGCTCGAATTTGCCCTCGATGCGCAGGCGGCTCAGGTCCGGATCGCGCCATTGCATCGCCAGCGTGGTGGTCGCCATCAGCAGCGCGGTGAGGCTCGCGATCCACAGCCAGCGCGAGGGGATTTCAAAATTGCGAAGCTCATCGATCGCGGGCAGTTCGAGCGCTCGAGCCCCGCGTTCTACGGTCATGGCGCGCATGTCAGATCGTTCCTTCGGAAGACAAAGTGGTTTGCAGGATTCGCCAGCACAGATCGGCGAACGAAAGACCGACGGCCTTGGCGGCCATCGGCACCAGCGAATGCGAGGTCATGCCCGGCACCAGATTGGCTTCGAGCAGCCACGGACGTTGCTGCTCGTCGAGCAGAAAATCGACGCGGCCCCAGCCGCTCGCGCCGAGCAGTTCGAAAGCGCGCAGGCTCAGCGCCTGGATCTCGGCTTCGAGCGCGGCCGGCAAGCCGCTCGGGCAGTGATAGCGCGTGTCGTTGGAGATGTACTTGGCGTTGTAGTCGTAGAACTCGCCGTCGGGCTCGATGCGGATCGTCGGCAGCGCCTGGCCATCGAGAATCGCGCAGGTGTATTCGCCGCCGGTGATCATGCGTTCGGCCAGCACCACGCGCGGACGATCCTCGTACTCGCCCGCCGCTTTGCGATACGCGGAGACCGCGGACGTCGCGAACTTGACCTTGCTGATGCCGACGCTGGAGCCCTCGGCGGCCGGCTTCACGAAATACGGAAAACCGAGCTGCGTTCCGGCCGCGAGCGCGTCTTCGTTCGAGCGCAGCACGAGCCATTCGGGCGTCGGCAGGCCTTCTGATTTCCATATCCGCTTGGCGCGCAGCTTGTCCATCGCCAAAGCGCTCGCGAGCACGCCGCTGCCCGTATACGGAACGCCGAGCAAATCGAGCACGGCCTGCACGGTGCCGTCTTCGCCGCCGGTACCATGCAGTACGTTGAAGGCGCGATCGAAGCCTTCGGCCTTGAGTCCGAACAGACGCTCGCGCGTCAGATCGACCGCATGAGCATCGACGCCGCGCTCGACGAGCGCCTGATGCACAGCCTCGCCGCTCCAGAGCGCGACCTGGCGCTCCGAAGACCAGCCACCCATGAGCACGGCGACCTTGCCGAAATCTTCGGGACGTGAGGCGTGAGGCGTGAGGCGTGAGGCGTTCACAGCGGCTCTCCTACGACTCGAACTTCGGGATGCAGATCGATGCCGCTCTGCGCGCGCACCGTGTTTCGAATGTGTTCGATGAGCGACTCCACGTCGGACGCCTTGGCGCCTTCGTCGGTGACGATGAAATTGGCGTGCAGCTTCGACACTTCCGCTCCGCCGATGCGCGCGCCCTTGAGCCCGCAGCACTCGATGAGCCGGGCCGCGTGATCGCCCGGCGGATTGCGGAAGGTGCTGCCCGCCGTCGGCTTGCCGACCGGCTGCGTGGCCTTGCGGCGCGCGAGCCATTCGCGCGTCACGCGTTCGTGCTCGCCGTGCTCGTCGTTCGCCACGCGCAGGCGCGCGCCGAGAAAGCCGAGGAAGCCATTCGGCAGATCGACATGGCGATAGCTCCACGAAAAGTCGTGCGGCTCCAGCCATTCGGCACGGCCACCGCGAAACACGGCTTCGACCGCGATCACCTGCGGCCAGGTTTCGCCGCCCCAGGCGCCTGCGTTCATCGCCAGCGCGCCACCGACGGTGCCCGGAATGCCGGCCATGAAACCGAGCCCCGCGCGCTTGTGCTGCTGGGCGAACTTGGCGAGCCGCGCGCAATGCACGCCGGCTTCGGCGTAGATCTCGAAGTCGCCGGCCGAGACCAGGCCATCGAGCGCGCCGTGCAGCGAAATGACGGTGCCGCGAAAGCCACCATCGCGCACGAGCAGATTGCTGCCGAGCCCGAGCCAGAGCACCGGCTCTTTCGCCGGCAGGCGCGCGATGAACTGCAGCAGGTCGTCGCGATCGGCCGGTTCGAAGAAGCGATCGGCCGGCCCGCCCACGCGCCAGCTCGTGTGCTGCGACAAAGGCTCGCGTTCGCGCAGTTCGCCGCGCACGCTTTGCCGTGACGAGGGGCTCGCAGCGCGGCTCACGCCGGCACTCCGAATTGCTTGATCAGCGTGGCCGGCAAGCCGCCGATGTCGCCCGCTCCGAGCGTCAGCAGCAGATCGCCGTCCTGCAGCACGCCGGCGAGCGCATCGGGCAAGTCGGCGACCGTCTTCACGAACACCGGTTCGACCTTGCCACGCGAACGCACGCAGCGCGCGAGCGAGCGGCTGTCTGCATTGGCGATCTGTTCTTCGCCGGCCGCATAGACCTCGGTCAGCAGCAGCCCGTCGGCCTCCGACAGGATCAGGCAGAAGTCGTCGAACAGATCACGCGTCCGCGTGTAGCGATGCGGCTGGAACGCCACCACCAGCCGGCGCTGCGGATGCGCGGCGCGCATGGCCTGGAAGGTCGCCGCGATCTCGCGCGGATGATGGCCGTAATCGTCGACCACGAGCGCGCTGCCGCCTTTGGGCAGCGCGACGAGTCCATGCGGCTCGCAACGACGACCGATGCCCTGGAACTCGAGAAACGCCTTGCGGATCGCCTCCACGCTCACGCCGAGTTCGAGGCCGATCGCGATCGCCGCGAGTGCGTTCTGCACGTTGTGAAGGCCCGGCAGATTCAGATGCAGTTCGGCGCGCAAGCCTTCGCGCGTGACGAGATCGAAATCGTGCCCGCTGCCGACCGCGCGAATGTTCACCGCGCGTACGTCGGCCTCTTCGCCGAGGCCATAGGTCAGCGTCGGCCGGCCGATTTCGGTGATCAGCTCGGCGATCACCGGATCGTCGATGCACAGCACCGCGAGGCCGTAGAACGGCAGCCGGTGCAGAAACTCGATGAAGGTGTCCTTGAGCGTGTTGAAGTCGCCGCCGTAGGTTTCGAGATGATCGGCATCGATGTTCGTCACCGCCGCCATCAGCGGAGACAGATGCAGGAACGAGGCATCGCTCTCGTCCGCTTCGGCGACGAGATAGTGGCCGGCGCCGAGGCGCGCGTTGGTGTCCGCGCTCTTGACCTTGCCACCGACGACGAAGGTCGGATCGAGCCCGCCTTCGGCGAGCACCGCCGCGACCAGACTCGTGGTGGTGGTCTTGCCGTGCGTGCCGGCGATCGCGATGCCATAGCGAAAGCGCATGAGCTCGGCAAGCATCTCGGCACGGCGCACGACCGGAATGCGATGCGCATGCGCGTAGGCGACTTCGGGATTGCTCGCCTTCACCGCCGTCGAGCAGACCACCACGTCCGCACCTTCGGTGTTCTGTTCGGCGTGACCGAAGAAAATCTGCGCGCCGAGCGAAGCCAGCCGGCGCGTCGCCGCCGATTCCTTCAGATCGGTACCCGAGACTCGGTAGCCCAGGTTGAGCAGCACTTCGGCGATGCCGGCCATGCCCGATCCACCGATGCCGAGCATGTGCACGCGACGCACGCGACGCATCTGCGAAAGCGACGACGTGAAACTGGCGTTCACCATGCCTGGCCTCCCGCGGTGAGCACTTCGTGCGCGATCTCGCGCGTGGCCTGCGGCCAGGCCTTGGAGCGCGCGGCCTGCGCCATCTGCAGCAATTTGGCGCGATTGCCGAGCAGATCGCGCAGCAACGCCGCGAGGCTCTCGGCATCGAGTTCGCGTTCCTGTATCAACACGGCCGCGCCGGCATCGGCAAGATAGCGGCCGTTGGCGGTCTGGTGATCGTCGACCGCATGCGGAAACGGCACCAGCACCGAGGCGCAGCCGGCCGCGCAGAGTTCGGCGATCGTCGAAGCACCCGAACGGCAGACGACCAGATCGGCCCAGGCATAGGCAGACGGCATGTCGTCGATGAAGGATTCGATGCGCGCCACCACGCCTGCATTGGCGTACGCCGCGCGGGCGACGTCGTAGGTGCGACCGGCCTGATGGCGAATCTGCGGACGCTGCGTATCGGGCAGCAGCGCGAGCGCGGCGGGCACGAGTTCGTTGAGCGCGCGCGCGCCCTGGCTGCCGCCGAGCACGAGCACGCGCAGCGGCTGCTGGCGCTCGGGCAGGCGTTCTTCAGGTGCGGGCAGTTCTGCGATCGCGGCGCGCACCGGGTTGCCGACCGTGGTCGCCTGGCGGAACGTGCGAGGAAACGCTTCGAGCACCTTGTTCGAGATCATCGCCAGGCAACGATTGGTGAGGCCCGGCGCCGCATTCTGCTCGTGAATCACCAGCGGCACGCGCGCCAGACGCGCAGCCAGGCCGCCCGGCCCGCTCGCGAAACCGCCCATGCCGAGCACCACGTCGGGCCGCCGGCGACGAATGATGCCGCGTGCCTGGCTCACCGCCTTCCAGATCAGCAGCGGAGCGCCGATCAAGGTCTTCCAGCCTTTGCCGCGCAGGCCGCGCACGTCGATGGTTTCGAGCTCGAAACCTTGCGGAACGACAGTGCGCGCTTCGAACGAATCGGGCGCGCCCATCCAGACGATCTCGTGCCCGCGTGCGCGCAGCTCGTGCGCGACCGCGAGCGCGGGGAACACGTGACCACCGGTGCCGCCGGCCATGATCATCACGTTCATGGGGCGCCTCCGATATCGAGAGGCGCGGAACGGGAGACGGAAGCCGCAAAAGCTTCATCGGCGCGCGCGGAGGCGGTGCTTCTACGTCTCCCGTCCCCTGTGTCCCGTCTTCCGTCCGCGGAGAGCAGGCGATTCTCGTAATCGACGCGCAGGATCAGCGCGAGCATGACGAGCACACAGATCAGCGAAGCGCCGCCGTAACTGATCAAGGGAAGCGTGAGCCCCTTGGTAGGCAGCGCGCCCATGTTCACGCACATGTTGATGAGCGCCTGCAGTCCGAGCCAGGTCGACAAGCCGTAGCAGACGTAAGCCTTGAAGCGCTCGCCCGCTGCTTCGGCGCGGCCACCGATGACGAAACCGCGCCAGACCACCAGCGCGAACAGACCGATCAGCACGAGCACGCCGAGCAGGCCGAATTCCTCCGCCAGGATCGCGAAGATGAAATCGGTGTGCATTTCGGGCAGGTACAGCAGCTTCTGGATGCTGTTGCCCAGACCGACGCCGGTCCACTCGCCGCGGCCGACTGCGATGAGCGAATTGGCGAGCTGCCAGCCACTGTTGTTGATGTCGGCGAAGGGGTCCGTGAAGCTCATCATCCGGCGCACGCGGTAGGCTTCCGCGAAAGCCACGAAGGTCAGTGCGCTGATGCCCGTGACCATCAGCACGAGCAGGTGCCAGAGCTTCGCGCCGCCGAGAAACAGCATGACGAAAGCCACCGTCAGCAGGATCACGGTGGCGCCGAAATCCGGCTCCAGAATCAGCAGCGCGCCGGCGACCAGCAGTGGCAGGAACGGCAGCAGCAAACCACGCCATTCGTTCTGCAAGCGCGCCTGACGGCGCACGATGTAGCCGGACAGGTACACGATCAGCGCGAGGCGCGCGAGCTCCGAAGGCTGCATGCGAATGAAGCCGAGGTCGATCCAGCGACGCGCCGCATTGACCTTGATGCCGATGCCCGGGATCAGCACGAGCACGAGCAGCGCCACCGCGCTGATCGCGATCAGCGCGCTCTTGCGCTCCCAGAAATGCATCGGCACCAGAAACGCGCCGAACGCGGCCACGCCGCCGATGCCGACGAACAGCAGCTGGCGCCAGAAGTAGTGGAACGGAGCGCCGGTCATCTTCTCGGCCTGCGCGACCGACGCCGAGGCCACCATGACCAGGCCCCAGGACAGTAGCAGCGCGATGCCCGCGAACATCGGCCCATCGAGTCCGACGCGCGCACGCGGGAGCGTGAAGAACTTTTGTGCGAGCGTGATCATGCGAGTGCCTTCACCGCCTGCGCGAAGCGCTGGCCGCGTTCGACGTAGTTCCTGAATTGATCGAGGCTCGCGCAGGCCGGCGACAGCAATACGCGGTCACCCGCTTGTGCGAGCGATCGCGCACGCAGCACCGAAGCCTGCAGATCGGCCTCGCGATACACCGGCAGCGCACCGAGAATGGCGTCTTCGATCGCCTGCGCGTCCTGGCCGAACAGCACCGCAGCGCGGCCCTTCTGTGCAAGCGGTTCGGCGAGCGGAGAAAAATCCTGCCCCTTGCCCTGCCCGCCGCCGAGCCAGACGATCGGCCCCGACAAACCTTGAAGGGCGGCGAGCGTCGCACCGACGTTGGTGCCCTTGGAATCGTCGAGCCAGACCACGCCGTGGCTCTCGGCAACGAACGCGCAGCGATGCGGCAAGCCCGCGAATTCGGTCAATGCGCGCAGGCTGTGTTCGCGCGCGATGCCGGCCGCATCCGCAAGCGCGAGCGCGGCGAGTGCGTTGGCTGCATTGTGCAGGCCTTGGATGCGGAGAGACGAGAGACGGGAGACGGGAGACGGGACGGCGTCTGCGCCCGGCGCCATCAACCAGATATCACCCTCGCTCATCCCAATGCCGTAATCGCCATCAGTTGCTGCATCGAGTCCGAAACTGACCCAACGTCTCCCGTCTCCCGTCTCCCGTCTCCCGGCATAACGCATCACCAGTTCGTCCTGCCGATTGACCACCGCGGTTTCACAGTGCGCGAAAATGCGCGCCTTGACCGCGGCGTAATGCTCCATCGTTCCGTGACGATCGAGATGATCCTGCGAGAGATTCAGGTTCGCGGCCGCGCGCAGCTTGAGCGTGTAGGTGGTTTCGAGCTGGAAGCTCGAGAGTTCGAGCACGTAGAGCTCGCAGTCGCTCGCGAGCAGATCGAGTGCCGGCACGCCGAGATTGCCGCCGACCGCCACACGCAGGCCCGCGGCCTTCGCCATCTCGTAGACGAGCGTGGTGACCGTGCTCTTGCCGTTCGATCCCGTGATCCCGATCACCGGTGCGTCGGCCTCACGCGCGAACAGCTCGATGTCACCGATCACCGGAACACCGGCCGCGATGAGTTCGCGCACGAAGGGCTCGTCCAGCGAAACACCCGGAGACACCACGGCCGCGCTGAAACCGGGAGACGGGAGACGGGAGACGGCAGACGTCGAAGCCCTGAATTCGCCCAGATGGAATTCGACATCGAAAAACTCGCTGCGCAACTGTTCGATCCCAGCTGGCGCCTCACGCGAATCGGTGACGACAAGTTCAGCGCCCTCGCGCGCGAGATAGCGCAAAGCCGAAACGCCGGACGCGCCGAGACCCACGACCAGCATGCGCTGGCCTGCATAGCGTCTTCCGTCTCCCGTCTCTCGTCTCACGGCTTTCATTACCTGATCTTGAGCGTCGACAGTCCGATCAGCACCAGAATCAGCGTGACGATCCAGAAGCGCACGATGATCTTGGGCTCGGGCCAGCCCTTGAGTTCGTAGTGATGGTGCAGCGGGGCCATGCGGAAGATGCGCTTGCCGCCCGACCACTTGAAATAGCCGACCTGGATCATCACCGACAGGGTTTCGGCGACGAACACGCCGCCCATGATCACGAGCACGAGTTCCTGGCGCACGAGCACCGCCACCACGCCGAGCGCCGCGCCGAGCGCGAGCGCGCCGACGTCGCCCATGAACACCTGCGCCGGATACGCGTTGAACCACAGAAAACCCAGGCCCGCACCGCCGATCGCGGTGCAGAAGATCGCCAGTTCGCCGACGCCGGCGATGTACGGAATGCCGAGGTAGTTCGCGAACTTCACGTTGCCCGTGCAATACGAGAACACCGCGAGGGCCGACGCCACGAGCACGCAGGGCATGATCGCGAGGCCGTCGAGGCCATCGGTCAGATTCACCGCGTTGCTGGTGCCGACGATGACCAGATACGCCCAGATCACGAAGAAGCCGCCGAGCGGCAGCGCCACGTCCTTGAGCATCGGCACGATCAGCAGGGTTTCGGCCGGCGTCTTGGCGGTCAGGTAGATCGCGATCGACGTGCCGAAGCCCGCGAGCGAGAGCCAGAAATACTTCTGCTTCGCGGTCAGGCCGAGATTGCGACGGTATTTGATCTTGATGTAATCGTCGGCGAATCCGACGAGCCCGAACGCCACCGTCACGATCAGCGCGAACCAGACGAAGCGGTTCGACAGATCGGCCCACAGCAGCGTGGCGACGCTGATCGCCGCGAGGATCAGCACGCCACCCATCGTCGGCGTGCCGGTCTTGGCCTGGTGCGATTTCGGGCCGACTTCGCGAATGACCTGGCCGAACTTGAAGTCGTGCAGCTTGCGGATCAGCAGCGGCCCGAACGTGAACGAAAAGATCAGGGCCGTCAGCACGCCGAGTATCGCGCGCACGGTCAGGTAGCCGAACACATTGAAGCCGCTGATATGCGTTTTCAGCGCTTCGGCCAAGTGATAAAGCATTAGTGAACTCCCCCGTCGACGCCGTCTTGCGGCGCCTGAACCACCCCGTGAACGACAAGCTCCATGCGCGCGGAGCGCGAGCCCTTGACCAGCAATGTCAGCGGCGAAGCGCAGGCCGCGATATCGGCCCGCAGCGCCGCGATGAGCTCCGCGTGCGTTGCGAACACGCGCGTGCCCTCGCCGAAGCCGGCTGCGTAATGCGGCGACATCGCGCCGGTGACGTAAAGCCGATCGAGCCCGAGCGCACGCGCGCTCCGGCCCGCTTCGACATGCATCGATTCGGCCGTCGCCCCGAGTTCGGCCATGCCGCCGAGCACCGCCCAACGCTCGCCGGGCAGCGCGGCGAGCAGTTGCAGGCCGGCGGCGAGCGAGGTCGGATTGGCGTTGTAGCTGTCGTCGATGAGCCTCGCGTTCGGCGCGATGCGCTTCCAGGCCACGCGACCGCTCGGCGCCTGCACTTGCGCGAGGCCGGCCGCGATCACGTCCGCCGACAGGCCGAGCGCGTAACCGGCGGCGGCGGCGGCGAGTGCGTTGAGCACGTTGTGGCGGCCCGGCAGCGGCAGGCTCACCTCGGCCTCGCCGTTCGGCAGGCTCAGCGTGAAGCGCATGCCGTTGCGCCCATCGTCGATCGCGTAGCTCTGGATTTCGTCGGCGCTCACATCGGCAGCGGCCGACAGGCCGAAGCGAATCTGCTGTGCTCCGCCCGCGAGCGCGGACCACAGCGGCGCATAGACGTCGTCCGCATTGATGATCGCGATGCCCTGCGGCTGCCGCGCGATCGCGGCGAACAGCTCGCCCTTGCCGCGTGCGACGCCATCGCGCGAACCGAAGCCTTCGAGATGTGCATCGCCGGCCTGCGTGACGATGCCGATCTGCGGCTGCGCGATCGCGGCGAGCGCCTCGATCTCGTGCAGATGATTCGCGCCCATTTCGATGACGGCGGTCGCATAGTCGTCGCGCAGGCGCGCGAGCGTCAGCGGCACGCCGATGTGATTGTTCAGATTGCCTTCGGTGGCGAGCACCGGACCGCGCGCGGCGAGCACCGCGGCGAGCAGCTGCTTGGTCGTGGTCTTGCCGTTGCTGCCGGTCACCGCGACCACCGGATGCGCGTAGTCGCCGCGCCAGGAGCGCGCGTAATCCTGCAGGCCCGCGAGCGTGTCGCCGACGAGCACCTGCGGCAGCGCGACGTCGATGGCGCGCGAAACGAGCGCGCCGACCGCACCGCGCTGGCGCGCCTCGTCGAGATAATCATGACCGTCGAAACGCTCGCCCACGAGCGCGACGAACAGGTCGCCCGGCTGCAACTGGCGGGTATCCGAAATCACGCGAGAGAAGCCGGCGTCGGCTCCGCTCAGTGGCGCGTTCAGACGACGTGCGAGATCGGCGAGCGTCGGCTTCATGCGCGCGCTCCGAGCGTCGATCCGCCCAGCAATTGCGCGACCAACAGGCGATCCGAGTACGCCCGCTTCTGGGTGCCGATGATCTGATAGTCCTCGTGCCCCTTGCCGGCGACGACCACCACATCGTGTTCGCCGGCCTGATTCACCGCTGTGCGGATCGCCTCGACGCGATCGTGAATGACCGGCGCCTGGATGCCGGCCGGCAGACCTTCGAGAATCTGCTGCGTGATCGACTCGGGCGATTCGGTGCGCGGATTGTCGTCGGTGACGATCAGCGCATCCGCATGCGCAGCAGCGGCAGCGCCCATCAACGGACGCTTGCCCTTGTCGCGATCGCCGCCGCAACCGAACACGCACCAGAGCTTGCCGGCGGTATGCGCGCGCACGGCCTTGAGAATCTGCTCGAGCGCCTGCGGCGTATGTGCGTAGTCGACGACCACGAGCGGCTTGCCCGCGCCGCCGCGAAAACCTTCGATACGCCCCGGCACTGTCTGCGATTGCGAAAGCGCCTCGACCACGGCCTGCAGCGGCACGTCGGCTGCGAGCAGCGCAGCGGCGGCGGTCATGAGGTTGTAGGCATTGAAGCGTCCGAGCAGCGATGCGTCGAGCTGCGCGCGGCCCGCATGCGTGTCGAGCACGAGGCTCAGCCCGCGTCCATGCAGTTTCAATTCGCGGCCGATCACGTAGCGCGGCGTCGAAGGCTTGTCGCCGTCGAGGCCATAGCACGTGAGGCGTGAGGCGTGAGGCGTGAGGCGCGAAAATTCTTCGATCCAGCGCGCGCCGGTCGCATCGTCGCGATTGAGGATCAGCACGCGGCCGTCGCCGGGCTCGAACAGCTTGCGCTTGGCGGCCGCGTAGGCCTCGAGCGTGCCGTGGTAGTCGAGGTGATCGCGCTGCAAATTCGTCAGCGCCACCGCATCGAAGGCAATGCCGCCGACGCGGTTCTGGTCGAGCGCATGCGAGGACACTTCCATCGACACGGCGCTGCAACCGCTTTCGACCATTTGCGCGAACCAGCGCTGCAGTGAAACCGGATCGGGCGTCGTATGGCTCGCGTCGGCGAGCGCGGCGAGTCGGCCGTAGCCGATCGTACCGATATACGCGGCCGGACGGCCGAGTCGATCGAAAGCTTGGGCAACGAGATGCGCGGTGGAGGTCTTGCCATCGGTGCCGGTCACGCCGAACGTGAACGCGCTCTTCGAAGGCTCACCGTAGAAGCGCGAGGCGATCGCGCCGACACGCTGTGCGAGCGATTCGACCGCGAACTCGGGCACGCCGAGCTGCGGCGGCATGATGCCGCTCGCCGGCTCCCAGGCGATCGCCGCGGCTCCGTTTTCCACCGCCTGCGCCGCGTGCGCGAGTCCATGTGCCGCACTGCCGCGCACGGCGAGAAACAAGTCACCCGGCGCGACCGCGCGCGAATCGAGCGTGAGCCCGCTCACGCTCAGATCCGGCGCGGCGGCGCCGAATCCGTCGAACAAGGCCTTGAGCGCGACCGACTTCAACGCAGCACCTCGGCCGTGCCGCCGCCAGTACCGAGCCTGGCGATCGAGCCCGCAGGCTGTGTCGCCGGAATCACCGGCATCGGCTCGTCGGGTGGAATCTGCAGCAGGCGAAGCGCGCCTTGCATGACCGTCGAAAACGCGGGCGCCGCAACGAGGCCGCCGAAGTAGCCGCCTTCGCCGGGCTCGTCGATCAGCACCAGGCCGACCAGGCGCGGATGCTCGGCCGGCACCATGCCGATGAACGCCGATTGATAACGCTTGCTCGCGTAGCCGCCGGTGTCCGATACCTTGTGCACGGTGCCGGTCTTGCCGGCGATTCGATAACCCGGAATCGCGGCGCGGCTCGCGGTGCCTTCCTTCGACACCACGCCCTGCATGAGCCGGCGAACCTGGCGCGCCGTCTCGGCCGACACGGTGCGCTGCGGCGCCACCGGCTCACCGCTCTTGACGAGGCGCAGCTGCGGCATCAGGCCGTCGTTCGCGAGCCCGCAGTAGGCGCGCACGAGATGCATCGAGCTCAGCGACAGGCCATAGCCGTACGAGGCGGTGGCGGTGGCGATGGTTCCCCACTCGCGGAAGTTGCGCAGCACCGGGCTCGCCTCGCCCGGGAAACCCGAATGGATCGGATCGCCGAAACCGAATTTCTGATAACCGTTCCAGACCGCCTCGGGGCCGATCTGCAGACCGATCTTGGCCGCGCCGACGTTGGACGATTTGGTCAGGATCGACATCAGGTCCATGTCGCCGTGCGAATGCGTGTCGCGCACCGTCAGCGCGCCGACCTTCCACCAGCCCGGGCCGACGTCGTAGTGGTCGTCGGGCTTGACCGCGCCGATGTCGAGCGCCTGTGCGATCAGCAGCGGCTTGACCGTCGAACCGGGCTCGAAGCTGTCGACGATCGCGCGGTTGCGCAGGGCGCCGCCCACCTTGCGCTCGTCCGGATTGTTGGGGTTGTAGCCGGGCTGGCTCGCCATCGCCAGAATCTCGCCGCTCTTGACGTCGGCGACGACGATGAGCCCGCCCTTGGCGTTGAACTTGGAAACCGAATTCTTGAGCTCGCGATACGCGAGGTACTGCAGCCGCAGATCGATCGTGAGTTCGAGATCCTGCCCGGGCTGCGCGGGTTTGGCGTCTTCGGTGTCTTCGACGATGCGGCCCTTGGCATCGCGGATCACGCGGCGCGAACCACTCTGGCCGGTCAGCAGCTTGTTCTGCGCGACTTCCATGCCTTCCTGGCCACGGCCGTCGAGATTGGTGAAGCCGACCAGCTGCGCCGCGACTTCGCCGGCCGGGTAATAGCGGCGGTACTCGCGCTGCGCGAACACGCCGGGCGCCTTGATCGCGAGCAGGCGCTTGGCCTCGTCCGGGTTCATCTGCCGCTGCAGATAGACGAACTGCTTGTTCTCGCGCTCCTTCAGGAACTGCGTCAGATCACGCGGCTTCAAATTGAGCATGCGCGCAATCGCCTCGACGTGGCCGGTCGAGGCGAGCAAGGCCTTCGGCACCGTCCAGATCGAATCCACCGGAGCCGACAGCGCGAGCGGCTCGCCGCGACGATCGCGGATCGAACCGCGCCCGCCTTCGAGCGTGACCGTGCGCACGTGGCGCTTGCTGCCCTCGCGCGTGAGGAAATCGTTCTCGACCACCTGCAGCTGGAACGCGCGCGCGAAAACCCCGGTCGCGCCCACGCAGAGCAGGCACAGCACGAGCACGCGCCGCCAGGACGCCACCGGCTGCACCTTGTGAGGCGCCGCGTTCGGAATCGCGCCCGCGCCGCGCCCGCCGTTGCTGCGCCCGTTGTTGCCGCGTTCGTGCTTGAGGTAGGGCTTCACTGGCCATCCCTGCGCAGGCCGCGTGCGCGAGGTTGTTCGACGACGACGTAGTCGCGCGGCTCGGACATGCCCAGCTGATCGCGTGCGAGCGATTCGATGCGCCCGTGATTGGCGAGCGCGGCGTCTTCGAGCTGCAGCTGCGACCATTCCATCTCGAGCCGGTCGTGCTCCTTGCGAAGGCGCTCGATCTCGGTGGTCTGCAGGCGGTTCTCATGCTTGACGCGCACGACCGCGAGCGCGCTCAGAATCACGAGGATGGCGAGCAGCATCGGCAACAGCATCGATTGCCGGGAGACGGCGGACGGCAGACGGGAGACGTTCTTGCGCTCACTCATGAAGCTTCTCCGCGACCCTCAGCACAGCGCTGCGCGCGCGCGGATTGATCTCGCATTCGGCATCGGTCGGAAAATCACGAGAAACGCGGCGCAGAGCGACTTGCGTCTGCCGTCTGCCGTCTGCCGTCTGCCGGCTGTCGCGAATGAAGCGCTTGACGATGCGATCTTCGAGCGAATGAAAGCTGATCACTGCGAGCCGTCCGCCCGGCGCGAGTACTTCGGCCGCAGCGCCGAGCGCCTGCGGCAACACGTCGAGCTCGCGGTTGATGTAGATGCGAATGGCCTGGAAGCTGCGCGTGGCCGGATGGATCTTCTGCCGCGGGCCGGGCATGGCGCGCGCGATGATCTCGGCCAGTTGCGTGGTCCGCGTGATCGGCGTCTGCGTGCGTGCTTCGACGATGCGCCGCGCGATGCGACGGCTCGCGCGCTCTTCGCCGTACTGATACAGCACGTCGGCGATCTCGTTGTCCTTGGCGCGCGCGATCCACGAAGAGGCCGGCTCGCCAGCCGAGGTGTTCATGCGCATGTCGAGCGGGCCGTCGCGCAAAAACGAAAAGCCGCGATCGGCATCGTCGAACTGCGGCGACGACACGCCGAGATCGAGCAGGATGCCGTCGATGCGGCCGACCAGATCGAGCTCGCGCGCAAGCTGCCCGAGTTCACCGAAATTGCGATGGTGGATGCGAAAGTTCGCGCGACCGGCGAAGCGCTCGTTGGCTGCCGCGATCGCGGCCGGATCCTGATCCATTGCATGCAGGAAGCCGCTGTCACCGATCGCTTCGAGGATCGCGTTGCTGTGCCCCCCACGGCCATAGGTGCCGTCGAGATAAATGCCACCGGGCCGCGGGGCCAGACCGGCCAGGGCTTCGTCGAGCATCACCGGGCGGTGCGGGTCGGCCATGGAGCGCTCAGGTCGGATAGAGGCAGAAAAGCCGCCAGAGGCGGCCGCTTGGGGGAAAGGGATTTCCATGGCGCATCACCGCTTGATGAGCTTGAGCGCTTGCTTGACGCGCTCGGGCTCGGCACGGCGCGCCTGGTAACGCGATTCGTCCCAGATATCGAAACGGCTGATCTGCCCTTCGACGACGACGCGGCCGTTGAGCAGGCCGGATTCTTCGCGCAGCCACTGCGGCAGCACGATGCGGCCCTGGCCGTCGAGTTCGACGGCGACCGAGCGGCCGATGATTTCCTGCTTGAGCAATTCGGCCTGCTCGCTGTCTTCGAGGCTTTGGATCTGCTCGGCCAAGCGGGCGAATTCGGCCGACGGGAACACTTCGAGATGCGGCTTGCCATCGTGGGAAAACGGAGTCAGGTACAGCGGGCCGGCGTCGGATTTGGCGAGCGCATGCCGAAACGAGGCCGGGACCGCGACACGGCCCTTCTCGTCCAAGGAAACGGCATACCAGCCTGAGAACACCGAGCACTCACTTTGGACCGCAGCCGGTCCACCCGCCTGAGAAAGTCGTTACGGAAGCAACCCCCCGCTCCAAACAATGTTTCAAAGCCTCAAGCCCGCCGAATTCACCACTCGATGGTTTTGATGCCCCACTTTGCCCCACTCCGCGCCACTATATTCCACGGCCTTGGTGCGCGCAACCGAAATACCAAGCCGAAACAAGGGCTTGAGCTTCAGGTGGGATTCAGGACTTCTGGGGGAAAGACTGACGAAAAAACAGCCACTTGCGCCAACTTCCTGAAGTGGAAGTCAGCTCGTGGCGTTCGATGGGGATTCGAAAACGAAAAAAGCGAGTCGGCCTATAAGCCGGGTTCTGTCTGGAGTCTTGCGACCCCTCAACAACCATTCCTCTAGGCTGCACGTCGCCGTGCAGCTCCAGCAGCCTACCCGGTGAGCGCGTGGGCCACGCGTTGCGATCTTGCGACCGCGTCCCACCCTATTTGGCCTTGCTCCGAACGGGGTTTACCGTGCCGGTCCATTGCTGGACTCGCGGTGCGCTCTTACCGCACCGTTTCACCCTTGCCTGATCCCGCTTGCGCGGGCCATCGGCGGTTTGCTCTCTGTTGCACTGGCCGTAGGCTCGCGCCTCCCAGGCGTTACCTGGCGTTCTGCCCTATGGAGCCCGGACTTTCCTCCCCCGTCTTGCGACGGCGGCGGTTGTTCGGCCGACTCGGCGCGGAGTCTACTGCAGCCGCCGCCTTATTCCGAGCCGCCCGAACTACCGAGCTCCATCGCGAGCGCGTAGAGCTCGTTCTTGCGCGCCCCGGTCAGCTCGGCGGCGACGCGCGCCGCTTTGGCCGGCGACAGCTCCTTGAGCAGCACGCGCAGCAGGCGCAGCTGTTCGGTCTTGCCGGCGCTGGCAGCCGGTGCGCCCTCGATCACCAGCACGAACTCGCCGCGCCCGCGGTTGCTGTCGGCCGCGAGCCAGGCCACCAGCTCGGACGCCGGCAGCAGCACGCTCTGCTCGAAGCGCTTGGTGATCTCGCGCGCCAGGCAGACGCGGCGCTCGGGGCCGAGTTCGGCGACGAGGTCGTCCAGCGTCTCGGCAATGCGATGGCTCGATTCGTAGAAGATCAAGGTCTGCGGCAGGCCGCCGAGTTCGCGCAGGCGTTCGCGGCGGGCGGATTGCTTGTGCGGCAGAAAGCCGGCGAAGCAGAAGGCGTCGCTGGGCAGCCCGGCCAGCGACAGCGCGGCGATCGCGGCGCACGGCCCCGGCACGGCGATGACCGGAATCCCGGCCTCGCGCGCGGCCCGCACGAGCACGAAGCCCGGGTCGGAAATCAGCGGCGTTCCGGCATCCGAGATCACCGCCACCGCGCGGCCCTCGCGCAACTGGGCGAGCACGTCGGCGACGGCACGGTCTTCGTTGTGCTCGTGCAAGGGGCTCAGCGGCCGCTGGATGCCGAAATGCGCGAGCAGGCTGCCCGAGGTGCGGGTGTCCTCGGCGCAGATGCGATCGACTCCGCGCAGCACCGCCTGGGCGCGCGGCGACAGATCGCCGAGGTTGCCGATCGGCGTCGCCACCACATAGAGATGGCCGGGCGCGACGGCGTTTTCGGCAGTGCTGGAAGAAAGCTCGGACATGGGAACTGCAATCCTGGTGCGCAATTGGCGTGCGATACTTTACCGATGCTGCGATCCCGACTTTTCTCAGCGAGCCTGTTCGGGCTCAGCCTCGCACTGGCCAGCGCCCTGGGCACCTCCAGCGCCGCGGCCGATCCCCAGCCCGCAGCCGAGCAGGCGTTGACCGCCGCCGAAGCGGCGATCAACACCGACAACGACAAGCTCGCCGAAACCTGGCTCAGCCGGATTCCGGCCGGCTCGCTGACGATGCCGCAGATGGCGCGCGCGCAGATCGTGCGCGCCGATATCCTGCTCAAGCGCGGCCAGCCGATGCCGGCCCTGCAAACGCTGCCGAGCAGCTCCGACCATGTTCCGCTCTACGCGGCGCAGATCGAACAGCTGCGTGCACAGGCCTTGTTCGCGCTCGGCGATCCGGTGGCGGCGGTGCGTGCGCTCGTGCAGCGCGAACGCTTTCTGCAGAACGACCCGGCCGCGCTCGCCGAAAACCGCGACCAAATCTGGAACGGGCTGATGCGCAACCCACCCGAGGCCAACGACCTGCCGAAATTCGCCGCCCAGAACACGGCGACGCGCGGCTGGCTCGAGCTGTTCCAGAACTGGCGCCAAGGCTCGATGGCGAACTACAACTCCTGGAGCGCGAAATTTCCCGGTCATCCGGGCAATGCGCGCATCGCGGGCTTCACGGCGCGCCCTGCGCAAACGCCGGCCGTCGCGACGCCGGCAGCGCCCTCGCCCCTCGCGTCTGCACCATCGGCCGCCCTGCCGCCGGGCGCGGCGAACGGTTTCTCGGCCGCGCCGGCCCCAGCCGGCTACCCGCCGGTATCTGCGCCGGCGCCGATCAGCAATGCGCCGCTGCAGGTCTACGCGGGCAACCGCAGCGGCAACGGCATTGCCCTGCTGGTCCCGCTCAGCGGCCCGCTGGCCGCGACCGGTGAAGCGGTGCGCGTCGGCTTCATGGCTGCAGCGAACAAGGGTGGAGCCGGCGGCGGCATTCGGGTCTACGACAGCGGGGCTGACGCGAGCCAGGCGATCGGCGCGTACCAGACCGCGCTGAGCGAAGGCGCCGGCGTGATCGTCGGCCCCCTCGTCAAGGAAGCCGTCGCCGCGCTCGCCCGCATGGGCCCGCCGGCGGTTCCGCTGCTGGCGCTCAACGCGCTCGACGCGAATCAGCCGGCTCCCGCGAATTTTCTGCAGTTCGGCCTCGCCCCCGAAGACGAAGCCCGGGCTGCGGCCACGCAGGCCATCGCCCAGAACCGTCGCCGGGCGCTCGCGCTGGTTCCATCCAGCGAATGGGGCAATCGCGTGCTGATCGCGTTCCGCGAGCAGTTCACCTCGCTCGGCGGCACCGTGGTGTCGGCCGAGGCCTTCCAGTCCGGCTCGCCCGATCCGTCGAAGGTGGTCAAGAAGCTCATGGCGCTCGACGCGAGCGAAGGCCGGCACAAGGCGCTGACCGCGGTGCTCGGCAAGAACACCGAGTTCGATGCGCGCCGGCGCGAGGATGTCGATTTCATCTTCCTCGCCGCCAAGCCCTCGGACAGCTATCTGATCCTGCCGCAGCTGCGCTTCTACCGCGCGAGCGGCCTGCCGATCGTGAGCACCTCGCTGATCTATGAAGGCCGCGGCATCGACTGGCAACGCATGAGCGTCTGCGACATGCCGTGGATGCTCGAAACCCAGGGCCAGTGGGCGCAGGCGCGCAGCGAAGCGGCGGCGATGGACGCGGGGCCGATGCGAGACTACCCGCGCCTGGTCGCACTCGGTGGCGACGCGTTTCGCGTCGCCAACCGCCTGCTCGCCAACAATCTGCATGCGGGCGACCGCATCGACGGGGCGAGCGGCCGGCTCGTGATCGGCGGCGATGGGCGCATCGCACGCGAACTCGGTTGCAGCGCGCCGATGAACACGGCGGTCGCCAGCTCGGCGCCCTGATTCAAGATGAAGGGCGCAGATGCCGAAGACCTCGCGCTGCGCCATCTGCAGGCAAAGGGGCTGACGCTGCTGCAGCGGAATTTCCGCGCTCGCGGCGGCGAGCTCGATCTGGTCATGCGCGAGCGCGGCAAGCCCGACACGCTCGTGATCGTCGAAGTGCGCAAGCGTGGCAACGCACGCTACGGCAACGCGATCGAGACCATCGGGGCAACCAAGCGGCAACGCATCGTGCTAGCAGCGCGCTGGCTGCTCGCATCGAATGCGAAATTCGCGGACATGCCGGTGCGTTTCGATGTCATCGCGCTCGATTCGACCGATCGCATCGAGTGGATACGCGGGGCTTTCGACGCCGATTGACGGCGTCGCGGCGGCTATTTGACGACGCGCAGGTTCGGCCGGCCCGGACGCGGCGGCTTGCTCGGCTCGTCGGGTGGCGGCGGAGTATCCGTCGGCTTGCCGTCACCGGATTCGGGCGGCTCGACTTCTCCGAACACGATGCCCTCGCCGTTCTCGCGCGCGAACACCGCGAGCACCGCGCCGCTGGGCACCTGCACGTCGAACGAGCGTCCCGAAAAGCGCGCAGAGAACCAGATCGGATCGCTCTGCACGTCGAGGTTCTGCACCGCCATCGGGCTCACGTTGAGCGTGATGCGCCCTTCCTGCACGTACTCGCGCGGCACCACCACACCCGGATAATCGGCCGACACGAGCAAGTGCGGCGTGTGGCCGTTGTCGGTCGCCCAGTCGTAGATAGCGCGGATCAGATAAGGACGGCGAGAGCGAAAAACCGGCATGGGATCGTGCGAAATCGGTGGTGGCTGCAGCGAAGCCGAGTGTAGTCGGTTCCGCCGCTCAGCGTGACGCCTGCATGACCTTGGCCACCGCGGCGCGGGCGAAGGCACGCTGCGCGTAGCGACGCAGCGGATCGGCCGAGGGCGGCAAATCGAGCTTGATCTCGGCGATCTTCCAGAACAATGCCGTCCAGGCGCTATCGACGATGGAATGATCCTGACCGAGGAACCAGCTGCGGCCACCGAACAGCGGCGCGCTGGCGACGAGTCGTTCGACGAGCCGTTTGCGCGCATCGCGACCGCTCGCGCTGGTCGGGTTCTCGGCGGCCGGCAGCAACGGATACAGATCGGCCTCGATGCGATCGAGCACCATGCGCAGGCGGGCGCGCTGGGCTGGATCGGGCGGCATCATCGGCGGATGCGGATAGCGCTCGTCGAGGTATTCGACGATCACGCGCGCCGGATAGATCACCGTGTCGCGATCGGCGAGTGTGGGCAAAGCATGGGTCGGATTGAGCAGGGCGAGGTCTTCGCTCGGACGTCCGGGCCGCTCGATCTGCAAACGGGCACCGTCGACGTCCTTCTCGGCGAGCACCAGCCGCACCCACAGGCAGGCCACCGCGCCGGCGCTGTAGAACAGTGTGATACCGGAATTGGCCGCGGGCTTGTTCGGCGGCACGTATTTCGTTTTGGCGCGCAGAGACATCCCGGGACTCTAGGCGATCACTGGGCAAAAAGTCGACAGCACGGCAGGGCCAAAAACGAAGAAGCCGCTACGGAGGATTCCATAGCGGCTTCTGGCAAAGCGATTTTCAGACGGACATCAGTGCTTGATGTCGCGCCAGAATTCCTTCTTGAGGAAGTAGCAGAGCGTCAGCAGGATGAGCAGGTAGAACATCGCCTTCGGGCCCACGCCCGTGCGGATGCTCTTGCCCGGCTCGGCCGCGTAGGCCATGAAGTTCACGAGGTCGCCGACGAACTTCTCGTACTGGTCGGGCGTCAGGCTGCCCGGCTGCACGAGCTTGAGCGGCACGCCGTGGTGCTCGCCACCGCCGTCGGCATGCCCGCCTTCGCCGTGATCGCTGGGCTCGGCGTGTTCGTCGAGCTTGACCTGCCAGCCCTGCAGCGCCCACAGCACGTGCGGCATCGAGGCGTTCGGCAGCACGAGGTTGTTGACCCCGAGCGGACGCTTGGCATCGACATAGAACGTGCGCAGATAGCTGTAGACCCAGTCGGCACCGCGAGCACGCGTTTCGAGCGTCAGATCGGGCGGCGTCTGGCCGAACCAGGCCTTGGACGCTTCGGCCGGCATCGACGACAGGATCATGTCGCCCGGCTTGTCACTCGTGAACATCAGGCTGCTCTTGAGCACATCGTCCGGGATGCCGAGATCCTGGCCGATGCGGTTGTAGCGCAGGTACTTCATCGAGTGGCAGCCCGAGCAGTACGCCATGAAATCACGCGCACCACGCTGCAGCGAAGCCAGGTTCGAAGTATCGGGCGTGTAGCTGTAAGGCAGCGCATGACCACCGGCGGCGAACGCCGAACCGGAGACGACCAGACCCGCAAACGCGGTCAGCAATTTGGCGAAGCGCTTCATCCCGTCACCCTTTCCGGCACCGGCTTGGATTTTTCGAAGTTATGAATGAACAGCAACGAGAAGAAGAACGCGAAGTAGTACACCGTGCCGATGCGCGACAGCATCGTGTACAGCACGCTGGTCGGCTGCATGCCGAGGTAGTTCAGCATGACGAAGTCGATCGCGAAGATCAGCGTGAGCAGCTTGGTGAGATTGCCCTTGTAGCGGATCGACTTGATCGGGTTGCGATCGAGCCAAGGCAGCAGGAACAGGATCAGCACGGCACCGAACATCACGATCACGCCCGGCAGTGCGGAGCTGAACATCGACGGGGTCGCACGCAGCATCGCGTAGAAGGCACCGAAGTACCACGCCGGCGTGATGTGCTCGGGCGTGACCAGCGGGTTGGCTTCCTGGAAGTTCGGCTTCTCGAGCAGATAGCCGCCGCCGTCCGGAGCGAAGCAGATCACTGCGACGAAGATGATCAGGAACATCGCCACGCCGACCAGATCCTTGACCGTGTAGTACGGGTGGAAGCCGATGCCGTCGAGCGGAATCTTGGTCTCCGGATCCTTGTGTTTCTTGATCTCGACGCCGTCGGGGTTGTTGGAGCCCACTTCGTGCAGCGCGATCAGATGCGCGACCACCAGGCCCACGAGCACGAACGGCAGCGCCACCACGTGCAGCGAGAACAGGCGGTTGAGCGTGGCGTCGGATGGGATGTAGTCGCCCTGCACCCAGACCACGATGTCAGGACCGATGAACGGAATGGTTCCGAACAGCGAGATGATGACCTGCGCACCCCAGTAGCTCATCTGGCCCCAGGGCAGCACATAGCCGGCGAAGGCTTCGGCCATCAGCACGAGGAAGATCAGGCAGCCGAACAGCCAGATCAGCTCACGCGGCTTCTTGAACGAGCCGTAGATGAGTCCGCGGTACATGTGCATATAGACGACGATGAAGAAAGCCGAGGCGCCCGTCGAATGCATGTAGCGGATGACGTTGCCCCAGGGCACGTCGCGCATGATGTACTCGACGCTGCCGAAAGCCTCGGCCGCGCTGGGCTTGTAGTGCATCGCCAGGATGATGCCCGAGAGCAGCTGGTTGACGAGCACCAGCAGCGCGAGCGATCCGAAGTAGTACCAGAAGTTGAAGTTCTTCGGCGCGTAATACTCGGTGAGGTGATCGCGCCAGAGCTTGGTGAGCGGGAAGCGGTCGTCGATCCAGCCGAGGAAGCCGGTGGTCTTGTAGGGATTGGGTACGATGGCCATTGCTGTCTGCCCTGTCGGTTAGGCCGCAGCCTGGTCTTCGCCGATCACCACCGAGTTGTCGCCTTCGAACTTGTAAGGCGGCACCACGAGGTTGGTCGGCGCCGGAACGCCACGATAAACGCGGCCGGCGAGATCGAACTTGGATCCGTGGCAGGGGCAGTAGAAGCCGCCCTGCCAGTTCGGCGCGATTTCCGGAGCCGGATGATCCGGGCGGAAGGTCGGCGAGCAACCCAGGTGGGTGCAGGAGCCGACCATGACCATGATGTCGGGCTTCACCGACCGGGTTTCGTTCTGCGCGTACTTGGGCTGGTGATCGACGGTGGATTCCGGATCGGCCAGGTCGCCCTTGACCTTGGCGAGACTCTCGACCATCTCGGGCGTCCGCTTGATGATCCAGACCGGCTTGCCGCGCCAGGCCAGCGTGATCATCTGACCGGCTTCGAGCCCGGCGATGTCAGCCGTCACCGGCGCGCCGAGCGCCTTGGCTCGTTCACTGGGCTTGAGGGAGGCCAGGAAAGGCCACACCACCGCACCCACGCCCACAGCGCCCACGCCTGTCGTGGCGAGGGTCAGGAACCGGCGTCGACCGGTATCCACACCTTCATTGCTCATCGCAACATGTTCCATTTTTAGATAGGGCCAAGGATTGAAAAAGCGAATAACGGCCTGTCTGGTATTGACGTCTCGACGCAGCGATACCGGCGTTCATGTGCCAGGACATGCTGCGGAACTCCCCCTAAGACGCACTAAAGCCGATCGATTATAAAGCCCTATTGCGCCGGACGTAACCCATAAATGCGACGGTTGTAACCCGGAATGTCACCCGTCGGCGACAGCCGTCGCTCCATCCGCGTGACACCCGGATCGCCCGCTCAGCTGCCCGCGCTGAGCAGCGCCTCGAGTTCATCGGCACCCTCGGCCTGCGTGATCATGCGGTCTAGCAGCTGCGACACCTTGCTGCGCAGATCGCCGATCGAAGATTCGCGGACCACGCGCTTGACCTCGAGCAGGCTGGTCGGGTGCATCGAGAACTCGGTCAGGCCGAGCCCGAGCAGCAGCCGCGTATAACGCGGGTCGCCCGCCATTTCGCCGCACATCGACACGTCGATGCCGGCCGCGGCACCGGCCTGGATGGTCAGGCGCACGAGCTGCAGCACCGCCGGGTGCAGCGGGTCGTAGAGATAGTTGACCTCGTCGTCGACGCGGTCGATCGCCAGCGTGTACTGGATCAGATCGTTGGTGCCGATCGAGAAGAAGCGGGCGTGCCGGGCGATCATCGAGGCCGCGATCGCGGCGGCGGGCACTTCGATCATCGCCCCGATCGGCGGCGAGGCGATGACCAGGCCCTGCTGGCGCAGCTCCTCGCGACAACTTTCGATGATCGCCGCCGCCTGCCGGAACTCGGCGAGGTTGGAGATCATCGGCAGCATGATCTTCATCTGCCCGTGGTGAGCGGCTCGCAGCAGGGCGCGTACCTGCGTGCGGAACATCTCCTGGTCCTTGAGACAGAGCCGGATCGCGCGCAGGCCGAGCGCCGGGTTGTTCGGCGTCGGGCCGTGACTGCGCCCCGAATCGACCTGCTTGTCCGCTCCGAGATCGAGCGTGCGGATCGTGATCGGCCCTTTCACGGCCGACACCACGCGCGAATAAGCGTCGTACTGCTCGTCCTCGCTCGGCTGGCCCTTGCGATTCATGAACAGGAATTCGGTGCGGTACAAACCGACGCCCTCGGCGCCGTTGGCCGAAGCCACCGCCGCATCTTCGGGCAGCTCGATATTGGCGTGCAGGTGCACGCGAATACCGTCGACCGATTCGGCCGGCATGTCGCGCAGCTGGGTCAGGCGCTTCCGGTGCTGGACCTGCTGTTGCTGGCGTCGCCGATAGAAAGCCGTCGCCAGCACTTCGGGATCGGCCAGCACATGGCCGCTTTCGCCGTCGACGATCAACTGCTCGCCCTCGCGCACGAGCCGGCGCGCGTTGTGCAGACCGACCACGGCCGGAATGCCGAGGCTGCGCGCGAGAATCGCGGTGTGCGACAGCGGGCCGCCGTATTCGGTGACGAAGGCGACCACCGATTGCTGCGCGAGCAGGATGATGTCGGCCGGCGTGATGTCGTCCGACAGGATCACCGTAGGCTCGGTGATCGCATCGCTTTTGAGCGTGAGCTGGCGCTCGCTCTTGAGCAGCACGCGCAGGATGCGATCGCAGACGTGCTCGACATCGTCCCGGCGCGTTCGCAGATACGGGTCTTCCATCTGGTTGAACACCGCGATCAGCGCATCGCGCGCCTTCTGCAGCGCCACCTCGGCATTGCTGCGATCACTGCGGATGCGCGCCACCGTCGCATCGGTGATCGAGCGATCGTCCATCATCAGCAGATGGGTATCGATGAAGGCCGCGATATCGCCCGGCGTGCCGAGCGGAATACGCGCCCTCACCTCGCGCAGCTGTTCCTTCGCGCGACGCTGCGCGCCGTAGAAGCGCACGACCTCGCCTTCGACATCCGCCGCCGCCAGCGTGTATTCGGGAATCTCGAGCTCGTCCGAATGCAGCTTCTGCGCGCGGCCGATCGCGATGCCGCGAGAAACCCCGATGCCGGAAAGCCAGAGGCTCATTACGGGAGACGAGAGACGGGAGACGGGAGACGTAGAAGCAAAGGCGGAGGAGCGAGTCCACAGAGCGGCCTTTGCGTCTCCCGTCTCCCGTCTCCCGTCTCCTGGCTGTTCACGCCTCTTCTCCGAAACGGTTGGCGATCAGCGCCCCGAGCTCTTCGAGCGCCTGCCGTTCGTCCTCGCCCTCGGCGATCAGCGTGATCTGGCTGCCTTGCGCGGCGGCCAGCATCATCACGCCCATGATGCTTTTGCCGCTGACTTCACGCTGATCCTTGCGCACACGCACGTCGGCCTCGAACTTGGAAGCCAGCGTGACGAACTTGGCCGCGGCGCGTGCGTGCAGACCCAGACGATTGACGATGGTGACGCTGCGTTCCATAAGAATTCCCTTATCGGCTCATGCGATGCGCGGGCACAGCATGATGCCCTTCTGTCCGCCTTCCACGGCGGTCTGCGCCATCGCGTCGAGCGAGAGCGCCGGATAGTTGAAAACCCTCACGAGCATCGGCAGGTTCACGCCGGCGACGACGAGCGTGCGCTGCGCATTCGCGGCGAGCTTGTTGGCGATGTTCGCGGGCGTCGAGCCATATGCGTCGGTCAAGACGAGCACGCCCTGCCCTTCGTCGAGACGTTCGATCATGCGCAGCCCCTGGCGCAGCAACACGTCGGTAGCCTGCACGCGGCGCACTTCGAGCACGTCGGTCTTCAGCGTCAGTTCGCCCAGCATGTCGGTCATCGTCTCGAGCATCAGATGCCCGAGCTTGCCGTGCGTGACGAGCAGAAGGCCGATGCTCACGACAATTCCCGGTGCTTGTGCAGAACCTGATCGAAGCACCCGCTGAAACGTTCGGCAAGCCGCTCGACGATGTAGACGCTGCGATGCTGGCCGCCGGTGCAGCCGATCGCGACCGTCAGGTAGGCGCGATCCTGGGCGCGAAAAGCCGGCAGCCAGGTTTCGAGAAACTTCGCGATGTCGTCGATCATCGCGGTCACCGGCGTGTGGCTCTTGAGCCATTCGCCGACCTTCGGATCGCGGCCGGTGAGCTTGCGCAAGCCGGGCTCCCAATGCGGGTTCGGCAGGCAGCGCACGTCGAACACATAGTCGACGCCCGTCGGCGTTCCGTTCTTGAAGCCGAACGACAGGAACAGCACCGACAGCTTGCCTTCGACCGCTTCGGCCATGCGCTGGTACACCGCTTCGCGCAGCTCGTGCAGGTTCATGCGCGAGGTGTCGAGCGGCTCTTCGGCTGAATTGGCGATCGGCTGCAGCAGCTGGCGCTCCTTGCGCACCGCTTCGAGCAGCGACAGCTTGCCGCTCGACAGCGGATGCTTGCGCCGCGTCTCGCTGTAGCGGCGCAGCAGCACGTCGTCCTCGGCGGTCAGGAACAGCACGCGCACGTCGACGCCCTTGGCGCGCAGCTTGGCGAGATAGCTCGGAAAGCGCCGGATCTGCGCCTCGGACTCGCGCGCATCGATGCCCAGCGCGAGCCGCTCGAAACGCTTGCCCGAGCGCTTGGCCATGGCGCGACGCATCATCGGCTCGATCAGCGCGAGCGGAATGTTGTCGATGCAGTACCAGCCGACGTCTTCGTACTGTTTGAGCGCGACGGTCTTGCCCGCACCGGACAAACCGCTGACGATCACGAGCTTCATGGGTTTTTCGAGGCCTCGATAGCGCGATGCTGGCGACGAATGAAATCTTCGGCCGCATCGTAGCCCGAACGCTTGAGCTTCTGATCGCGGCAAGCCGCCTCGGCCAGCGCCGCCAGATTGTGTCCGACGCGGATCGGCAGCGCGATCTCGGGCACTTCGACGCCGAGCAGCGTACGTGCATTGCGCTGGCCGTAGACGCGATCGGGCACGCCGCTGATCTCGGGCGGCAGGAGGCGCAGCACCAGGTCGAGCGGGCAACTGCGCAACAGGCTTTCGGCGCCGAACATGCGTCCGATGTTGAGCACACCGAGTCCGCGCACTTCGAGAAAGCCCTCGATCAAGGCCGGGCAGCGGCCGATTGGCTGGCCTTGCGGGTCGAGCACGAATTCGGCGGCATCATCCGCGATCAAGCGATGGCCGCGCGACAGCAGCTCCAGTGCGAGCTCGCTCTTGCCGACGCCGCTGCTGCCCGAGAGCAGCACGCCGAGATCGAATATCTGAATGAAGACGCCGTGCAGGGTGACCGAGGCGGTCGCGCCGGCGCTCATCGGGGCTCGGATCAGTTGGAGCCGTAGCCCGACAGCAGCGAATACAGCGCCTTGTCGTCCGAAGCCGAGCGCAGCTTGGCGCAGAAATCTTCGTCGGAGAACATCTCGGCGATCGCGGCCAGATGCTTCAGGTGCGCTTCGGTCGCGCTTTGCGGAACCAGCAGGCCGAACACCAGATCGACCGGGTTGCCGTCGTGGGCATCGTAGTCGACCGCCTGCTTGAGCCGCATGAAAGCGCCGACGCTGGTCTCGACGCCGGCGACACGGCCGTGAGGAATCGCGACGCCGTGGCCCAGGCCGGTGCTGCCGAGCTTTTCGCGGCCGGTCAGGCTCGTGAACACCTCCGCCGAGGTCAGCGTGCCGGTGCCTTTGGCGAGCAGCGCGGAAAGTTCTTCGAGCGCCTTCTTCTTGCTGGTCACCGAAGCTCCGTAAGAGACCCGGTCCGCACTCAGAATTTCGCTCAATTTCATCGATTCGCTCCTGTGGAAGCCCGGGATTCTAGCCCAACTGGGGCTAACGGAATCGCCTGGGCGGATCATGGGCTGCGCAGACGAAAAAGCCCCGCCCGGCTCACGCCGGACGGGGCTCGCTGCAGCATCGCTCACTCGGGCTGGGCTTCCTGGAACGGCATGCGCTTGGCGGCCTGCTTCACATGGTGATCGCGCAGCTTTTCCTTGTGGCGGCGCGTCTGCTGATCGAGCCGGTCCATCAGCACGTCGATGGCGGCGTACATGTTGTCTTCGACGGTCGCCTCAGCGTGGAGATCGGCACCGCTCGCGTGAACCGTGGCTTCGGCCTTATGTCGCAGCTTTTCGACCGACAACACCACATCGGCGTTGATGAGATGGTCGAAGTGGCGCTCGATCCGCTTGATCTTGGTGGTGACGTAGTCGCGAAGCGGCGGCGTCAGATCGAGGTGATGGCCGGAGATGTTCAGGTTCATCGTGAGTGACTCCTTTACGTTCGAGCCGACATTGGCTCGGGGATAGCACCCATCGGCGGCGGCCCCGCCGCCAACGGGGACAACAAAAGGATTCAGGCTACGGCTTTGCGCTCATGCGACGGCGGGATGTTGAGGGCTTCTCGATACTTGGCGACCGTTCTGCGTGCGACTTGAATTCCTTCCTTCAGCAACAGATCGGCCAGCGTGGAGTCCGATAGCGGCCTCGCGGGATCCTCACCACCGACCATGCGCTTGATCATGGCCTGAATGGCGGTTGCAGAGCAGACACCTCCTTGAGTGGTTTGAACGTGGCTTGAGAAGAAATACTTGAGCTCGTACAGGCCGCGCGGAGTCAGCATGTACTTGTTGGCGGTGGCGCGCGACACGGTGGATTCGTGAATGCCGAGCTGCTCGGCCACGTCACGCAGCACCAGCGGCCGCATGGCTTCTTCACCGTATTCGAGAAAGGCACGTTGTTCTTCCACTATGCATTGGGACACGCGAAGAATCGTCTCGTTCCGCGATTCGAGGCTGTTGATGAAATAGCGCGCTTCCTGCAGGTGATTCTTGAGCGTGAGCTGATCGCGCGACTGGTCCGCGCGCTTGATGAAGCTCTGGTAGTGCGAGTTGATCCGCAGGCGCGGCATGTGCTCCGGGTTCAGCGAAACGCGCCAGCGACCGCTCTTCTTGGCGACGATGACGTCGGGACGCAGATAGTCCGACTCGTGAGCCTGGAACGGACGGCCGGGATGCGGCTGCAGGTTGCGGATCAGCGCAGCCGCGGTGCGGATCACGTTGATGTCGAGCCCGGTCGCACGACGCAGGCCGTTTTCGTCCCGACGTGCAAGCAGCAGCAGATGGCCATCGGTGATCTTGAGTGCCGCCGCGATGCCGGGTGTGGTCGGGTCGAGCTGCTGCAGCTGCAGGCGCAGACACTCGGCCAGATCGCGCGCCGCGATGCCGGGCGGATCGAAATCCTGGATCTGGCGCAGCACCGCCTCGACACGCTCGGGAGTGACACTGTACTCGTGCTCCAGCCGAACGCAGAGGCCCGGCCAGTCTTCGAGATAGCCGTCCTCGTTGATCGCATCGATCAGGTGCGCGGCGATTTCGGCATCGACCGCATCGACCGACATCAGCTGCGCCTGGGAGATCAGGTGCTCCTGCAAGGTGGCGCTTCCGCGCAGGTTGGCCTGCAGATATTCCTGCAGCCCCTCGTCGTCGGACGAGCCGCTGCCGCTCGGAGCGTAATCGTCGAAAACGTCCTGCCAGTCGGCATCGACGGGCATGTCTTCGGGAATCGATTCGCCGGCGGTGACCTCGGTGATTTCGCCGCCATCGGATTCGGAGGCCGAAGCGGCTTCTCCGGCCGGCTCGCCGGCGTCCCATTCGGAGGCGTCGGTGTCCATTTCGAGCATCACGTTGGAATCCAGCGCCTGCTGGATTTCCATCTGCAGATCGAGGCTAGACAGCTGCAAAAGACGGATCGCCTGCTGCAGGGCAGGCGTCATCGTCAGGGCCATGCCGGCCCGCAATGAAAGCGACTGCTTCATGCTAGGCCGTTCCTGAGTTGAAACTGTTTTGAGAGCAAGGTTTGCGTTTCATACGACTCAAGATATACGCCGGTACAAACCTTGCATCAAGTGGGCTAGACGACGGTCGACCCGATGTGCATACTGCGGCATTGATCAGCCGCCCAGACATCCGACTTTCGTCGCGATATGCCGTGCAAATAACGGCTTAGAGCCTGAACTGCTCGCCCAGGTAGACCTTCCTGACGGTCTCGTTCTGCAGTAATTCCTGCGGTGCCCCCTCTGCGATGACCGTGCCTTCCGCAAGGATATAGGCGCGGCTGCAGATGCCCAGGGTCTCGCGCACGTTGTGATCGGTGATCAGCACGCCGATGCCGCGGCTCTTGAGATGCGCGACGATGCTTTGAATGTCCCCCACCGCGATCGGATCGACGCCCGCGAACGGCTCGTCGAGCAGGATGAAGCGCGGATTGGCGGCCAGGGCGCGCGCAATCTCCACACGACGGCGCTCGCCGCCCGACAAGGCCTGCCCTTCGCTGGCCCGGATGTGCGCGATGTGCAATTCGCCGAGCAGGCGCTCGAGCTCCTCGCCGCGCTGGGCACGGTTCAGCTCGCTGCGCGTTTCGAGGATCGCGAGGATGTTGTCCTGTACCGACAGCTTGCGGAACACCGAAGCTTCCTGCGGCAGGTAACCGATGCCGAGCCGCGCACGCGCGTGCATGGGTAGCCGCGTGATGTCCTGGCCATCGAGCTCGATGACGCCGCCATCGGCCGGCACCAGACCAACGACCATATAGAACGAAGTGGTCTTGCCGGCCCCGTTCGGGCCGAGCAGGCCGACCGTCTCACCGGCCTGCACTTGCAGGGAGACGTCGCGCACCACGGTTCGCTTCTTGTAACGCTTGACCAGGCCGCGTGCGGAAAGAATCGAGCTCATGGTGCGGTCGGCTTGGTGTCGGGCTTGGTGGAAGGCGCAGCGCCGCCGCGAGGCTGGGGCTGGATGATGATCTTCACCGGCCCGCCGCTGCCGCCGTCGGCCTGGATACGGCGCTGATTGACGTTGTAGTGAATCGTTTCGCTGGTGAGCTCGTCTTCGCCGCGCGTGACGCGGGCGTTGCCGGTGACATCGATCAACCCGGCCTTGGTGTCGTAAACCAGCGTCTTGCCGCGCGCGGTCACCGGCGGCTCGGGCTTTTCGGTCGATCCGGGCGCCGCGTCGTGGCGCAGGTTGGCCGGATTGCCGAACACCTTGGCGCGGTACTGGCCCTCGCCGAGCTGCTCGAGTTCGAGCTTGTCGCCTTCGATCTTGAGCGTGTCGGAAACCAGCTTGACGTCACCCGAATAGACCATGAGCCCGTTCTGGGCCCAGTCGACGTTCTTGGCGGTGATCGTTACCGGGCCGGTCGGGCGCAGGCGCTCGGCGGTCTCATTGGATTTCTTCTCGGCCTTGGGCTTTGCCGCCGGTTCAGTCGACTTGTCCGCCGGCTTGGCGGGCGACGCCTGAGCCAACGCCGTGGCCGGCGCGCCGAGCATCAGCGCGACCAGCAGCCCGGCTACGATGCGCGCCTCGGCGCGGTCCTTAACGGGATTGGGGTTTGGGCACATATTCCATCCTGACATCGCCAAGCAATTGCACGGTCTGCTTCTCCCAATCGGCCTGCAGTCCCTTGGACTTGCCTTTGCGGCTCGTACTTTCGAACTGCACGCCCTCGTTGGTCTGCAGCTGCCGCTTGTCCGGATCGACCCAGAGCTGGGCCATCTGCAAGGTCACCGGCTCGCCGTCGGGCCAGGCGCCCTCGACATTGACCGGGCCGTGCATCGAAATGCGGCGCTCGTGCGGCGGCGCTTCGCCATTCGGCGACGTCAGATTCCACGGCGTCTTGCTGATGCCGAGCACGTTGACCTTGAGCTGCTCGTAGCGTGCCGATTCGTCGTCGTAATAGTCGGCACTTTCGGCGGTGGCGGTGAAATCGCGCTGACCCTGCTGGTTGAGTCGTGTCCATTCCACGCCCTTGAGGCTGTAGCGCGGCACCTTGTCTCCTTCGGCCTCGGGCGGCGCCTCGGGTTCCATCGCGGGCGAGCCGAACAGCAGCCAGGCTGCGACCATCAACGGCAGGGCGAGCCAGATCAGCGCCGACTTGAGCCGGTTCATGCGTCGATCCCCTGGGCTTCGAGGATCAGATCCGCGGCCTCGCGAATCGCGCCGTCGCCACCGCGATACCGGCTGACCCAGTGCGAGGCGGCGATCGCCTTCGGATGCCCATCGGCCACGCACAGCGCAAGACCGACGCGCCGCATCAACGGCAGATCGGGCGTGTCATCGCCCATGTGGGCGCACTGCTCGTCGGTCAGGCCAAGGCTGGCGATGATCTCGCGATACGCCGGCAGCTTGTCCTCGGTCGCCAGACGGATATGGCGCAAGCCCAGGTGCTCCAGGCGACGCTGCATGGCCTCCGACGGCCGGCCCGAAATCACCGCCACCTCGATTCCGTTGCGCAGCAGGTTCTTGATACCGAGCCCGTCCTTGACGTTGACGGCCTTGATCTCCATGCCGTCCGGGCCGAGGTAGAGCTTGCAGTCCGTCATCACCCCGTCGATGTCGAGGAACACGCAGCGGATGCGCGCCGCACGCTCGCGCACCTGGTCGAGGCTGAGTCCAGGGTTCTGCATCAGACCACCCCGGCACGCAGCAGGTCGTGCATGTGGATCACGCCCTGCAGGTGCAGCTGATCATCGGTGACCAGCAGCGCGGTGATCTTGTGCTTCTCCATGAGCTGCACGGCCTCGGCCGCGAGCCAGTCCGGGCGCGCGTTCTTGCCGCCGCGCGTCATCACCTGATCGATCGTCGCGCTGCGCAGGTCGATCTGGTCCTCGAGCGAGCGACGCAAGTCGCCGTCGGTGTAGACGCCGACGACGCGATCGTCCGCATCGACGATGGCGGTCATACCCAGCCCCTTCTGCGTCATCTCGAGCAGCGCGGCGGTCAGCGGCGTTCCGGGCGCGACCCTGGGCAGGCGGTCGCCCGTATGCATGAGATCCTGGATGCGCAGCAGCAGGCGACGGCCCAGCGAGCCGCCCGGATGCGACAGCGCGAAATCCTCGGACGTGAACCCGCGCGCTTCGAGCAGCGCGACGGCCAGCGCATCGCCCATCGCGAGCGTGGCGGTGGTCGAGGCGGTCGGCGCGAGGTTGAGCGGGCAGGCTTCCTTGGCGACCGAGACGTCCAGGTGCACGTCGGCGATGCGCGCGAGCGTCGAGGCCGGTTTGCCGGTCATCGCGATCAGCGGTGTGGCCATGCGCTTGATCAGCGGCAGGATCGTCAGCACCTCGGCGGTTTCGCCCGAATAGCTGATCGCGATCACCACGTCCTGCGGAGTGATCATGCCGAGATCGCCATGGCTGGCTTCGCCCGGATGCACGAAGAAGGCCGGCGTCCCGGTGGAGGCCAGCGTCGCCGCGATCTTGCCGCCGATGTGGCCGGACTTGCCCATGCCGGTGACGACGACCCGGCCATGGCAGCCGAGCATCAGCGTGCAGGCTTCGGCGAAATGCGCGTCGACCCGCTCGAGCAGCCCGGCGAAGGCGTCGCGCTCGATCTCGAGCGTGCGCCGGCCGCTGGCCTGCAGCTGTTCGGGTTTCACGGCGTGGGGGTGCTTGGTCATAAGAACGGGAGTTTACTTGAGAGCCTCAGCCCTTGATGCGCGCGAAGGCTTCGAGCGCCCGCGCCCGCGACTCGCCGAGGTCGACCGCGGGCCGCGGATAGTGCTGGCCGAGCGTGAACCCGTGCTGGCGCAGCAGCCCGGCATCGGCCATCCACGGCGCGTGCAGGAACTTGTCGGGCAGCTTGCCGATCTCGGGCACCCAGTGCCGCAGGTAACGGCCTTCCGGGTCGAATTTCTGGCTCTGCGTGACCGGGTTGAAGATGCGGAAATACGGCGCCGCATCGGCCCCGCAGCCGGCTACCCACTGCCAGCCGAGCGTGTTGTTGGCGAGGTCGGCGTCGACCAGCGTGCCCCAGAACCAGCGCTCGCCCTCCTGCCACGGAATCAGCAGGTTCTTGACCAGGTAGCTCGCCACGATCATGCGCACCCGGTTGTGCATCCAGCCGGTGGTCCAGAGCTGGCGCATGCCGGCGTCGACGATCGGCACGCCGGTCTGCCCGCGCTGCCAGCGGCGCAGGTCGTCCGCGTACTCGCGCGGTTTGCGCCAGACGAAGCCGGCGAAGCGCTCGTTCATCGGCGCCTCGGGCGTCTTCGGAAAATGGTGGAGCACATGGTGCGCGAATTCGCGCCAGTAGAGCTCGCGCTCGTAGACCTCGGCCCCGCCGTGCAGGCCGGCCCGGCTCTCGCTCGCGAGCTCGCGCTGCACCCGGGCCAGCGCTTGCACCGGCGTGATCTCGCCGAAATGCAGGTGCGGAGACAGCAGCGAAGTCAGCACCTGGTCGGGCCGGTCGCGGCCGGCCGCGTAGCCGTCGAGCGCCTTGCGGCAGAAACGGTCGAGGCGCGCGTGCGCGCCGTCCTCGCCGGGCGTCCAGGCTTCGACGAGGCCGCCGTCCCAGACGATCGTGGGCAGCAGCTTGAGCGAGGCCAGATCGTCGCTCGCGATTTTCTTCGCCGGCATCGGGATGCGCCTGGGCGCCGGAATCGGCTGCCGAGGCAGGCCGAGCGCCCTGGCCGAGCGCGAGAAGGGGGTGTAGACCCGATACGGCCCGCCCGAGCCGGTCTTGAGCGCCCAGGGCTCGACGAGCAGGTTCGCGGCGAAGGCCTGGGCCTCGAGGCCGTCTTCGATCAAGGCCTCGCCGACGCGGCGATCCGACTTCACCCAGGCCGGTTCGTAGCGCCGGTTCCAGAACACCCCTTCGGCCCCGGTTTCCCCAACCAGCCTGCGCAGCTGCGCCAGCGGGTCGCCCCGCCGGATCACCAGCTGCGCGCCGGACGCGCGCAGCTGCGCATCGAGCGCGGCGAGCGAGTGATGCAGCCACCAGCGGCTCGCGGCACCGGGCGTCCAGGCGCCTTCGAGCGCCTCGGGCGGCAGGATGTAGACCGGCACGACGCGCTCGGCATGACCGAGCGCATGCGCGAGCGCCGGGTTGTCGGCCAGGCGGAGGTCGCGGCGAAACCACACCAGAGCAGTCTTCATTCGGAGTCGGTCGTTTCGAGGGAGCGCAGTCGATTACGGTAACGGGTGGGTCTCGGTTGCGACGTGCGAAGCTAGCAACGCGCAGCTGAACCGCCTCGATGTTTCCGCCTCCCGCTCCTGTTTCCCGGCCCCGTCCGCAGGCCGTGCGTATAATTTCGCCCCTTATGACCACTCCCTTCCCGAACGCCATCGACATCGTCGGCGTTCGCAAATCCTATGGCCGGCTCGAAGCGCTCAAGGGCGTCGAGTTTTCGATCGCGCGCGGCGAGTTCTTCGGCTTGCTGGGCCCCAACGGGGCCGGCAAATCCACGCTGATCAACACCATCGCGGGCCTCGTCGCACCCGACGCCGGCCATATCGCGGTGCTTGGCCACGACACCGTCAAGGACTTCCGCGCCGCCCGGCGCAAGCTCGGCGTGGTGCCGCAGGAACTCGTGTTCGACCCGTTCTTCAAGGTCGTCGACATGCTGCGCATTCAGGCCGGCTATTACGGCTCGGGCAGGGAAGTCTGGCCGTGGATCGACGAGATGCTCGAACGCCTCGATCTCTCATCGAAGCGCAATTCGCCGATGCGCGCGCTGTCGGGTGGCATGAAGCGCCGTGTGCTGATCGCCCAAGCCCTCGTGCACAAGCCGCCCGTGGTGATCCTCGACGAGCCCACGGCCGGCGTCGACGTGGAGCTGCGGCGCACGCTCTGGAGCTTCATGTCCGACCTGCACCGCCAGGGCCAGACCGTCGTTCTGACCACGCATTACCTCGAAGAAGCGCAGGAGATGTGCTCGCGCATCGCGATTCTCGACAAGGGCGAGATCAAGGCGCTCGAATCGACGCGCCAGCTGCTCAAGCGCCATCCGTTCCGCTTCCTGCGCATCAAGCTCGCCGGCGACGCGCAGCTGCCCGACGCCCTGCGTCCCCTGGTATCGAGCGAGAGCGACGGCGTGATCGAACTCAAGCTCGACACCTCGCAGCACCCGATCGGCGGCGTGTTCGACACGCTGCGCAACGCCGGCATCGCGATCGAAGACGTGCATACGCGCGAACCCGACCTCGAAGACATCTTCGTCGAGCTCACCAAGCGGGAGGCGGTGAAATGAGCCCGGATCAATTGGGTTTCTTCACGCTGCTGAAGAAAGAAGTGATGCGCTTCTGGTCGGTGCTCGGCCAGACCGTGACCGCGCCCGTCATCACCGCCCTGCTCTACCTGCTGGTGTTCGCGCAGGCGCTCGAAGGCCGCGCCTCGGCGTACGCGGGCGTCAGCTATACCGAGTTCCTGGTTCCGGGGCTCATCATGATGACGGTGCTGCAGAACTCGTTCGCCAACACGTCGTCGAGCCTCGTGCAGTCGAAAGTCATGGGCAACCTCGTGTTCCTGCAGATGGCGCCGCTCGGCCCGCTCGAATGGTTCGGCGCCTACGTGCTCGCAGCGCTCACACGTGCGGCGCTGGTCGCGGTAGCGATGCTGCTCGTGACCTTGCCGTTCGTGCACCTGCTGCCGCAGCAGCCGCTGGCGATGCTCGCGATCTTCCTGCTGTCGAGCGCGAGCCTCGCGGTGATCGGCCTGATCGCCGGCGTCCTCTCGCAGAAGTTCGATCACATTGCCGCGTTCACCAATTTCTTCATCAACCCGCTGTCGTTCCTGTCGGGCGTGTTCTACTCGGTGCACGCGCTGCCGAAGTTCTGGTATCACGCCTCCCACGCCAACCCGTTCTTCTACATGATCGACGGCTTCCGCTACGGCTTTTTCGGCAAGGCCGACGTCGCCATCTGGCAAAGCCTGGCCTGGACCGGCGGCTTCTTCCTCATTTCATCGGCCATCTGTTTGTGGATGCTGGTGACCGGCTACAAGATGCGGCGCTGAGCCGCCGCGCAGGGATTCTGGATGACCAAACACGATATTCAGCAGCTCATCGAAGCCGGCCTGCCCGGCGCCACCGTTCGCGTCATCGGCGACGACGGCCAGCACTTCGAAGCCGAGGTGATCTATTCGGGCTTCGCAGGCAAGCTGCCGCTCGCACAGCACCGCATGGTCTACGCGACGCTCGGCGATCGCATGGGCCGCGAAATTCACGCGCTACAACTCAAAACCCGAGCCAGCTGATGCTTTCAACGTCTCCCGCCTCCCGCTTCCCGTCTCCCGGCCTCTAAGTGGACAAGTTCATCATCGAAGGCAACGGCCCGCTGCGCGGCGAAATCGTCGCGTCGGGCGCCAAGAACGCGGCGCTGCCGATCCTCTGCGCCGGCCTGCTGTCGGACGAGCCGCTGACCGTCACCAACGTACCCAAGCTCTGGGACATCGGCACCACGCGCAAGCTGCTGACGCAGATGGGCGTGACGATGGAGCAGACCGATTCGCACACCTACGTGATCGACGCCAAGCCGATCACCACCTGCGTGGCGCCGTACGAACTCGTGCGCACGATGCGCGCCTCGATCCTGGTGCTCGGCCCGCTCGTCGCCAAGCGCGGCGAAGCGCACGTGTCGCTGCCGGGCGGCTGCGCGATCGGCGCGCGTCCGGTCGACCTGCACTTGATGGGCCTGGAGGCGATGGGCGCCGAGATCACGCTCGAAGGCGGCTTCATCCACGCCAAGTGCAAGAAGCTGCGCGGCGCGCGCATCGTCTTCGACACGGTGACCGTCACCGGTACCGAAAACCTGATGATGGCGGCGACGCTCGCCGAGGGCGAAACCATCCTCGAGAACGCGGCGCGCGAACCCGAAGTGGTCGACACCGCCAACTGCCTGCGCGCGATGGGCGCCAAGATCAGCGGCGACGGCACCACCACCATCCGCATCCAGGGCGTCGACAAGCTGCACGCCGCCACCCATCGCGTACTGCCCGACCGCATCGAAACCGGCACCTACCTCGTCGCCGCTGCGGTGACGCGCGGACGCGTTCGCGTGACGCAGACCGATCCGTCGATGCTCGATGCGGTACTCGTGAAACTGCAGCAGGCCGGGGCCAAGGTGCAGACCGGCACCGATTTCATCGACATCGACATGCAGGGCAAGCGGCCCGGCGCGGTCAACATCCACACCATGCCGCATCCGGGTTTTCCGACCGACATGCAGGCGCAGATGATGGCGCTCAACTGCGTGGCCGAAGGCGTCGGCACGATCCGCGAAACCATCTTCGAAAACCGCTTCATGCATGCGCAGGAGCTGCTGCGCCTCGGCGCGGACATTCGCATCGAGGGCAATCTCGCGGTCATCACCGGCCGCGAGCGCCTGCAGGCCGCGCCGATCATGGCCACCGACCTGCGCGCCTCGGCTTCGCTGGTGCTCGCGGCGCTCGCGGCCGACGGCGAGACCGTCATCGACCGCATCTACCACATGGATCGCGGCTACGAGGACATCGAGGGCAAGTTCCAGGCGCTCGGGGCCAACATCAAGCGCATCGGCAAGCAGTTCGGGTAGCACGAAACAACGGGAGCGCATCGCCATGCAGGCCAGACTCGCAGTGCTGATCGACGCCGACAATGCGCAGGCCGACCTGATCGAGCCACTGCTCAAGGAGGTGACCAAGTACGGCGTCGCCTCGGTCAAGCGCATCTACGGCGACTGGACCCAGACCCGGCTCGGCGGCTGGAAGAAGAAGCTCGTCGAGCATGCGATCCAGCCGATGCAGCAGTTCGGCTACACCACCGGCAAGAATTCCACCGACAGCGCGCTGATCATCGACGCGATGGATCTGCTGTACACGGAGAAATTCGACGGCTTCTGCCTGGTGTCGTCCGACAGCGATTTCACGCGCCTGGCGACGCGCCTGCGCGAAGCCGGGCTGACCGTCTACGGCTTCGGCGAGAAGAAAACCCCGCGCGCCTTCATCGGCGCCTGCGACAAGTTCATCTATGTCGAGAACCTGCGGCCCGAAGCGGGCGCCAGGCCCAGCGAAAAGAAGCCCGCCCAGGCCGCTGCCGCGCCGGCTGTCGAGCCGACCGCCAAAAAGGCGTCCGGCGCCCGCAAGAGGGCCAAGCCCGCCGTGGACGTGCCGCCTGGCACAGGTGCCGAAATACCCGCGCCCGCGGAACCCGAAAAACCCGCCGAGACCGATCTCGACGAACTGCTGACCGAAGCCGTCGACGCCTGCGCCGACGAATCCGGCTGGGCACATCTCGGCAGCCTGGGCCAGTACATCAGCAAACAGCAGCCCGACTTCGACTCGCGCACCTACGGCAAGAAGCGCCTGAGCGACCTCGTCAAGACCCTCGACAGCCTGGTGGTCGAGGCGCGGCCGGGCGCGGATGGAAAATCCACCGCGATCTACGTGCATCGCAAGTAAGCGCGTGAACGCCGCCAAGCCGCGCATCGAGATCGAGTTCTGCATGCAGTGCCGCTGGCTGCTGCGCGCCGGCTGGACCGCGCAGGAGCTGCTGACGACCTTCGCCGACGAGCTCGGCGAAGTCGCCCTGAGGCCCGGCAGCGGCGGCGTGTTTCGCGTTTCGGTGGACGGCGACACCGTCCACGACCGCAAGCGCGACGGCGGTTTCATCGAGCTGCCGGAGCTCAAGCAGCGCATCCGCGATCGCATCGCGCCCGAGCGCGATCTGGGTCACAGCGACCGCAAAAGTTGATGCCCCTTGCCGCGCGGCTTTTTATAACCGAATGCGATTACGGTATTTGAAGATATTCCTTTTGCATTGGGTGATCAGCGCCTAGATTGGCTCTCTCAGGGCTCGTCCGAGCCTTCTTCGAGGCGTCCAACGCCAGGAGCACCTCATGTCGTTTCATGCAGCGCGCGCCCCGCTGGCAGGAATTTCCGCCCCGGAGCCTTCCATGTCGGCCCGTGACGAAGACCGGTTCGAGGCACTCGAGCTGCCGCATGGCGGCGGGCTGGCCCCCACCAGCGCCTGGGCGCTCGTCCGCAGCGGCCAGGTCACGCTCGTCGACGTGCGCACGAGCGAAGAGCGCAAGTTCGTCGGCCATGTCCCGGACAGCGTGCACGTTCCGTGGGCGACCGGCACCGCGCTCACGCGCAACCCGCGCTTTGCGCGCGAACTCGAAGCCAAGCTCGGCGGCAAGGATAGGCCCGCGCTGCTGATCTGCCGCAGCGGCAAGCGGTCGGCGCAGGCCGTCGAAGCCGCGATCAAGGCCGGCTTCAGCCGCATCGCCAACGTGCTCGAGGGCTTCGAAGGCGATCTCGATGCGCAGCAGCAGCGCGGCCATGACAACGGATGGCGTTTCCATGGCTTGCCATGGAAACAGGATTAGTGGTCATGGCTTGCCGTGTGTAAAACAAGATTGAATGAGTCACGGCTTGCCGTGGTGCATGACTAAAGCAACGGAATCGATCGCCACGTGAGCCTTCCCGACTCCAACCCGGAATCCGAGCCCGTCCCGCATTGGGACCTGACCGCGATCGTCCAGGACCTCAAGGCCGCACGCGAGCAATGGCGGCACCGTCGCCATCGTGATCGCGACAAGGGCGACCGCGAGTTCCCGTCGCCCGATCGCGTGCGCGACCTGCTGGGCTTGCTGCGCGGCGCGCTGTTCCCGCTGCGCCTCGGGCCGACGGATTTGCAGCGCGGCGGCGAAGACTTCTACGTCGGTCATGCGCTCGACCGCGCCTTGACCGGGCTCGTCGAGGAAGCACGGCTGGAGCTCGCGAGCCACGCCACCGCGGACGAGGCGCGCAGGCTCGCGCAAGCACGCATCAGCGCGTTCGCGCACAGCCTGCCGGAGCTGCGCGCGCTGCTCGACACCGACGTCGAAGCCGCGTTCCAGGGCGATCCGGCCGCGCGCAGCGTCGACGAAGTACTGCTCTGCTATCCGGGCGTGCATGCGCTGATCCATCACCGCCTCGCGCATCGGCTTTATCAGCTCGGCCTGCCGCTGATCGCGCGCATCATCGCCGAGCTCGCGCATTCGGAAACCGGCATCGACATTCATCCGGGTGCTCGCATCGGCCGCTATTGCTTCATCGACCACGGTACCGGCGTGGTCATCGGCGAGACCGCCGAGATCGGCAATCACGTGCGGCTCTACCAGGCCGTCACGCTCGGCGCCAAGCGCTTCGAAGTCGGCGAAGACGGCTCGCTCGCCAAGGGCCAGCCGCGCCATCCGGTGGTCGAAGACGATGTCGTCATCTACGCCGGCGCGACCGTGCTCGGGCGCATCGTCATCGGCAGGGGGTCGAGCATCGGCGGCAACGTCTGGCTCACGCGCTCGGTGCCGCCGAACAGCCAGATCACGCAGGCGCAGTCGCAGCACGCCAATCGCGGCCCCAACGATGGCCACTCCGCATGAAACCCGTGCATCAGCAACTGGGTCCCATCGTTCGCGAGGCTCGCATCGCGCAAGGCTGGTCGCAGGAAAGGCTCGCGGAAACCGCGGGCCTCGATCGCAGCTACGTCGGTGAAATCGAGCGCGGTCGCGTGAGCCCCACGCTGCTGACGCTCGAAAAGCTCGCCACCGCATTGCGGCTCTCGCCATCGGAACTGATCGGCCGCTGCGAGCTGCGCAGCCCGCCCGACTCCACGCAGAATTCCGGCTTACCGCTTGCGGGCGATAGTCCGTAGACCATCGGCTTAGCACTGCGCATTCTTACCTTATTCCCGCAGTGCCTGATCCATTCAACTTTCCCCGATTGGAGTCGCGATGGTCGATTCAGTCCCGCAGACGCTTGGCGATGCCGGCGCTCGCAAACTCGCCAATACCACCAAGACCCCGGCGCAACTGCCGATCATCACGCCGCGCTGGCTCACCCACCTGTTGCAGTGGACGCCGGTCGAAGCGGGCGTGTATCGCGTCAACCAGGTACGCAACCCGGCCGACATCCGCACCGCCTGCTCGGTGACCGAGCAGGGCGAGCTGCCGAATTCCTTCGTCGACTACGACCCGCATCCGCCGGAATACGTGCTCAAGCAGGTCGCGACCAAGCTCAACATCGCGACGCGCGTCGCCGACCTGTATTCGAGCCCCTACGATCAGATCAAGGAGCAGCTGCGCCTGATCATCGAAACGATCAAGGAGCGCCAGGAAAGCGAGCTCATCAACAACCCGGAATACGGCCTGCTCGCGCAGGTCGCCGAAGAGCAGCGCGTCTACCCGCTGACCGGCGCGCCGACGCCGGACGACATGGACGAGCTGCTGACCAAGGTCTGGAAGGAGCCGGCGTTCTTCCTCGCGCATCCGCTCGCGATCGCCGCGTTCGGCCGCGAGTGCACGCGCCGCGGCGTTCCGCCGCCGACCGTGAGCCTGTTCGGCTCGCAGTTCATCACCTGGCGCGGCGTGCCGCTGATTCCGTCGAACAAGCTGCCGATCGACGACGGCAAGTCCAAGATCATCCTGCTGCGCGTCGGCGAAAAGCGTCAGGGCGTGGTCGGCCTGTTCCAGCCGGGCCTCGCCGGCGAGCAGACGCCGGGCCTGTCGGTGCGCTTCATGGGCATCGACGATCACGCGGTCACCTCGTACCTGGTCTCGCTGTACTGCTCGCTCGCGGTGCTCACGCCCGACGCGCTCGCCGTGCTCGAAGACGTCGAGATCGGCAAGTACCACGACTATCCCGATACGTATAAGTGAAGGAGCGGGTCATGGCCTCGGATCAGGACTTCGACGGCCGCGCCGGCTTGCCCGACGACGCGACGCTGAGCCTGCTCGCGTCGGAGCTGTTCCAGACGCCGCCGGGCGCCGCGCAGCAGGCGCCCACTGCGCCGACGCGACCGGTGCAGCTCGCCCCGCCCGGCAGCTTGCCGGGCGGTGGCGTGTCGCCGCTGTCGCATCTGCCGCCGGTGCCGTATGCGACTTCGCTGCCGGCAACCCCGCCGTTCAAGGCCACGCCACAGGCTGCCGCTGAATTCGCGGCGCCTCCGGTGCTGCTGACGCCGCGCATCCTGCCGACGCAGGCGGTGTCGGCCGACCTGCCCGGTGTGCAAAGCACGGTGTTGCCGATGCATTCGCGTGGCGGCGGCCCGCTGGCCGGCGTGCCCGAGGCGCCCGCTGCAGTGGCCGAGACCGCGCCGGCCTCGGTGAAGAATCCGCCGAGCAGTCCCTACTACTTCATCGGCGATACGAGCTCCGCCGCTGCGCCGGCGCTCGATCTGTCGCAGCTCTCGGCGTTCGCGCTGCCGGGCGTCCCGCCGCAATCCGCGCAGGTACCCGCCGCAGCTTCACTGCCCGCTCCGGGCCTGCCGGGCGCTGCGATCTCGAATCCGAAAAACGGTTCGGCCGCCACAGCGCTGCCGTCCGCTCCGAGCTATTACTTCACCGATCTGAGCACGCCGCGCGCGAACCCGCCGCCAGCGGTTCCGCAGGGCCGCGGCGCGTTCGACGTGAATGCGATCCGCCGCGATTTCCCGATCCTCGCCACGCGCGTCAACGGCGGAAAGAATCAGCTGGTCTGGTTCGATAACGCGGCGACGACGCAGAAGCCTCGCGCGGTGATCGAGCGGCTCTCGTACTTCTACGAGAACGAGAACTCGAACATCCACCGCGCCGCGCACGAACTCGCCGCTCGCGCGACCGATGCCTACGAAGGCGCGCGCAAGAAGATCGCCAAGTTCATCGGGGCATCGCAGCCCGAAGAAATCATCTTCGTGCGCGGCACCACCGAAGGCATCAACCTGATCGCCCAGACCTACGGCAAGCAGAACGTGCGCGAAGGCGACGAGATCGTGATCTCGCACCTGGAACATCATGCCAACATCGTGCCCTGGCAGATGCTGTGCGCCGAAAAGGGCGCGAAGCTGCGCGTGATTCCGGTCGACGACACCGGCCAGGTGCGGCTCGACGAGTTCCAGAAGCTGCTGTCCGATCGCACCAGGATCGTCTCGGTGACGCAGGTTTCGAACGCGCTCGGCACCGTCGTTCCGGTCAAGCAGATCATCGACATCGCGCATCGCTACGGCGCCAAGGTCGTCATCGACGGCGCGCAATCGGTCTCGCATCTGCGCATCGACGTGCAGCAGCTCGATGCGGATTTCTTCGTGTTCTCGGGCCACAAGATTTTCGGCCCGACCGGCATCGGCGCGGTCTACGGCAAGCGCGACATTCTCGAGCACATGCCGCCGTATCAGGGCGGCGGCAACATGATCGCCGACGTGAGCTTCGACAAGACGGTCTATCACGGCGCGCCGACGCGCTTCGAAGCCGGCACGGGCAATATCGCGGATGCGGTGGGACTGGGTGCGGCACTCGATTACGTCGATCGCATCGGCATCGAGAACATCGCGCGCTACGAGCATGAGCTGCTGGAATACGGCCAGGAACAGCTCTGCACGATTCCGGGGCTTTGCCTGATCGGAACGGCGGCGGACAAGACCAGCGTGATGAGCTTCGTGCTCGACGGCTACACCACGCACGAAGTCGGTCAGGCGCTCAGCGAGGAAGGCATCGCCGTGCGTACGGGCCATCACTGCGCGCAACCGATCCTGCGCCGTTTCGGCCAGGAAACCACGGTGCGTCCGAGCGTGGCGTTCTACAACACCTTCGATGAGATCGACGCGATGATCGCGGTGCTTCGCAAGCTCAAGGGCAAGCGGCGCTAAACCTCGTCAGTCGTCGAAAGCAGCACAAATCATCGCCGGCGCTCATACGCCGGCGATTTTCTTTGCTGCGCCGTTGGGCTATTTCGACTTCGCACGGCTGCGTTGAGCCGCCGTCTTGGTCGTGCTGCGTCGACGCGTGCTGCTGCCGGAGCGCTTCGATACCGCCCCCTTGTTCGGCGAACGCCCCTTGCGCGTCGCGGCGGCCCGGCGCGCCGAATCCTTGCGCGCGGCCTTCTTCGCGGTCTTGGCGACCTTGCGGCCCGAGCTGCTCTTTTCGCCACCGCCGCTCTGCTTGTTGACGGTGGCCCAGGCACGGGCGGCCGCTTCCTTCTTGGGCGTTCCGCGCTTCTCGTAGCTCTTCTCGATCTTCTCGGCCTTGCGCTTTTGCTCGGCCGTGTAGGTGGACTTGTCTCCTCTGGGCATGACGGACTCCTGTCTTGCGTGCGGAGCCTGCAGTGTCGGCGCCCGCGATGAGCCTGTCCTGAAAGGTTCCGCCACGGCCGTACAAGCTGAAACCGCGCAGCGATGGCATGTGCTGCCGGCGAGCGATTAGAATGCGCGCCACCCACCGACATCGATCGCTTGTCCGGCAGGCAGCCCCTACGCCACCGAACAAGGATTCCGCATGTCCGCTGCCTATCGCCGCGCGCGCTTACGCGCATCGTCTTCGCGTGCCGCTGTTCTGCTTCCGCTGTGCTGGTCCGTCGCCTCATTAGCCCAGCAGGACACCGAGTCGCCTGCCGTCACGCTCGACGCCGTCACGGTCACCGAATCGACCGAAAATCCGTCTCCCTATACCGTCGAAGTGACGGCGTCGTCGACGCGCCTGCCCCTGAGCCTGCGCGACACGCCGCAGTCGCTCACGGTGTTCACCGAGCAGCGCATCCAGGACCAGAACCTGCAATCGCTGCGCGACGTGCTCGACAACACGCCGGGCGTCTACTCATACGCCTACGACACCGAGCGCGTGGTGTTCACCGCGCGCGGTTTCGTGATCGACAACCTCCTCAACGACGGCGTGCCGATGCCGGTGGGACTCAACGCCGGGTCGGCCGACCCGACGCTCGACACCGCGCTCTACGAGCGCATCGAGATCGTGCGTGGCGCCACGGGCCTGCTGTCCGGCGCCGGCAACCCATCGGCCGCGATCAACCTCGTGCGCAAGCATGCACATGCGCAGCAACCCGAAGGCTCGCTGTTGCTGAGCTACGGCTCCTGGGACAACTTCCGCAGCGTGGGCGACATCAGCACGCCGCTGAACCGGGACGGCAGCGTGCGCGCCCGCGTCGTCGCCGTGTACCAGAATCGCGAGTCGTATCAGGATCTGTACGAGAACGAGAAACAGGTTTTCTACGGCGTGGTCGATGCGGATCTCACGCCCGCGACGCGCCTGAGCCTCGGCTACGATTTTCAGAAGACCTTGCCGCAAGGCAACACCTGGGGCTCGTTCCCCTTGTTCTTCAGCGACGGCACGCGCACCGATTGGTCACGCTCGGTCACCACTGCGGCCGACTGGTCGTTCTGGAACAACAAGACGCAGACGGCCTTCGCCGAGCTCCATCACGAATTCGCCAACGGCTGGTCGCTGCGCTCGAGCGTTTCGCGCCGCCAGATCGATGGCGACTCGAACCTGTTCTATCTCTCCGGCGCTCCCGATCGCGACAGTGGCCTGGGCCTGGAGCCCTACGCGTATCGCAGCGACGATCACGGCCGGCAGAACGCGATCGACGTCTACGCGAGCGGGCCGTTCCAGCTGTTCGGACGCCAGCACGAGCTCGTCGTCGGCGCCATGGGCGCCTGGCGACACCAGGACGCCTACGAGCACCAGGTGGTGGGCGAACTGGAAGGCACCGGCAACTTCTTCGACTGGGACGGCTCGTATCCGGAGCCGACGTATTCGCCCGATGCCGACTACGCGATGCGCGTACGCGGACGCCAGAGTGCCGCATACACCGCGCTGCGCCTCTCGCTGGCCGATCCGCTCAAGCTCATCGCAGGCGCACGACTGAGCCAGTGGAAGAACGACTATTTCTACATCTACAGTGGCCCCGAGCCCTTCTTGCAGAATCACGACAAGCTCACGCCGTACGCGGGCCTGATCTACGATTTTCTGCCGCAGTGGTCGACCTTCGCGAGCTACACGAAGATCTTCAATCCGCAGAATTATTTTCTGGCCGACAGGAGCATCATCGAGCCGCTCGACGGCTACAGCACCGAGATCGGCATCAAGGGCTCGCACTTCGACGGCAAGCTCAACACCGCGCTGACGCTGTTCGATACGCGCCAGGACAACGTTTCGAATCCGACCGGCGAATACATCGACGACAATCCGAACCTGCCGATCTACGCGTCGGTCGACGGCACGCGCTCGCGCGGCTTCGAGCTCGAAGTCTCCGGTGAACTCGCACGGCACTGGAACCTCAGCGCCGGCTGGTCCTATTTCAAGCTCGAAGACGGCGACGGCAACGGCATTCGCCGCTACGTTCCACGCATGACGCTCCGCACGTTCACTACGTACACGCTGCCGGGCGACTGGAATAAGCTCACTGTCGGTGGCGGCGTGAATTGGCGCTCGAAGAACGAGGTTCCCGTGTCCAACCCGAGCTTCGAGCTGGAGCCGGTGTCGCAGAAGGGCGTCGCGCTCGCGAGCCTCATGGCGCGCTACGAAATCACGCCGAGGATCACCGCGCAGCTCAACGCCGACAACCTGTTCGACAAGAAGTACTACGTGATCGACGAGTACGGAAACCTGTACTTCGGCCAGCCCGCGAGCGTCGCGGCGAGCCTGAGCTACAACTTCTGATCCGGCTCCCGATCGCCCTCGCCGAGCACGCGCGACGGATCGAAGCGCAGTGCGACGCCCGACAGCCGCGCGCGCAAGCTCGCGCGAATGTGCGCCACGATGAGCTGCGCCGCCGCGGCGATCGAAAAGCCTTCGGGCCGGATGTTGGAGATGCAGTTGCGCGCCTCGTCGGTGGTGCCGACTTTCGGCGCGTAGGTGATGTAGGCCCCGAGGCTGTCGGGTGACGACAGCCCGGGGCGCTCGCCGATCAGGCTCACCGCAAGCCGGGCCGCGATGTGTTCGCCGACTTCGTCGGCGAGCGCCACGCGCGCCTGCGTCGCGATGACGATCGGGGCGACCGAAAAGCCTTCGAGCAGCGGTTTCAACTGCGCGAGCAGCGCGGACGCATGGCGCTGCACCGCGATCGAAGACAGGCCATCGCCGATCACGAAGACGATGTCGGCTTCGCGCTCCACTTCGGCAAGCTCTGCGAGCGATTGCGCGTGCAGGCGACGGCCCCAATCGGGGCGCGCGAGATAAGCCGCACGATCATCGGCCCGGCTCCTGACCTCGATCACGCGCCAGCCCGCATGCTCGAGTTCGCTACGCAAGGCCGGCACCTGGAGCGGCAGATGCACGGCGTCACGCGCCTGCGCATGGGCGAGGCCGAAGGCGAGCACCTCGCGCGTCGGCAGGCTGCTGCCGCTGCGACCGATCGCGATGCGCGCGGCGGTGTGACGGCGCAGTCCGCTCCAGGGATCGAGCGCCGGCTCGCTGCGGCCGCGAACGAGGTCGGGCTCGTCGCTCATGAGGCCACCGCTGCGAACGCACTCAGCGCGGTGAGCGCCCTGGTCTGGCGCGCATCGCGCAGCCGCCCCCGCTCGTCGATGATCTGCATCTTCTCAAGCCAGGCTTCGAACTCGGGCGCGTGCTTCAGGCCCAGGGCTTCGCGCACGTACAAGGCATCGTGAAAACTGGTGCTCTGGTAATTGAGCATGATGTCGTCCGCACCCGGAACGCCCATCACGTAGTTCACACCGGCCGCACCGAGCAGCAGCAACAGGTTGTCCATGTCGTCCTGGTCGGCTTCGGCGTGATTGGTGTAGCAGACGTCGACACCCATCGGCAGCCCGAGCAGCTTGCCGCAGAAATGATCTTCGAGCGCCGCGCGAATGATCTGCTTGCCGTCGTAGAGATATTCTGGGCCGATGAAGCCGACCACGGTATTCACGAGCAGCGGCCGGTATTGCCGCGCAACCGCGTAGGCGCGCGCCTCGCAGGTCTGCTGATCGACACCGTGATGCGCATCGGCCGACAGCGCGCTGCCCTGCCCGGTCTCGAAATACATGAGGTTCCCGCCGATGGTTCCGCGCTTGAGCGAACGCGCGGCGTCGTAGGCTTCCTGCAACATCGCGAGCGTGATGCCGAAGCTCTTGTTCGCCGCCTGCGTGCCGGCGATCGACTGGAACACCAGATCGATCGGCACGCCGGCTTCGATCGCCTCGATTTGCCTCGTTACATGTGTGAGCACGCAGGACTGCGTCGGAATCTCGAAGCGTGCGATGAGTTCGTCGAGCAGGCGCCAGAGCGCCGCGAGCTTGACGGGTTCGTCCGACACCGGATTGATGCCGATCACCGCATCGCCGCAGCCGTACAACAGGCCGTCGAGGATCGAAGCGGCGATGCCTTGCGGATCGTCGGTCGGATGATTCGGCTGCAAGCGGACCGCGAGCCGTCGTGGCAAGCCGATGGTGTTGCGAAAGCGCGTCACCACGCTGCATTTGCGCGCCGCGAGCACCAGGTCCTGGTTGCGCATGAGCTTGGAGACCGCTGCGACCATCTCGGGCGTGAGGCCCGGCGCCAGTGCTTGCAGCGTAGCGCCGTTGGTCGCATCGGACAGCAGCCAATCGCGGAACTCACCGACGCTCAGGCTCGCGATTGCGGCGAAGGCCTTGGTGTCGTGCGTGTCGACGATCAGGCGCGTGACATCGTCGGTCTCGTAGGCGATCAACGCTTCTTCGACGAAGCGCTGGAGCGGAACCTGCGCAAGCGCGAGCTTGGCCGCCATGCGCTCCTCGGCAGTCGCGGCCGCGATACCGGCGAGCAAGTCGCCCGAACGCAACGGCGTGGCCTTGGCCATGAGTTCGCGCAAGCTATCGAAGCGGTAGCTGCGGACGCCGATGGTGTGGGCGTAGGACATGCCGGCACTCCAGCAATGATTGGACCAGGGCGGTGTGTCGAGATTTTGCTGTTGGGAGTATGAACCGTGCGTTATGGGCTTTGCGCCGGGGCAGCAGCTGAGCACTGAGGGTTTTGACCTCGCCGGTCGGGCCGTACTTTCTTTGCTTGTGCAAAGAAAGTACGCATCGAGCGCACACCCTGGTGACGCACTTTCGCTGCGCGAAAGTCCCCTGCGCGCGCTCCGCTGCTCGGTGCGTCACAAGGGAACCCGGGTAAGTCAAAAGCAAACAGCAAAAGCGAAACCCAGCGGGTCCATGCTATCCCCTCTCCCGCGAGCGGGAGAGGGTGGCGCGTCAGCGCCGGGTGAGGGAGCGCTCTTCGGCAGCGTGCCTAGTCCAAGCAGTGTCCCCTCACTCCCCGCCTTCGGCGGGACTCTCTCCCGCTCGCAGGAGAGAGGAACAAGCAGCTAGCGTTCGGCGGCGAGGCGTAGCGAGCCAATAGCAGTTGACGTTCAACCCCTGGCAGCGCCGGCTGGAGTGGCGCGCGCAGGGGGCAGTCGGCCATGGATGGCCGGCTGAGCTTCGTCGCGACCAGAACGTTGCATCGCGTCGAAGCGACCCCGAGCACGTCGCTCCAGCCGGGGACCCGTTCGTCGTGCAACGACGAACGGGCGCGGACTTCGGGGCCTGCTTTCTTTGCTTACTTTCTTTGCAGGAGCAAAGAAAGTAAGGCCCGACCGGCGAGGTCAAAAGCCCTCAGCTCACAACTGAAACAACAGCCCCCCAACAATCAAAAACCATCTCCGCAAGCGGGCAAGCAAGCAAAACAACAGCAGTTCAAACCGCCAACGCAGCAGCAGCAGACCCCACCCCATGCTCGCGATGCCGCAAAACCCGCCCCGCCGACTCCACACCGAACACCGGCAGATAAGCCCCATCGCGCCACAACAGCTTGCCGCCCACGACCACGGCCGCGACCACGCCATCAGGCCGGTTCACGAGTTGATGATGCGCAAAGCACTCGCGCCAGACGTATTCCACCGTGCGCTCCGGATTCCAGCGCTTCAAGGCCTGCGGATCGACCACCGCGATATCCGCGGCAGCGCCCACTTCCAGCCGGCCCGCATCGAGTCCGAAGAATTCCGCGGGCTCGCTCGTCAGGCGTCGCACGGCCGTCGCCACGCGTGACACACCGTCTTCCTGCGCGATCTTGAGCATGCGCAGGTTGCCGTCGTAGAAGGCCATGTTGGTCAGGTGCGCGCCGCTGTCGTTGAAGCCCGGCAGCAGCAGCGGCTCGAACAGCAGGCGCTTGATCGTCCGCGCATCCGCGTTCGCGGTGATGGTGGTCCAGCGAAGTTCGGTGTCGAAACGGCGCAACAGGTGGATGAGGAAATCCGCATCGTCGGGGGCGTTCGCGAACGAGGCGAAGGTCTCGCGCTCGGATTCGCTGCGCGCACCCTGGCCGTTGCGCTGCCAGTTCAACAGGCGCTCGTGCACCGCCTGCAGGGTTTCGCCGGCCCACTCCGCGATCGGCGCGCGATCGATGCGCATGTCGCGCAGGTCGCGCGACAGCACGTTGTTCTCGCGACGCAGCCAGCGCGCGATGCGCGCGAGGTTGAAGCCGCGCTTGCCCTGGTTCCACATGCGGCGGAAGTCGGCGACCCAGGCCGGATCGTTCATGATCGCGAGCCGCGCGGCGCGATCTTCGAGATCGCATTCGTTGAGCGCGCGCAGGCACGGAATTTCTTCGGAGATCGGCGTGATGACGCCGTCCGCCCAGGTCTGGAACGGAGCCGCGAGCGCCTGGAAGCGGAAGCGTCCGCGCAGCAGCTTCGAGTTCAGGATGCGCGACAGCATCATCGCCATCGGCAGCAGCGAGCGATTGGTGTTGAACTCCATCGCCGCGACCGCGGTGGTCTTGAGCGTGCGGCCGAACAGCAGGCCCGAAGTCAGCAGGAAGTTGCGGATGATCGCGAGCTTGTCGTCCTTCGGCGGCGTGGCCTGCCAGACGCGGCCCCAGCGCCGCACGACGTGGGTGAGCCGCTTGAGCTCGCCGTAGCCGGCGAACTGCGTCGGAATCTGCTTGCGCGTGTTCGGCTGGTTGGCGAGGTAGTGAAACGGCAGCGCGTCGGTGGAAAAACCGATGTAGCCCTCGCGCATGCCTTTCTCGACGAGCGCTTCCATGCGCGCGAGCTCGGCCGAACTCGGATCGCGCGTGATCGAAGCCTGCAGGCCCATCACCTCGATGCGCAGCATCGAATGCGGAATCATCGGCGCCACGTTGGGGCCGAGCGCCTTGCAATCGAAGTGCGCGAGATAGTCGGCCGAATCGTTCCAGTCGACGATGTCGGCCACCTTGCTCAGCACGGTCTTGGGCACGTTCTCGACGCGCGCGAAGCAGTCGACGATCGGATCGGCGCCGTCGCGGCGCAGTGCGCCGAACGCCAGGCCCAGCGAGCAGTTGGCGACGACGACGGTCGTCGTGCCGTGGCGCACGGCTTCGGGCAGGCCGGGTTCGAGTTCGACTTCGAGATCGAAATGCGTGTGGATGTCGAGCAGGCCGGGCATCAGCCAGCGGCCGCTCGCATCGACGGTTTGCGTGGCCTGCGCGGCCGGCAGATCGGCCCCGATCGCGGCGATGCGCCCATCGGCCACCGCGACGTCCTGCACGCGCGGCGCGGCATCGGTTCCGTCGAACACCAAAGCGTTCTTGAACAGCAGGCTCCAGGGAGCGTGGCTACCATCCATGCTGCATCTCCACCCAAACGATTGGTCCATTAAAACGCGGCGCCATCGACGGTGAAGTAGGAATTTCGCTTCTGTTGCGCGGACTAGGTCAATCTTCCCAAGACCCGCCGTTCAGCTGTGCGAGCCCGGAGTCTCGCGGATCAGACGGGCTTCTGCGCCCGGGCGATCGTCGAGGTCGTCGAATAACCGTCGTAGAAGTCGAGGATCACGGTGCGGCCGCCGGCCGCGGCCACGGCCTCGTGGCCGGCCACCTGCTCGACCGTGTAATCGCCGCCCTTGACGAGAATGTCGGGCAGCACGCGGCCGATCAGCCGCGCCGGCGTGTCTTCGCCGAAGGCCACCACCGCGTCGACGCACTTGAGCCCGGCCAGCAGGCGCATGCGATCGGCCACCGTGTTGAGCGGGCGCGCAGGACCCTTGAGACGGCGCACGGAATCGTCGTCGTTGACCGCGACGATGAGCCGGTCGCCGAGCTTGCGCGCCTGTTCGAGATAGCGCAGATGGCCGACGTGCAACAGATCGAAGCAGCCGTTGGTCATCACCACGCGCTGGCCTTGCGCGCGCGCGCGTTCCATCCAGCCGAGCAAGGCGTCCTCGTCGAACATGCCGGCCTCGCTGTCGCCGGCCGGGTGCGGATCGAGCGTGGCTTCGAGTTCGGCCGGCGACACCGTGGCCGCGCCGAGCTTGCCGACGGTGATGCCGGCCGCGGCGTTCGACAACGTCACCGCCCGTTCGAGATCAGCGCCCGCCGCGAGCGCGGCCGTGAGCGTGGAGATCACCGTGTCGCCCGCACCGGTCACGTCGAACACTTCGCGCGCCTGCGTCGGCAGATGCAGCGGCGCCGCATCGACGCGCAACAACGTCATGCCCTTTTCGCTGCGCGTGACGAGCAGCGCCTGCAGTTGCAACTCGTGCAGCAGCGCTTCGCCCTTGGCGACCAGCGTGGCCTCGTCCGCACAGGCGCCGACCACGGCTTCGAGCTCGGGCACGTTCGGCGTCAGCAGCGTGGCCCCGCGATAGCGCGCGTAATCGCTGCCCTTGGGATCGACCGTGACGGGCTTGCCGGCGCGCCGGCAAGCCTCGATCAGCGCCTGCACCTGCGCCAGCGTGCCCTTGCCGTAATCGGACAGCAGCACCGCGTCGACCTGCGGCAGCAGCGCGTCGAAAGCCCTGGAGAAGTCTTCGCGCGCGAAGGCATCGCCCGCGGCGAACGATTCTTCGAAGTCGAGCCGGATCACCTGCTGGTTGCGCGAGAGCACGCGCAGCTTGGTGATGGTGGGATGCGTCGGCGCTTCGATCCAGTGCGCGGCGATCGAGGCTTCGGCGACGCGTTCGCGCAGCACCGCGCCGGCTTCGTCCGCGCCGATCACGCCGAGCAGGCGCGTCTGCACGCCCAGCGCCGCGAGGTTGAGCGCCACGTTGGCCGCGCCGCCCGGACGCGCCTGATCGCGGCTCACGCGCACCACCGGCACCGGCGCTTCGGGTGAGATGCGCGAGGTGCTGCCGGTCCAGTAGCGATCGAGCATCACGTCCCCGACCACGAGCACACGGGCCTTGGCGAAGCGCGGCAGCAGACTCATGAAAAGCTCGTCTCGGGCATGGGCTGGCGAGGGTACAACAGACCGGGAGACGGGGACGGGAGACGCAAGGAAAAAGTCTTACCGATGTCCCACCCAAGCGATTTCGCCACAGCCGCCGCTTCTACGTCTCCCGTTCCCCATCTCCCGTCATATAGTCCGCCCATGAAAATCCTCCTCGTCATCCACACGCGCACCGTCGGCGGTGTCGAGCGCCATGCGATGGCGCTCATGCAGGGGTTGCGCGCGCGCGGGCACGAGGTCGCTTACGCGGGGCCGGCCAAGGGCTGGCTCGGCCGGCGGGTCGCCGAGCTCGGGCTGCCGATGCTCGATCTGCGCATGCGCGGCTATCTGGACCTGCCATCGATGCTGCGCCTGGCCCGCTACGCGGGCGACTTCGGCGCCGACCTGCTGCACGGGCATTCGCAGCGCGGCTCGCATTACGCGGCGATGGCCGGGCTCATCGCCCGCCTGCCCGCGGTCGCGACCGCGCATTCGCCGCGCTCCTGGCGCTTCTTCGGCGCGGCCCGGCGCATCATCGCGGTCTCCGATTCGGTACGCCGCACGCTGGTCGAACATGGGCGCGCGGAGCGCAAGATCCGCGTGGTCTACAACGGCGTCGTCGATCTGCTGCCGGGCATCGGCAACGCGCCCGAGCTGCGCGCCGAACTCGACCTGCCGCCCGATGCGCTGATCGGCGGCATGGTCTCGCGCCTGGTGCCGCAGAAAGGCCACGACCTGATCGTCCGCCTGATGGCCGAGCATGCCGACCTGCACAACTTCTTCCTCGTCGTCGTCGGCCCCGATCGCACGCGCTGGGGCCGGCAGGTGCGCGAACTCGCCGAATCCCTCGGCGTGGCCCACCGGCTGCGCTTTCTCGGCGAACGCCACGACGTCGGTCCGCTGATGGCGAGCTTCGATTTCGTGCTCGCGCCGTCGCGCCAGGAAGGCTTCAGCCTCACGCTGATCGAGGCCGCATCGGTCGGCAAGCCGGTGATCGCGACCGCCGTCGACGGCAATGCCGAGATGATCGTCGACGGCGTGACCGGCCTGCTCGCCGAGCCCGAGTCGGTCGCCGGCCTGGCGAGCGCGATCCGCCGGCTGCGCGACGAACCCGGCCTCGGCGAGCGGCTCGGGGCCGCGGCGCGCGAGCGCTACGAGCGCGAGTTCACCGACGAGGCGATGATCCGGCGCACGGTGGCCGTCTACAGCGAGGCGATCGACTCGCGCCGGCGGAAGCTCGAGCCGCCGCAGGCGCTGCCTCCGCTGCAGACCTGAGCGAGCGTTCCGGAGCGCGCAAACGAAAACGCCCCGTTCGCGATCATCACCATCGCGGACGGGGCGTTCTCTACATCGGCAGCCGCTCAGATGTGGCTGAGCCACTCCGGATATTCCTCGCGCTGGCCCTTGACCTGGGCGAGGTAGGTGGCCTGCAGCTTCTGCGTGATCGGGCCGCGCGAGCCGCTGCCGATCGCGCGATTGTCGAGCTCGCGGATCGGCGTGACTTCGGCCGCGGTGCCGGTGAAGAAGGCCTCGTCGGCGACGTAGATCTCGTCGCGCGTGATGCGGCGCTCGCGCACCTTGTAGCCGAGGTCCTCGGCGAGCTTCATGACCGTGCGGCGCGTGATGCCGTCGAGCGCCGAGGTGACGTCCGGCGTGCTGATGACGCCGTCGGTGACGACGAAGATGTTCTCGGCCGAGCCTTCGGCGACGAAGCCTTCCGGATCGAGCATCAGCGCCTCGTCGTAGCCGTCCTTGAGCACCTCGTTCAAGGCCATCGACGAATTGAGGTAGTTGGCGTTGGCCTTGGCGCGGCAGACCGCCGCATTGACGTACTGGCGCTGGAACGAGCTGGTCTTGACGCGGATGCCGCGCTCCATGTTCTCGGCACCCAGGTAGCTGCCCCAGGTCCAGGCAGCGACGATCACGTGGGTCTTGAGGCCGGCGGCGCGCAGGCCCATGCCTTCGCTGCCGTAGAACACCATCGGACGCAGGTAGGCCTCCTTGAGCTTGTTCGCGCGCAGCACCTCGAGCTGGGCCTCGTTGAGCTCGTCCTCGCTGAAGGGCATCGCCATGCCGATGATCTTGGCGCTGTTGAACAGGCGGCGCGTGTGTTCCTTCAGACGGAAGATCGCGGTGCCCTTGGAGGTCTCGTAGGCGCGCACGCCTTCGAAGCAGCCGGCGCCGTAGTGCAGCGTGTAGGTCAGCGTGTGCGTGGTGGCTTCGCGCCAGGGCACCATCTTGCCGTCGTACCAGATGTAGCCGTCGCGATCGGAAAAGCTCATGACCGGGAATCCTGTGTGTTCGTGGGGGTGTTCGGGATGCCGCGGCCCTTGATCTGTCGAGGTCGGCCTGCGAGCGGCGGCTATTATAGGCGCCCGCCCCCGACGACGCCCGCCGCTTTGGCCCTTGCCCAAACGCTCAGCTGTCGCGGCAGCCAGCCGCGCATTCTCATCGTGCGGCTCTCCGCGCTCGGTGACCTCGTGTTCGCCACGTCCCTGCTCGCGGGGCTGCGTGCGCGCTGGCCGCAGGCGCATATCGGCTGGCTCGCGCAGGCCGGTTTCGCCTCGATACTGAGCGGCGATCCGCGCATCGACGACGTGATCGCTGTTCCCGCCGAAATCTACCGATCGCCCCGAGCCTGGCTGGGATTGCGCCGCGAACTCGCGCCCCGCCGCTTCGATTGGGTGATCGATGCGCAGGGGCTCGCCAAGTCGCGGCTGCTCGCCGCGCTGGCGCCCGGGGCGACGCGCATCGGTTTTGCGTCGAAGGAGCCGCTCGGCTTCGTGCTCGAGCATGTACTGCCCAAGGGCGGGGACATTCGCGACATCGCCTCGGAGTATCGCTTCCTGGCCGAAGCGATCACGGGCGAGCCCGCGCCGCCGCCGACGCTGATCGTGCGCGAAGAGGCCGCGCAGCGGGCCCGCGAGGCGCTCGCCGGGCACGGACTGCAAGCGGGCTTCATCGCCCTGTGCCCGTTCACGACGCGGCCGCAGAAGCACTGGATGGAGGATTACTGGCCCGAGCTCGCATCGCTTCTGTTCAAGGCCGGCCATCGCTGCGCGATCCTGGGCGGCCCGGCCGACGTCGAGGCGGCGCAGCGCATCGTCGACGCGAGCCCGGTGCCGGTGGTGAATCTCGCCGGGCGTACCAGGCTCGCAGACCTGCCGGCCTGGATCGCGCAGGCCGGGCTCGTCATCGGCGTCGATACCGGGCTCACGCACATCGGCACCGCGGTGCGCCGGCCGACGCTCGCGCTGTTCGGCTCCACCTGTCCGTATCTTCAAGGCGCGGAGTCGCCGCTCGAGGTGATCTACGACGCCCTGCCCTGCGCGCCGTGCAAGCGCCACCCGACCTGCAACGGACGCTTCGACTGCCTGCGCGGCATCACGCCCTTGCGCGTCGCGGCGGCCGCACGTGAATTGTTGAGCCGCGCATGAGCCGCACTGAGCGCATGAAGATCGTCCACGTCGAAACCGGCCTGCATCTCTACGGCGGCGCCCAGCAGGTCGCCTATCTGCTGGCCGGGCTCGCCGACCGCGGCGTCGACAACGTGCTGGTCTGCCCGCCCGGCGCGGCGATCGGCCAGCACTTCGCGGGCAGCGCCGTGAAGGTGATCGAAGTGCCTTGCTCGGGCGACGCGGACGTCGGCTTCGTGTTTCGCCTGGCGCGCGTGCTGCGAGCCGAGCGGCCCGATCTGGTGCATCTGCACAGCCGCCGCGGCGCCGACGTGCTCGGCGGTCTGGCGGCGCGCAAGGCCGGCGTGCGCGCGATCCTGTCGCGACGTGTCGACAACCCCGAAGCGCCCTGGCTCGCGCGCCTCAAGTACCAGCTGTTCGATCGCGTGATCTGCATTTCGCAGGGCATTGCCGACGTGCTGCTGTCCGAAGGCGTGGAGCCCGCGCGCGTGCGCGTGGTGCGCTCGGCCGTCGATGCCGCACCGTGGACGCAGCCCGAATCGCGCGCAGCCTTCTGCGCCGAATTCGGCGTCGATTCCGATGCGATCATCATCGGCGTGGTCGCACAGCTGATCGAGCGCAAGGGCCACCGCGTGCTGTTCGAAGCGCTCGCGCGCCGCCGCACGACGCAGAAGCTCGCGATCGTGATCTTCGGCCAGGGCCCGTTGCGCGCCGCGCTCGAAGCCGAATCGCGCTCGCTCGCGGTGCCGGTGCATTTCGCGGGCTTCCGGCGCGATCTGACGCGCTGGGTCGGCTGCCTCGATCTGCTCGTGCATCCGGCGCTCATGGAAGGCCTCGGCGTCTCGCTGCTGCAGGCCTCGGCGGCCGGCGTGCCGATCATCGCGAGCCGTGCGGGCGGCATGCCCGAGGCCGTGCGCGACGGCCTCAACGGCCGGCTCGTGCCGCCGGGCGATGCGCAGCACCTGCAAGAGACGCTCGATGAGCTGATCGCGCAACCCGAGTTGCGCCGTCGCCTCGCCGATGGCGGCCCGCGGCTGATCGCCGAAGCCTTCTCGGTCGACACGATGGTCGACGGAAACCTGGCGGTCTATCGCGAGCGCCGCGCCACGCCATAGCGGTTGCAGGCGCATTGGCAGCACATCACGACACATAACAACAGAGGCCCGCTCGTGCCTATTTTCCTGCGCTTTCGCAGCGTATTGCTCGCCGAGTTCGCCTACATCCTGCTGCTGCTTCCGCTGCCGTGGCTGCTGAGCTGGCAGCAGATGCGCTGGCTGTTCTCGGAACAAGGCCCGTTCGAAGTGCTCAGCGCCGTGCTCTGGGCGGTGCTCGGCGTGCTGTGCCTGCTGAGCGCGAAGCGGGGACCGCGCCGGCTGATCAGCTGCGGCATCGCCGGATTTCTCGGCTGCGCGCGCGAGCTCGATCTGCACACCGCCATCACCGGCATGAGCATTTTCAAATCGCACTACTACCTCAAGACGCCCGCGCCGATCGCGCAGAAGCTGCTCGTCGGCGCGTTGGCGATCGCGATCCTGGCCCTGCTGATCGATGTGCTGCTCGCCGGTCTGCGCGCGATGCGCCACGGTGCCCCGCGACAGGACTGGATGTGCAGCGCGCTGCTGGGCTTCGTCACCACCACGGTGACCAAGGGCCTCGACAAGGCCGAGGCCTTCACCCGGGACCTCACGGGCCACCACCTGCCGCAAAGCTGGGGACTGGTGGTGGCCGCGCTCGAAGAGGGCGTCGAAATGTCGCTGCCGCTGCTGTTCATCGTCGCGCTCGTGCAGTACCGGCGCATGCAGGCTCAGCACGCGCTCGCCACCTGAGCGCAGGCTCAGAACGCGCAGGAAGCATTCAGCTTTTGCGTGCAAAGCTTGCGGCCGGCTGTATCGACACAGGATCGTCGGAGATCGTCGCCATGGATTCGGCTTTGCGCTTTCGCAATATTCTGATCGCGGAAATCATCTACATCGTGTTGCTCGTGCCATTTCCGTGGCTGCTGACGAAGCACGAAATGCAGTGGGTGTTTTCCGAGGAAGGCCCGTTCGAAGTGCTCAGCGCGGTGTTCTGGGCGGCGCTCGGTCTGCTCTGCTTCATGACCGCCAAACAGGCGCCGCGCCGCCTGATTCCATGCGGCATCGCGGCGTTCGTCGGCTGCGCCCGAGAGCTCGACCTGCACACCGCGATCACCGGCGTGAGCATTTTCAAGTCGCACTACTACCTCAAGACGCCGGCGCCGATCGCCGAGAAACTGCTCGTCGGCCTGCTCGCGCTCGCCATCCTCGCCGTACTGGTCGACGTCGTCCTCGCCGGTGTCCGCGCCCTGCGCCAGGGCGCCTTGCGGCAGGACTGGATGCTCACCGCAGCGCTGGCCTTCGTCACCACGGCGGCGACCAAGGTTCTCGACAAGCTGCAATCCTTCGTCCACGACTTCACGGGCCACTGGCTGCCGCAAATCTACGGGCTCATCATCAACGCGCTCGAGGAAGGCGTGGAGATGTCGCTGCCGCTGCTGTTCATCGTCGCGCTCGTGCAGTACCGGCGCGGGGCGACATCGGCATCGACGGCTTATTCGACGCCCGCATTCGATCGCCGATGACGCCAGCCGGGATCGCCACCGAACGCCGCAAGCTGTTGTTCGTGGTGCCCGATCTCAAGGGCGGTGGTGCTCCGCGCGTGATCCTGAGCCTGCTCGGGGCGCTCGATCCGCAGCGCTACGACATCGCCCTGCTCAACCTGGGGCCTCGTGGACAGGCGCTCGAATCGCAGATGCCGCCTGCGGTGAAAACGCGGCACAGCTGGCCTGGAGGCCTGCTCGGCGCGAAGCTCGCCACGCTCTGGCATGGGCGCGATCGCGATCTGCTGATCGCGGGCCAGGAAACACGCGCGACCTTCTGCGTGCACTGGGCCGCCAAACTGCTGCAGAAGCCCGCAGCGGCCTGGGTGCACATCGCCTACGAGCACTGGGCGCGCGGATACTCCGAACGTCATCGCAAGCGCTCGCGAAACGCGTATCGCGAGATCCTGAACCTGGCCTTCGTCTCCGAGGGCGCACGCGTTTCGATGCGCAACTGGCTCAGCGCGCAGCAGGCGCTGCCGTCGGCGAGACAGCGCGCGAACTGGACCGTGATCCCGAACCTGTTCCGGGCCGACAACTACGTTGACGATCGCGCGCCGAGCATCGAGCAGCGCAAGCTGCTGCAGGCCATGCAGTCGCGTCCGAGCCTGATCGGCATCGGCCGCCTCGAAGCGCGCAAGGGCTTCGACGTGCTGCTGCGCGCGGCCGCGCTGGCCCTGCGCAAGGGCCTCGATTTCGATGTCGTGCTGCTCGGCGAAGGGCCGCTTCGCCAGTCGCTCGCAGCGCTCGCGAGCGAGCTCGGCATCGGGGCTCGCGTCCACATGCCCGGGCACGTCAGCAGTTCGCTGCCCTGGCTGCGCGCCTCGACCGCCTACGTGCTGACCTCACGCCTCGAAGGCCTGCCCACGACGATCCTCGAAGCCTTCGCCTGCGGCACGCCGGTGATCGCCAACGACTGCCCCTCCGGGCCGTCCGAGCTGCTCGCCGGCGGCCGCGCCGGAGAACTCGTGGCGATGGACGATCTTGAGGCGCTCGCAGAAGCGATGCGGCGCATTCTGCAATCGCCCGAACGCAGGGCGGAACTGCGCGCCGCCGGGCTCGCCCGCGTGCAGCGCTACGATGCGCAGTCGGTGGTTCCGCAGTGGGAGCAGTTCATCGAATCGTCGATTCGCTCCGCGCCGGTCGGGATGCCGGCAGGGCGTCCATACGAGGCTTGAGCGCCCTGCGCAGGCGCTGCCGGGCTTCGTCGAAGCACCAGACGACGATCCCCACCGGCTTCGGCAACCCCGCGAGCCAGGCGTACCAGAACAAGGCCATCAGCCGCTTGCGGTCGCCCTTGAAGTGCAGCACGCGCTTGTCGCCTTGCGGGCGCAGCACCTTGCGGATGCGATCGCCCGGCGTGTGGTTGTAGCGCTCGCAAGGCAGCAGGCGAATGCGTGCTTCGATCTGCGACGAAGCACCGCTGCCGTTCCAGCCGATCGCATCGCGTAGCGCGCGCTGGTCGCCGTACCAGGCGGCTTCGCCCACGTAGACCTCGCGGAACAGGCGCAGGTACCGATCGAAGAACCGCCGCGCCACATCGGCTCGCCGATGCCGCAACAGCAGAAAGCCGCCGTTGACGGGCATGTCGGCATCGTCGCGCACGGTCAACGCGACATCGCAATCGGCGGCACCCTGCCCGTCTTCGAACAGTTCCGTGAGCGGCCCGTTGAGCAGCATGTCGGAATCGAGAAACAGGACATCGTCGTCGAAGTGCGTCTGCAAAAAGCGCTGCTGGGCTTCGGCGCGCGACAGCATGATGCGGCGATGATCGACCGGATGATCGATGCGCTCGAACGCGACGCTCAGCGGCGACAGATCGGTCTGCGCATCGGTCAGCACCGCGAGCCTGGCCTCGGGGTGAAAACGCAGCACCGAGCGCAGCATCCAGTCGAGCAGGCGCAGGTACTCGGCATGCGACCAGCGCACGTTCGGATGCGCATCCAGGGTCTGTACGTGAAAGGTGACGACTCTCACCGGGCCCAGCTCGCGATGAAGCGCTGCATGGTTCCATGCGCCGCGCGTGCCTGCTCGCGCAGCGGCTCGAAGTCGTAGCCGAGCGTGCTCTCGAGCGAGCTTTCGATGGTCTGCGCATCGAGCAGGGGATACGAGAACGCCTCGGCCATGCCGAGCGCGCGCCCGTCGATCGGCAGCAGCCAGCTGCGCCGGTTGCGGCTCAGCAGCAGCAGATGCGCATGCAGCCGGCTGCCGACATGCAGATCGACGCTTTCGTAGAAATGGCGTGCTTCGTCGGCACCGGGCGGAATCACCACCTCGAAGCCGAGATGGGTCGCGAACTCGCGCAGCGCGAAAGCCCGCGCCGGATCGGCCACCGCGGGCGCATCGCGCGAGCGCAGGCGTGCGATCCAGGAGGGCCGCCGGAAATCCTGGTGCACGACGAAGCTGCGTCGCGCCTTCGGCCACAGCCGCGCGACCGTCTGCAGCAGGCGCGTCTCGCGATCCCAGAAATCGCCGCGCTCGGTCGAGGTCACCGCGACATGCGATTCGTCGGCGCGAAAGCGCTGCGATTCGAGCAGCGGCGCATCGAGCAGCACCGGGCAGCCGGTCATCAGGAAGCGATCGGACAAATGCGGCAACTCGCGCTGCAGGTAACGCAGCGTCACCGGACAGCGCCAGGACGAATATTCGATACGCTCGTGCACCGCTTCGAGCAGCTCGCGCGTGAGCTCGGACATGCGCTCGTTGCGATTCGGCTCGCCGTTGTAGCCGAGTCCGAACGGAACGAAGCGCCAGCTCGCTTCGCGCAGCTGCTGCGCATCGAAGCCCGGCCAGATGCGATAGCGATCGTCGAGCTGGTTGGCCCCCGCGATCACCACGGTTCCGGCCTGCTGCATCGCCTTGCGCGCCGCGGCGCCGGGCGCGATGCGCGTGGAATAGCAACCTACGGAACGACGCGGTGCGAGCAGCCGCTCGATCGCGCGCAGGATGAAACCGTCACCGAGGTTCGGAATCTTGTACGCCGTCATGCGCGGCGGAACCCGGTATGGCGTGAGCAGCGAATAATCCATGTCCGCAGCAAGCTCCGATCAAGCGTGGCGAGCGACCGCAGGCCACTCGGGGACGCGGCGCAGGAGCCGGCGCCTGCTCGCAGTCCGAGAGGATGCCGGGCACCGCCCTCGGATGAGATGCGGAGCGCAATAGCTCAAGCAGAGTCTCCTCAGCATGCGCATCGCCAGATCACGGTCTTTCCGTCATCGGTCAGCACGGATTCGACCACGCGCCAGCCGGCCTCGACGAGCGTCTGCTCGAACCTGGCGCGCGTCAGGTGCTGGGTCCAGCCCAGTCTCTGCAGTTCTTCGGCCGGACGCGGCTGGTCGGCGATCGTATGGCTGATCACGAGCGCGCCCGCGTTGCGCCGCAGCGTCGTCAGCACGCGCGGCAGGCTCGCGAGGTACTCGCTGACGCCCAGCATCACGACGACGTCATGGCTGGCCGGCAGGCTTTGGGACTGAATATCGAGCCGCTGCACCGCCGCCGACTGCGGCACCAGGTCGTAGCCCTGGTAGCGGCAGGCGATGCCCTGCTGCACGAGCCAGTAGCTCAGCTTGCGATCACCGCAGCCGACGTCGGCGACACTCGGCAGCCTTCTTCCTTCGATCGCCTTTTCGATCAGCGCACAAGCCTTGAGCGCGCGGTCCTGCCAAGCCGGACGCGTCTGATCGCGACAGTTGAAGCTCTGCGGGGGCTCGCGCGGAGCCAGCAGCTCGAACAGGCGATCGACGTGCGCCGGATACGAGAACTTGTTCGCCGCGCCGGCGAGCGCGGCTTGGCTGTAGCGCCGGTAGCGCTGCGCATCGGCCGCGATCGCGAGCACCGCTTCGGCGAGCTGCAGCGGATCGACGGCGCCGGGCTCGGCGATCCGATCGAGTTCCGGGCGATAGACGCGCGGATAGACGCCGCTCGCATCGCCTCCGAGTTCGGCGAAATCGGCCAGCGTGAGCGTCGGCACCACGCACAGGCCGTCGCGCTCGTGATCGACGACTTCGGGCAGGCCATCGACCGCCGCCGCGACCACCGGAATACCCAGGCTCAAGGCCTCCGCGCAGACGTTGCCATAAGGCTCGCGCAGCGCCGGATGCACGAGCACGTCGATGCGCGAATAAAACGAATCGGTGTCGTCGAGCCGGCCGAGGAACTCGGTTCGATCGTTCACGTCCAGGCGCGCGGACAGCGCCTGCAGGTGCGCGCGCTCGGGGCCGTCACCGGCAACCAGCAGTCGCGCTTCGATGCCCAACGAACGCAGCTCGCGCAGCGCATGCAGCACGAGCACACCACCCTTGAACGATTGCAGGCGCGCGCAGAAACCGAGCGTGAGCGGACGCGAGCCGTCGAGCGCGCGCGCCTGCGCGGATGGAGCACGCTCGCTGCGAATTCCGGGCCTGCAGATTTCGATCGGCGCCTTCACGCCCCAGTGGCGCAGCATGGCGGCGCAGGCCTTGGAGTTGGCGAGATAGCGATCGAAGCCGCTCAGGAAATCGACGTCCGGTACGCGATGGCGCGCGAACCAGGCGGCGCCGCGTTCCCAGTAGACCGAGCGCGCGCCGAGCCTTTGTGCGAGCTGCGCCGGGCGCGGATCGCCGAAGCGGTTCCAGCTCAGCACGGTGTCGATGTCCCACTGCCGCGCGACGCGTCGCTGCCTGGATTGCCGCAGCCCACGCCAGTTCGGAATGGCCAGGCCATGCCAGCGTCGCGCGTCTTCGGCCTGCGCCTTCAGTGCAGGCAAGGCCGCGCGCACACCCGGCGCGAGACCGCGCAGATCTTCGATCAGGTAATGCTCGACGCGCGCATCGCCCGCCGTCTGCAGCAACAGGTTGGCGAACTGCTTTTCCATGCCGCCCCAGACATCGTTCGCCAAGTGAATCTGGTGGAGCAGGCGCAGCGGCTTGCTCACGCAGAGCGACTCGGGGTGACCAGTTCGGAGATCAGGGCTTCCCATTGGGGCAGGATACGGTCGGCCGAGAAATCGACCAAGCGCTGCCGGCCGGCGCTGGCGAATTCGGCCCGGCGTTCGGGCGATTCGAGCAGCGACTGCATCGCATCGGCCATCGCCTGCGCATCGTCCATCGGCACGAGCAGGCCGGCCTTGCCTTCCTGCAGCAGCTCTTCCGGACCATGCGGGCAGCGCGTCGCCACCACCGGCGTGCCGGCCGCAAAGGCTTCGAGGATCGTGCCGGGCAGGCCTTCGATGCGCGAGGACAGCACGTAGAGCGTGGCGCGCTCCAGCCAATCACCCACGTTCTGCACGAAGCCCGGCAGTTGCAGCTGATCGGCGATGCCTCGCTCGCGCGCCTGCTCGCGCAGCTCCTCGGCCAGCGGGCCTTCGCCGAGCAGGGCCAGGTCGACGACGATGCCGCGCTTGCGAAGCGCCGCGACCGCATCGATCAGCACGTCGAAGCCCTTGCGCTTCTCGAGCCGTCCGGCGCCGACGATCAGCGGACGCGCTGCCGTACCGGCCGGGTTCGAAGGGGCCGACGCTGCGACCGCCGGATCGATCGCCGGATCAACCGTGTAAGGGTTGTAGATGCGCCGCCAGTCTCCGCGCCGGCTTTCGCCGTACCAGCGTTCGAACGAGGCCTGCGCACCGTCGGAGACGAACACGAGCCGATCGAAGTCGCCATAGGTCTGCTTGGCCTTGCGACGATTCTTGTCGCTGATCTCGCGTGCGTATTCACCGAAGGCGATGCGCACCCAGCCGATGCTCGGCTTGCGCAGGCCGGTCGCGGCGAAGTGCACGCAGAAGCTCGCGCGCAATTCCATCGCCGCGATCAGCACGTCGTGGTTGAGCGCATTGCGCATCGTCGACAGCTTGCCGACCCGCAGCAGGCGGCTGCGCGGCGGATAGATCAGGCGCACGTTCGGCGGCACCAGTGAAACGAGCTCGCCGGGGCCGTCGAGCACGAGCAAGGTGATCTGGTAGCGCCGTTCGTCGAACAGGCTCAGCAGGCGCAAGGTGACGCGCTGCGCTCCGCCACCCGACAGGTCGGGCAGCACCACGAGCAGTCGGATCGGCGCGCTGGGGTAAGAGGCGTCGGCCGAAGGGCTCATGCGGCGCGGCTCAGGACAGACACGCCATTCGCGCTGACAGCCTTCTCGACCTGAGCGCCATCGAGGTAGCTCGCATACATCGCATCGAGCTTGGACGGCGCGAACAGCGCTTCCATGGTCGCGCGCGCATTGGCGCCGATGCGCCGGCGCAACTCGACGTCGTCGCGAAGGCGGCGAACGATCTCGATGGCCTGATGCTGGTCGTCGAAGACGAAGCCGTTCTCGCCATGCACGATATTCTCGACATGGCCGCCGAAGCGATGACACACCACCGGCAATCCGCAGGCCATGGCTTCGCGCACCGCGCGAGCGGCGGTGTCGTAGAACGTTCCGGTGCGATAGATGAAGCAATCGAGGCTGCGCAGATAATCGGCCGCATCCATCGAGCCTGCGGGACGCAGACGGATGTTCAGCGACTCCGGAATCAGATGCTCGATGCAGCTCGCACCCATCAGGTCGATATCGACGCCTTCCGCCGCGAGCGTCGCGTAGAGCTCGGGGTCGTACAGAAACTGATGCTTGTCGAGCGTGTCGCGGCTATGGCGCCCGAGCTTGAGGCGACCCGACTGCGCGGGTTTGTCCGCCACGGGCTTGAAGCGCTCGAGATCGATCGGCGACACATGCACACCGCCGAGCGCCTCGCCGTCGAACAGGCGCCGCTGCGTGTGCGAGGTGAACGCGATCTGGGGCTGCGCGTGCATTTCGCGGTAAACCGGCAGATGCGCCCTGAGGTTGGCGACGTTCATGTCGTTGACGATGATCGTGAGCTGCTTGGGCCGAGCGCGGCGCAGCCAGGCCTTGGGCTTCCAGAACGAGCCGATGAAGACGAAGCTGCTCGAGCCCAGGCGCGAGTCGAAACCCCGCCACGGTGCGAACCAGCGGACGCCATGCTGTTTGCGCAGCGACGCCGGCAGGCGCGAGGACGTGGCCCACAAGTTCACCTTGGCACCATGTCGCTCGCGCAAACCCCTGGCGATTTCGAGCGCACGCATCTGCGATCCACCCAGACCCGCGTGGTATGGAAAAAACAGGTGGACTTGCCGGCCGCTCACCGTCGGAGCAAGGCGGCCGAGACCGGCGCCAGCGTCTTGTTGGCGGCCGGTGCCGCGGTACGGGCGGCTTCGCGTTCGAGCGCCTTGAGGTCCGCGTACTTCCAGTACGCGTACTGCGCGAGCACCGCAGAGATCATGAGCCCGCGCCAGCCGTCGAGCACCGACAGGCGCAGCACATATTGCTGCACGAAATCGGTGACAAAGCGCATGCACGCATACGGAATGCTGCCGCGTGCGCCTTCTTCGAACTTCTGCCTCGCGAGCAGGTTCGCATAGCGACGATGCTTGCGCTGCAGGTGCGCGTAGTCGCGCCAGCTGCGATGCTCGAGCTTGGCCTTCATCACCGCAGCGCGGCGCTCGGGCAGCACGATCTGCTCGTGCACCTGATGGTCGCGAAAGCGAGCGCCTTGGCGCTTGAACAGTCGATTCTGCGGCGTCGCGTAACGGCCGTGGCGCAGTTCGCCGTCGAACAGGTAGGTGCGCCACGGAATGCGGAACAGGGTCGTGTCGAGATGCGGATCGATCAGCGCGTTGTCGATCTCCTGGCGCAGCTCGGGCGTCACGCGCTCGTCGGCATCGATATACAGAACCCAGTCGCCACTGGCCTGCTGCAAGGCTCGATTGCGCTGCGGCCCATACCCGGGCCAGTCGGTTTTCCAGATCTTGTCGGTATAGCGGCGCACGATGTCCAAGGTGCCATCGGTACTGCCGCTGTCGAAAACGATGATTTCATCGACCCAGCCATGCAGGGATCGCAGGCAGTCCTCGATGCGATCGGCCTCGTTGCAGCAGATGATCAGTGCGGAAAGGGTGCGCCGTTCACCCGCGCGCAGCGGCAGCCTCGTCGGCAGTTTTGCGAGCATTGAAGCCGCCTCCGTCCTTGGATTTATTGCTTGGATTCAGTGTCCCGCGCTCCTGCGGGTACGGCGCAATCTTCTTGTCGAACGCCTGAACCTTCGCTGTCCACTTACGGGTAGACCGCAGGGTTGCGTGCAGGCGACGGACCGCCTTGTGAACTACAGGCCCAAGGTGCGCAGATAAGCGGCGGCGCTGCGCTCGACGCGATACTCGTCGACGGCCTGTCTAAGCATCTCGGGCGCCAGCGGCTCGGCGAGTACCTGCGACACGGCGACTGCCAGGGCCGCATGGTCGCCGACGTTCACGAGGGGTCCATAGCGGCCTTCGGCGAGGAGTTCATCGGGGCCGCTCGGACAGCGCGTCGAGACGCTGGGCACGCCGAGCGCGAGCGCTTCGGTCAATGCATTCGGCGAGCCTTCCCAAGCCGAAGACAGCACGAACAGGTCGGCCTTCGAGAGCCAGGCATAGGGGTTTTTCTGAAACCCCGCGAAGTGCAGTCGATCGGCGACGCCGAGCTCCTGCGCCAGCGCGGCCAGCGCATCGCGGTCGCGTCCCTCGCCGAGCAGGATCAGGCGCGCGGGTCGCTGCGCCTGCATGGCCGCGAACGCGCGGATCAAGGTCGGAAAATCTTTCTGCCGCGTGAGCCTGCCCATGCCCATGATCACGGGCTCGCCGCGCTGCTCGCGCGGCGGCAGCCAGGGGTGGTCGACGGGCTCGCGCGCCAGCGCTTCGAGCTCGGGCGTAATGACCGGGTTTCGGATCACGCGCACGCGCTCGGGCGCCAGGCCGGTGATCGCGAGGGTGTCCTGGCGTACGCCTTCGGAGACCGCGATGACGCCGCTCGCGAGCGCGTAGAGCCTGCGCATCGGCGCCGTGCGCAACCAGCGATTGAACGCCGACTTGCGTTCGAGCGCGGCCGACAGGTTGGTGCCCAGGCGTATCCACAGCGGCATCTGCGCACCGACGCGCGCACGCGCGCGGATCGCGGCGCGCCCGGCGCGATCCTTGGCGACGAGCATCGCATCGGGCCTGGCCTGCCGCAGGTAGCGCGCGATCTCGCCGACGCTGGTCCACGAATGCCGGGATTCGAGCCGGATCAGGTTCACGCTGGGCGGAATGCGGCTCACGTGATGCCCCTGCGCCTTGATCGCGAGCAGATCGACCTGCACGTGATTCGCGAACTCGGCGCAGAGATGGGTGACCATGCGCTCGACGCCGCCATCGCCCGAGAACGACAGCAGCACCGCGAGGCGCTTGTTTGCAACGCCGCCGGAAGCCTGCCCGGAATGAGGGTCGTGCATGCGCCGCTACAGCCAGGCCAGCGGATCTTCTTCCGCACCGGGCGCGCTCGCGGTCTGCTCGATGAACAGCCGATGCCAGATCGCGAACTGCAGCAGGCTCCAGATTTCGCGCGAGCGCTGCGCGGTATCACCGGCGAGCAATTGCCGCACGGATGCGGCATCGCACCAGCGGCGGATCGCCTCGCTGCGCGGCAGCTTGTCGCGCAAGCCATCGAGAAACGCACCGGCCAGCCATTCGCCCACGGGTACGTGAAAGCCGCGCTTGGGCTGCCATAGATGGTCTTTCGGAATGAAGCCTTCGGCCCAATGCTTGATGAAGGTCTTGCCTGCCTTTTTGGACACCTTGAGCGAGTCGGGCAGCGCAAGCCCGAACTCGATCACGCGATGATCGACCAGCGGCACGCGGCCTTCGACCGAAAAGCTCATGAGCATGCGATCGCCCTTCACGAGCAGATCGTCCGGCAGGTTGCCGACGAGGTCGACGTACTGCCTGCGTTGCAGATCGCTCCAGGATTTGGGCGTCTGCTGCCAGGCCGCGACGACGCCTTGGCGATATGCCGCGAGCGCCGGCTGCAGCTCGGGTACGAACAGCTTGCGCGTCCATGCGGCATCGAGTTCGGCACGCACGCGAAAACCGCCGCTGCCCCCGAAGCGCAGGCTCTTGTAGAAGCGTTCGGCCGCGCCGGGCCGATAGCGTCCATAGCCTGCGAAGGCCTCATCGCCACCTTCACCGCTGAACACGACCTTGAGCTCGCGGCTCGCCGCTTCGGCGAGCGCGAGCGTCGGCAGGCAGGCGTAGTCGCGCATCAGATCGTCGGCCGCCCACACCGATCGCGGCAGCCGATGGAACACCTGCGCAGGGCTCAGGCGTATCGGCGTGTGATGGGCGCCGAAGTGCTGCGCGATGCGGGCTGCGTCGTCGAGTTCGTCGCGCATGCGCGCATCGCTGTAGCCGATCGAGAACGTCCGCACCGGCGTGCTCTGGTGCTTCGTCAGCAGGCCGAGCAAGACCGCCGAATCGACACCGCCCGACAGGAACAGTCCGTAGGGCACGTCGGAGCGCACGTGCTCGCGCATCACCTGCGCGATCAGCGGCTCCCATTCCTCGAGCGCCTGTCGTTGATCGAGCTTGCGCGGCGCCACGTCGAGCGCCGACCACCAGCGCTGGCGCTCGATGCCGAGCCTGGCGTCGATGCGCAGCGCATGGCCGGCCGGCACGCGCCGGATGCCGCGCACGATGGTGTCTTCGCCGGTCGAATACTGGTTCTGGAAATACTGCGCGAGCGCGCCCTCGTGCAGTTCCACCTTGGGCATCTGCGGCAGCAAGGCCTTGAGCTCGGATGCGAACAGCACGCGATCGGGCAGCACCGCGTAGTACAGCGGCTTGATGCCGAGCCGGTCGCGCACGAGCCAGAGCTCCTGCGTGAGGTGATCGTAGAGCGCGAACGCGAACATGCCATGCAGGCGCTTGAACGATTCGCGTCCCCAGGCCGCGAAAGCCTGCAGCGCGACCTCGCTGTCCGATTCACACGAGAACTGCCGCCCGAGCGCTTCGAGTTCGGCGCGCAGCTCCGGAAAGTTGTAGATCTCGCCGTTGCAGACGATCGCGTAGCGCTTGCGCGCATCGAAGATCGGCTGATGCCCGCCCGCGATGTCGATGATCGCGAGCCGCGTATGCGCGATGCCGAAGCCGTCCGCGAGATAGAAGCCGGTGTCCTCGGGGCCGCGATGTCCGATGCGCTCGGCCATGGCGGCGAGCTCGGACTCCTGCGCGCGACGGTCACGATGCACGACTCCGGCGATGCCGCACATCAGCTGCGTTCCTGCAGAACCGCGCTCACCGGAACATTCACGGGCTCAGACCGGATCGAAGCGATAGCCGAGCATTTCGACATCGCGTGCGAAGTGGCGCGCGACGAGCTCGGCGGTCTCGTCCGTGTAGTAGCTGCGATAGTCGCGAGTACGATCGGTGGCCTTGCGCTTGTGCGGGAGTTCGCGACGGCCCACGCCGATGCGCTTGCAGATCGTGTCCCAGTCATCGGACAAGCTCTCGTAGCGGCCGATGAAGTCGACGAGCTTGCGCCCCTGCAGGTCGACCAGGTAATCGGTCTGCAGCGTGATCGAGGTGTCGAGATGATATTGCCAGGGACGCTCGAGATTGAGCTTCCAGCGCAGGAAGGATTCGAAATCCTCCTGCCCCGCCAGCAGCTGCGGCCGCTCGCGCTTGAGGTGGTGGTAGCTCGACACCTGCAGATCCCAGGGGTTGCGCACGAACGCGAACTTGAACAGCGAATCGAAGTAATCGCGCGGCAGCATTTCGAGCGCTGCGATGATCTTGGAATGCCGCGGCAGCTTGGCCGCGATGCGATGGCCCGACAGGTGATCGAGACGCGAGCAGATCGCCTGCAGCAGATACATCGGATCGCGCATCTGCAGCTTGCGCAGCGAGGCGCGCACGCTGGTGCCGCCGGTCTTGGCGATGTGGACGTAGAGAAAGCGGAATCGATGGCTCAGGACCACGGCAGGGGTTCGGCGGCAAATCAGACGCGTAGTCTACCCAACCTTTCCGCCCGGGCGCGGGAGATCGCCGCCCGCAGCCCTCAGCCTGTTCACGATCCGGCGATCGCTGCGCTGGCTTGTAAAACGGCCCGGTGCAAGGAAGGACCGACGCGGCGTACCGGACGTACGCGACGAGAGAATGACGCCGCAATGGGCCATTTCACAGCCCAACGAAGGGTTGATGCCCAGGAGGCGCCGTGGCCGACAGCCCGTAAACAGGCGCTTACTCGGACGCCAGACCTACCCGCTTCCAGATCTCGCGCACCTGCGCTCGCTGCTCGGCGAACGCCTCGGCCGGCGCCAGCACGGGCTGCTGCTGCAGGCCGCGCGCATGGCTCCAGGCACGCAGGCTCCGATAGGCCGCAATCAAAGTGTCACGATCGGTTTCAGCCAGCACACCGGCGCTGACGAGGTCTTCGAGCTGGCGCCAATTGTCCGACCAGCGCAGCAGCTCGGGCTTGCCGGGCGCCTCGCGCAGCAACAGGTACTGCGTGATGAACTCGAGGTCGATGAGCCCGCCCTCGCCCTGCTTGATGTCCCAGTTCGTCGCCGTGGATTTATCGAGGCTCGCGCGCATCCTGGCGCGCATGTCGATGATGTCCTGGCGCAGCTTGTCGGGATCGCGCGCTGCGCTGAGCACCTCGCGGCGTATGGCTTCGAAGCGTTCGCCGAGGCTCGCGCTGCCGGCGACCGTGCGTGCCCGCGTGAGCGCCTGATGTTCCCAGGTCCAGGCCTCGCGGCGCTGATACTGCGCGAAGGCCTCGATGCTGCTCACCGTGAGCCCGGAACGCCCGCTCGGTCGCAGTTCGAGATCGACTTCGTAGGCGCGCCCGGCCGGCGTCAGCGTTTGCAGCCAGTGAATCACGCGCTGTGCCCAGCGCACCATGAACACGTCGCCGCCGATCGGCCGGCGCCCGCCTTCGGTTTCCTGGTCGGGCGCATCGCAATCGTGCACGAAGACCAGATCGAGATCGGAACCGTAGCCGAGCTCGATGCCGCCGAATTTTCCGTAGCCGATCGCGGCGAGCCCGGCCACCTGGCCATCGCGCCGCAGCGGAACGCCATAGCTCGCGCGCAGCTCGGCGTACGCACGATCGAACGCGACCTGCAGCACCGCCTCCGCGAGCCAGGTCAGGCGATCGGAAACCTGCACGAGCGGCAAGCTGCCGGCGACGTCGGCCGCGGCGATGCGCAGCGTGGTTTCGAGCCGGTAGCGGCGCAGCGCGTCCATGCCGGCTTCGGTTTCATCGTCCGTGATCTGCGAGAACACATGATCGAGTTCGGCGCGGATTTCGGCCTTGTCGGGCGGCGCATAGAGCGTGCGCGCATCGAGCAGCTGGTCGAGCAGCGCCGGGTTGGTCGACAGCAGCTGCGACACCCACGGGCTCGCGGCGCACAGGCGCACGAGATGCCCGCGCGCGATAGCCGATTCGCGCAGCAGCGTCAGATACGTCGATCGCCCGCCGATGGCCTGCAGCACGCCGAGCACGCGCGTCGCAGCGGTTGCGGGCTCGCTCTCCTGCAGGGTTTCGGCGAGCAGCAGCGGCAGCAGGGCGCGCAGGCGGTCTTGCGAAGTCTGCGACAGCGTGCGCGTTCCGCGTGCATCGCGCAGATCGCGCAGGCGCTTGCAGATATCGGCCGCGGCATCGCCGAAGTCTTCGCGGGCGAGCGGCTCGAGCGCGCTCTGCTCGACGCTCAGATCCGGCGATTCGGCCCACAGGCGCTCGATCAGCGCGGCCAGGTCCTGCTCGGGATCTTCATGGCCGGGCTCGGCGAACACGCGCGCGAATTCGTGATGCACGTCTTCGCGCACCTCGGTGAAACGCTGCACGAGCGCGGGCCAGCCGTCGAAGTTCAGCGCCAGGCACAGCGCCGCGCGCGGCTCGTCCGCGAGCGGCAGCGAGTGCGTCTGCTCGTCGGCGTAGATCTGGATCGCGTTCTCGAGCCGGCGCAGAAACACGTAATGCTCGTCGAGCTTCTTCGCGGTCGGCTCCGGCAGGTGCCCGGCCTCGGCGAGATAGCGCAGCACCGGGCGCAGGCGCGGATCGCGCAGCCTCGGCTCCTGCCCGCCACGCACGAGCTGGAACGACTGCACGATGAACTCGACCTCGCGGATCCCCCCGCGGCCGAGCTTGACGTTGTCGTCCTGGCGTCGACGCGCGACGTCGTCGGCGATCAGCTTCTTGAGCGAGCGCAGGCTGCCGATCGCGTTGAAATCGAGATAGCGCCGATAGACGAAAGGCCGCAGGCGCTGCAGCAATTCGTTGCCCGCCTTGATGTCGCCCGCGACGGGCCGCGCCTTGATCAGCGCGTAGCGCTCCCACTCGCGGCCATGCTGCTGGTAGTAGTCCTCGGCCGCGTCGGAGGCGATCGACACCGGGCCCGCGCTGCCGAAAGGCCGCAGCATCAGGTCGACGCGGAACACGAAGCCATGCTCGGTGCGCTCGGCAATCAGCTTGGTGACCATCTGCACGACGCGCTTGAAGAACTCGCTGTTGTCGAGCGCATGGCTGCCGTCGGTTTCACCGCTCGCCGTGTGGCAGCAGATCAGATCGATGTCGGAAGAGAAGTTGAGCTCGCGTCCGCCGAGCTTGCCCATGCCAAGGATCACCGGCGTCGCGCGCGCGCCCTGCGCATCGCGCGGCTGTCCATAGCGCAAGCAGAGCGTGCGCATCGCGTGATCGAGCGCCGCCGCGCAGCAGACTTCGGCGAGCGTGGACAGATCGCCGAGCGTTTCGTCGAGCTGGGCCAGACCGGCGAGCTCGCGATAGCCGATGCGGCCCATCTCGCGATCGCGCAGGCCGCGCAGCTCGCGCATCACGCGGGCTTCGTCCGCTTCGTCGCCGAGCAGCAGCTTGAGTTCGGCCTCGAGCTCACCGGCCGCGCGCGGCTGCGCATAGGCTTTTTTCTCGGCCCACTGCGGATGGCGCTTGAGAACCGCGCCGATGAAACGGCTCGCGCGCACGGTATCGGCAATGTCGGCAACCGGCATCGAAACTCCCCGGATTCGTGAACTTCGGACTCTGGCAGGGGCGCAGTTTAGGCCAGCGTCCGCCGCGCCGTGCGCACACGCCTCAGAGCAGGCGCGTCCACGGCGTACGCAGCGGATCGCGCGAGCGCAGGTCGCCGGCCTCGCGCTTGCGCTGCAGGCGCCGCTCGAAGGCCTTGCGCATCTCGCCACCCCGTTCCCAGCGCTGCGTGTTCGCGTCCGCGACGAGCTTGGGCGTGATGGCGATGGCGTAGACGTCGTCGAGCAGGGCGTAGGGCGCGATCTCGCTGAGCTGGTCGATGAACAAGCCGTCGCCGCCATAGGTGCCGACGAAGTCTTCGTCGTAGCCGTTGATCTTCCAATAGCGATCGCGGCGCACGAGAAAGCTGTTGCAATGCGGCCTGGATGCGAAGCGATTGCGCAGGGCGCTCAAGCCCGGGCGATGCAGCATCGCATCGAGCACGCCGCTCGAAGAGTCGCCGAACAGGCGATCGAAAGAGCGCGGCAGGAACACGCGCTGCAAACCGTAGTGCCGGTCGGCGATCAGCGCCTTGGCGAGCAGCCTCCGCAGGGCCAGCGGTGGCAGCAGGATGTCCATGTCGCTCATGAACATCCAGGCCTCGTCCTCTCCGACTTCGTGCGCCCCGATATTGCGCGCCGCGTGCTGATGCCAGGCGATGTCGCGGTCGACGCGCAGCAGTTTCTTGTGCACACGGCACTCGCTGAAGATCGGCAGTGCCGGATGCTGCGGACTCGCATCGTCGACGAGCACGATCTCGACGCGGTCGACGAGCTCCGGCGCATACGTGTTCCAGTTGCGCACCTGGCGGCGCAGCATCTGCGGGTTGTCGTAATACGGATAGACCAGTCGCAGCTTCGGCGGCACGAGTGACGAGCCCGCTCAGTTCGAACGCGGAGCGCCGAGCCCGAGCGCCTCGAGCGCGCCGCGGTCCCACACACGCTCGCCCTGCGCGCCGTCGACGATGCCCATGTGCTGGCTGAAATCGAAATGCGTCCACGGAATGCGGCGCTGCTCGAGCAGCGTGCGCGTGTCGCGCAACCAGGCCTGGCGCGAAGCCGGCGCGGTATTGGTCTTGACCGCGCCGAACTCGCTGCACCACACGGGCACGCCGTTCTGCGCCTGCCATTGCGCGACTTTGTCGAGAATCGCGGCGAGCTTGCCGCGATTCCATTCCTGCTGGCCGTAGTAGCGCGCGTGCGGCTGCGCGTCGGCGTCGAGCGAGGCCAGCAGCGGCGCGACCAGCGCTTCGGTCGACGGATACGGCAGGCCGCGCAGCTTCGCCCACATCGGCCAGCCCCACCAGGCGCCCTGGTGCGTGAAGTTCATCGGCTCGTAGAAATGAAAGCTGTAGACCAGGTTGGTATCGAGGAAGGGCTTCAGCGTGACGAGTTCGTCGACCGAGGAATACTTGTGCCCCGCGACGACGATCGTGTGCCGGGGCGCCGCGTCGCGCACCGCGCCGGCAAGCGTCTGCATGAGCGCGACCGAGGCCGCCGCGTTCTCGGTCGCCGGCTCGTTGATCACCTCGAACACCAGCTTGTCCGCCGGAACGCGCGCCGACAGCTGTCTGGCCAGGCTCCACCAGAGCGCGGCGACGGTGTCGCGCCAGGGCTTGTCGGTGAGCATGCGATCGAGATCGTCGGTGGTCGTGGTCAGCGTGACCACCGCGAGCAGCTGGTTCGCGGCGACGAGCTCGACCGCGCGCGCGAATTCGTCGGCATGCGCCGGATCGATCTTCGAAGGATCGCGCGGATCGGCGATCCAGGCGCGTTCGAGCGGAATGCGCACATGGCGAAAGCCGATGCTGCGCAACTGCGCAAGATCGGAGCGATCGGGCCAGAACAGCCGTGGCTCGATCTTGGGGTTGTCGCGATTGGCGAACCAGAACGAGAGATTGATGCCGCGCGAGAGCTTGGACTGCACGGCGGCAGGCACTTCGGCGAGCGCGGAACCCGCGCCCAATGCCAGGAGTGCGAATACCGCCAGCAGGCGGAAGCGGTGAAACGATCGGGTGATCACGAAGCGCATGAGGCAAAGATGCCTGCTGGCCGCTTTAGTTTCAAAAGCCTCTGTTTTCAGCGACGGCTCGGCTCAAGCGAAAAGGGCGCCCGAAGGCGCCCTTTTCGTACTGCTCGTTTTGAAAGGCGCCGCCAAGGATGGCGGCGTCCTGTCAGGACGACATCAAAAATCGCCCATGCCGCCCATGCCGCCCATGCCACCCATGTCCGGAGCGCCGCCCATGGCGGGAGCGTCCTTCTTCGGCGCTTCGGCGACCATGGCTTCGGTCGTCAGCAGCAGGCCGGCCACCGAGGCCGAGTTCTGCAGGGCCAGACGCGTCACCTTGGTCGGGTCGATGATGCCGAACTCGATCATGTCGCCGTAGTTGCCGTTGGCGGCGTTGTAGCCGTACGCACCGGTGCCTTCGAGAACCTTGTTCAGCACCACGCTCGGCTCATCGCCCGAGTTCTTGGTGATCTGACGCAGCGGCTCCTGAATGGCGCGACGCAGGATGTTGATGCCGATGGTCTGGTCTTCGTTGCTGCCCTTGAGGCCATCGAGGGCTTTGGAAGCGCGAACCAGCGCAACACCGCCGCCGGGGACGATGCCTTCTTCGACGGCCGCACGGGTGGCGTGCAGGGCGTCTTCGACGCGGGCCTTCTTTTCCTTCATTTCGACTTCGGTGGCGGCACCGACCTTGATCACCGCAACACCGCCGGCGAGCTTGGCGAGGCGTTCCTGCAGCTTCTCGCGGTCGTAGTCGCTGGTGGCCACTTCGACCTGCTTGCGGATCTCGAGGACGCGAGCTTCGATCTGGCTCTTCTCACCGGCGCCGTCGACGATGGTGGTGTTTTCCTTGTCGATCTGCACCTTCTTGGCGTGGCCCAGATCCTGGATCGTGGCCTTCTCTAGCGACAGGCCGACTTCCTCGGCGATCACGGTGCCGCCGGTCAGGGTGGCGATGTCCTTGAGCATTTCCTTGCGGCGATCGCCGAAGCCCGGAGCCTTGACGGCCGCGACCTTGAGGATGCCACGCAGGTTGTTGACGACGAGGGTGGCGAGCGCTTCGCCTTCGACGTCTTCGGAGATGATCAGCAGCGGACGACCCTGCTTGGCGACGCCTTCGAGGATCGGCAGCAGATCGCGGATGTTGCTGATCTTCTTCTCGGTGATCAGGATCAGCGGGCTGTCGAGCTCGACCGTCTGGCTCTGCGCGTTGTTGATGAAGTAGGGCGACAGGTAGCCGCGGTCGAACTGCATGCCTTCGACGACGTCGAGCTCGTTTTCGAGGCCCTTGCCTTCTTCGACCGTGATCACGCCTTCCTTGCCGACCTTGTCCATGGCGTCGGCGATGATGGCGCCGATGGCGTCGTCAGCGTTGGCCGAAACGGTGCCGACCTGGGCGATCGCCTTGCGGTCCTTGCACGGAACCGAGAACTTCTTGAGTTCGGCGGTGACGGCTTCGACGGCCTTGTCGATGCCGCGCTTGATGTCCATCGGGTCGACGCCGGCGGTGACCGACTTCAGGCCTTCGTTGACGATGGCCTGGGCCAGCACGGTGGCGGTGGTGGTGCCGTCGCCGGCGGCGTCGGAGGTCTTGGAAGCCACTTCCTTGACCAGCTGGGCGCCCATGTTCTGGAACTTGTCGGCCAGCTCGATTTCCTTGGCCACGGACACGCCGTCCTTGGTCACGGTCGGGGCGCCGAAGCTCTTGTCGAGCACGACGTTGCGGCCCTTCGGGCCGAGGGTCACCTTGACGGCGTTGGCGAGGACGTTGACACCCTGCACCATGCGCGAGCGAGCGTCGTCGCCGAATTTGACGTCTTTTGCAGCCATGTTGATTGCTCCTTGAATCGAATAGGGGTTGAGGCGACGACTTACTTGACGATGACGGCCAGGATGTCGTCTTCGCGCAGCACGACCAGTTCGGCGCCGTCGATCTTCACTTCGGTGCCCGAATACTTGCCGATCAGAACGGTGTCGCCCGCCTTCACGGCCGGCTCCTGCAGCTTGCCGTCGTCGGTGCGCTTGCCCGGGCCCACTGCGATCACTTCGGCCTTCAGCGGCTTCTCGGCGGCCGAGTCCGGAATCAGGATGCCACCGGCGGATTTCTTCTCTTCTTCAAGACGCTTGACGATCACGCGATCGTGCAGGGGACGCAGACTCATAGGGTTCACTCCATTCATTGTTCAAAACTGGTCGGGCATCGAAGGCGGCGCGGCGGTCTTGGTCGACCTTTGTTAGCACTCTCCCATCGAGGCTGCTAATTCTTGTGGACGCGCTTTCAGCTTTCAAGAGGGTCCAGGAGCGACGGTGTAAGGAAAAGTCTGGTGAACCTGTTCGGCCAGGCCTACAACCGCCGGTCTGAATCACCCTTCACAATCGTCCAAGAGCTGTTTAATCTGGGAGGTAACTGGCTGGATCGCCAGCCTTAATAAGAATGTTCGTTCACTCAGGGAACCTTTACATGCCTAGCTTCCGCCGTAACGCATGGGCCTCCGCGGCCGCCTTGCTCGTCTCGATGATCTCCGCGCAGGCCTTGGCGCAGGACGAAACCAGCACCGAATCGACCGACGCCAGCTCGTCGGCAACCGAAACCAGCTCCGAGACGCTCAGCTACATCGGCCTGACCGGCAGCTACCTCGATCTCGACAAGAAGCGCTTCCCGAAAGACGGCACCGGCATCAACGCCTTCTACGGCCGCCAGATCGGCGGCAACTGGTTCTGGGAAGCCCAGCTGCTGACCGACGTGCAGGAAACCGACGTCAACGGCTTCACCGATTTCTACCGCCACGCCGGCGGCCTGGACCTGGTCTACTCGCTCAACGAACGCCGCACCTGGTCGCCGTTCCTGCTGCTCGGTATCGGTGGCGATTACACCGACGTGGTGCCGGACAGCGACGACAAGTGGGCGTTCTTCGCCAACGCCGGCCTGGGCCTCGTCTCCAAGCCGATGGGCACCTACGGCCTGCGCTTCCGCGCCGAAGCCCGCTACGTCTACGACGACTACAAGAGCGGCAACAACGACTTCCGCTACAGCGCCGGTATCGAGATTCCGCTCTCCCCGTACGACCGCACGCCGGTCGCACCGGTTGCGCCGCCGGCTGCCGAGCCGGTCTCGGTGGTTCGCACCGAAACGCTGGCCGACAGCGACGGTGACGGTGTGCCGGACGCGGGCGACAAGTGCCCGGGCACCCCGCAGGGCATGCCGGTCGACGGCGTCGGTTGCGGCCTCTCGCAGGTCATCACCCTCACCGGCGTGAATTTCGACTTCAACAAGGCTTCGCTGACTCCGGACTCGCGCAAGATCCTCGAGGAAGTGGCGCTCAAGGTGAAGCACTTCGCCGACGTGCCGATGGAACTCGAAGGCCATACCGACAGCATCGGTTCGGACTCCTACAACCAGAAGCTCTCCGACCTGCGTGCGAACTCGGTGCGTGAGTTCCTGATCGAGCAGGGCGTCCCGGGCGACAAGCTCACCGCCAAGGGCCTCGGCGAAAGCCACCCGGTCGCCGACAACGGCACCGATGCCGGTCGTGCGCTGAACCGTCGCGTCGAGCTGCACATCGCCGGCCAGCAGGCCGCGCCGAGCGTGCCGGTCGACGCCAACGGCGCTCCGCTGGAAGGCGCTGGCGCTCCCGCGCCGGCCGAAGCCCCGGCCGCCGAAGCCGCTCCGGCCGACGCTCCGGCGCCGGCCGAAGAGGCCGCACCGGTGGCCGCCGATGAAGCGGCTCCGCTGTAACGAGGCAAGGCGTTAAATAACCACGATGCGTGCCCTCACTGCAGAGCGCGCATCGTGGTTACGCAGCATCCCTTCGCTGCATCCACACGCTGTACGACGATTCATCCGATGCCGTCGGCCGGCGCCATCGCCCGATCACGGCGATTGCGACTCGTGTTGCCCTCCCATCCCAGCTCGCCAATTCCCCTTATCAGTACCTTGTTAATAAACGGACTCGCTAATGAACACCTTCGACGTAATCAAGAAAACCCTGGTTGCCGGCTTCGTGCTGGCATCCGCCGCCCTCGCCGGATGCGAGGCTCAGGGCGATCGCAGTGACCTTCCCGGCAACGGCAGCGCCGGCAGCATCGTCGATGTCGAGGGATGCGCGGTCCCGGTCAGCGGCACGCTGTGCGTGCTCGGCGGCAAAGATCACGAGGGCGGCCTCGTCGATGTGCTGCTCTCCCCGGACGGCCCGCTCGGTCCGATCGCCGGCGCCATCGATTCTTCCGAACTGACCGACGCGCTGGTTACGCTGCTGGAGAACGACAACGGCTCGCTGGCCAGCATCCTGACCGGCCTGTTCATGGACGGCCAGCTGGTCGCCGGTCTGCGCGAGCTGCTGCTCGGCGTCGACGGCACGGGCAACAACGGCCTGGCTTCGATCATCCAGGGCGTGCTGACCCCGAACGAGCAGGGCCAGGGGCTGGTCAACCTGTTCGGCGAGGAAGGCATCCAGGGCCTGGTCGTGGCGCTCGCCACCGGCGCCGATTCGGATTGCCAGGCCCCGCTCGGCACGCTCTGCCTGATCGCCGGTGAAAACAGTGACCAGGTCGGCCTCGTCGATCTGCTCGCCACCTCGAACGGCCTGCTCGGCGCGCTGAGCCCGACGCTGACCAACGGCGTCACCGACGATGTCGTCGCCACGCTCGGCGATCTGCTCGCATCCAACGGCTCGCTGCCGGGCCTGCTCCAGGGCCTGATTCAGGAAGGCCAGCTCGCCAGCGCGCTGCAGGTGCTGCTGATCGGCGAACCCGACGCCGGCGTTCCGAGCGGCCTCGTGCAGGCGCTGCAGAACCTGTTCACGGGCCTGGGCTCCACCATCGGCGAAGTCGTCGATTACATCGGCGGCCTGCTCGGCCTCAACCGGCCCTAAGCTGCTTCATCCGCCTTCTTCCGAAGAAGGTGGAACGACGGCCTGATGCGCGCCCCGCATCAGGCCGTTTTTCTTTGCGCGCGGCGCAGGCTTCGGTCTGCTGCGCGATCGGGAATCTGCTCAGGCACGCACCTGGGCCGGGCGGCATACTTTCTGCAAACAACGGCCTTTCGCCGTATCAAGATCACAGACCAACGTGCACCGGGAGAATCAATGAGTCTGGCCGCCAAGCTGCTGCGCACCAAGCCCATCGTCGAAGCGGGTACCGACTCGGGCCTCAAACGCGTTCTTGGCGCCCTGGACCTCACCTTGCTCGGGATCGGCGCGATCATCGGCGCCGGAATCTTCGTGCTCAGCGGCATCACCGCCGCCACCCAGGCCGGGCCGGCGGTGGTGCTGTCGTTCGTCGTCGCCGGCTTCGCCTGCGCCTGCGCCGCGCTGTCGTATGCGGAAATGGCCTCGTCGATCGGTGGTAGCGGCAGCGCCTACGGTTACGGCTATGCGGCGCTCGGCGAGTTCCCGGCCTGGATCATCGGCTGGATGCTGCTCTGCGAATACATGGTGGCGATTCCGGCGGTTTCGGCGGGCTGGTCGGGCTACGCGGCCGACGGCCTGCGCGCGATCGGACTGGGCCTGCCCGATGCGCTCACGCATACCCCGCTCGATCCCAAGCTGCCCGGCCTCATCAATCTGCCGGCTTTCATCATCGTGCTCGTGCTCGGCGGGCTGCTCGCGGTCGGAGCCAAGGTCAGCGCCCAGTTCAACGCGATCATGGTGGTGGTCAAGGTACTCGCCATCTTCACTTTCATCGTCGCCGCGATTCCGCATGTGACGCCGGCGAACTGGACGCCGTTCATTCCGCCCGAAGTCATCGGCACCGACGGCCGCCCGCATTTCGGCATCAACGGCATTTTCACCGGCGCGGCGACCATCTTCTTCGCCTATCTGGGCTTCGACGCCGTCTCCACCGCCGCCGAAGAAACCCGTAACCCGCAGCGTGATCTGCCGATCGGCATTCTCGGTTCGCTGTTCGCCTGCACCGCGCTCTACATCGTGGTGTCGGTGCTGCTGACCGGGCTGGTTCCGTACACCGAGCTCAACGTGCCGTCGCCGGTCGCCCATGCGCTGCTGCAGATCGGGGCCAAGACCACCGCCGGGCTGATTTCGATCGGCGCCGTCGCCGGCCTGACAACCGTCATGCTGGTGATGTACTTCGGCCTCACGCGCGTGCTGTTCGCGATCGCCCGCGACGGCCTGCTGCCGCCGTTCTTCGCCTACGTGCATCCCAAGACCGGCACGCCGCTCGGCTCGATCCTGGTCTCGGGCCTGGTGATGCTGGTGTTCTCGGGCTTCGTGCCGCTGGGCCGCCTGGCCGAGATCGCCAACATCGGCACGCTCGGCGCTTTCGTCGTGGTTTGCGCGGGCGTCATCGTGCTGCGCCGGGCTCGTCCGGATCTGCCGCGCCCGTTCAAAACCCCGTTCTCGCCTGTCATCCCGGCGCTCGGCGTGCTGTCCTGCAGCTACCTCATGTATCTGCTCGGCCCGCACACCTGGATCGCCTTCGGCGGCTGGATGGCGATCGGCCTCGTCACCTATTTCCTCTACGGCTACCGAAACAGCCGGCTCGGCAAGGGCGTCGTCACTCCAACGATCGTCTAAGCCGTCATGGATGCCTTCTTTGCGGTCCTCGACGCCATCAATGGGGTTCTGCTCTCCGTTCCCGTATTGCTGGCCCTGCTCGGCATCGGCCTGCTGTTCACGCTCTGGAGCGGCTTCTGCCAGTACCGCTCGCTGACGCACGGCGTCGCACTGATCGCCGGCAAGGGCATCGACACCTCGCACGGCCCTGGCGCGCTCACGCACTTCCAGGCGCTGACCGCGGCGATGTCCGGCACCGTCGGGCTCGGGGCGATCGCCGGCATGGCGATTGCGGTCGATTTCGGCGGCCCCGGCGCGGTGTTCTGGATGTGGGTCGTCGGCCTCGTCGGCATGGCGCTCAAGACCACCGAGGTCACGCTGTCGCTGCTCTATCGCGACACCAATGATCCCGAGAATCCGCACGGCGGCGCGATGTATGTGGCGCGCGACGGGCTCGGCGGACTGGCGCCGGCACTCAAGCCGCTCGGCAAAGTGGTCGGCTTCGTGTTCGCGATCTCGCTGCTGCTGTTCGCATTCACCGGTGGCAACATGTTCCAGACCTGGAGCGTCGCCGACACCACGCGCGAATACTTCGGCGTGCCGACCTGGATCACCGGGCTGATCCTGGCGATCGCCGCGGGCGTGGTGATCCTGGGCGGCATCAAGCGCATCGGCAACGTCACCAAGACGCTGGTGCCGTTCAAGTGCGGCGTCTATGTGCTCTGCGGACTCTACGTGATCGTCACACATGCGGACGCGCTGCCCGATACGTTTCGCGCGATCTTCGCGGGCGCATTCTCGAAGACCGAGGGCGTCGGCGCCTTCATGGGCGGAACCATCGGCTCGGCCTTCATGTGGGGCATGAAGCGGGCGCTGTTCTCGAGCGAGGCGGGCCTGGGCACCGCGCCGGTCGCGCATGCGGCCGTGAAGACGCCCGAGCCGGTGACCGAAGGCGTGGTCTCCGGGCTCGAACCCTTCATCGACACGATCTTCGTCTGCACCGTCACCGGCCTCGTCGTGCTGCTGACCGGCGTCTGGAACCGCGCACCGGCCGCCAATTGGCAAACGCCGCCGGCCTGGGTCGAATCGGCGCCGGGCCACTGGCAGCCGCAGGTCGACACCACTTCGCTCTCGGTGCGCGGCAGCGCCCTGCCCGCCAACCCGGCCGGAACGCCGGTGTTCGTGATGGCCGAGATCGACGGCCAGCGCCAGCGCGTCTACGGCACCTACGTCATGAACAGCCAGGGCATGCGCTTCGACTGGCAGCCGGTCGCCAGCACGCAGGCACCGAGCTATGCGGAAGGCGGCGTATTCGCCGACTACCGCGGCTCCACGCTCGTCGCCAAGGGCTTCGACACCGTGCACGAAGGCCTCGGCCGCTGGCTCATCACGATCGCAGTCTGGGTGTTCGGGCTCTCGTGCATCATCAGCTACGGCTACTACGGCGAGCAGGGCGTGATCTATCTGGCCGGCGAACGCTGGGTGACGCCGTTCCGCTGGCTCTGGTGCGTGGCCGCGGCGAGCGCCTGCTTCGGCTTCATCAAGACCTCGGGCCAACTCGACACGCTCAGCACCATCGGCATGGGCTTCATGTACGCCATCAACCTACCCCTGCTGCTGATTCTCGGCAACAAAGCGATGCGCCAGTATCATGACTACTTCCGTCGCCTGAAAAACGGCGAAATCGCCCGCAACGCCGCTCCAGAATCCCGGTAAAAACTGCTCGTGACCGACCCGATCGACCGTCCGCACGCGGATGGCCCTCGCACTGGCGTACTGCTGATCAACCTCGGCACGCCCGAAGCGCCGACGCCCGCCGCCATCCGCCGCTATCTGCGCCCGTTTTTATCGGACCGGCGCGTCGTCGAACTGCCGCGCCCGCTGTGGCTGATGGTGCTCTACGGCTTCATCCTGCCGCTGCGCCCGCGCAAGCTCGCGCACAGCTATCAGAGCATCTGGATGAAGCCGGGGCCGGAAGGCTCGCCGCTGATGCATCACTCGCTGCGCCAGAAAACGCTGATCCGCGAATGGCTGTTCGCGAACATCGGCCACGAGGTTCCGGTTGCGCTCGGCATGACCTATGGCGAGCCTTCGATCAGCGGAGCGCTCGACGAGCTCGAATCGCAAGGCGTTCGTCGCGTACTCGTGCTGCCGCTCTACGCGCAGTATTCGGCGACTAGCACCGCCGCCGCACTCGACGCCGTGTTCGCCGCGCTCAAGCCGCGTCGCTGGTTGCCGGAGCTGCGCACGATCAACAGCTACCAGGACCACGGCCCGTTCATCGATGCGCTTGCCGACAGCCTGCGCAAGCACTGGAAGATCCACGGTCGCGGCGATCACCTGCTGATGTCGTTTCACAGCATTCCGCGCCAGTATTTCCTGGCCGGCGATCCTTATTTCTGCCAGTGCCACAAGACCGCGCGCCTGCTCGCCGAAAAGCTCGAGCTCGCCGAAGGCTCGTGGTCGGTCAGCTTCCAGAGCCGGCTCGGCAGGCAACCCTGGCTGCAGCCCTATACCGATCTCGTCGTTCCACAGCTGGCCCGATCCGGCGTGCGCACGCTCGACGTGATCTGTCCGGGCTTCGCCGCCGATTGCCTCGAGACGCTAGAAGAAGTCGCCCTGCGCTATCGCGACGATTTCATTGCCGCGGGCGGCGCGAGCTTCCGCTACGTGCCCGCGCTCAATGCCGATGCCCCGCATATCGAAGCGCTCGGGCAATTGCTGATGCAGCATCTGCCAGGCTGGCTCGATCTCGAAAGTGCCGACGAGCCGAAACGGCGCAGCGCGCGAGCCCAGGCCGCACAGGCGCAGTTGCACTCGCCGACCTTGCTGACGCCGCCGCGCGCGGCGCAGTCGACCTAAATCAGGGCTTGCGGCGGCCTCAGTCGCGCTCGATCACGAGCTCCACGCGGCGCATCGCATCCGCCGCTGCGCCCGAGGCCGGCTTGCCGGCCGGCAAGCCGACCGACGACAGCTCGCGAATTTCGAAGCCGTTCTGTTCGAGGAAACGACGCACCCGGTTCGCACGAGTGCGGGCGAGCGTGTCGGGGCTCGGGCCCTCGTCGAGGTCGGCGTAGCCCTGCACCACGATCAGCGCGTTGCCCTTGAGCTGCTGGCGCAGCCTCGGCAATGCATCGCGCAGCTTCTGCAGCTCGCCAGCCCCGAGCGCAGCCACGCCCTTGCCGTAGTGCACGGTCACCGCGGCAGCGGACAGCGCAGGGGACGGCGACGGCGCCAGCGGACGCGCCGGCAGCGGCTGCGGCGAGTGCGCTGAAGGCGCAGGCACAGATGGCGGCACGGCCTGGCGACCGGCAGGTGACGGAATCGGCGCGGGTTTCGGCGGTACGACGGGAAGGGAAACAGCCGGCGCCGGCTCCGGTTTCGCGCCAGTCACGGCCCGGGATGGCATCGCCGGTCGAGGAGTCGCTGTGGAGGACGTAGACGACGTGAAAGCCGGACGTGTTACTGCCGCAGCAAGCGGATGCTGCCCGCTCGCGCAACCGAGTTCGTCGACGATGGCGCCAAGCTCCGAATCCGGGCAGCGATCCGGCCCGTCGGCAACACCATCGAAATCGGAATCGAGCGCGCACCCGCGACCATCGACTCTCGCGCCAGGCGGCGAGTACGGGCAATCGTCGACGTTGTCCGGCACCTGATCCGCGTCCTGATCGTTCTCCGCGCTGCAGCCGTGCACATCAACGACGGCACCCGGCGCGGAATACAGACATTGATCGAGGGTGTCGTCGACCCGATCGCCGTCGCCGTCAACGAAAGGCCGGACCGGCACTACGCTGACACCGGCGGCGAGCGAAGCGCCCGCCAGCAGCCCAAGCAATCCACCCGAGCAGGCCTGGCCGAAGCGCTCCCGTCCTGATCTGCCTGGCCACCCCATCGCGATCGTTCTCGATTCGAGTTATGAGGGCAGACTAGCGACGTGGTTCACAGGACTCAAGGCCGCTGAAGCCGCACGATTCGCCCGCTCGACGGGTGACTTTGGCAAGCCAAACAAAAGCCCCGCCAGCTTGCGCCGGCGGGGCTCCCAACCACCGCTCGATATTGCGATCGAGCCTATCGGATACTTACTCGTGCGTCTGAATCTCCGCACGACGGTTCTGCGCACGGCCTTCCGCAGTCTCGTTGGTCGCGATCGGCTTGGACTCACCATAAGCGAAGGTGTTGATGCGGCCTGCATCGACGCCCTTGCGGCTCAGGTAGCTCTTGACCGTATTGGCACGACGCTCGGACAGGCCCTGGTTGTAGCCGTCGGTACCGATCCAGTCGGTATGGCCGGAAACGTCGACCTTCAGGTTCGGATAGGTCTTGGACATGCCGTCGATGGTCGTGGCCGTCTTGTCGAGCTTGCTCTTCTCGCCCTCAGCCAGTTCGGACTTGTCGAACTCGAAGTGGACGTCGTCGAACTTGCGGTTGGCGCCTTCGGCCGTCGCCTTCGGGCAACCCTTGGCATCGACCACCGTGCCGGACGGAGTGCCCGGGCAGAGGTCGGCGGTATCGCAGATGCCGTCGCCATCGCTATCCATGCACGCGGCCGGAGCGGTCGGGGCCGCAGCGGCAACCGCCCTGGAACCCAGCGGAACGACCAGGCCCACCTTCAGCACGGCCTCACCGAGATCGCCGACATTGGTGCCGCCGAGCGCGTTGTCGTCGAACCAGATATGGCGATAGCGCAGATCGGCGCGGAAGCCGAGATCAGCGCCCGCGAGGGTGAAGTATTTGATGAAACCCAGGCCGACATCCGCGAACGGATCGGTGGTGTCCAGCGAGGTGCCGCGCAATTCGGTCGTCACGCCGCCGACACCAGCTCCGAAATACGGAGAGAACTTCGGGTTGCGACTGAAGAAATACAGGCCGTCGAGCTTGCCGCCATATTCACGCTGGGCGTTCGCACCCGGCGTATTGTCGTGCGGGAACTCGCTATAGAAACCGTTGAGTTCGAAACCCCAGTGCTCGCTGAGTGCCTTGCCGACACCGAGCTGTGCGCCCTGACCTTCCTCGACGCCGACACGGTCGGAGTTTTCGAAGGTATAGCTATAAAGCACCGACAGATACGGACGCGTTTCGGAAGCGACGGTCGAGTCGGCTTCTTGTGCGTGCCCGGCAAAAGCCAGCGACGACAGGCCAAGGAGCAGCCCGGCGCGAAGCATCGTTTTCATTCCTGTAACTCCCTTGAACAAGCCAGCCTTTATCGGCTTTTGTTAACCCTGAACAGTATTATAGAGAAAGCTGAACGGTATTCGTATACAAATTTGCTGCACCACCGCAAGCGTTCTTGAGCGTAGCATGCGGGCTTTCTTCGAAACCTGCAATGAACGTCAGTTCTGAGTGGTATTTCACCTTTATTTTCGCTCCCCGGAGTCGTCAAACACGATGGTTTTTTTGACCGAGTATGGCCTGTTCCTGGCCAAGACCCTGACCTGGCTTGGGGCGGTGGTCGTCATCATCGTCACGGTTGCCTCGGCCGCTCGGGCCCGCAGGGAGAGTTCGCAGGGTCACTTGGAGATTCGGCACGTCAACCAGCGGTTGAGTGAACTCGCGGACGCGCTCAACGACGAGTTGCTCTCGCCGGCCGAGCAGAAGAAGGCGGCAGCGGCCCGAAAGAAGCAGGATAAGCAGCTTGAAAAAGCAGCCAAAAATCCACATGCGGCGGTCAAGAACCGCGTATTCGTCCTCGATTTCGACGGAGACATCCAGGCTTCGGCCGTCTCGGCCCTGCGGGAGGAGATCAGCAGCGTCCTGCAGGTGGCCCGCGAAACCGATGAGGTGGTACTGCGTCTCGAGAGCGGAGGTGGCCTCGTTCACGCCTATGGCCTGGCGGCGTCTCAGCTGCTGCGACTGCGCGAGCGCCGGCTCAAGCTGACCGTCACCATCGACAAGGTCGCGGCCAGCGGCGGCTACATGATGGCCTGCGTTGGTGATCATATTCTGGCCGCGCCGTTCTCGATCGTCGGCTCGATCGGCGTCGTGGCCCAGTTGCCCAACTTCAACCGGCTGCTGCGCAAGCACGACATCGATGTCGAGCTGCATACGGCCGGCGACTTCAAGCGTACGCTGACCGTGTTCGGCGAGAACACCGACAGCGGCCGCGCCAAGTTCCGCGAAGAGATCGAAGAAACCCATACGCTGTTCAAACGCTTCGTCCTGCAGAACCGCCCGGTGCTCGATATCGGCAAGGTGGCCACCGGCGAGCATTGGTTCGGTAGCCAGGCACTCGGCCTCAAGCTGATCGATCGCATTCTCACCTCGGACGATTACCTGCTCGAAAAAGCCAGCGAAGCCGAGGTCTACGAAATTCGCTATCGCCGTCCGCGCCCGCTGTCGGAACGGCTTTCACAGCAACTGACGCGCCTGCTCCTGGCGGGGCGCCGACAGCTGCGACCCAGCAAGCTCGATCTGCTTTGAGCTGGATTTACTTCGGGGTTTTAGCTGATCTGGGCGGAACTCCGGCTTATCAGCCGAAAGAAAGCGGAGTAGCCTTCCGATGACCGTGGGGCTCGCCGACAAGCACCGACAACGAATCGGATACGGCGACGCAGATTAGTAGAAGGCAAGAGGAGAAGCTGATGGAATCTGTTCGACCAGGGCGCCTGCGCCCGGCGGCTCGTGCCCGCGTGCGTGGCAGTTGGATCGGCTGGCTGGCGCCTTGCGCGCTGGCGTTGACACTGACGTCACCAACCGCGCTGGCGACCGATTTTCGCCTCGATTTCGGCGACGACTCCATCACCGGCGTGCTCAACACCAATTTGAGCATCGGCGCCCAGTGGCGTGCGGAAAACCGCTCCAACGACCTGATCGGCAAGAACAAGGTCAATCCGAACTTCTGTCCGGTGGCGCCAAACGGTGCGGGCACCTCGTGCCAGGGCCATCTCGACTACGCCAACGAATCGCATCGACTGCTCGGGCTCAACAGCTACATCGGCGAAGGCAGCTATGCCAACCAGGTCGCTGTCGATGCCCCGGGCCAGTTTTCGAACAACAACGATGACGGCAACATCAACTACGACCAGTGGGACGTGACCCAGGCGATCGGCAAGCTCGCCATGGATCTCACGCTCAACTACAAGGGCTACGATTTCTTCGTGCGCGGCTACGGCTTCTACGACGCCGAGAACCACAATCGCAAGGATTTCAACCCGAACATCCAGACGGTCGACAGCACCAGCGGCATGCGCCGCGGCATCGGCGAAGCGTCTTCGCGCCGGCGCAACGGCGTCACGGAGGACCAGATCGGCGTCGGAGCGATGCTGCTCGACCTTTACGTCGCCAAGACCTACGCGATCAGCGACGAGCGCGATTTCACCATCAAGATCGGTCGCCAGAACATCAACTGGGGCGAGAGCACGCTGCTGGTCGTCGGCAGCCTCAACTCGTTCTCCACGCCGAACGTGAACTCGCTGTATCGCCCGGCCTTCCTCGAACTCTCCGAAGTGCTGCAGCCGACGCCGGCGATCTGGACCTCGACCACGATCGTGCCGAACCTCACGCTCGAGGCGTTCTACCAGTATGACTGGGAACCGGCGATCGTGCCGACCGCAGGCTCGTACCTGTCGACCGTCGACATCGGCACCGACAGCCAGCGCGATTACGTCTTCCTGGACTTCGGCAAGACCGCCGAAGATCCCGACCGCCTCGGCCTGCCGGACCAGCTCATGCTGTCGGCGATCACCGACACTTCGGGCACCATCTACCTGCGTCCCGAAAAAGAAGCCAAGAGCAGCGGCCAGTTCGGCTTCTCGCTCAAGTACTACGCCGAATGGCTCAACAGCGGCACCGAGATCGCGCTGTATGCAGGCCGCTACCACAGCCGCCTGCCCTATCTGAGCTTCTACGAGGGCGACTACGGCTGCTTGTCCGGCCCCGGCGCCCTGGCTCCCGCCGCCGTTGGCGCCACCAAGACTCCGCTGGACACGCTCGGCGTGCTGGGCGCCTGCCCGGGCCTGGATTCGACGCTGTTCATCAGCAATGCGCTGCCCGGCGCCCTGGCTCCCGGCGTGCGCGACCAGCGCATCGGCGAAAACGGCAGCGCCTTCACGCTCGATACCGTCGAAGCCCAGCTGCAGTATCCCGAGAACATCGACCTCTACGGCATCAGCTTCAACACCGCGTTCGGCGATCTTTCGATCCAGGGTGAAATCGCCTACCGCCCGAACCAGCCGCTGCAGATCGACGACACCGACCTCGCGTTCGCGGCGATGCAGAACATCTTCCCGCGCGGCAACGGCACCGGCACCACCGGCGATTCATACGACTTCGGCGTCCTCGGCGATCTCGGCAACTCGATCCCCGGCCTGCCCGGCGCGCTGCTCAATGCTGGCACCATCGCCCAGCTGCCCGGCGCGCGCTACGGCATTCCGGACTTCGTCTCCGCCTATCGCGGGCTCGATCCGCTCGGCTACGCGCCGGGCGCCTACATCCGCGGATGGGAACGCTTCAAGACCGCCAACTACAACCTCGGCGCAACCAATGTCATCGGTCCGAACAACTGGGTCGCCGCCGACCAGATCATTCTGATCGGCGAACTCGGCGCCAACCAGATCTTCGACATGCCGAGCAAATCGCGCCTGCAGCTCGAAGGCCCCGGCACCTTCACGCATGCGAGCGCGGGCGCCGACGGCACCGGCGCCGATGGCTCGGCACGGTCGAACTCGGGCGTCATCGGGCCTTCGGGCATCCGCTTCAACCCGACGCAGCAGAAGAGCGGCTTCGTGACCGACTTTTCGTGGGGCTACCGCATCATCAGCATCCTGCGCTACGAGAACGTGCTGCCCGGCATCGGCATCGAGCCGACCATCGTCTGGTCGCACGACGTGCAGGGCGTCTCGCCCGGCCCGGGCGAAAACTTCGTCGAAGGCCGTAAGTCGGTGATCGTCAGCACCACCATCCGCTTCTCGCCCGCCTGGAACGCGGCCGTCGGCTACACCGCCTTCTTCGGCGGCGGCTCGGCCAACCTGCTGCGCGATCGCGATTTCGTGCAGGTGGGGCTGCGCTACCTGTTCTGATCGCAGCCTCCGAAACCGAGCCGAGCGCCGCGCAGAAGAGCCCGCCGATGCGGGCTCTTCTGTTTGCGCGCGCTGGTCGTTGCTTGCGGCTCTGACACATAATCCGCGCTGCTTTCGCCGTTGATAAGCCCCCCTCGAAAGTCAGCCACCCAGAACCAAGGATTAGGCATGAAACTGACCAGCAAGACGTTCTCGGACGGCGGTGTGATACCCGGGCGCTGCGCCTTCGCCGTCAAGGCCCCCAAGGGCCATGTGCGTCTTTCCGAGAACCTCAACCCCGAACTGACGTGGAGCGGCGCCCCGGCCGGCACGCGCAGCTTCGCACTCGTCTGCATCGATCCCGACGCCCCCACCAAGCCCGACGACGTGAACAAGGAAGGTCGCGAAGTGCCGCTCAAGCTGCCGCGCGCCAGGTTCTTCCACTGGGCGGTGGTCGACATCGCGCCCACCGTCACGCAGATCGAAGAAGGCGCGGCCTCCAACGGCGTCACGCCGCGCGGCAAGCAGCAGCCCGGCGGCATCGAAGGCGCCCGTCAGGGCGTCAACGATTACACCGGCTGGTTCAAGGGCGACGCCGACATGGGTGGCACTTATCGCGGCTACGATGGCCCCTGCCCGCCGTGGAACGACAGCGTGCCGCATCACTACTGCTTCGAAGTGTTCGCGCTCGACGTCGAAAGCCTTTCCGTTCAGGCCGATTTCACCGCCGCCGATGTGCTCAAGGCCGTCGAGGGTCACGTGCTCGCAAGCGCGAGCCTCACCGGCCGCTACAGCCTCAACCCACGCATTCGCCTGAACTGAGTTCCACAAAGCCAGCACGAACCAATGAATGACCTCGGCCGACCGCGAAACTTGCAGTCGGCCCGATGGTCACAGGCGATCCATCGCCAACCGCCCTTTCGAGTTCTCGCCCGAGATTCGCTCCATGCTCCGCACCTCCCCGACTATCGCCCTCGCCCCGCTCGTTCTGGCGCTGGGCCTCGCGTTCCATCTTCCAGCCCAGGCTCAAATGCAGGCCGCTCTGCCCCTGCAGCAGGGCATGCCCTCGCTCGCCCCGATGCTCAAGCAGGCGACGCCCGCCGTGGTCAACATCGCGGTCACCTCCAAGCAGGAGATCCAGAACCCGCTGCTGCAGGACCCCTTCTTCCGCCGCTTCTTCGACATTCCGGACGATGCCCCGCAAGAGCGTGAAAGCCAGGCCGTCGGATCGGGCGTCATCGTCGATGCGGCCAAGGGCTACATCATCACCAACAATCACGTCATCGACGGCGCCGATTCGATCAAGGTGCGCCTCGTCGACGATCGCGAGTTCGACGCCAAGCTGATCGGCAAGGACCCGGAGACCGACATCGCCGTGCTGCAGATCAAGGCCGACAACCTCAAAGCGCTGGTGCTGGCCGATTCCGACAAGCTCGAAGTCGGTGATTTCGTCGTCGCCATCGGCTCGCCGTTCAACCTGCGCACCACTGTGACCTCGGGCATCGTCAGCGGCCTCGGCCGCAACGGCATGGGCGAGGGCTACCAGGATTTCATCCAGACCGACGCCTCGATCAACCCGGGCAATTCCGGTGGCGCGCTCGTGAACCTGCGCGGCGAACTCGTCGGCATTCCGAGCCAGATCCTCTCGCGCAGCGGCGGCAACATCGGTATCGGCTTCGCCATTCCGACCAACCTCGCCAAAACCGTGATGGGGCAGCTCACGCAGTTCGGCTCCATCGAACGCGGACGCATCGGCGTCGGCGGCCAGAACCTCGATCCGGCGCTCGCCAAGGCCTTCGGCCTGTCGTCCTCGCGCGGCGCGGTCATCACCCAGGTGGTGCCCGGCTCGCCGGCCGACAAGGCCGGCGTCAAGAGCGAGGACATCGTGCTCAAGGTCAACGGGCGCGAAATTTCGAGCTTCGACCAGCTGCGCAACATCGTCGGCCTGATGCGCGTCGGCGAGAAGGTGGAGCTGTCGATTCTGCGCAACGGCAAGCCGCAGACGGTCAACGTGGTCATCGGAAAGGCCGGCGCCGAAACCGCCTCGGCCGACGGCAAGGGCGGCGGCAACCTGCATCCCTCGCTGGCCGGCGCGACCTTCGCTCCGCTCGATGAAAGCAGCGCCCGCCGGGCGCGCGCCGACGGCGGCATCCAGGTGCAGGACGTGAACCCGACCTCGGCCGCCGCACGCGCGGGCCTGCGCCCCGGCGACATCATCCTGAGCGTGAACCGCCAGCCCGTGAAGACGATCGAGCAGTTCACCAAGCTCGCCAATCCGAAGGCGCCGGAATTGCTGCTGCACATCCAGCGTGGGCCGGGGGCGCTGTTCCTGATCATTCGCTGAGACGTTGACGTTCCTCTCTCCCGCTTGCGGGAGAGAGTCCCTCGCGACAGCGAGGGGAGAGAGGGTTCGCCTACAGAGGGCGCGCGCTTTTCCACCTTCCCCTCTCCCGGCGCTTCGCGCCACCCTCTCCCGCAAGCGGGAGAGGGGAACATCGGAAACATCCACGGCTATACTGCCTCGGACGCTTTCCCTCAAATCAAGCCACGCATGCTGGACTCGGAACTCGAACAGCTCGAACAACGCATCCAGCGCCTGACCGCCGCCTACCGGCAGGCTCGCCTGGAAGCCCGGCGCGCGCAGCAGGAGCGTGATCGCCTGATGGCGCTCAACAACGAGTTGCGGCGGCGCATCGAAGGCATCGTCGATCGCGTCCGCAACCTCGAATCGGAGCAGGATCATGAGTGACAAGGACCGCTTCGAAGACAGCGACAAGAGCGATGCGCTCAGCGTGACCGTGCGCATCATGGGTCGCGAATACACCGTGGTCTGCCCGCCCGACGAACACGAAGCGCTCGTCGCCTCGGCCGATTTCCTCAACGAACGCATGACCGCCATCCGCCGTCGCGGCAAGGCGCTCGGAGCCGAGCGCATCGCGGTGATGGCCGCGCTCAACATTTCGCGCGAGCTGCTCGAGCTGCGCGGCGCGGAAGCGGTGCTCAAGCTCGACGAGGCGGCGCTTGCGCGCGTTCGCCAACTCAAGCTCGACATCGATTCAACGCTCGCGCTCGAATAGCGCGGGTTCATTGCACGCAGGCATGCGTGCTCGTCGGCGACATCGTTGCCTCGAGTGATTTGCTCAAAGCGCACGCGTCGTCGGTGTTATGATGGCGACGGTGTCTCCTGCGGTGTTCGACGAACGCTCTAAACCCTTGAGCCTATTTGCAAACCCCCGGGAGCCAAAGCTGGTTGGGCGTGCAAGCCCGCGTTGTCGGCGGGAAGCCCGAAAGTCAGATTGCGGCACCCACTTGAGACCTCGTCTCAAGGTACCGAGCGAATGACGGCACAGGCGGGAGTCACCACTTCTTCTTCCCAAGCCCTGCACAAGGCGCAGCTGCGTAAAACGCTGCGCAAGCGCAGAGCGACGATCTCGCGACGCGAGCGGCGACGCGCCGCGCAGCGATGCGCCGATCACCTGATGCGCGTCATCGATCGCAGCGACATTCGCAGCATCGCGCTGTATCTCGCCTACGGCTCCGAACTCTCGACCGCGCCGCTGCTGCAAAAGCTGCGGCGTTCGCGTTGTCGCCTGTTGCTGCCGAGCTTGCGCGGACAGCGCATGCATTTCGTCGAATGGAAAGTTGGACAAGCGCTGCGAGCGAATCGCTTCGGCATCGACGAGCCCCGCGGCCGCACTCGGGTGATGCCGGCACACATCGACGCGATCGTGATGCCGCTCACCGGCTTCGATGCGCAAGGCCGCAGGCTCGGGACCGGCGGCGGCTATTACGATCGCACGCTCGCGGCGCTGAGCACGCGTCGCAGGCCCTGGCGCATCGGCTACGCCTATGCGTTGCAGGAGTGCGGGCCGATCGCCGACGATCCCTGGGACATCAAACTTCACGCCGTCTGCACCGAACGCGGGCTGCGGCGCTTTCACGGTTAGAACACGACGACATGGCGACTCAGAAACCGTCTTACTGGCTCATGAAATCCGAGCCCGACGCCTTTTCCATCGACGATCTCGAAAAGCGTCCGAAGCAGACCGAGCCGTGGAACGGCGTGCGCAATTACCAGCTCGCGTTTTCCAGACAGTTAAAAGCGTCAAATACGATAGCCGCACTCAGGCCGAAAGCCAACACATTGATCTTCTGGGTTTTTTCCATCAGCCTTAGACGCCTGCTCTCACCAAGACTGCTGGGGTCTCTGAGTGATCCGTCTAAAATTCGACGAAACTGGGATTTTTGCCGTTTATGACGGCCATCTAGGCAACGAGATCAACTGCGATCTCTCAACCTTTTCTAACCTCGGCATTCAGGCTTGGAAGATCATCCATTCGGTGATCAGGTACATCGAGCGCTTACATCCTCGCAGCAGACCAACCATGCTGCAGGACCTAATTCAGTTAGGTCGAGCTCTTCAGAGAGTAACGCTTTCACTTCCCGAAGAAGACGACCACGAAGAATGGCAACAAGTAGTGCTGGACGTGATGGAAGACATTCTTACGTCTACCGAGTCACGCGCATCGCTGCATACTCGCCTTTCTTGCGTGTCGAACATTGCAGCGTATTTCAAACACCTGAAGGTCGAATCACTGATCCCTTTCACGGTGGTCATCCCTCGCGTCAAAAAACCAACTAACCGGCGAGCTGCAGCAGAAACACCTCATACAAACAGGCAACACATCGGAACGCCATCGAGCGAAGCGACCTATCACTCAACACTGCTGTGCGATGTCTCGCTGTCAAGGACTGACGCCGAATATCTTGATGAGATTCGAGGAGAACTTACACGTCGGCGCGGAGCTCTGCATTCGTTCCTGTTGGAGTATTGGTCGACGCTGCGAAGCCATATGGAGTGGGGCAAAGCCGCTGCCACTAGCGTCGATATCACATCCCTACGCCATCAACTGGCAGAAGGTAAAACGGACTTATTGAATCTCAGTTCTGCTGATGGCCTTTCCAATCTACTTGCATACATAAAGCACGAGTACGGCGGCATACCTAGTTACAAGCAAATCACAAAATCCGAATATCTTCCGCGGGAACTGAAGATAAGCAATTTCAAGCTACCCTCGCTCCCCGAACTGCATTGGCCGTTCGAAAACAGTTACTGCACAAACAAAAGAACACTCGGATTTAGCCGGATGCGGCTTCGCTGGCTGCTAGGCAGACCGAATTCCGACGACGTCGCAGCGATGGCTGCACTGATCGGGATGGAGCACCCCCGATTTACCCCCGAAGCCATTACATTCGCCCGAATTGTGGACAAGACTGGCCGCAAGTATGTCCAGTTTACCGACAACGGTGAGCAGTTCTCTGTTGCGAAAGGCCGAGCGCATGCGATGAAATCGGAGGGTCTCAGCGCCATCGCGTCCGAGATAATCGAGCACTGCGCAAGTTTTAATAGTGATGTTCGCACGGCGCTGCAGGAGCAAAAGCAACAGTTGGCAGACATGCTTTTCCTGACATTCGACCGCAACAGCGGATCGAAGGTAGGCCTTCCATCTCAATCATTCTGTGTGAAGTTCCTGTCGGGCCTAACAGTCGTAAAACAAGATCCGGAGGGGCGCCCATATCGCCTAGGTTTTTGGATGGGATCGTTACGACCTGAACTCGCCGCTGCGGGGCTTGATCGCGGCACTGTCAATTTTCGGCGAATTAGGTGCACAGAGGGCGTACTTGAATGGTTTCGGACTCAAAGCGCAACCGAAATGTCGCGAAAACTCGGAAATAAAGTGAGGACTGCTCTCTATCACTATATTCCGCCGCCTCTATTGCTGGCATGGAACACGCGCATTATTCGTCGTTTCCAGAACCTTTGGATCACTGTCGCCGCAGCTAATCAGTCCTTTATGTTAGAGGTCACTGACTTTTCATCATTGAGTGACCTGAACGCCTTCTTAGCGAATATGCTTCAGCAGCATGGACAAAATGACTCCCCTCTTGCGCGCGAACTACATCTACGGTTTTCGCATAGCAAAAAAGAGCAAGAAGAAGTCGATTCCGCCGACGCAAAACTAAGTGTTGCAGTTTCATCCAGCTCACTAACAGCTCTATACCTTTACCAATCAACAGCATTGAATTCGGGACTGACGGAAGAATTTCTTGATAAAGCCGATGCCAACGGTCTTACGCCGCGTCAATTTATAGATCTTGCGACATTACTAAAAAGCCGGCTCCCCGAAGATGTAGATGCGTCGCTTCGAGCCGCGCATGCGGAAGCGATGAGCCGATCGGCGAAGCTTGCACTCTCGATAGATTGGGGAAATTTTTTTCTTAGCAAGGATTCCTATGCCTGCAATTAAAGCGTCGAGTCCTTCTGCTCGCCAATCGCTTATTTCAGCGATTGTGCTTGACCTTCGTTCACAGGCTGCACCTTATAAAGGCGACTGGAAAGCAAAATGGCTTCTGTCGGATATCGAGGACACCGTATGGACGCTTCGCGACGGAACACGCCTTTACTGGCACGTGAAGCTAGCAAATAACTCCACATTGGCGGACGCTGCGAATAAAAGAATGCGGATCGCTGCAGCTCAGATCACGTTTTTGCACCGCCAACTTCCTAACTTTGGGAGTAGTACTAGCGAAGCATTGTTGGACTTTCAAACTGGGCTACTTGTCTTCATCCGATGGATGTATCGGAGGGAAGGAATCTACAACCCAGCGTCATCATCATTCAAAGCAATCGATCATCACGCAATAAGGGAATTTTACTCTCGGCTCGCACTTGGCGGGGCTGCGTGGGCTCTTGAAATCCCCCAAGACCTATTAACTTATTGGTACAGCAACGCTATTGGAAAGGCACCTTCTTCTGAAGTTCTTAACGATCCATTTTCCATTCCTGCCGACGACAAAAATGCCATCATCGACTACCTCAAAGCCGAAAAGATGTACACCTGGTCTGGGCAAAACCGTTCCTATTATCTAAATCGCGCCGCAACCGCTACACGTCTCGCGATGTCAGCCGATGACCTACGCACCGGACACCTAATTAATGCTTTCTTGCGTCAGTTTGAATGGGACATCGACTCGCCACTTCTGATCACAACTAGCTCGTTCAGAGAATTTCCCTCTCATCGCACACCATTGCTGGAGGATGCACAAAAACTAGGGAATATAAGCCATATTTCAAAGTACACAAACGCGATAACCGAAACCTTCTCTCTGTACAGGCATCTGAAGGACCACCTACCGGAGCCTGCGTCCCTTCGCCTCCCTGAAATCAATAGGCTGGTGAAACGCCAACTCTCCGACCCGGAGCATACTCCGTGGATGCCACTTCAAACAGCATTAGCATACACAGCAGAAGCACTAAGGATCGTTCAAGTCTACGGCGACGCTATAGTCGAGGGGTACTTGAACAAAGTCCGAGCACACTTGGACGGCTGCAGCGAGTGGGATGTACCACCTCTTCTGCACGAACTTAATGTAAATACGGGTTTTACTGTAGGGAAAAATCCAATCGATTACAGTAAGCTACGATCACAACCTACGATCGAGCAATTACTGTGCATCCTAGTTGGTTCCGTAATTAGCCTTATCAGCCTCCTCAAACCGATTCGCGAAAATGAACTCACAAATCTTCCTGTTGACTGTGTTCGATTCGTAAAAGGCGACGGGTATTGGCTTCGTCAAAAAATCTCGAAGTCGGGTATTGCTCATGCGTTAGTCGAAGCTGAGAAACCAATTCCACGAGTACTTGCCCGCGGAATAAAGCAGATCAGGGCAATTCAAGATGGGATGTTTGAAATTTATGATTACGGCTCTCCATTTGACCGGCTGTTTTATCTGCCGTACATGATGGGACGAAATCCTTCTCGCATGACCAAGCTGACCAGAATTAAAGCAACCCGCTACATCGACATGTTCTGCGACTGGACTGGACTCCCCCCAGATGAGCATGGTCGAAGGTGGTATTTGCGGGTTCACGAGGCGCGCAAGAGCTTTTTGATTACCTTCTTTTGGACTTTCAGGTATGCCAGCTTGGACGCAGCTAGGTGGATCGCCGGCCAGTCTGATGCTCGCCATGTTTATGCATACATCGAAGCCAACTTCCCTGGAATGGAACTCCCAGCTTTGGAGGCTGAATATGCTGCGCTACAGCTTTGGGCGTATGAGAATAAGTCGCCATCCGAAGCGGAAAACGTAGTTGATCTTTATCGAAGCACGTGTAAGCACTTCAAAGTCAGCGCTATAAGCTTTGTACAGGAGAAAGATCTGCTGGAGTGGCTTGAGATCGCATTTATAAAAGGTAGATTGAAACTGGAGCCACATTCAATCAAGACTAACGATGGGATAGTCGGCACCCAAATCTGCTTCCGAATTTCCCCAGAGCTTAAATGAAGGATTCAACGCTGACACAAGCAAAAAAGCGATGGGCACTGATGACCAGATACTTGGAGCGCCCATCATCCATCAACGATAAATTCTTAACAGCTTGCGCTTCTCAACCCGCTCTTGCCGCTTTCAGCTCCGACGATTTGGGACTTCGACCGATTTCCTTAAACTCGCTGAAAGCCGCGGTCGAAATAGTCGTGGAGAATGGAGGGTGGGATGCATTCGATGGCCGTCGTCGAGATATTCGCAGACTATGCACCCTCTCAAAAAAGAACAGCCAACCTGCCCCAGAATCGGAATACAAAACCAATGCTCGTAGCTTGGACAACGCTGATCGAGCCCGCCTTCTCCTCGGGCGAGCGTATAACGATCTACTTATACTAGCGCGCACCTTTGCAAAGAAGGACGACGAACTTGCGGAAAGGCTCAAGCGCCATGAAACGTTATGGCGAGATCAGCTCACACTCCCGTTGAAGAAGCCTTGAGCGAAAAAATCGATGCTTTATCGCTTGGTTAAGGATTTCAAGTTTCCGGACACGGCGATAATCGATCGATCGGGAACAAGTTATACCCTTCAATTTAGAACAGAGAATGCCGCGATAGCAATGGTCTGGCCAAATGGCTGGCCTTGCATCGAGATCGAGTTGTATCTAGCAGACATCTCTTATAGATACACGACCCGCCAATTAGACGGCGGCTCACTGAAAGTTATTGCATCCCATTTATCGCATCTCCTTAAGTACTGCTACAAGGCCGGAAGAAATACTTGGGAGCTGGACGACAATGATTTCAAGCTTGCGATACGAGAGCTCCAGGATGAAACCAATCCTAGCCGCCCAACTCAACGCAGAAGAAACGGAACGACTGTCGACCGAATCATCGACTCCTGGAAGTTCTTTTTAATTTGGCTACAAGAAAACTGGGCCTCCGAGAGGCGAATTATCGGTCTCCGCGAAGACGGCCCACAGATCCCGGTAGAGATCAAAGATACTCACGATTATGCCGGCAGACCTCGCTCCATTCTGAAGTATCGTTACTCCCCGGTTAATGCCACACCTGAACCTAAAGGCCCGATTTCGCGTCGTTTACGCGTGAGTCTATGGGAGGCTGTGGCCCGACTCGGAAATCCTCATTCGGCACATGCTAGGTACCGAAATACTCTCGTCAATCAAACCGATTTCGAGCTTGTAACCGAGTATTTAAGAAAGCGCCGAGAGCTTCTTCTGAGATTGCTCGAGGCAACTGGGGCGCGCCCTGGAGAATTGGCTCGCCTCCTGGTTTCACGCAACGAGGATTGCACTTCAACTTCCATTCTTGAATTGGAAACATTAAAACGTCGAAAGAAAGCTTATCGCCGCATTCCAATTGAGCATGGCTTGGCGATACAAATCGATCTTTTTATAGTCAAACACAGAGCGCTTTTACTGAATTACGCTAGACGCCGCAGCTTCGAACCAAAACCCAATGATTACTTATTTTTGACCTGCAAAGGATTTCCGTTAAGCGAAGGCGCGATGACTCGTGAGTTCTCTCGTCTTGTAGTCGCGGCAGAGATTAAAGATCAACAAGCCTGCATGTCGATGTTTCGACATCGCTTCATAACCAAAATGGTCCAGATTCATATTCTTGCTTATCAAAATGATAATCCGGCTATTTCCCGAGCTATGATGTCTCGATCAGATTATCGCACCATTCTGCAAAAAGTTTGTGCATTTACTGGACATGGCAGTTCAGATAGCTTGTGGCCCTACATAGATATGGCCTGGGACGAAATGGGCACATTCGATTATGTTGGTCCGGCTCAAGAGTTAATAGACTCCGTTGAGCAGTCCATTTCCGATTTGTCAACATTAATATGCGATGTCGGTGCCAATCCTTTAGATGCGAATAAAATTATCGTTGAGTCGGCAATCGCAAAATTAGAAGCAATCAGATCGCGAGTTGCCGGCGCACTGACAAATCAAACTAAGCGCACCACCTTAGGGAATCGCCCTGAAGACTTCTGATTGGCAAGCGAACGAGGCACAGAATCGTCTGAACGCCTACAACCGACCCTGTCTTCTACGTAATAATCATACTTGTACAGTAATTTTTTCCTCAATAAACGGAGCTCAACTGCTTGAACTACTGGATTCTAAAATCCGAACCCGATGAGTTTGGCATCGACGACCTGGCCGCCGCTGATAATCAGGTCACGGCTTGGACCGGCGTACGAAACTTTCAAGCGCGCAATCACCTCCGCGCGATGAAATCTGGTGATAAAGCCTTTTTTTATCATTCCAGCTGTGCAATCCCAGGAATCGCTGGGTCGATGGAAGTAATCAGGGAGCACTATCCCGATCCAACTCAATTCGATCCGGAGAGTGATTACTATGACCCGAAGTCCATTAGTGACGATCCGCGTTGGTCAGCAGTCGACTTTCAATTTAGAAACAAAGCAATTAATTTACTCACGCTTGATCAGTTGCGCCAGATGGAATTCCCCGACGAGCTGATCATCCTGCGCAGAGGTAATCGGCTTTCGGTTACTCCAGCCACAGCAAAGCAGTGGGCACTTATCAAAAAGGCCGCCAAGCTTTAGTCAACTACAGATGTGGGCTCAAGCTTAGGCTACCGGGAAATATTTGGTTGCTGTCGTGCGCGACAGCAACCACGGTGGCGCCACATCGAAGATTACTCCAGAACCTTGGTGAGAATGCGCTTTTCGGCGACGATCGAATTTTCCGATTTCCCATGGAATGTGGCCATGCCAATCATCGTGTTTCCATCGTTCTGGACGATAAACAAATAACTTCCGACGTCGAAGCCAATACCCTTTCTATCTTCAAAGGTTAGGGTTACTTGGTTTCCATGAATAGAACCACTGTATAGAAATCGACGATTTGAGCTTTTTCCGTCTCGAGTTAATGATCTCGCACTCTCGCCAGTGATTAGTCGCCCTGTCTGTTCCAGCCGAATTTTGCCGACCAGTCGCTGCGCGTTATCTTTCTGATCAAATATTTCCCAAGCACCGTCAACGCGGATTCCCCTATACAAAACGGAGTTGCTGAAGGCAGGCCACAGATGCCTTTTCACCAGATAAATCAACAGCGTTGCTATGAGGCTAGACGCAACACCGGCAATGAAGTTCATCATTAATTTTCGAGCTCGTGAGCAACGATGGAGACTTGGTGCACAGCATTAGTTCACGGACGCACATAACGAAGGAGAGACCAGTGCGCCGCCCCGGGCCTGCTGCCCCCCCCTCTAATGGCCGCCACGAACTACATGGCCTTGTTGAGATCAAGCTCCAAACCAGCCGCCTTCATCTCCTTGGCCAGCCGCAAATGCCATCCTCCTGCGTCGTCAAAAGGTGTGTAGACAACGCCTAGGTAGTCCCCAGGAATCTCAACACCTTCTTTGTAGAGCACGCACACGCGGCTTCTTCCAAGCGCCCCACAGAAGTACCCAAGTTCCAAGATCACATTTTGGCGCGCGCGAGGCTGGGCCTTCTCCGGCTGATCTTTTGAACAACCCAAATCATCAGGCGTAAGAAGCACGACTGCGAAGCTGGCGTTACTCGCGCTCTTCTCAAACTTCTCGATGATCGTGAGGCCCTTGTTGGCTTGCTCATGAAGGATGATGGCTTCAACGCCAAACCGCTCGATAAACCTAGCTACGCTAACTTTGGCCGCGTCATCTCTGCCGTGCACAATAAAAACCGCATTCTTTACTTTCTGGTCCTCTGTGGCGCCGGCGGCTACCAATGGGGCAGGTCCTGACTCCGGAATCAGCTCCAAGCGCTCAACGATGGACTCCAGATTCGTAATCTTGCTCTGCAGCCCGCTCATGATCGACTCGACTCTCTGGCGCGGCGTCGGATTTATCCTGAGAGCGCCAAATAGAGAGACACGTTCGTAGGACTTTTGAATGGTATCTGGCGAGAAAATTCTGCCGAGAAGTTCACGGTTGTATTGATCCCATTTTGTTCTCAATGCGACGACTGCCTCAACGTCCAGTTCTGAGTGAGCCGACATCGCCCTGTTTTGGATTTCGCCACCAAGACGAATGCGATCAACCAGCTTCTCAGCCGCCTCGGAACGAGCAACCAGCAGGCTCACCTGATCTGAAGCCGCAGCTGGAGGTACAGCGCCGCGCTTAGCCATTTATTCCCCCTATCAAAGACTGCTTAATTATGAGGCGACATACTCAGTTTAAATTGATGTACGGCCAGCAACGTTCACGTACCACATTGGCTACGATGAATCGCCGCTTGATGCGCTAGGACGGGACGTCCTGGATCAAGCCGTCGGAATTCGACTAGTTTCGGACAACGCGTCGACCTGCCGAGTCGCCCGAGCAGTATCGATTGAAGTTCAACGGCTTTCAGGCAGCAGCTTCCGACTAGGATCGCGCCGTCATCGACTTTCCGTCCTTCAAGCTGCTGCTCACCTGGGAGCTGGACGGTTGCGGCCTGACACCAACCGGACACCGGGTGACTCCAGATGGGGGCCGCCCGGACGGTGTGCGAGCTGGTTGCGCGTACTGGGTATGGTGTGAGGAACTTCTAGGCGAGCGACTGAGTGAGCCGACTGTCCGAGGTCCAAATCGCGGCGGCGATCTGAAAAGCTTCGGTGGCGCGGCCGGAGCTCATCGCTTCGTCGCGCGTGAGCATGGGTCCGAGGAAGTCCAGGTTCTCGCGGAAGAGGGCTTGCTCGGGCTCGACGATCCGGCAGGATGGTCCTGTCGAGCTTTGGTACCACAGCAGGTTCACCGCTTGCTTGTCGCCGCGATCGGCGCCGTCGCCCCAACCGCGAATACTCAGCGTCATTGAGGTTCCGTTTTCGGGATGGCCGTCAGTGTAGGTGGCCAGGTAGACCGCGAAGGCGTTCTGGTCTCGGAACACGAAGCCCCGGAACACCTGTGTTTCGCGGCCACAACAGTTGCAGAGCCCGGTGGCGGCCTGGCTGCCGGGTTCGATCGTGTAGGGGGAGCTCATAAAGGAACGAGGGGCCAGCGGTGCGTTGCTTCCATTTTACGGACAATGTGGCGGTGAATCGGATTGCTTACGGCGTGTTGCGGTGGAGCCTGCTGGCCGTTGTGCTGGCCATCACCGTGCCAGTGGGGCTCGCGGTAGCCTACGTGCAGGTGTTCCAGGTGCGTCTCGCTTTGATGCGCAACACCCTGATCGATATGAGCGATGCAGAGTACGAAGCCCTTTTTCGGGAAGCACGGGTGATCCTGGACCATCCGCCGCCGATCCCGTCATCGCCACCCGGCAAAAAAGTGCCTTGGCGTCGCACTGGCGCGATTTTCGATCGCTACATCGACCAGGAGCCGTCTCCCTATTTCGCGGCGTTCAAGCCGCAACGTGTCACCCTGTCAGCCAACTCGATCAACGTGGATCAGGCCATCCTGGTCGATAACGGCGGCGGCTTCATGATCCATCACCGTGACGGTCGCTGGACCGTGGTGGGGGGCTATGGAGAAAACTGCAGCGGAGAACAATACTGGCCGCGGCCTGATCCGCCGTTGAGGAAGACCTGGACCCAACGTTGTCCGCCTTCGCCGACAGAATGACGTCTCCGGCTCGCGGTTTGCACTGAAATCTTCCCATCACCCAATGCGCCTTTCATGTTCTACACCGACCCTGTCAGCGGTAACCGCCGCGTGAAACGCCGATTCGTGTGGGCGCTCTACGGTTTCACCCTGGGCGTTTTCGTGGGCAAGCTGCTGGTGACGTAGAGGGCGGTCATCGTGTGTCGTTCGGCTGCGCAGCCCCCTTCGGTCGACGTGTGAAATTCCCTATCTGCATTTCGGGCTACGACGTCCATTTGAAGGTCCGGATCAACAGTTCCACGATCTGCCTCGTGCGTCCGGTGTATGGGGGGAAGAAAAGTCGCGCGAGCATGATCCGATTTTTGATCACGGCCCGCTCGTGCGAGAACGCGCGAAATCCCCAGATGCCGTGGGCGTTGCCGATGCCGCTGTTGTTGACGCCGCCGAACGGCAGGTTGCCATGGGTGAATTGCACGACGCTGTGGTTGATGCAGGCCCCGCCCGAGCTGGTGTCTTGCAGGACGCGCTCAACGTGCTTGGCGTTGCGACTGAAGAGATACAAGGCCAACGGCTTGTGCCCGTCATTGATCTTGCGGATCACCGCATCGAGATCCTGGTACGGAATGATCGGGCACAGCGGCCCGAAGATCTCTTCCTGCATCACGGCGGCGTTCTCGGGCACATTCTCGATCAGCGTGGGCGCCACGAAATGATCAGATTCCGAGACATAGTCGCCGAATATGACCTGTCCACCACGCGCCTTGGCGTCTTCGAGTAGGCCGGCCAATCGACGCGTATGACGCAAGTTGACCACATGCGTCAGATCAGCGGATTTCGCTTGCGATTGCGGTGTGCTTCCGTAGCGCTTTCGAAGTTCGGTGACCGCCTTGTCGATGAATGTCTTACGAACTGATTCGTGCACGTAGACGTGATCGGGGGCGATACAGGTCTGGCCACTGTTGAGGAACTTGCCCCAGAGAATGTTATCGACGGCCAGATCGAGGTCGGCCGTCTCATCCACGATGGTCGGGCTCTTGCCGCCGAGTTCGAGTGTCACACTGGTAAGGTGCTTGGCGGCGGCGGCCATCACCACCTTGCCGATGGTCGGGCTGCCGGTGAAGAAGATGTGATCGAACGGCAACTCGAGCAGTGCAGTAGAAATCGAGGCATCGCCTTCAAACAGCGCAACTTCATCTTCTCGAAAGACTTCACGGATGATCTTCGCCATCCATGCCGAGAAATACGGGGTAACTTCCGAGGGCTTGAGAATCGCCGTGTTGCCAGCTCCCAAGCAGGCGATCAGCGGCCCGAAACTGAGATTGACCGGGTAGTTCCAGGGCGAGAGGATCAGGCAGCGGCCGCGTGGCTCGTACTGAACGAAACTCTTGAGTCCCAGGGTCAGACGCGTGGGCCAGACCGATGTGGGACGCATCCAGCGCTTGAGGTGCCGCGCGTACTCGGCTGCATCCGCCACCACCGGTAGCACTTCGGTCAGATCGACCTCCACGGGAGGTTTGCGAAAGTCCGCAGCGCCGGCCTGGTACAGCTCCTCGCGATGGTCCAGCACCGCTTCGCGCAAGCGCTTGATTCGCGCCAAGCGTTCCTGCGCCGTCGAGCGCCGCCACCGCAGGGCCGTTTCACGCTGCGCGTCGAAGATGCGCTGGATGTCCTGATCGGGCTGAGGCGCAGCTTGCGGTACGAGCGGGGAAGACATCATGTTCATAGGTTGCTCCGTGGTCTCTGCGCGTCGCCATTTCGATGGGTGCGATGCGATTCGGTGTCAGTAGGTTCCGCGGGTTACTCGGTACTCGGAAGGGGTGAGCCCGGTCCTTCGCTTGAACGCGCGGCATAAGGCGGACAGCTCCGAGTAGCCTGCCGCTTCGGCAACATCCTCCAGGCGGCTGCGCTCTCGCCTGAGCATGCGCTTGGCGATGCGCAGGCACTCGCCTTCCTGGAGATCGGAGAAGGTGGTGCCGAGCGCATCCAGCCTCAAGCGCAAGGTGCGGTTGGGAATCTGCAGTTCGGCGGCGAGCTGATCAAAGCTGCAGCGTCGATGCGGAAGATAGGCCACCAGTACCTGTCGGACTCGCTCCTCGAGATCCAAGCGATGCAATTTCAGGAGCCGCCTGTCGATTTCCTTGCGATGCGCCTTCCACAGTTCCGTTATGTGATGGGGCGACTTCCGATCAAGGAGCGCGCAATCGAACTCGATCGTGCTGCGCTGAGCGCCGAAACCGACCTCGCAATCGAACACCGATTCGTAGTGGCTCAGCGGCGCACGTTGCGTGCAATTCAGAGAAACCGATGTCGGCTTGAACGCGCCGTCAGTCACTTGCCGAAAGAATCGGAGCAGCGCGAACGTCATGCAGATTTCGGTGTGGCGCATCTGCGGTGCAACAACGTCGGTGGACTGCAGCGAGAGCTCTGCATCCCGAGACAAGCGGCGGATCGATAGCCGAAGCGCATCGGACAGCAATCGCGAGGACTTGCAGAACAGCTCGAATCCGTCTGCGTACGTGGGACAGCTCAGCATCACGTAAGCCAGCACGCCCGCTCGAAGCTCGGGCATGTGCGGACAAATGTGCAGCCCGATATCGCCATCGCCAGCGATCGATTCCACTGCCAGCCAGAAATCTGGCTGCTGGGCATGCGGGAATCGCGTTGGAAGCTCCACGCCCGGTGCGACTTCGTAGCGTAATCGCTGGCTGACGGCCGACACGTCGACGCCGGCGCGCTGCAAGCCGGTGTAAACGATGTCGCGAAGCTCCGGTGAATCGTTCATGGGGTGATTCGAACTTCCGTCAGGCAGGCGCACGACAGAACGAACTGAGCTGTCATCGCTGGGTGCTCGGGGTCTTCTCGACGAGAAACTGTTCAACGACTCGAGCGGTTTCATCCGATTGCATGTCCAGAAACAGGTGCCCTCCCCCGCGGATGAAATGCAGTTTTGCGTCGCGAAGCAGAGCGGCCAGGATGTAGGCGTTCGAGGGCCGGATCAGCGGATCGTCGTCTCCGCACAGAATCAACGCCGGGCATTTGAGTTTGTGTAGCCACGGCAAGCTGGTGAATCGAAAGATCGCGTAGAGCTGCTGAAAATACGCGTGAACCGCCGGCGGCCGGGCCTTCGAGGCATAGCGCGCGGCGCGCCCGAGGTGACCCCGCATTTCACCGCCGTAGATGGTGCTCGCATTGCGCGCCATGAATCGCGGCGAGAAGTAGCGAATCGGGGACATCATCAACAGCAGCGCCGAAATTCGACCCGGCACCATCAGGATGCCTGGGCTCGTCGCCATCAAGATCAAATGCTTCACGCGATCCGGATAGTCGCGGGCGATCTGCTGTGCCAACCCGCCGCCCCAGGAAACGCCGGCGACGCTGAAGGCGCCGGTGTGCCCGAGCGCATCCAGCAAGCCCACTGCGAATTTCGCGTAACGCTTCAAGGTCGGCCAGAACAAGCTCGCTTCGGATTGCCCGCAGCCAGGCACGTCGAACAACACGATGCGGCGTCCCTTGAGCGATTCAACGAAGGGCAACAAGAGTTCGAAGTTCGCGCCGATACCGTTGCACATCAAAATCGGATCGCCCGTGCCTTCGGAGCGCGCGTAACGCAGACGTACGCCGTCGACATGCAGATAGCCGACCTCCAGTGCGCCGCTGGAGACCGGCGCGGCATGACGATCCAGGCGTGCGCGCAAAGGACGACCGCTTTTACTTCTTTCGGTGCGAGCGGAACTCATTCGTAGACGTATCGTCCTGGCGCGTTATAGAGAACGGGATAGTCCTCGTTCCCGGATGAAGCAGGGGCTGCTCGCAAGGCGCCCGATCGTTCGTGCAGCCAGCTATGCCAGTGTGGCCACCAGCTTCCGCCGTGGTGCTCCGCCGACGCTCGCCAGGCATCTGCCGTGTCGGCGAGCGTGCCGCCGGTCCAGAACTCAGCTTTCTTGCTGCCGGGGGGGCTCAGGATGCTTTGCATGTGTCCGGCATTGGCCAGCACGAAGCTGCGATTGCCGCCGAAGAGCTGAGTGTTGCGATAACAGGCTTTCCACGGGGTTATGTGGTCGGTGGTGCCGCCCAGGACATAGCTGTCGCAGGTGATCTTGCGTAGATCGACCGGCACACCATGCAGGCGCATCACGCCGTTCTGACTCAGCGAGTTGTTCGAGAACACGTCCATGAATTCGCTGTGCAGCTGCGCTGGCAGGCGGGTGTAGTCGTTGTTCCAATACAGGATGTCGAACGCCGGAGGCGCATTGCCGAGCAGCACGTTGTTGATCCAGTAGTTCCAGATCAGATCGTTGGGTCGTAACCAGGCGAAGGCAGCAGCCATCGCGCGGCCATCGAGCACACCGGCTTTGGCGGATTTCTTTCGTGCTGCTTCGATCGCACTCGGCGTTGCGAACAGGCCCAGTGGCGTTTCCCCTAGTTCGCCGACATCGAGCACGCTCACCAGCAGCGTCAGCGTGTTGACCCGCAGATCGCGCGCAGCGGCCCGTGCGGCGACATACGCGGCGAGCGTAATGCCTCCCGCGCAAGCGCCCATCAGGTTCACACGCGACGAGTGCGCCAGCTGGCAGATCGTGGCGATCGACATGTCGATCGCTGCTGCGTACTCAGCAAGGCCCCAGTCGGCGCAGGCGGCAGTCGGGTTTCGCCAGCTGACGATGAAGACTTGCATGCCGGCATCTAGCAGCCCGCGCACTACGCTTTTTTCGGACGTCAGATCGAAGATGTAGAACTTGTTGATCTGCGGCGGCACGATGAGCACCGGGATCTCGTGTACCTGTGCCGTCGTGGGCCGGTACTGGATCAGCTCCATCACCTCGGTTTGAAGCACGACGTCGCCTGCCGTGGTCGCGAGGTTTCCTCCGACTTTGAAGGAGCGCTTGTCGACCTGAGCTGGAAGTCCCTTGTTCTCGCGCAGGTCGCGCGCGAGGTTGCGCAAACCTTCGAATGCGCTCAGTCCGCCGCTGTCGCGAAAGCGGCGCACGGCTTCGGGCTGCCAGGGAAAGTTTGACGGTGCCACCGCGTCGGTCAGCAGCGACAACATGAATTCGAGCCGTGCTCGGCTGTGCGGTTTGAGGTCTTGCCCCTCGACCCATTCCGCCAAGGACTTCTCGAGTGCAAGCCAGCTCTGGAGCCAGTGGCGATAGCGCGGATCGCTCTTCCAGGCAGCATCGGAGAAGCGTCGGTCACGCGGCGATGGTTCAAGCTTCGACGCGTTGGTGAGGACCTTGCGCATCTCCTGCGCAAAATGGCTGACAGTTCTGGCAGTCAGATAGGGTTGAGCGGCGGCGACTCGAAGCGTTCGCATGCCTTCACGAAACACATCGCGAGCGCGAAATCCGACAATGGGATTGGGGCCCAGAATCGCGTCGGCACTGTGGGCGGCCAACCGTTCGGTGGAATCGGTCATGGCGCCTCCTACGGCAACAACATGACAGCGATTTGCGCTTGCAGCGCCGGTTCTTTCTCGTTCTCGATCTCAAGTACCGCCGAGACTTGCAGAAGCAGTCGACCCTCGGACTTCGGAGCAGCGGACTCCAGCTTCACACGGGCACGAATGCGACTGCTCGCGCGCACCGGCGCGCGGAACCGAACCTCGCTGAGCCCCGCGTTGATGGCACGACCGGCGTCGCCGGGAACGACACCGACATCGAATAACAGCTTGGCCAGCATCGACAGGCTCAGAAATCCATGAGCGATCGGCGCACCGAACGGGCTTTCGCGATGGCAACGCTCGACGTCGGTGTGTATCCACTGGTGATCGCCCGTACAGTCGGCGAAGGTATTGATGCGATCCTGGCCGACCTCGACCCAATCGCTCACCCCGAGTTCGTTGCCGACAAACTGCGCAACGGTGGACATGCTGTACTGGTTGTCTTGGATCATCCGTCGTTCCTCCCCGTCGTGGGTCTCTAGTTGTTGTAGGCGCGTTCGAGTTCGTCCAACGCGGCGCGGGACAACAAGGCGAGTCGCTGCAGGTGCGGTAGCGCATCGCGGCTGCCCGTGAAGCCCACATTCAAATGCCGGCCGTAGCTCACGCCGGTGATGTTCAGAACCTGGCCTTGCATCGGAATCGAGACCGGGTATAGCGCTTCCAAACTGGCATCGCCGAGGTAGAGCGTTGAAGCGGGCCCCGGAACATTCGAGACCACGAGGTTCATCGGTGGCGGTAGCCACCGGGTGAGCCCGGCAGCGCCGGCCAGCGTGGCCGGTGCTGCCAGCGCTGCGGTAAGAAAGGGGCGTAGCGGTGCTGGCATCGTCTGGATGTGACGTTTGGCCGCGAGCGTCGAGGCGTGGACACGATTCAGCCGGACTGCGGGCTCGTCGATGTTGGTCGCCAAGGTGGCCCAGCTAAAGGCGACCTGATTGCCGTTCGCGTCGTCTCCGAGCTGACGCAGGCTAAAGGGAACTGCGGCGATCAGGCTGCGATCGGGCAGCCCGTCCTGTGCTTTCAGATGGGCACGCAAGGCCGCTCCGATGACGCTGAGGTAGACGTCGTTCGACGACACGCCGGCGAGCTGAGCGATCCGCTTGAGTCGATCGATCTCGAGCTGCTGTGTCGCAACGCGGCGCGCGTTGGTGACGTAGCTGTTGAGTTTGGAGCGCGGTGCCGAGAATGGCCTGATGCGCTCAGGATCGTGATCGCGGGACCAGCTCATCGACGTCGCGGTGTGTTTGACGGCGGCCGCGACATCGCTCAGTCCGAACTTCGGTCTTCTCGCAGGAACGGTTGCGCGCGACTTGCGTTTGCTGGTGTGGGTGTCGTCCCACGGTGCGCGGATCGCTTGTCCCGGCGCTGTGGCGTGGCAGGCTTCAACGAACCGCATGCAGCGCACACCGTCGGCCAGCGCGTGGTGGATCTTCAGATAGATCGCGAAACGGCCGCGCTCCAAGCCTTCGACGATGTGGCACGTCCATAGCGGGCGGGACCGATCGAGCCAGACCCCATGCAGGTTCGAAATCAGCTCGCCAAGCTCGCGCTCTCCACCGGGAGCCGGTAACGCCGAGTGGCGCACGTGGTAGTCGAAGTCGATCTGCGAGACGGCGGTCACCGCGGGTGCGAGTCGCGACAGCGGCGCCTTGGCCAGGACTTGATTCCAAGGAGCCCCCAACTTGACCGGCGATCGGAACCGACGGACCAGGCCTTTGATGAAGTCCGGACCGGCATCGGGCGGCAGCTGATAAATCATCAGCCCCGCAACGTGCATCGGTGTCTCTCGGCGTTCGAGATTGATGAACGCTGCGTCGACAAGCGACAGGCGGCGCAGGCCTTCCGGCTCGGGGTTTCCGAATGCTGTCATCGGCTGCGAACCCGCTTGCCGCGTCTCGCGGTTAGCCGATCGACACCGGTTTGGATCGCACGCTCGACCTTGCCGTAGATCTCGTCGACGTAGGCGCAGTCTTCGATTGCCTTCGGATCGTTGCTTACCGGAATCGGGTCGAGGATCTCGTTGACGATCTTGGCTGGCAGTGGAATGTGCGACGGCAGTAGCTCGACCCAGATGCCGAACGGAAGTCCCGCCACGATCGGGGCATTTTCCGAACGCACCCGCTTTTTGAGCTGCAGCAGCTTGGCGAGCCAACGACCTTCGGACAGCACAAAGACGGTGTTTGCGCCGCCGATGGTAGCCACCGGAACGATCGGCACGCCCGAGGCGATCGCCTGTTTGACGAAGCCGCGGCGACCGCCGAGAACGACTTCGTTGCGTCGGCGCCAGCTGCGCATGGCATCGACTTCGCCGCCCGGCCATACGATCACGCTATTGCCCGCCGCCAGCGCCGCCGTGACGGGCTCACGTGAAGCCGGTATGACCCCGACGTTGCGGAAGAACGGCCCGACGCCCGGAAACGCCATCAGGGCATCATGTGCGGTGCCATGCAGGATGCGGTCGGGACCGAACTGGCGCCACCACGACAGCACGAACGACCAGGCATCCATCGTCAGCCAGGTGCCCGAGTGCACGCCGGCCAGCAAGCACGGACCGCTTGGCAGGTGTTCCCAGCCGCTGGTTTCGACTTGGAAATAGCGGTCCAGTGTGAAGTCGACGAAGGGCTCAATGCGCTTCATGAACTCTGGGTTGGCCCCACGAACCGACCAATCCGTCTGTGCACGCTCTCGAATGAGTTCGCGAACCTCTTTCTTGTCGTCCGGTTGACTGCTTTTTTTACGTCCATGTGGACCCGCTCCACTCTTGCGCATAGTGGCTCTCCTCAGGCACGGCAGCTCGGGCTGGGGTACAGCGCCGCTGCGATTTCGTTATGTGCTACCTCGTTGAACGCGTGGGCTTTGCAATCGGCGTGCGTTTCAGTTGTGTTTCAAAGCGCTTCGGCCGGCAACGCCATCAACGATGCGGCCGGAATCGTGGCGTTGGCGCAGAGCGACGGAACGCTCGTCAGCACGCGGCTGGCGAAGTACTTGGCGGTGGCGAGCTTGGCCTGCGCCATCAGGCTCTGCGGCTGCTTGCCGGCGGCCTTTGCCATGCGGAGCCAGTTGTATCCGAGCCAGGTCAGCGAGAACGCGCGCAAGTAGTCGGTGCTGCCGAACGCGGTGTCGGTCGCGGCTTGCAAGCCGAGCTTCTGAATATCCATGGTGGCGTGTTCCAACGCTTCTAGCGCGGTGGACAGAGGCGATCCGATGAAACCGAAATCCTCGCTGCTTTCGAGCTCGCGTCGAACGGCGGCGAAAAAGCGTGACGGCAATCGGCCGTCGCGCAGCGTCAGCTTGCGGCGCACGAGGTCGAGTGCCTGGATGCCGTTGGTGCCTTCGTAGATGCAGAATATCTTGGCGTCGCGAACGATCTGCTCGATGCCGTGCTCCTGCACATAGCCGTGACCGCCGTAGACCTGCAGTGCCATCGATGCGAGATCGAAGCCACTGTCGGTACAGAACGATTTGGTCAGCGGCGTTCCCAGCTCCACCCAATCCTGGGCTTCCTCGCGCACGGCAGGATCTGGATGGTTACGGGCGATGTCGACGTAGGTGGCTGTCTCGTAGGCCAACACGCGCGCCCCTTCGGTGATCGCCTTCATGTGCAGCAGCATGCGGCGCACATCGGGGTGATCCACGATCAGCTCGCTACCGGACTCGGACTTGCCCTGCTTGCGATCGCGCGCGTAGCGGATCGCATTTTGGGTGGCCAGCTCACATTGGCCGAGACCCTGGATTCCGACGCCGATTCGCGCGAAGTTCATCATCACGAACATGTTCTGAATGCCGTGACCGGGCTTGCCGACCAACCATCCTTTGGCGGCTTCGAAGGCCAGCGAACAGGTCGCCGAGCCGTGCAGTCCCATTTTGTGCTCGATGGACACACAGCGAACTGAATTGCGTTCGCCGGGCGTTCCGTCGCCGTTGACGAGGAACTTGGGCACCACGAAGGTGGACAGGCCTCGAACACCCGGCGGGGCGTCGGGCAGTCGCGCCAACACCAAGTGGATGATGTTCTCGGTCAGATCGTGTTCGCCCGAGCTGATGAAGATCTTGTTGCCGTCGATCCGATAGGAGCCGTCGGCTTCCGGCAGTGCGCGCGTCTTGATGGCGCCCACGTCCGATCCGGCTTGGGGTTCGGTGAGGCACATGGTGCCGCCCCACTCACCGGTCGCGAGCTTGGTGCAGTAGAGGCGATGCTGCTCTTCGTTTCCGCAGGACTCGATGGCTTCGTAACAGCCCGTGGTCAAGGTCGGATACAGAGCGAATGCGACGTTGGCCGAGCACGTCATTTCCTCGATGACCTTTCCGACCACATAGGGGAAGCCGGAACCGCCGTACTCGGGGCTTTGCGAGATACCGATCCATCCGCCCTGCTGAAAGCGCTCGTAGAACTCGCGATAGCCGGGCGGCGTGCACACCTCGCCATAGGCCCAGGTGCAGCCTTGATCGGAACTGCGATGCAGCGGTGCCAGCTGCTCTTCGAGCAACTTGGCTGCCTCTTCGATCGCACCATGAATCGTGTCGAGGCCGACGTCGGCGAAGGCCGGCAGCGCATTGAGTCGACCGATGTCGAGAACGTCGTCGAGGACGAAGCGAATTTCTGATACGGGTGCGCTGTAGCTTGCCATGCGGAACTATCTTGATCTCTGAGCGATGCGTGGACGATGGTTCGAGCCAGACTCGGCTCGGGCGCCAACTCAATCGGATGCTCTCGAACGCCACTGGTCGCGGTCTTCGTACGATTCAGGCCACGAGTGGAGCGGTCGGAACGACCCGTCGATTGCGCCTTGGAGTCCGAATGTAGCCAAGGGTGACGCCGTTCTCACCTACCCTTTGATTGGTTTTTTCTGGCGGCAGATCGGCTTGCGCGGCAGTGCGTCGATCACGATTGGTAATGCTCGCTACGGTGTCGAGTCGATCGCGCCGAGTGCTGTTGCGAGGCGCACTCGCATCACTTGTTCTCGCGAGATCGCATCGAACTGCTGTGTGCGTGCCGATGCGAGGCTGGCTTGGGCGGACATCAATTCCAAAATGCCGCCGACGCCGCTCTTGTAGCGTCCGAGTGCGAGTGCATAGGACGCGTCGGCGGCGTCCAGCAGATCGCGGCAGACCGCGAGTTCATCCCAGCTGCTGCGAATGCCAACGTAGCTGTCCCACACGTCCCGTTCGACCTGCCGGCTGGCCGAGAACAGCTCGGCATCCCGATCAAGTGCTTCTGCGTGCGATTGCTGGATGCGCAAGCGCCGACGCTGGCCATCGAAGATCGGAACGCTCAGCTGAACGCCCACGCTGGTGGTCTCGATCGTCTGCCGCGTTGCGACCCGATCCACCGGCGTATCGCTGCGCACACCCGCTGCGACGAGCGAAATGCGAGGACGTCCTGAAGCATGCGCGACCTGCTCGGCACGTCGCGCCGCCTCCAGTCGGGCCCGCGCCGCCAAAACTCCGGGGTTGGCATTCAAAGCTCGTCCGATCAGGGCTTCGATTTCGGGGAGGGTCTCCGGTACATGAGCGATGTTCGAGGACATCGGCGCCAGGACTAGGCTCACGTTGGGTCGAAAATGCAGAGCAATGGCGAGCACGCCGAGTGCAGCGTGGTAGCGGCGATCGGCGTGGACGCGCTCAAGCGAGGCTTGGGCCCACGCGGTTCGCGCCTGCAACCGGTCCGATTCCAGTCCCACACCCGCCCCAACCTTGGTCTGGACCACCTCGAAGATGTCTCGCGCCAGCTGCTCGGCTTGCGTGGCCGAGTTCAGGGCGGCGAAAGCCGCCTGCGCCTCGAAGTAGGTTTCTGCCGTCTCCAGGAAGACGGATTGCACGGCCCTGTCGAGCGATGCCAATGCCGCCGTCAGCAGCCCCACCTCATATTCCACGCTCGCATCCCGCACTCCGAAATCGAACAGCAGCCAATTCACGTCGAGTCGTAGCTCATTGCTCGTGCCACTGAACGAAGAGTTGAAGTCCGAGTTGTCCGGGAACTTCGAATCCGCTGTGACGCGACCGAGCGCCGCGCCGGCCGTGACCGTCGGCCAGTATTCGGCCTTCTGAGCGCCTACAGCGGCCTTCTGCGCCTCGATGCTGGCCCAGGCCTGCCGCGTGCGCGGATTGGCGCAGAGCGCCCTGCGCGTGGCGTCCAGCAAGCTCAGCGGCGTCGCGTGACCGGGCCGGCCGCATTGGCTTGTCGCCAGCTCCAGCGCGTCCGGGCTGTCCGGGGCATCGTCTGGTGTAAATGACGATGCAGCGGGTGTGCTCGACGTAGTCGGCTGGCCCTGCGCGTTGGCTGCCGCCAGGCATAAGCCCGCCAGTATCGGCGACAGGAGGCGGCCGATGCGCATCACGGTGGAGGTCTACCGGCGGCCGATTCCATCTCCACGTCGACTCCGGTCTCGACATCACGGCGGACTTCGAAGGCTTGGCCGTTTTCGATGCGAATGATGCGATCGGCCGAGGCGATCGTTTGCGGTCGATGCGCCGCGATGATGCGCGTCATATGCAGTTGCGCGATCGCGCGGTTGACGCGCTCCTCGCAGTCCAGATCCAAGTGGCTCGTCGCCTCGTCGAGAATCAGGATGCGAGGTTGCTTGTACAGCGCCCTGGCAAGGAGGAGGCGCTGCTTCTGACCTCCCGAGAGCGCTGCTCCCATGTCGCCGATCATCGTGCTGTAAGCCATCGGCATCGCGTTGACCTCGTCGTCGATCGCGGCGAGCCGGGCGCAGTGCTCAATGCGCTCGCGATCGGGACGACGGTCGAAGAACGCGATGTTGTCGGCGATGGAGCCGGCGAATAGCGCGTCATCCTGCAGCACCGATGCGGTCATCTGCCGCAACGCATTCAGGCCGAGTTGATCGAGGGATCGACCGTCGATGAGAACCTGCCCATCGGTGGCGGGAATCAGGCCCCGCAATACGTTGAGCAAGGAAGTCTTGCCGCAGCCCGAGGGGCCGACGACAGCCACACATTCGCCTGCGGCGATCGACAGCGACACGCCATCCAATACGTAGGGATCGGCGTCGGAGTAACGCAGTCGCAATCCGCGAACGTCGATGGACGGCGGCCGCTGTGTCTCCCCTACGCTGGGCGTTGCGGTCCCGTGATCCGCTTCGGTCGGGGTCAGCACGATGTCGGCCAGTCGCTCGCCCTGCAGTCCGAGCATGCGCAGCTCGACGACCTTGTCGATCAGCGAGCTGACGCGCAGGTCGAACTGACTCTTGTACGCAAGGAACGCGAGCAGCATGCCGATCGTAAAATGCTGGTCCATCACCAGGTGTGCGCCGAGCCAGATGACCGCCAGGTGTTCGATGCCGAACAGCACGCCGTTGAAGGCGTGGTAGACCATCGCGATCTTGTTGGTGCGCAGCTCCGCATTGGTCTGATCGACGAGCAGTCCGATCCAGGCCGACTGGCGCTCCGGCTGCCGCTGAAACAGCTTGATCGTGCGGATTCCGCGCATCGTCTCCAGGAAGTGGCTCTGCTGCTTGGCGGCATGCACGATCTGCTCTTCGGTCGCATGGCGCAGCGGCGCGAACCAGAGCCAGCGACCGATTGCATACAGAACCATCGCGACGAGCGCGATCGCGCCCAGACGTGGGCTGTACACGAACATCAGGGTCAGTGTCAGTACCGACATGAGGCCATCGAGAATCGCTTCGAGCAGCGACGTCGTCAGCGTCTTCTGAATCGTCTCGATGGCTCCGAATCGCGACACGATATCGCCCAGATACCGCTTCTCGAAGAACGGCAGCGGCAGCCGCAACAAGTGGGAGAAGACGTTCGCGTGCCACTGCATCTTCATGGTCGTGCCGAGAATCATCAGCAGCCAGCCGCGCACAAAGACGATGAACTGCTGCATGAACAGATGCAGGGCGAATCCAATCACCAGCAGATTCAGCAGCTCCTGGTCCCAGGACACCAGCACGAAATCCGCGACCCATTGCAACAACAGCGGAGCGGTGATCGCAAACACCTCGATACCCGCCGCCAACAGCAGTGTTTGACCCAGCGCCCGATACAGTCCGACGATCGGTCCGATCAGCTGTCGAATCTGGATTGCCGGTGGCGGCGCGATTCGCTCGAAGCTCGGCCCGGGCCACAGCTCCATCGCGACACCCGTAAAGGCGTCTGACAGCTCCTTCCAGCTCAGATGACGAACGCCGAAGGCCGGGTCGTGGATTGTCGCCCCGCGGGAATCGCAGGCCTTCAGCACGACGAAGTGATTGAAGTTCCAGTGCAGCACGCACGGCGTTCGCAACTGAGGCACATCATCGAGTTCGAGTTTCACCGGGCGCGAGATCATCCCCAGGCTCTCGGCCAGCTGGGCTAGGGTATGCAAAGTGGTGCCCTTCAACGAAATCGAGAAGCGCTGCCGCAGCGTGTACAGATCGAAGCGCATGCCATGGTAGCCCACGATCATGCCGACGCAGGCCAGGCCACATTCGGCCGCTTCGGTCTGCAGCAGCATCGGCAGTCGCCGCCCGAAAGCGAATGACAGTTGATCGAGCATCGGCGTCAGGTGCTGCGGCTCAGAGCGTAGAGCGGATCGAGGATCCACTCGTAGAGTCGACGTCGTTCGATGCGGATGTCGGCCTCCACCGCCATGCCCGGTTGCAACGGGTGCGCCGCGCCATAGGCTTGAACGACCTGCGCGTCGGGCTGGACCCGAATTTCGTAGAGCGGCTCGATCGCCTCCTGGCTCACGCCCAGGGCACCGATCTCCCGCGGAGACAACGCCGTGCGGGAAACCCAGGACACCACACCGCCGTACTGTCCGAATTTCTGATACGGATACGCATCGAAGCGCAGCAGCACGCGATCGCCGGCGGTGACAAAACCCACCGCCCGACTCGGGGCGTAAAGACTGACCTGTAGCGGCGAGTCCTTCGGCACGATGCTGAGCATTGGTCGCGCCGGGTCGACGTGCTGGCCAGTCGCCACCGACAAGGCCGTCACCGTGCCGGACTGCGTGGCAGTGATGGAGACGAACTGCTCGGTAAGTGCGCGGGACAAGGCCAGGCGTTCCCGATCCAACGCCTTGAGTCGACCTTCCTGCTCGAGCAGATCGGCCTGTTTGGCTTGCAATTGCTCGGTCGAGACATAGTGTTTGCGCAGCAAATCGCGATAGGTATCGAGGGACTGCCGGCTCAAGCTGAGCCGGGCGCGCTGACTGGCGATCTGCTCATCGAGTAGCACCAGCTGACCGCGCAGCTCGGCGACCTTCGACACGGTCTGATCTTTGCCGTTGCTGGGCGGATTGAAGCCGTCGGGGCCAAGGGCGTAGTCGCTGGACACCACGAACAGCACGTCGCCTTTGGCAACCGACTGGCCTTCCTGGACCCGCTGCTCGATGACCAGTCCCGCGTGAGGCGAGAACACTTTTGCCAAGCCGGAAGCGGGCTCCAGATGCCCGCGTGCGGTCTGATGGCGCGTGAAACTGCCGTAGGCCAGGAATGAAATCAGCGCTGCGGCGAATAAGCAGCAGCACAGCGTCGGAACGAGCATCGACGCAGGCTGCGTCAGCAGAATCTTGCCGTATGGGCTCGCCGCCTGAGCCTCGAGCGCCGCCTTGCGGTATAGGGCCATACGACGATCCCCGCTTCTGGCGATCCATCAGGATCGCCCATGATCCTCAAGCCTAAGCAGAAAAAAGGAGCCGCCGACCACGACAAGGAGGAGCTCGTCATTGGCGCTTATATCGGCGGCCAATCTGCAGCGACTGGCATGATTCGCAGCGGGCTTTTAGACCTGCGCTGCGAGGGTCAACAACGGGCGTGGCGTCAGTTGCGTTTGAGCTTGACGATGAGCCCGCTGTACAGCGTTTTGACGACACCGCTCAACATTCCCATCCCGGTGTTGATGAGTCCGCTGACCAGGGGCGTTTGCAACAGCGGGGTCAGCGAGTTCAGCAATCCATCGACCACCGGAATCAAGCCGCCAGACACGGCTTTGGCTTCGGTTGAATTGAGTTCTTGAATGGCCATGATGTCTCCTCTAGTGAACCTGCACGTACCACGATAAAGACGGGATCAATGGCTGACTTCGCCCATTCGCGAAGTCAGCCATTGGATGGATCCGCCAACGCTCAGCGCAGCTTCGCGCTGAACGCGCCACTGTCTCCGACTAATACAACCTTGTCCGCGAGCACCGTGCCGCCGGTGACGGTTCCGTTCGGCGACTTTTCAGTCTTCGCGGGCCAGCGCGACACGCTCAGATCCTGGGACAGAATCGCAACATGTCCATCGCTTCCCATCAGCATCAGTGCGCCGGTGGAGAGGAAGTGGCTGCCAAAGAAGCTGGCGGTGGTACCCGTTTCGATCTTCTTCCACGGACCCGTCGAAGCGTCGGTGGCGACATAGACGTTGCCACGCATGCCATACGCGATCGCGCCCTTCTCGCCCCACGGAACGATCCCGAAGAACGACCCTTCATACGGACTGGGCACTCGCTTCCATTCGACGCCATTCGCCGACCAGCCCAGCAGTCCACGCTCACCCGCCACCGCGAAGCCGCCGCCGTTGAGCTTGGTGATCGAGTTCAGATGCAGCTTGTCATCCGAGATCGCCGGTGCCACCACATCGGTCCACGTGGCCCCTGCGTCCTGCGTCTGCTTGATGATGCCGAATGCGCCGACTGCTATCGCCTGACTGGTGTTGATGACCTCGATCGAGAACAGCGGCGAGTACAGCTCGGGCTCGCGGCTCTGGAGTTTCCAACTTGCACCGCCATCGGTGGTGTGCAGGATGACCGCGTCGTGCCCGACCGCCCACCCGTTGCGATCATCCGCGAACCGCACCGAGGTTAGCGCGACGTCCACCGGGCTGGTGACCTGCTTCCAGCTGGCTCCGTCCGTCGATTGCAGGATCGATCCGAATCCACCGACGGCTACCACTTGATTGCCGGCTTGGGCCACGTCGAGCAACAACCCACGCTCGGCGTGGGCCACCTGCAGCGCCGGCACAACCCCCGCCCCTTTCGGAGGCTGTGCCGCACTTTCAGCTCCCCACGCGTAGGTCGAGGACAACGCCGACGATGTGATCAGACTGATCAGTAGGATGCGTTTCATGAGGCGTAGACCTCCGCCGACTTAGGCGCACTGCGCTTGATGAGGAACGTCGAGAACGCCGGCAGCATCAGCAAGGCCGCCGCAGCATTGGCGAGGAACATGATCGTCAGCAGGATGCCCATGTCGATCTGGAACTGCAGGCCGGACAGCATCCAGGTTGCGACACTGGCTGACAGCGCCAGAGCGGTCACGACCACCGCCTTGCCGGTTTGATGCAGCGTGTCGGCGTAGGCCTCGCGCATTGTCATGCCCTTCGACTGCACGTTCTCTTCGAGCACGCTGTAGATGTAGATGCCGTAGTCGACGCCGATACCGGCTGCAAAAGCCGCAACGGGCAGTGTCGCGACGGTTTGACCGATACCGAGGAACACCATGATCGCGTACGTGAACACGGACACCGCAGCTAGAGGCACAACCACACAGATGACGCCGGCCAGTCCTCGGAACGAAGCTGCCACGCAAACGATGATCGCGGCATAGAGCCAGAACAGCACCGTGAACTCGGTTTTCTTGATGACGTCGTTGGTTGCTGCGAGCACGCCGACGTTACCGCCCGCGAGTTCGAAGCGCACCGGATCGTCCGACTTGGCATCCGCGTTGAACTGGTTGATCGCCGCGATCACGCCATCGATCGTGGTGGCCCGATGATCCTTGGTGAAGACATACGTCGGCATCACGCTACAGTCTTCGTTGAGCAGCCCCGTCGAGGTGGTGAACTGCTGACCGGCCAATACCAGGCCATCGGGCGATCGTGGCAACTGTGTCCATCGTGGATTGCTTTCGTTGTACTTGCCCCAGACCACCTGATCGAGCTGCGCCATCGATGCGGTCGACACGACGCCCGGCGTGTTCTGAAGGAACCAACCGAAGCGGTTGATGCGATTCATCACGTCGTAGTCGATACAGCCGTCCTTCTGCGTTCGGCCATAGACCTGCAGGATGTCGACGCCGATCGAGTAGTTGCCGGCAATGAAGGCTGAGTCGGTGTTGTAGCGTGAGTCGGGGCGCAGTGCTGGAACACCTTCGTGCAACTCCCCGATCTGTAGGTCGCGTGCAACCCACCAGGCTCCTGCCCAGGTGGTCGCGGCCAGCAACAGCACCGTTACGGCGGCCGGCTTGAGCGTCAGGACGGAAAGATTCCACCACACGGGCTTGAGCTTGCGATCGCGTTCGTTCTGATAGCGACGGAAGCGCTCGGGATTCCCGATCTTGGCGTAGGACAACAAGCAGGGCAGCAAGATTTTCTTGCACACCACCACAGCGACCAGGCCGAACATGGCGTTGATCGCCATTTCCTGCACGATGCCGATTGGGATCAGCAGAATCGTTCCGAATCCGATGATGTTGGTGATCAGCGCGGTGATGCCGGGAATGACGAGCCTGCGATAGGTGGCCCGCGACGCGTCGAAGCTCGACAGGCCGTGGTCAGCGACTTCCAGCAGCCAGAAACTGGTGATCTGAATGCCATGCGAGACGCTGATCGCCAGAACCAGGAACGGAACCAGGATCGCGAAAGGATCGAGTCCGTAGCCCGCCAAATGCAGGATGCCAAGCTCCCAGATCACCGCGAGCAGACCGCAGGACAGCGGATATAGGGCGATAACGAACGAGCCCATGTACCAGCTCAGCACGAGCCAGACCAGGAACACCGTCAAGCCGAAGAAGCCCACCACTTCGAACGAAGCGTCCGCGACGTCGCCGATGACCTTCGCAAAGCCGATGATCTGTACATCGACGTTGGGGTTGTAGTCAGGATTGGGTTTGGCTGCGACATCGAGCGAGCCGCCGAAGTAGCGGCCCTCAACGGCTTCGCCATCCTCCGCGGTCGCCGATCCGGCAATGGGCTTGAATCGGAACAGCAGACCACGAGGATCCTCGTAGGTGCGCGCGATGATCGTGCCGGCCTTCAGCGGCGGATGGTCGGATTTGAGACTCAGCTCATAGAGCGTGTCACGCGTGAAGCGCGAACGAATGTCTTCGAACAAGTGCGCCGTCTTGATGTAGTCGAGCTGTTCCTGAGTTCGCGGATTGATGTCGACAAGTTCGGCTACCACCATCGCGGAACGCTGATCGTTCGATACCAAACGGCCGACGATGCTCGCCTTTGCGACGTTGTCCCGCACCGTTGCGAGTGATTCAGTAGAAGGCGTGAAGCCCGACGGAATGACGTTGCCCCCCTGAAAGCCGCCTTCGACGACTTCCAGAAAGCGAGTATTCGGGGTGAACAGCGAGCTGACACGCGTGCGATCGACACCCGGCAGGAAGAACACCGCATCGGTCGCGGACTTCAGGGTGTCGAGGAAGGGGCCGTCGTAGATGTTCTTGGCGGGATCTTTCTGTGAAACAGCCAGCAGGACCGAGTTTCCGCCACCAAACTGCTGCTGATGCTCTTTGAGAACCTGAATGTAGGGATGATCTTTGGGCAGCTGCTTCTCATAGCCAGAGTCCAGCTGGAGCTGTGACGCTTGGTGGCCCAGAAGCAGGGTCATGAGCGCGATCACGGTGAGCGTGAGCGGGCGCTTCGAGAAAATCAGAGGCTCGGTAATCTTGACGAACAGCGTCGAGAACCAGCCGCGAGAGTCACTGTGCATGGGCGATTCCAATTGGGTGCTGCGGGCTGACTGATGTCAGCCCGCAGCCATCGCGGGAGAGCTCTTACTTCGAGGCGCGCTGCTGAACAGCGTTGTCCGAGAAGAAGCCTTCGGGGTAACGCACGCTGTAGTCGTTCGGCGCACCTTCGGCCTGAAGCGCCGTCACGAAGTAACGACCGGAATCGAAGTGATAGATGATTTCCGGCACAGTGAAATGCGTGAGCACGTTAGCCTGCGGGGCCGCCATGCCTTCCTGGAAGTTGTACAGCTTGCCCTGGCCGTCGTAGCAGTCGACCATCAGCACGCTCCAGGAATCTTCGTCGATGTAGAACACGCGCTTGGCGTAGGTGTGACGCTCGCCCGGACGCAGCGTGGCTTCGACCACCCAGACGCGGTGGTACTCATAACGCGGCACGTCGGTGTTCAGATGGTTCGGCTTGGCGAGTTCGGCGTACTTGGTGCGTGAGGCCTTGAAGTTGTTGTACGGCACGATCATTTCGCGCTTACCAACCAGCTTCCAGGTGTAGCGCTCGAGCACTCCGTTGAACATATCGACTTGGTCATAGAACTGCTGACCGTCGGTGCCTTCGTACGGGTTGTCGCAGCAGACTGCCGGAGCACGACGAATGCGCTTGAGCGCCGGTGCGTAGAGCCATGCGGCGCGACCGGTTGCGCCGGTGCCTGCACTTTCGTTCACCAGAATCATGGTGCCTGCGGTACGCGTCGGCGCGATGATCTTCGAGAGGTAGTACAGGAACAGGCCCTTGCCTTGCGTCAACGGCACCGGATCCTTTTCATTGGCGTACAGAAACTTCACGTCTTCGACGAGCTGTGCGAGCTGGAAGCGTCCGTCGGCCTCAACGATCATCTGGTCGTTCTGACGACGAACGGAATCTCCGCGCCACTTCAGTCGGTGATTCCAGATGACTTCCGCGCCGTTCTGTGGAATCGGATACGGGAAACCCTGTTTGCAGTTGTCGGGATTATCGGTGCCTTCGAGCGTGCAGTTCACAGCGTTTTCCGCCGTGGACTTGTAGATGAACTCCGGCCAGGCGACGTTGCGATGGCTCGGATACACCTGCATCTTGTAGGTCTTGAACGTCTTGAGCAGGTACTTGTGGCCTTCGCTGAGCTTGTCGCCGTACTTGGCGAGCTCTGCCGCTGTGATGGTGAACTGCGGCTTTTCAGCTTCGATCGTTGGGTCGGAAGCAAATTCGCCCGACAGCTTTCCCTGCTGTTTGGCCGGTGTCCATTTCGGCACCAGACCATCCGCACTTGGGCCAGCTTCGGCACCCACGGGCGTCAGTTCTTTGCCCAGCTTGGCCACTTGATCGGCTGGCGCTTTTGCGTGGGCGTTGAATGTGAGGGCGAGCGCACTCGCACCTAGCAAGACTTCGAACAACAGACGATTGGACTTCATGATTAAGCTCCTCTGTGCTGACTCTAGTTAGAACGAATACTTCGCAAACACCTTGATGGTGTCGCGGTCGCGGAACAGGTTGGCAGCACCACCACCAGCCCACATTTGGTAACCGATGTTCAACGACGTCTTTTCGCGATAGCGGATTTCGATGTTGGTGTCCCACAAGGTGCGACCTTCGACGTAGTTCGAGAGGTAGCCCGGGGAATGACCAAAGACGTCGTGCTTGAAAATGAAAGTTGGGTTGATGCTGATACCCGGCGCCACGCTCTCCCACCGCATCAACAACACGAGGCCGATGCCGCCCGACCACTTCGTCGGATACAGATCGAGGTTCGCCTGGTGCGGGTTGAAGCGAAGTCCATCAGGCCCGTATTGGCAGGCCACATTGGTCGAGCAAGCCTGGCGGGAGCCGTCGGCACCCGAGCCGTCCGCACCCGCGGTCGGGCTGGTGGTGGTGCCCGGAACCGCGAGCGCCAGTTGATCGAGCGGCGGCAGATCGAGGATGCCGCGGAAGCCCACTTCCGGCAGCCAAATGACTTGGTCGGCGCCGAGCAGTCGTGGCGTGAAGTCGGTATTGCCTTCCACGTAGGTGGCGCCGAAATCCAGCGACAGCGTCTGGAAGCGCTCCCATCCGCGAATGTAGGAGTTCGCCGGATTGGTGCCGATCACGCCGCCACGATAAGGAATGATGAAGTTAGGGAACGAACGACCCGAGCCCGGAAGATGCCCGACGATCAGATCGAAGGTGTCGTTGTAAGCACCGGCACCATCGGCCGTTTGATAGTCGCTGGGGCCATAGATGCCCGTGCTGCCATCGGCTTGCGTTCCCGACCCCACCGTGCTGCCTGAGCACCCCGGTGCGATGTGGCAGTTCGTCAACGACGGGCCAAGGCCAGCGAAGACCAAATCCACGACATCGACTTGCAAGGGCTCGTTCGGACGGAAGGCGGCTTCGCCCTGCACCGAGACATCGCCAAAACTCGTGTTGAAGCTGATGCCATACATCTTGATATTGCGCGGATATTCGAGCTGCGCCTTGATGCCATCGAGCGACAGTGCGCTGTCCGTCGCGCCTGCCGGATCGTTCGCCGGCAAATGCAGTAACGGGATGTCCGGGCACATCGCCAGGAACTCGACCGTGTTGGTCGCGTGCTTGGCACAGGACTCTTCCGTCGAGTAGATGCTGACGATCGGAATGCGCGAGGTGTAGTTCGCGAAGTAGAAGCCGAAATTGGTGCCGTTGTTGAGCCAGTCGGCGGCGTATGCGAACTTCAAGCCGAAGTTGTTATCGATGTTCTTCGGGTTGTCGTCACGCAGCCGTTGAGCGCGCGTGCCGGTGTTGGTGATCAGCGTCAGCGGATTGTCGATCAGACGACCGACGTTATCCGGATCAGGTGTCAGATTACCGAAGCCGACAGTGATGTAGTCCGGGCCTTCGTTCTCGGTGCCCAGGTTCACCGGCGAGTAGAAGCCGCCCTCGGCCGGTAATTCGACCGGACGGAATTCGAGAGCATACCAACCCGAGAAGTTAATGCCATCGACCGGCGTGATGCCGAACGAAATCGCATTGACGGGCTGATAGAAATCGTCGAGACCGTTGCCTCCGATGCGGAAGAAGTTGTTGAGGTTCGGCGGATTTAGCACGTTGATCGAGTCGAAGAACTCGACCGTCGATTCACCCCAGATCACTTGTTGGCGACCGACACGAATCTGCAAATCCTGATCGTAGGGAAGCTCAATGTTGCCGGAGATGTTGAAGTCGAGCAGCTGTACGCCCAGACCGATTTCTTCGAGCGTTTTCGAGTCGGTGCGCTTCTGCTTCACGCGGCCGCCGGGGCCGTAGACGATGCCGCACGGCAGGCCGAGCGGATTGCGGTTCGCCGGGCAGGGCACCGAGTCCGTACGTGCGCCGAGCACCGGCAGCGCAATACTGCCGGGCAGGGTGCGATAGCCGACCTGCTGGTAGTTGTCCTTGGTGATCAGGTTCGGATACGTCTCCTGAAAGTCGTAGTTCACCGGATCGTAGATCGCGATGATCTTTCCGAAGAACGACCAGTCCTTCCAGGTGGCGGTGAGGTCGCCATTGAAGCGAACGGCAGCCTGGGTGAAGTCCCACTGATCGTAGTTGAGGTTGCCGTGATCGAAGTTGGTGCTGAACGATCCTGGCGCTTCCGCCAGATGCTGCGCTGCGAAGTATTGTTCGGTGAACAGACCTTGGCAGGCCTGGTAGTAGCTGACGTTCTCGTTGGTGCGCCCGCAGACTTCCGGGTTGAGATTGTTCTTGCCGATGGCGCTATCAGCGCGGGGTTCCGAACGAATCGCCGCACCGACGATCACGGTCGAGTTTGTATTGACGTTGATGTTCTCGCCCAACACCGGAACGTTGAACGATGCGGCATCGACACTACTCAGCCCCCCGAGCATGCCGAACGCCACGATTGACGCGAACCGCTTGAGCGCGCGAGGCGCCGTCTGCATCACCATAGTTTCCTCCCTCGCATGAAACGCCGGTGCTTGCGCCGGCTTACTTGTTGGACTTCGCGCTGCGAACGCGAGCCGCACGCTCCCTACGCCGACAGGCTGTCGGCGTGGGCTGCTTTTTCTACTTTTCTAGGTACTGCTGCGGTGTGCCGCGAGTTACTGCTGTGCCGGAACCGGCTTGAAGTCGGGCTTCTCGCGCACCGCACACTGAGGGCAAGGCCAGTCCGCTGGCAGCGAAGCCCAAGTGGTGCCTGCTGGATAGCCCTCAGCCGGGCAACCGACGGATTCCACGTAGATGTACTGGCAATTCGGGCACTCGTAGCGATCCGTCGCGCTCACCGGCTTGGCTTGTTCAGCGGTCGGCTTTTCAGCCTTCTTGACGGTCCCCATTTCGCGTTCCGGCACGTAGTTCGGCATGTAGCGCTTGAGCAAGCGTTCGCGGGCTCGCGGATGCAGATTTGCCTTGAGCAAATCACCGCCGTGATGCGCGACGACGCGAGGATTCATGAGCTTGAACCACAGCGGCGGAAAGTAGGCCACGAGGATCATGCCGGCGTAACCTGATGGCAGCTGCGGGCTATCTTCGAAGTGACGCAGCGCTTGATAGCGGCGCGTCGGGTTGGCGTGGTGATCCGAATGACGCTGCAGCTGATACAACAGCAGATTGGTGACGACGTGGTTGCTGTTCCACGAGTGACGCGGCTGGCACCGCTCGTAGCGTCCATTGGCGTCCTTCTTTCGTGCCAGGCTGTAATGCTCGAGATAATTCACGACTTCGAGCAGGCAGAAGCCGTAGATGGCTTGCACGACGAGGAACAACAGAGCGCCCCAACCGAGCCACGCGGTGAGCGCGGCGAACATTACTACCGTCATCGCCCAAGACTGCAGGTTTTCGTTCTTCATCGACCAGGCCGGACGGTCGATACGCTTGAGACGTTCGGCCTCGATGTGCCAGGCCGAGCGGGCACTGCCGATCACCGATCGCGGCAAAAACGTCCAGAACGACTCGCCCATTCGCGAACTCGCGGGATCTTCCGGCGTTGCAACGTTCTTGTGATGACCCTTGTTGTGCTCAATGAAGAAATGGCCGTAGGCCACCGGCGCCAGCGTGATGCGCGCCAACCAACGCTCGAGCGAATTGGTCTTGTGACCCAGCTCGTGTGCGGTGTTGATGCCCACGCCGTTGATCATGCCCACCGTGATGGTCAGGCCGGCGAGCCCCCAGATGTCCAGCGTGCCTTGAACGGCGTACCAGGCACCCAGAATCGTGATCACGTACTGCGTCGGAATGTAGAGATAAACGATCCGACGGTAGTAGCGATCCTGATCGAGTCCGGCCACCGCCGATTCCGGCGCGTTGACGCGGTCTTCCGAAATCAGCCAATCGAACAACGGAACGCCACAGTAGAAAACGACCGGCAAAATCCACAGCGTCCAGGCCGGAGCGCCGTAGAGCGAAGCAAAGACTGACCCCAATGCAATCAGCGGCAATGCGGGGCTCAGTAACCACCAGTAGCGTTTACCGTCAACCCACGTGTTGTTGGTCGGCATGCGAGCAATGCCATCCATTTGAATTCTCCTCTCTCTCTAGTAAGGCTTAGCAGCGTGCACATACTACCGACATGCCCTATTTCGCTCTTGTCAAATTCAGCCAACCTATGGTCATAATGCGCCAGTCACGGAGGAGAAGCCGATGGCCAAATCAAAAGACGTTCGCGTACCGGCGCGCTATTACTTGCGACTCGATGAAGTGTTGCGGCCGCAAGGCGTCGACATACTGAGCATTGCATCGAGCGTTGGGCTTTCGCCGGAAAAACTGCAGGAACCCGATGCTTTGTTGCCGTTCTCGACCGTCGAGCGATTGGTCAGTGCTGCGCTGAAGGAAAGTGGGCGTACCGATTTGGGTCTTGAACTCGGCAAGCTGTTGTCGGTCAGTGCGCACAGCATCGTCGGATTCGGGATGCTGAGTTGTGCGAATGTCGGCCAGGCGATTCGATTTGTATCGCGCTACTTCCGACTCGTGATGCCGACATTCCAGTTGCGGGACACCTTGACGCCGGAACACGCGGAGTTGCATTTCACGCCGACCACGGCGATGGGCCACGAATGCCTGCTGTTTCACCTCGAGCTGATCGGCTCGGCGGCGCTGCGCAATCTGCACGAAATGTTTGCGGGTGCGCGACCGCCGTGCCGACTGCAGATTTCGATGCTGCCGCCACCGCATGTCGCGCGATATTCGGAGCTCAAAGATGTTCGCACGAGCTTTGGTTCCGAATGGGGATTCGGCACGCGCCTGCGCTTCGCCGCCAGCCTGACGGCCCATCCGCTGATGATGTTCGATCCCAATTCGTTCAAGGTCGCCGACGAGCGTTGTCGTGCCCTCGTTGATCAGGTCGTAGGTGTGCGTCAGTTTGGCGAATGGATCGCGATGACGCTGCGCGAAGTCGGCGACGGCTTGCCGACACTACCGGAAATAGCGGGCATGCTGAACATGTCCGCACGCAGTCTCAACCGCTATTTGGAGCGAGAGGGGACGAGCTTTCGTGAAATCGCGGGACGCGTGAATCACGAGCTTGCCTGCGAGCGTTTGGCTACTACGGACATGAGCGTCACTGAAATCGCCTACTCGCTCGGATTCAACGACACGTCCAATTTCACCCGAGCCTTTCGCAGCCGTGAAGGCTGCAGTCCGGGTGTCTATCGCGCTCGCGTCTGAAGCGAGTGTCTCGACGGATTGTTAGTGTCGGCGAAGCGATCTTGGCCGACGATTGCCGGGCTTGATCAGACGCGCCACGGCCGAGGCGTAGACCGTGCCCAGACGATCCTTGAGCAGCATATCGACGTACACGTCTTGCGATCCTGCCGACAAGCTCTTCGCATCGATCTTGAACGCGCCTCGCAAGGTCTCGATCGCCAACGGCACTGTGAGTTTGACCTCAAGCATGCGCAGTGGATGTTCGAAGCCGCCCTCGATATTGGCGAGGTAACTGCCGACCGCCTCGAGTAGCGCGAGCAGCTGATCCGAGCGCATCGGGGTATTGCATGCGCAGTCGAAGCGCATCGGTCCGGGCCTCTTCGTTGCCAAGCTCGCGCCGAGAATGGCTGCTGGGCTGGTCCCCAACCGACTTTGAATCCACGATGCCGCGCTCGAACACACGAGCTGCTGCGCGTCAGCTTCCAACACACGATTCTCCAGCAATGAGGTTGACTTCCGAATGCCGGCCCACATCAACGGGTTTCGAACGGCTGGTGTGTTTGGCAGGATTCGGATCGCTATCCTTGCAGGCCGGGTGCGCGAATGAACCTATCAAATTGTCGGTGCAGTGCTGCGTCGAAGCCTTTCCAATCATTTCCCAACTTTCGGTTGGTGAAGGGTGGCTCAACGATCTGTAGCCTGCAGACGCGCTGCGGCGCGTCATCGAACGTCGCCGCCAGCGCCACTCTATAGATCAACGACGAGACCTCCCAGACCAATGAGCACTCGCGCTCCAGCCGCAAACGCCTACGCCTTTCCACTGACGATCCGTCAGCTCTGGAATGCGCCGCTCGTGCATTCGCCGGATCAGGTGATCGTGTATCGCGATCAGGTCCGCTATACCTACCGTGGATTGCGCGAGCGTGTGGGTCGGCTCGCGAGCCTGCTGCAAGAACTCAGCGTCCAGTTCGGCGACACCGTGGCGATGATGGATTGGGACAGCCATCGCTACCTCGAAAGTTTCTATGCGGTGCCGATGATGGGCGCCGTGCTGCAAACGGTGAATGTTCGCCTGTCGCCGGATCAGGTTCTCTACACCCTGAATCACGCGCGTCCGAAAGTGCTGTTGGTGAACTCGGATTTCGCGCCCATGTTGAACGAGATTCGTGGACGACTGGAGAGCGTGCAACGCGTCGTCTGGATCAGCGACGACGGGGTGCCAGCGCCATCCGATACCGCAGGTGACTACGAAGTCCTGATGGCGGATAGCGATCCGAACTTCGAATTCGAAGACTTCGACGAGAACACTGTCGCCACGACGTTCTACACCACCGGTACCACGGGACTGCCGAAGGGCGTGTTCTTTACGCATCGCCAGCTGGTCTTGCACACGCTGGTTACGATGGCAGCAATCTCCAGTCCTGCGAGTGGGCAGCGCTTCCACACGGGCGATGTCTACATGCCGCTGACACCGATGTTTCACGTCCACGCCTGGGGCATGCCGTATGTCGCCTTGCAGATGGGCGTGAAGCAGGTGTATCCGGGGCGCTACATTCCAGATGCCTTGGTGAAGTCGATTCAGAAAGAGCGCGTGACGTTCTCGCACTGCGTGCCGACGGTGCTGCAAATGGTGCTCACCGCCGCAGCGGCCCGCTCCGTGGATCTTCGCGGATGGAAGGTGGTGATCGGCGGATCGGCGCTCTCCGAGGCCCTGGCTGGCAAGGCCGTGTCGTTGGGCATCGATATCTTCGCGGGCTACGGTATGTCGGAGACGTGCCCGATCCTCACGCTCGCGCAGATTCGCCCGCGGCATGACGGATTGCGCGAAGCCGAAGAACTGTCATTGCGGTGTCGCGCTGGTGCGCCGGTTCCGTTGGTCGATCTGCGCACGGTGGATAGCGGCTTCAAGGACGTCACCAGCGGCGGTGAAATCGTGGTGCGCGCGCCGTGGCTTACGCAGGGCTATGCCGGCAACGAATCGGCATCCGAAGCGCTGTGGCAAGGCGGTTACTTACACACGGCCGATATCGGTGCCTTGACGGGCGGCTATCTGAAAATCACGGATCGCATCAAGGACGTCATCAAAACCGGCGGCGAATGGGTGTCGTCGCTGGAGGTCGAAGACTTGCTGTCGCGTCACGACAGCGTCGCCGAAGTGGCGGTCATTGGGGTGCCGGATACCCAGTGGGGAGAGCGGCCGGTGGCTCTGATCGTTCCGCGCACCGCCGGTGTGCTCAACGAATCCGAACTGCGCGATTTTCTGATGAACTTCGTCGTGCAGGGACTGATTTCGCGTTACGCGATTCCGTCGAAGTTTCAGCTCGTCGACGCGCTCGAAAAGACCAGCGTCGGCAAGCTCGACAAGAAGGTGCTGCGCACTCGTTTCGCTTCGTAACGTCGGTGATCCAACGCCTCGAACGTGCAAAGGGGCGTTGGATCCGGCTGCCCGCAGGTTGGGAAAAGCTCGCCGCCTGAGTGCGGGACTTCCGAACTATTGATAGGTGCGCCGCAGCGCGCTGCGCGCGAGCATTTTTCGCATCTTCCAGCCGCCAGGCCCGACAGAGAAGAACGCATCGGAGGATGCGATGAGTGGCCGCTCGCGTTCTCGACGAGCGACAGCCCACCCGCGCTGTATCGCGCACTGGCAGGCCATCACCTTGTTGGGTTACGGGTATGACGACCGTGTTGCCGCCTGCAGAATCCGAGATGGGCGCGGAATTCGATTTCGACTACGTGGTCATCGGATCTGGTTTCGGCGGTAGCGTGTCGGCCCTGCGCTTGAGCGAGAAGGGCTATCGCGTCGCGGTGATGGAGATGGGCAGCCGGTGGTCACCCGAGACGCTGCCGAAAACCAACTGGAACCTGCGTCGCTTCTTGTGGGCTCCCTTCGCGGGCCTGCGCGGCTTCCTGAGCCTGCGCCTGTTCAAGCACGTCATGATCCTGCACGGCAACGCCGTCGGCGGCGGCTCGATCACTTACGCCCAGACGCTGCTGGTGCCGCCGGATCGCGTGTGGTCGGAAGGCTCCTGGGCCGACCTGGACCAATGGACTGATGTCATGCCAGGGCACTACGACACGGCCAAACGCATGCTGGGGGTAACGCGCAACCCCTTGCTGGGCCCAGGTGACCTGCGGCTTCGCCAGATGGCGGATGTGGTCGGCGTGGGCGACACCTTCTATGCCACCGACGTAGGCGTCTTTTTCGGGCCGCCTGGCGCTGAGCCTGGCAGCGTGCACCCCGACCCCTATTTCGGCGGCAAGGGACCCGAACGACGGGCCTGCATGGGCTGTGGCGGCTGCATGGTCGGCTGTCGGCATGGAGCGAAGAACACCCTCGACCAGAACTATCTGTACCTCGCGGAGCGCCTGGGAGCGCGCGTGTTCGCCGAAACCCGCGTGACCGATGTCCACCCCTTGGGCCTGTCGAGCGATGGCCGCGAGGGCTACGCCGTCCACGTCCGTCCCACGTATGGCAGCTCGGCCGGCGCAAGGCGCTATACCGCGCGGAATGTGGTGTTTTCGGCTTCCTCCTTGGGAACTCAGGAACTGTTGCTCCGTCTGCGAGAGGACGGCTCATTACCGAACATTTCGGAGCAGCTCGGCCGAAAGGTGCGCACCAACGCCGAGTCGATCCTGACGATCCGCTATCCCGGATCCAAGCACGATCTGTCCAAGGGCATCGCGATCGGCTCGGGCATCTACATCGACGAGCACACGCATATCGAGGCGGTTCGCTACCCCGCCGGCTCCGACATGATGGGCAGCCTGTTCACCGTGTTGACCCACGGCAAGCCCGGCTGGTCACGGCCCTTGTCCTGGGTGGTGGCGATGATCGCGCTGCTGCTGCGTCACCCGCTCAAGGCCCTGCGTTTCCTGTTGCCGTTCGGCTTCGCGATGCAGACCGTCATTCTGCTGTGCATGCAGACCATCGACGGCCACATCAACATGAAACTCCGGCGCCGCTGGTACTGGCCATTCTCGCGCACGCTGGTCAGTGAAGGCGATCGCATCCCGACCTTCATTCCCGAAGCCAATCGCTTCGCGGAGGTAGCCGCCAAAGCCACAGGCGGCATCGGCGGCAGTTCCTTCTTTGAAATCTTCTTCAACGTGCCGATGACGGCGCATTGCATGGGCGGTTGCGCGATGGGGCGGTCGGCTCACGATGGCGTCATCGATGCTCAGAATCGCGTGTTCAATTATCAGAATCTCTACGTCGTGGACGGCTCGATGATCGCCGCCAATCTCGGGGTCAATCCGAGCCTCACCATCACGGCACTGGCGGAGCGCGCGATGTCCTTCATTCCCCCAAAGCCCTGACACCGCATCACCAAGGCGCGGCGATGCGCCCGCGGACGACGTCCCGGGCATCAGATCGGTGGCGTGTTTTGACCAGAGGTTGGCGCAAAATAACCAGTTGAGTCCGGACGGGCGCTGCATCCTGCCTGCACTTCGACATCCGCATCGGCGCTGCGCTCCACCGCGTCGCCGGGCCGAATCGCCCGCTCAATGAGGATTGAAGCGGCGTTCGTTGATCGATGTCCTGCAGGCACTGCCACTGGCCCACGACATGGACACCCCATCGCCCCGGAAACTGCTGGGTGAATTGCCCGATTCAACCCGCCCCTTCCTGCTGCGTCGCGATCGACTGCTGAGAGCCGATCGCGGGCTGCCGTTGTTCGTCGTCGAGGGACCTGCGGGATTCGGCAAGACGGTACTCGCCGAACTCTGGCTCGAGCGCCAGCAATCGCTGCAGGCCACTGTCGGCTGGATCGGCCTGACGCGCGAAGCCTGCGAACCCGCGGCCTTCATACAGCAGCTTTGGCGCGGGATCGGCAGCGATACGAGCGTGCTGTCGGAGCGGCAGATCGGAACGCTGGCGGGCCGCCGCCAACTGTTTGGCGTGATCGCCTCGCATTTCGGAGAGTCGCAGGGTCCTCAGTCGCTGGTCCTCGACGATGCACACTGGCTGGCGGATGCCGACGCGGAATCACGAGCCTATTTCCGCGAACTGCTGCAGCTGGCTTCATTGCGCAAACGGCTTTGCATCACCACTGCCGTGGAGTCCGCGCGTCTGGGTCTGAATCCGTATGCAGCCGACGGGCGTCTCAGCTGGATCGGGGCACCGCAACTGGCGTTCACGCGCGCCGAGTCGGACGCTTTCGTGCGAGTGTGCGGTCACGATGCGTCCGCGAGCTCGTTGGACTGGATTTACCGAATGACCGAGGGCTGGCCGGTGCTGACGCAGATCGCACTGGCCACCCCGATCGATCCCAAGGTCACTCGACTCGATGCGGTGCCGAGCATCAGCGCGATACGCTGCTACATCCATCAACGGATCATTTCCGAGCTCAGCGTCTCGGAGCGCGACGTTCTCTGGATGCTGTGCTGCCTGGGCCGCGCCCCAATTTCCCTGCTGGGCTCACTCGAGCCCGGTGCGCAGGCGGTCGATGATGCCTTGCGGCATTTTCGGCAGCTGCGATTGATCCAGGACTTCGAGCACGGCGAGCGCTCGATGATCGGCTTGCATCCGTTGATTCGTAGTGCCGCGGCCACCCTGCTGACGCCGGATCGCCAGACCGCCCGAGACATCGCAGTCGCAGCGGCGAGCGACTGGTACTGGCGTCACGGCTGGAACATCGAATCGACGCAGGTACTGCTCGAATCTGGTTTTGGCGATACCCCGCCCGTGGTGCGCGATCGACTCGTGCAAATCGGTCCTGCACTGATCTTTCGTGACGCCCAGCACCTGTCCGCAATCAAGCTGGCGGATCGATGGGAACGGCGCAATGGCACCACCGATGCAGCCATCGACGATCTGATGAGTTGGGCCTTGATCTTCCGCCGCGAGGCATCGGCCGCACGCGCTCGCTTGCAGCGCATCGAAGCCGCGCAGCTGTCGACCACGCTTCATCGCAGCGTGTTGCACGCGCTTGAGGACGATTTTTCGAGTGCGAACGCGCTGGTGAGCGAATGGATCAAGCAGAACGGTGAATGCCGCAGCTACCTGATGGGCGTCGCGAAAACCGTACAGGCATTCAGTGAGCGGTGTACGGATCGATTCGATCTTGCGCATCTGGCGTTGCAAGACGCGACGGAGTTGTTCGGCGAGTCGCAGTCGACCTATGCGATGGCCTGGGTCCAGGTCGTGGGTGCTGTAACCGATTTGCAGGCCGGTCACTATCGATCGGCGTTGGCGCGTGTCGAGCGCGGCTTGTTGGAGTGCTCGATGCAACCGACATTCCGGCCCGTGCGCGCGATCCTGCGATCGATCGAAGCCTTCCTGCGCTACGAACGCAATGAAGTCTCGAAGTTGCGCGAGATACTTTCCGAAGCGCTGCCGGCCTTAGCGGATCAAGGTGTGGTCGATGCGCTGGTGCTGGGCTACACCGCTGCCGCCCGCGAGCGCGCGGACGCACTCGATATCGGCACTGCGCTCGACATCCTGGCGGAGGGCGAGCAGATCAGTCTGCATCAGCACTACCCACGTCTGATGCTGGCGCTGCGCACCGAGCGTGGACTGCTGCTGCTACGCAGCGGCGCACCTACGCAAGCGCAGGCGATCGCCGATGCCCTGCCCGCCCCAACCGAAGCGAACCTCGGCCATCTGTTGTTCTGGGTCAGGCTGCTGATCGGTAACGGCGATTGGGCGGCTGCCCATCGCATGAATGCGCAAGCACTCCTCGCGTCGCGCCAGCGTGGGCGGTTCGCCAGACTCTGTGAAGCGCTGACCTTGCAAGCCATTATCGAAGAGCAGAATGGACACCCGAAGCTCGCGATGACAGCGCTCAGCGAAGCGCTTGAAATTGGACATGTGGAGGGCTATGTGCGGCTATTCATCGATGAAGGCAGCGCCGTGCAGTCGCTCATCGAGCGATTCCTCGCGCTGCCCAATGCGGCACGCAGTCGGCCGGCGGATTTCCTGGCAAGAAAACTATTCGCTCAAACCCGTCAAACGAGCGAGAAAGTCCGCGAGTCTCGCACCACCGTCTCGCTCAACAAACGCGAACGACAGATCATCGCCTTGCTCAACGAAGGTCTGAGCAACACCCAGTTGGCGGAGCGCTGCTTTATTTCGCAAGGCACGGTGAAATGGTACTTGCACCATCTGTTCGAGAAGTTCGGCGTAGGCAACCGCACGTCCTTGCTGCGGGCGGTTCGCGAGGCCGGAATGTCGTTGTCGTGAATCGGCTGACTTAGTCCGGAAGTCCTTGGCGCCGGATCTGGGACGGCGAGCGGCCGAACCAACGCTCGCAACACCGATACAACACCGATTGATCGGCCATGCCGAGAATGTCGGCGATGTGCGCCAGCGGAATCTTCGATTCCACGAGCCAGCGACTGGCCTGCTCGCGGCGGACCGCGTCGAGAATTTGGGAGAACTGTCGATCTTCAGCCTCCAAGCGGCGCTGCAGGGTGCGAGGATGCAAACCGAGCAGCTTGGCAACGACATCACGTCGACCGCGTGTGCTGGAAAGCGCACGTTGCAGGATGTCTTCCACCTGTTCGCTGACGGATTGGTTTCCCGGACGAAAGACAAGCCGCAAATAGTCGAGGCTGAGCTGATGCAGACTCGATTCGCCACCCACCAGTTCGTTGTCCAGAAACGCGCTCGGCACGGTGATCTGTGCGTGAGGCTCGCCGAAGGACACGGGCCGCTCGAACACCTGTTGGTAACGCTTCGCGGAGGCGACGGGCTGATGCGGTAGCGCCACATCGAGCGAAAGCGGTTGAGCCTTCGGGAGCCAGACCAGGAAATGATAGAGGTCGGCCATGCACTGATCGGTGACCTGGCGACGCGGCAACCAGCTCGGCGTGATCAGGCTCAGGCGCAGACTGGTATGGGCTTTCTTCGGCGAGTCCGCATGGATGCTCATCCGAATGCCGGTGCTATGCGAGTGCAAATAGCGACTCAGCACCGCCATCGCATCGCCGATGGTCGACGCATTCTGCATCGCGATCGCCAGTGGGCCGAGGATGCCGATGTCCTGACGTTCCGCGATGCGCAGCCCGAGATCTCCGCATCCAGTCCGTTCGCTGGCCAATTCGAGTAGCTGGCAGATCGCCGGTAGCGAGATGCGCAGCTCTTCGTCGGACAAGGCGGTACGTGGAATTCCGACTTCATCTAACAGTGCTTCGATGCCCACGCCGAGTTCGCGCAGCAGCTCGGCGGTGCCGCGCATACCTGCGGCTCGTACGAAGGTCGTCATGTCTCCAATTACAAAGTTCTTGTCTTCAGAAGACAAGAGCGGGCCATCGAATCCTCGCATGCTGGTCACACATAAAAGCTGTCCGAACAAGGTGAGGAGTGCGCGTGGGAAAGCCTTTGGATGTCGTGATCATCGGGGCCGGCGTATCCGGCATTGGAATGGCGAGTCGCTTGAGCGTGGAGGCCCCGGATCACCGTTTCGTGATCCTGGAACGGCGTCAGCGCGCCGGCGGAACCTGGGATCTGTTCCGCTATCCCGGCGTGCGTTCCGACTCGGACATGTTTACGTACGGCTTTCAGTTTCGACCGTGGTCCAACTGTCGCACGTTGGCCGATGGCGGCAGCATTCGCGACTACGTGGATGAAACCGCTCGTCACTTCGGCGTCGCCGAACAGATCGAATACGGCATGCACTGCACGGCTGCGGAATGGGACAGCCAGCGCCAGTTGTGGACGATCACGGCGACACATGAATCGAGCGGCGAAACGCGGCAGTGGACTGCCCGTTTCGTGGTCAGCGGCCAAGGCTACTATCGTTACGATCAAGGCTATCGCCCACGGTTTACCAACGAGCAGGCCTTTAAGGGCCAGATCGTACATCCGCAGCATTGGCCCGAGGACCTGGACTGCACGGGCAAGCAGGTTGTCGTGATCGGTAGCGGCGCCACGGCAGTGACGGTGGTGCCGGCGGTCGCGCAGCACGCGGCGCGCGTCACCATGCTGCAGCGGTCGCCGACGTATATCTTCTCGTTGCCGAGCTGGGATCGCATGACCGAGGTGCTAGGCAAGGTCTTGCCGGCCGAGCGCTGTTACGCGATTGCGCGCCGACGCAATCTGTTCATTTGGCGCACCACCTACAAGCTCTGCCAGCGCTATCCGAAGGCGATGCGACGCTTCTTCGTTGGCCAAGCCAAGCGCCACATCGGCGATCGCTTCCGCATGGAAGATTTCAACCCGAGTTACGAGCCTTGGGATCAACGTCTGTGTGCCGTGCCGGATGCGGACTTGTTCAAGTCGATTGCCGCCGGTAAGGCCGATGTCGTGACCGACGGCATCGTGCGCTTCACCACCAACGGCCTCGAGCTTCGGTCCGGCCGACACCTTGACGCCGACATCGTGGTGACGGCCACCGGCTTGGAGCTGCAGATGTTCGGCGGCATGCAAATCCGCGTCGACGGTGCGCCCTACGATGTCTCGAAGAAGATGATCTACAAGGGCGTGTTGCTCCAGGACCTTCCAAACTTCGCGTGGATTCTCGGCTACGTGAATTTGTCTTGGACGATGAAGGCCGACATGTCGAGCCTGTATCTGTGCCGACTGTTCAAGCACATGAAGCAACACAACCAGGCGGTGGTGATTCCCCGCGATCACGACAATGCCGCACTCGAGGAAAGCGTTCTTGATGCGCTCAGCGCCGGCTATATCGAACGCGCCAAGCATCTGCTGCCGCGGCAAGGGCGCGATGCTCCCTGGTGTGTTCACCACAACTACGAAGAAGATCATCAGATGATGATGCAAACTCCGATCGAGGACGCACGTCTCGAGATGGGTTCGCCGAAATCGCCGCGCCAAAGCAAGGTCACGCGCCATGCCGCGTAACAAGCAGCCGAAAATCCTGCTGATCCACGGCGCCTGGCACGGTGCCTGGTATTGGGAGAAGCTGTTCGCGCCGCGCCTGCGCGAGCTGGGTCATCGGGTCGAAACGATGGATTTGCCGGGGCACGGTCAAGCGGGCTCGAAGCGCATTCCGTGGTACAGCGTGCGCGACTACGCCAACGCCGTCGAGAAGGTCATTGCAAGCAGCGATCGTCCGGTGGTTCTGGTCGGGCATTCGATGGGTGGCCTGGTCACGCAGAAGATCATGGAGCGCCGACTACCCCAACTTGCGGGAGCGGCTCTGGTGGCCTCGGTTCCGCCGGCCGGAACGCGCGACGCGGTGCTGCGCATCTTCGCCAAGCATCCGCTGCGTCTGCTGCGCGCCGCGCTGACGTTCGACTTGTTCCAGTTGGTTCGAACGCCCGCGATCGCGCACTCGCTGTTCTACACCGCCGACTTTCCGCGGCAGGCGGTAGCCGAGAACTGGAAGCTAGTGCAGAGCGAGTCCTATCGCGCCTTTCTCGACATGTTGGCCTTGGATCTTCCGGACCCCAAGCGGGTCGATCCTCGATTGCCGAAGTGGATCGTTGGCGGCGAACTGGACGTGATCTTCCCACCGGCTGCGGTTGCCGCAACCGCAAGGGCCTACGGCGTCTCCGCGCACATCTATCCGGCGATGGCGCACAGTCTTCCGCTCGATACGGGTTGGGAACGCGTCGCCGACGACCTGTCGGCGTGGGTCAAATCACTGCCCGGATTCGCATAACGATCGATCAAACCGCGGTGGACGCGATTACGCCGGTGCGCACCGCGCTCAAAACAGAACAATGCATGTGGATGACAAGGGCCGAAGGCCCGCGTGAGGAGAAGATCAGCATGGAAACGATTCGACATCTGACGGTTGCAGGCTCGGGCGTGCTCGGGGGGCAGATCGCTTGGCACAGCGCCTACAAAAGCAAAATCGTGGTGGTGTACGACATCAGCGATGCGGCGATTGCACACTGCCGACAGATGCACGCGCACTACGCCGCGATCTACAAAAACGAGGTCGGCGCATCGGACACCGATATCGAGGCCACGGTGGCTCGGTTGCGGTACTCCACGGACCTGGCCGATGCGGTGGTCGCCGCCGATCTGGTGATCGAGGCCGTGCCGGAAGTGCCTGAGATCAAGGATCGTTTCTACCGCGAGTTGGCGCCGCTGTTGCCGGCCCACACCGTGATCGCCACCAATAGTTCGACCTTGCTGGCGGGCGATTTCGCGGAGGCCACTGGCCGACCCGATCAGTTCTGTTCGCTGCACTATGCGAACTTGATCTGGTCAATGAACCTCGTCGAGATCATGGCGCATCGCACCACCAGCGATGCGACACTGACGCTGGCCACGCGCTTCGTCATCGAAACCGGCATGGTGCCGATCGCGGTACAGAAGGAGCAGAACGGCTACTTGCTGAATACCTGGCTGGTATCGCTGCTGAACTCCGCACAGACGCTGGTCACCAATGGAGTCGGCACGTTCGAGGATGTCGATCGCACGTTTCTGAAAGTGGCCTTGGGCGCCAAAGTCGGGCCCTTCGGCATCATCGACGTGGTGGGCACCAACACGGTGATGAACATCTTGCGCCATTGGGGCAGCGTCAATCAGGACGAACAGATGCTACGCAATGCGGCCTACGTGCAACGCCACTTGGTCGACCAGGGACGCAGTGGCATCGGGGTGGGTGCGGGCTATTACGACTATCCGTCGCCGTCGTATCAGCAGCCTGGCTTTCTGGATGTGCCGGACATCAGTGCGGTGGCCTCGATCGTCGAACGCGTGCGACCGGATCGGGGATGACGTCGATGGGATTGCGTGGGGCCATGGCATGAAGCACGACCGCCACGCCGCGCTGGTATGGGGATGGTAGCGCGATCCAGCTGGGCTTATGAGGCGGACGGCAGGTTGCCGATCGCCTTGTTGATGGTCACGTAGCGAGTCTGCAGGCGCCCCTGGCTGCTCGCCAAGTCCTGCTGCGCCAGCAGGTAGCTGCGCTGGCTGTCGAGAACCGCAAGATAGTCGGTGGTGCCCGCTTGGTAGTAGGTTTGCGCCAGCTCGTAGGCGTGAGCGGCGCTGCCGACTTTGGCTTCGAGTTGCTGGGCCTGCTGCTGCTCGGCGACGTATGCGCTCAAGGCATCATCGATTTCCTGCCAGCACTTGAGTACGGTCTGCTGGTAGTTGACGGCGGCCTCCTGTTGTTCGAGTTCGCGCAGCTGCACCACACTCTTTCGGCGGCCGTGATCGAACAGCGGCAGATCCAGGCTCGGCCCGACCGACCAGGCGCGACTACCCCAGGCCGTCAGCTCGCTGCCGGTGTAGGACTCGTATCCAAACTGGGCGCCGATGCGCACGCTCGGATACAACTGCGCCTGCGCGATCCCGATGCTGGCGGTGGCGCGGTGCAGGCGCGCTTCGGCGGCGCGGAGGTCGGGACGTCGCAGGGCGACTTCGGAAGGCAGCCCCAGCCGCAGGTCCGGCAACGCCGTCGCCGTTGCTTCGGTCGCCGCCGAGAGCTCGGGTCGCAGTGCGCCGGGCGGTTCGCCGAGCAGCAGGCTGATCTGGTTGAGACTGGCGCCTTCTTGCGCGAGTTTTCCGGGCAACTGCGCGCGCAGGCCCGCCAGTTCCGCATCCTGCCGATCGAGATCGAAGTGGGTGCCCAGGCCGCCCTTCACGCGCGCCGTCATCAGCTGCTGGCGCTCTTCCAACGCGGCGATTTCGCTGCGCAACAGCTGGATCTGCCGCTGAATCGTGCGGAGCTCGAAATAGTTGCGAGCGACATCGCTTGCGATCGTCAGTCTGGCGAGAGCCAGCAGCGCCGATTGCTCGGCGATATCGGCATCGGCCGCCTCGATGGATCGCCCGATGCGGCCCCAGAGGTCGAGTTCCCACGAGGCGTCGAAGCCCGCTTGATACAGATCGAACGGCTCGCTGAGCAGTCGGGCCAGATCGTCGCGATTGCCGCCGACGACATCGAACAGGCGGGTGCTGGCCCCGTTCTCGCTCTGGCGCTGACGCGTGGCGCTCCCGCTGGCACTGATCTCAGGAGTTCTTTGTGCGGTGACCGTGATGCGCTGCACGCGCGCTTGCGCAAAACGCAGCGCCGCCGTGCGCACATCCGGGCTGCTGTCGAAGGCCCTGGCTTCGAGGCGGTCGAGCGTCGCGTCGCCGATCGCTTGCCACCAGCGAACGGGTATCGTCTGGGTGGCTTCGAGCGGCAGGCGCAGCGAGACATCCGCACTGCCCCAGCTGCGCCAATCCTCGGGCGCGACGGTCGCGACTTTGACGACATCGGGTCCAGCCGCACAGCCGATCAATCCCAGCGCCAGCAGGCAGGATCCGGCCGCTTTCCAGCGAAGTAAACACTCAACAATCAGGCAGGACATCGGGAAACCCCATGCTCATGAGAGGCGGTTGCGGAATAGCCACGCCGCCAATGGCAGGGTGAGCGCGGCCAGGATCAGCAGCGGAATGAATTCGAGTGCGACATCGCCCAGTCCCGCGCCTTCGAGATAGACGCGTCGCACAATGCTCATGCCGAAGCGCAGCGGATTGACGTAGGTGGCCAGCTGCAACAGCTCGGGCATGTTGTGCACGGGCGTCATCAGGCCGGACAGCAGCATCAGTGGCATGATCAGAAAGAAGGTGTAGAGCATCGCCTGCTGCATGCTCAGCGAGAGCGCCGAGATCGACAGCCCGACGCCAACCGCCGCGATCGTGAACGTGATGAGCCCCAGATAGAGCAGGCCCACCGATCCGTTCATGGGGATCTGAAACCAAAAGCGGATGATCAGAAAAATGACGCTCGATTGCGCCAGGCCGATCAGGATCGCGGGTAGTGCTTTGCCGATCAGGATTTGCATCGGCGTGAGCGGGGTGACCAACAACTGATCGAAGGTGCCCTGCTCGCGTTCTCGCGCAACCGATAGCGCCGCGAGCAACAAGGTTTGGAGCATGCTGAGCGCGGCGATCAGGCCCGGCATCATGTTCCAGCGCGATTCCAAATTGGGGTTGTACCAGGCCCGCCGTTCGATGCGAATTCCGCGCGTGGTGCGGCCTTGTGCGCGATTGAAATCGGAGACGATCGCGGTGACGTAGGCGGCGGCCGATCCAGCCGTCGATGAGTTGCGTCCGTCGAGGATCACCTGCAGCGGCGCGCTCTGCCCGGTACTCAGCCGTGGCTGAAAATCGGACGGAATGCTGATCACGAGCAGGGCTTTTTCCGCATCGATCACGTCGGCAATTTGCGAGGTGGACTCGAGTAGGGCAGCGCGCTCGAAGACGCCGGTGCCATCCAGGCGGGCCAGCAGATCCAGCGAAGCGGCGCTGTGGCTTTGATCGAGCACGGCGTAGGGAACGTGCTTCAAATCGTAGGTCGCGCCATAGCCGAACAGCAGGGACTGCATCAGGGCGGGCAGCAGCAGCAACGAGCGACTGGTCGGCTCTTTGACGATCGCCAGGATTTCTTTGCGGACCAGCGCGAGGATCTGCGCGACGGCGGTGAGTAAGGGCGTCATCGATCAGTCCAGCGTCTTGCGCAGCGTGCGCTGGGCGCCCCAGGTCAGCAGCAGCGCGTAGAGCAGCAACACCACGGTGCTGCGCAGGATCGTGGGCCCGTGGTTTCCTGCCAGGAACAGGGTTTTGGTCAGGCTCATGAAATGCGTTGCCGGCAGCAGCTGGCTGATCACCTGGATCACGATCGGGACATTGCGCAGATCGAAGACGAAGCCGGAGAGCATCATCGCGGGCATGAAGCTGGTCAGCAGCGCGAATTGGCTGGCCTGGAATTGGTTGCGCGTCTTGCCCGAAATGAACAGTCCCATCAGCAACGAGACAGTTAGGTACAGCATCGAGGCCGGAACGATGATCAGCAGCGAGCCGTGAATCGGCACCTCGAACAGCCACTGGGCGGCCAGCAGACACAGCGCCAGATCGATGGCGCCGATGGCCAGATACGGCGCGAGCTTGGCCAATACGAGTTCAAGCGGTCGGACCGGGGTGGTGAACAGCGATTCCAGCGTGCCGCGCTCCCATTCGCGCGCGATCAGCAGCGACGTCAGGAAGGCGCCGATCAGTGTCAGGATCAGCACGATCAAACCGGGCACCAGATACCAGGTGCTGTTCGCCGCTTCGTTGAACCACATCCGCTGCACGATCTCGATGCCGCCGGTCTCCGGCGACGGGCTTCCACTGCGATCGATCTGCGCTTGCGCCCATTGCCCGATCGCGGCGTTGACGTAGCCTTCAACCGCCGAAGCGGTGCTGGTATCGACGCCGTTGAGGATCAATTGAACCGTAGCGTCACCGGAGGCCAGTCGATTGGAGAAGTCCGACTGCAGTCGCACAATGCCCACCACTTCGCCAGCGCGCAGGCGACGCTCAGCCTGCTGCAGGTCGAGCTCGGCGATGGGAGTCAGGTACGCCGAGCCATAGAGGCCGCTGAGGACCTCGCGCGCCGTGGGCGATCGATCGTCCATCACCACAGCGATTGGGGCATGCTTCACGTCGAACGACAGGCCGTAGCCGAACAGCAGAATCAGCGTGATCGGCAGCAGCAGCCCGACGGCCAGATTGCTCTTGTCGCGCCAGAGCTGGCGCACTTCCTTGCGCAATAGCGCGATGAAGCGCTGCGAAAATCCCGAGGGCCTCATGCCACGCTCCGGACGACGCCGCGCCCCTGCTCGACGATCGCGATGAAGGCAGCGCTCATGTCGAGGCCGGGATCGGCACTGGCCTGAAGTCGGACCTGGTGCGGCGTGCCGAGCGCCAACATCCTGCCGGCGTCCTGGATCGCGATGCGATCGCAGTATTCCGCCTCTTCCATGAAATGCGTGGTGATGACGATGGTGACGCCGTTCTGGGCGAGCGAGGTGATGGTGCGCCAGAACGCCCGCCGGGCCAGCGGGTCGATGCCACTGGTGGGCTCGTCGAGAAACAGGATGTCGGGCTCGTGCAGCAAGCCCGCTGCCATCGCCAGGCGCTGCTTGTAGCCGCCCGGCAGGTCTCCACTGACTGCGTCGGGTTCGAGATCGAATTGCGCGGTGACCGCGGCGACGCGCTGGCGCAATGCCGTTCCACGTAAGCCATAGGCTCCGCCGAAGAACGCCAGGTTTTCGCGGACCGTGAGATTGCCGTAGAGCGCAAATTTCTGCGCGACGTAACCGATGCGCCGGCGCGCTTGTGCACCAGCGGTCCGCAGGTCGAGTCCGGCGACGTCCAATTGCCCGCTACTGGCGGGCAGCAGCCCGCACAGCATGCGGAACGTCGTCGTCTTGCCGGCCCCATTGGGGCCAAGCAGCCCGAAGATTTCGCCTCGTGCGACCTCGAACGAGGTCTGGGCCACGGCGGTGAAGTCGCCGAATCGTCGCACCAGATCGCGTACCCCGATCATCGGGGCTCCGAGATCCGCTTCGGTGGCAGATGGCGGGGCCACCACAGGGGGGGATGATGTGGTCGCCGCAGGGTGTTGTTGCCGAAGCACCATCATGAAGGCGTCTTCGAGCGCTTCCTGGCAAGGCTGGAAGGCGATGGGGCCCAACAGATAGCGCAAGCTGTCGACATCGGTGTGCGCCTGGCGGATGAACCGCACGGCGCCGGCCTTGGGTACCGCATCGACGATCAAGGTGGTGGCATCGATCAGTCGGGCTTGCAACGCGCGTGACGACTGACCGGGGGCCGGCTGCGCGATGTACGTCAGGCCGCGGGCGCGCGCACTCAAGGATTGCGGAGTGCCCTCGGCCAGCACCTTACCCGCATGCAACACGAACACCTGCGCGCAGCGCTCGGCCTCGTCCAGGTAGGCGGTGCTGACGATCACGCTCAGCTGCTCGTCGTCGATCAGCTGTTGCAGGATCGTCCACAGATCGCGACGCGACAGCGGATCGACGCCCACGCTCGGCTCATCGAGGAGCAGAAGATCGGGTGCACGTACCAGCGTGCAGGCCAACCCCAGTTTCTGTTTCATGCCGCCCGAGAGCTTGCCGGCCGGGCGGTCGGTGAAGCGTGCCAGGTCGGTCATTTCGAGCATCCGCGCGAAGCGTGCCCGACGGTCGCGTTGTGGCACGTCGTGCAGATCGGCATACAGATCGAGGTTTTCCTGCACGCTCAGGTCTTCGTACAAGCCAAAGCGCTGCGGCATGTAGCTGATGCGATCCTGCACCGACTGTGGATCGACCGACACGTCGATGCCGAGCACCTGCAGACGGCCGCGGTCCGGTTTCATGAGTCCGGCCATCATGCGCAACAGCGTGGATTTGCCAGCGCCGTCAGGCCCGACCAGGGCGGTGAGCTCGCCCGGCCGGACCGACAGGGACACGTCACGGATCGCGTGCAGGGGCTGGCCGTGCGGCGCTACGAACGTCTTGTGCAGACGCTCGGCGACCACCGTCGTGCCGACGGCGCTCATGACATTGCGTCGAGGGCCAGTCGCACCGTCGCCGGCTGCCCCAGCCGCAGGGTGTCACCGGCGTCGTCGACTTGTATCCGCACTTCGTAGACGAGGCTGGTGCGCAAGTCTTCGGTCTGAACCGATTTCGGGGTGAATTCGGCGACCGACGCGATGTAGCCCACATGGCCTTCGATCGCCTGGTCCGGGTGGCTGTCTGTGGTGACGCGGGCCGGCAGGCCCGGCTTGAGCTTGCCGAGATCGGGCTCGCCGACATAGACGCGAATCCACTTCGGGTGCAGCAGGGCCAGTGCGTACACCGGTTTCTGCGGTGTCGCCATGTCGCCGGGTTCCAGCAGGCGCGAGCGCACCACGGCGTCGTCGGGTGCCCGGAGCTCGCCCTGCGCGATCCGGTGCTGCAACAAGGCCAGCTCGGCTTGCGAGGCCTTGAGCTGCGCCTCGGCACCGGCCACGTCTTCGGTTCGGGGGCCAAGCTCGGTCAGGCGCAGCGCTTCCCGCTGCTGGGTCGCCGTCGCCTGCGCCACTTGTACGCTGTTGTGTGCCCGATCCAGGTCCTGGGCACTGACGCCGCGACCCTGCGTCTCGGTGTTGATCTGCTGCAGGCGGGTCCAATCCAGCTCGGCGCGCGAGGCGTCGGCCTGGGCTGAGTCCAGTCGGCTGCGCGCTTGCGCGATTTCCTGGGGGCGGGCGCCATTGCGCAGTCGCAGCAATGCCTGCCGCTGCACCTCGATCTGTGCCATTGCCTGCTCGGCTTGCAGGGCGAGCGTCTGCGTGTCCTGAACCGCCAGCACGCTGCCCGCAGGGACGTGGTCGCCCTCCTCCGCCCGCAGCGTGACCACGCGGCCGCTGCCGTCGAAGGCGAGCGAAACCTGCCGGATCTCGACGTTGCCGTGCAAAACCAGCGTTCGGTCGTCTTGCGCAGGGTCGTGTCGGGCCCACACCACCAGGGCGACGAGGATCGCGGCGGCCGTGATCACGAGCAGGAGGTAAGACTTCTTCATGGCATACCGGGGTGGAGCTGCAGTGGGGGCAATACATTAAATTGAATTTAAATTTAAATTCAACAAGAATTGCGGTTGCGACTACTGAGTGAGGATGGGATGACCAGAAGTGCTCGCGCTCAGCGCGGCGATGGCGAAGCAACTCGGGCTCGTATTCTCGAGGCAGCAGGAGAGCTGTTTGCCTCCACCGGATTCGCGGAAACCACCAGCAAGGCCATCGCCGCGCGTGCCGACGTCGATCTGGCCCTGATCAACTACCACTTCGGCAGCCGTAGTGGTCTGTACCAAGCGGTGCTTGTCGAGGCACACCGGCGATTCATGGACCTCGCCGACCTGCAGGCGCTGGCCCAAAACCCGGTGTCGGCGCACGCGCGATTCAAAGCCTTGCTGAGCTTGCTGGTGGTCAAAGCCGCGAACGGCAAGGACGGATGGCACATGGCGGTGCTGGCGGCGGAAATGCTGGCTCCGTCGTCTCACATTCAAGCCTTATTTCAGACGGTCGTGCCGCAGAAGGTCTCGCTGGTCATCGGCATGCTCAGCGAGATCACGGCGATTCCGGCGCACGATCCGGCGCTCCTGCGCTGTCTGCTCAGCGTGGCGGCGCCGTGTCTGCTGATGCAGCTCAGCGCGCGCGGAGCGCCTACTCCTGTACAGGGCATCCTACGACTGCCGCACGAGGTCATCGTGGATCACCTGTATGCGTTTTCCGTCGCGGGTTTGGAGGCGATCGGTCGCGAGTACGTGCTTCGGTCGCAGGAATCCGGCGAGCGCCCCTGAGCATTCCCCCGGAGCACTCCAGGTATCCCCCTTCGATTGTCTCGAAGAGAAACTTGGCGCCTACTCAGTTTTACGTGATCAGAGCGCCTTGTACCTGCTAAGGCTTGCGTGAGCATTCACAGATGCCATAGAGCAGTACATCCACACTTGTGCGGAACGCCGAGATATCGTCTGTCTCGGCTCGCAGAAGATAGAAGATCAGGAACGCCTTTCAGAAAGCAGAGGTAGCCGTCACGAAATCAGGACAATGCTTGCAGCTGTGACGGCGCTCAACGAGTCACCCGAAACGGCCATTCTGAGCACGAGTAACGGTTCCTCCGCTCCTCACCCCACTGCCGATCGGTGTCGCGTGCGATTTTTTCAGATTGTCGAAGGCTAGTGTCGTGATCCGAAACGACGATTTCCATCCGCCAGCATCTGCGCCGGCGATAAGCCTGCTCAAAGAATAGTTCTCCACGAACTCGCCCCGTGCCGCTTGCGCTGCGCCTTCGGCTAGGTGGGCGTGCAAGGCCTCTAGCTTGATCTCGCGCTCTTCGAGCAAGCGCAGCGTGTCACGGACGACTTTATGCTGATCCATAGCACCCACTGGAGACTTCGCTGCGAATAAAGACGTCCTCGTGCTCCCTGAGACTGAAGCTGGTCATCGTCATCAAATGCACCTGCGCTTACCCACGTTGAATCAATCCGATTTTCCGGATAGCTGCTTCAATGAGCTAGGCAAACGAATATCTACAGGCACACGATTCGAGCCTAGCTGCGAACGAACCATCGATATCTCATTCACTTAAAAATATCCGACAGCGAAGCCGCAATACTTGCCACGGATTCTAGTTGCGGCAATGACTTCAGAAGTGCGTTGATCATTCGCTTTCTGGGCGACCCAGAGTTCACCTCTGTTTCGATGTCATCAACCGTTGCCAGCGCTTCAGTTCTTTGTTCTTCCGGCAACGACAGTTCCCGAATCACCGAACGCAAGCTCTCCAGATGTTGGATCACGCGCGTGTCGGTATGAACAAGATTCGTTGAATTGTCCGTCGAATGATGATTGACGCGCGAATTATTCCCGATGAGATGATAGTTATTCGTGACGCTCGCAACCGTGGGTGCTGCCTCGGGGAGGCCCAGGTTCTTGATCTTCATTTGGTAATGCGCGGGGATCCGTGAATGTTTCTCTTGAAATCCGGGATCAAGCACTTCGTAGCGTTCTTCCTGCCCATTGGACATCCGGCGAACAAGCATGTCGCCGCGAGTGATGGGAAACGAACCCGCCTCCATGTAGATGCGATTGCCATCGACGCTAGCCTTCAGGTTCGAATGGCGTTCGCCATTCGGTTTCACGACATCCACAATGTCTCTTACGCGGGAGAATACGGACATAGTTTCCTCTTCGGATTGAATCCGGCTGAGTTCGTCTTCGCCATCTGACGTGATGAGCATGCCCCCATCTTTGTCGACAAATTCTATGAAGCGGCGATCGATCAGATTGTTTATCGCGAGATCAAGCATCGCATCGGTAGTGCAAACCTCGTCCAGCAATTCATCTCGCGAGCACTCAGCATCCCATTGTCCGCGAAACTGGCGATTCGACAGTACCTCCAAAATTTCCTTACTGACCTGCTTGCGTTCTTCACGAAGCTCGCTCGTGCTTGGAACACGAAATTCGGCGGCCGGCGACTGGCTATGCAACTGAATCTCGATATTACGGGGAGTTTCATCCTCCGAAAGAGCCTCCCTCACACGCATAAGGCCTGCCTTCAGCAGAAACGCTTCTCGGTCCGCCCCGACCAATCTTTTGACGTGCGCAGTCGATAGAGCAGAATTGGAGACGGAGAAAACCAGCTTGGTGAGGTCGTCATCGGGTGCATCAATGTTTCCGACAAAGAAGTAACGTTCCTGCTTATCGCCTCCATCTGAACTCCCTCTGGCAGATGCGATTATGAATCGCTTGCCGGTGAGCCCCTTCATCCGCCCGACAACCTCCCAGTTTTTCGATTGGTACCAAGCGATGAGTTCCGACGAGGACATGGAAATTTCTCTTTAGGGGACATTGTCTATCCGCTCACCTTTCAGCATGGAACCGACATCCATAACGCCCAGCTAAGCCGGCTGCTGGAGTACCTCGTTTGGAGTGACGCGCTTCATTTTGAAAGCCCCCAGGTGAGCATTGGATCGCGGCCGAAGCTAGTGTAGTGCCCACATGAGCAGTGAATACCGTAAAACTCTGATGAACTGTCCTGAGTGTGATGCACCAAATTAGGACTTACATCTCGAGAGGCGAAACCCGACCAGACTGATAGCCGCCGCTCTATGCGGCAGTTAGCACAGCGCATGCTTATCGGAGCTCTACGAAGCGATGTAGATGCGCGCGCCATTCATACCTCAATACATGAACTAAGCCGTGCCCCAAAGCGGCATCGGCTTGAATGAATCGCTAGTGCTAGCCCTTGATAGGAAGCACAAGTGGCACTGACCTTGACTCTGCTGATCGCAAATTCTCTGATAGCGGCGGCCCCGGATTTCGGGGCCGGCTGGTTGAGCAGCTCGTTAGAGCAGCTCTGAGCTGCGCAATTCAACAGGTCAGTTCTCCGAATCAACCTTTTGCTTCAGAAGCGGACGATTCTTGAAGACTATGGCAACGCCTATACCGGCCTCAATATCCCAGTGACCAAGCTCTGCGTCGCGGATAGTCTCGAGACCATGCTCATCGCCGATGAGTTCGTAGGCTCTCTTGACGGGTTTTAGTGAGGCAAGGAGCTGCTTACTCGGCCCAACATGCTTTGCCTTAATACCAACGGCACGCTCTTTGTCCATGACGTACGACCCATCGATCGAATAAACGTAGTAGCTAGCGCCGTCGCTACATGTCATCTCTTCCAGAGCGATTTGGACACGCCCATCTGCAAGGGTGGCCGTTCCAACAGTCATGCACCCTTTAAAACTCTCAAAGCTTGTTGACACCAAAACCTTCTGTGGCTCCGTTGACCGCCCCATTGCTAGCCCCGTCATCAACTCGCCGCCAACTTGGCTCGCGCCGGCCTGTTTAAAAATCAAAACGAAACTCAATACGAGAAGTAAACGGCTGTACTTTCGAGTTGACGCTGATGAAAGTTTCACTATCTCTGCTCCCTTGAAGTAACGGCAGTAAATTCTTCCCTAGTCATGCAGTGGCTACCGATCGGCCAGTCGCGTTTTGCTCAACAAGCATCGTGTTATGCCCGTCGCCCGGCATCTTAAACTCCCCCTAGCGAACACTTCATCTCGCGCACGCGTACATAAAAATCAGCCTTTACATCGATAGCTAGATCCTTTCTGGACGCGTACAGCCGTTCGCTTCCCCTTGTCTCGCCACCCCGTGTAGTACTAACAATTTTCGCGCTAAACCATTTCGAGGCAACTAGATCGTTCAGACGTTTGCACAACGCCAAATATGAAGCAGCGAAACAGGAGAGTTCCTATCGACAGCACCGATATGCAGCCCCCCTACCTCCGGCGCTTCTTCTGCCTCTTCTTGGGGGGCTCTGCTTTTGCAGCAATGCCGACATCAGCTCGCGTCAAAAAATGCCCCCGAAGCCAGCAAAGAAGCGAGGTCAATGCTGCCTGAGAATAGATCTGCGGCACCTCCAGCAAACAAGTTCGAGCCAACGCACAGAAGACCAGCTCTGTGTCTCGTGTTGCATGACGCGATACGGACGACAACGCGATAGTCATACAGCCTGCAAATAATCTTGTTGCAACACCACTCTCCGCAAGCTTCCTAAGATACTGGCGGACTACATGCAGACCACTGGGGACATTGAGCGACTTGATTCGCAAATAGCGAAGCATCACCGCCACGTCTGGCGTGACTGTAAAGGCCTTCGTATCGGTTACGGCCCACAGGTCATCTGCGTTGAAGGAGATAAATTCATAATTCGCCGCGGCAAGCTCACGCAACGCATGAGAGAACTCCGCACGCGTGATGCTTTTGGCTGTAGACGCCGCGCGCAATAATGCCGCCGTGGGAACCTGCATGACGCGGGATGCCGCCGATAGTGCTTCCAGCCCGATGTCGTCAGCGACCAGAACGCGCCCATCGTACGCAGCAAGTTGTAACGAGTCAGCGATGTAGGCGGGCCATCCTTGGCTCATCCTTGAGTACACTTCTTCGGGCAACCCGCTCGATGGCGTAGGCACCACTTGCACATTGTTTTCGATCCATTCAATTACTCGATCGAATACTTGCCGCTCCGCAGCTCGCATTTCGGGCGTCACTTCGGTGCGCAGGTATCTTCCCGCCTCTTCGCTCGCAGACAGAACCATTTTGGGCGAGTCGCCGGGCTCGTGCTCATCGCGCTTGCGTTTGATCAAATCGACGGCTGACACCGGCATTGAAATCGTGCTTACGGCTCGCCGCGCGGTGTGCAAAAGCCCGAACGCCTCCCAGCCCATAAGCGTCACAGGGTCCAGCACAATATTGGGAGGGCCACCTTCAAGCTGCCGTGCAAAAACTGATGCGGTTGCAGTGTCACCAGACATCGCGCGCACGGAGTGCTCGGACCCAACCAAGCCAGCCCAGAAGTCGATGGGGTCACGTTGCATGGCGTGGGCCACGACACCAATCGGCATTGGCGCCTGCGCATATATCGACAACGCCCGCTTTGCCGCCTCTTTGCTGTCATCCAGCATTTTGAATATCGGCGAGAGATCCATCTCTTCTCCTTCGCCTTTTAGCGAAAAGTAGCGAAGAGAGTCCGCCATAGGTACTTCACTACCGTAGCGGCTTTGTATTAGTTTGAAAGCTCCGTCAGCCACCGAGAGAATGACGTCGATGGTGAATGGCCCTCCGGGGTATCCCCTGAAGTCGACGACGGAAGAAGGCGTCTTTCCGATGAGGTCGGGTATGCGCTCTGAATGCGGAGCGAACCATCCAGCAGCTGTGCTCTCAGGATAGCGATCATCAATTACGACCCATCGTGACTTCTGTGAGCTGTCGCTAGGCACCAAGCAGACCCCGCAGCGCTGGCTAACTTCAGGTAAAGGCTGGAGAGGCTCTCGCTTGCGTCTACTCGCAAGGAAATCAGTAAGAAACCATGCAGCGCTTTCAGTGTCACTTCCGCGCTTTCGGATCCACTGGTAGGCGAAGTCATCGGCCAGATCATCTTGGTGTAGTTCTCGTGCCTCATGCACAAAGAGTGCTACTGCGCGTAGCGGCGCATCTAGCTGAAACTCCGCAGCCAGCAACTTTTTCTCAGCCTCTTCACGGCAGTCCTGCTCTCGGAGCAGTGCGATCTCGAGCGCATTTAACTTGAGATCTCCCGGTCTCCGCTTCATTGCCTCGTGAATCGCTGCAAGTGCCGCAAGGCGATCACCGCGAGCGAATGCGTAGTCAATTCGGTACGGGTCGAATCGAATGGCATCTGGAGCGCTAGGAGACAAGCCCGCCAAAAGCTTGCCGAGCGACTCGATGCGATGCCGATGCAACAAGCAAAAAGCCAGTCGTTCCTCGAGGGGGCCACCTTGGGGGTTCTCAAGGTCGACCTGCGGAAGCAGAAGCTGTATGGCGTCGTCGTAACGCTTTAGCGCTAATAGCGAGTCGGCAACGAGTGGCAGAAAGGTAGTGACAGGATCCATCTCATATAACGCCAAGGCACGCGCCGCATACTCTTCGGTGAGTTGCGGATAGCCAAGTCGCGTTGCGTTCTCTACCAGCCGAGCGCACGCAGCCAATTTGTTGTCCGCAGCATCGTAGAAAACACTCGCGAGTTCAGCGAGATTCGCACCGGGGCGGGTCTGCATTCGGGCGGCAACGAGCATCCAGGCAATGTTGTCGGCGTCCTGCCCACTGGCTTCACCCAGTATTTCCTCTAGGAGCTTTTCGGCTTCACCGAAGCGCTCCTGATGCAAAAAAGCACTCGCGCGTGCCATCGAAACTTTCACGCCGCCATCGGGCAACTGACCCGCTAGTTCCAACGCGCGCGCCTGTTTTCCACCTTCAGCCAGAGCCAACAGGACGCGCCCGATATCGTCGGCATCGATTCCGAACGCATTGGTAATTTCAAGCGCAAGGTCGCCAGCTTCTTCATGCCGTTCGAGTAATTTCAGGGTTGACAGATAGTTCAGTGCAGATGGCTCCCATCCAGCCCGATCTCGATGCGGATCGCGCTGCGCCAAAGATCGGCGATACAACGGCAACGCGGACTCGAGAGCGATCAACTCAGCTCCGGTTATCACTTCGGCACGAAGCCGTCCTGAGCCACCTAAAGCTTTGTGCAGGAGTATGTCTGCTCGCAGGCAAGTGATATCTGCATCATCTGGGTAAGCTTTATCGACGATATCAGCCAAATCTTCTGCAATTGCCAGTTCACCGTCTGCCAAGGCAACGTGGGCTCTGATGAGGCCAATGTCGCGTTCTGCCTTTAGTCGCGCATTGAGACGAACATCGATCTCTGCACGCCGACCTAGATGTTGTCCGGCCGAAAGAGCCGCGAGTGCCGACAAGCTGGAGGGTGGATCAACACCCAGACCTGGCAGCGCAGCCTCTAATGCTTCTTCAAATCGATCTTCACTGAGGAACGCCTGAGCCCTTCGACCGTGCCGCAAATTTGGGTCAGGCTCGATTTCTGCGGCCAATCGCCAGTATTTTGCGGACTCGCTGATCTGCCCCGCCCGACTGATGAGAATCGCTTTTGTTGCGTAAGCCCTAGCCAACTCGGTACTGGGCACCTGACTTGCGCGTTTCAACACCGCGTCCACCAGTGCCATCGCGCCTGCACTGTCTCTGGCGCCGAGAAGCTCCTTCACTTCGTCCAACATCTGCGAGTAAAAGACAGACGCGGCCGCCTGAACAGGCGCCGCTGATTGCACCACCACACTGGTCGCCTCCTGGGTGGGGCGAGTCGCGGCTTGGCCGGGCGCCTGCGCCGGCGTTGAAGCAGGCGCTAAACCACCCAGACCATTCAGCCGATCGAACAGGTCATACGTTCGGACCTCCTCCTCGAATTCCCGGCGGAGAAACCACTCGAACTCAATTCCACGAGTAGCGGCCTCGATCTTCAGGGCATCTAGAGCATCTGAAGTTTTCGGCTCGCTTTTCGCCGAGCTATAGAGAAGGAATCGACCTATACGAGGGTTGACAGCACGCGAGGCCTCAATGTCTTCCGCGACCTTGGGGACGTTTAGCTTGCTATCAGGGGAGACGAACTTGCACTGGACTCCGAGGCGCACACTGCCGTCAAAAACAGTGAAATCGATCCCATGCTGCTTGTGCCCGCGGCTGCCGTAGGCTTTCGCGGAGTTGCCATACTTCTTCCCCAGCAGATGCTGAATCCAGCTCTCCCACACTTGTTCATTGGCTGGGACATCAATGCCCTTTCCATCAACATTTCCCACAGGAACCTCCACCCCGCGAGAGAGGCCTCGCCTTTCCCTGAGTTTAAATCCAGGGAAGGAGGCCTATCACCCGCTAGACGCTTTGCAACTGAGAGGGTCATTAGGCTCAGGTGCCCATTCCTCTTTGGCGATTGCCTGCAGGATGTCTGTCTGTGTCGGCGGGCTATGTGGCTGAATTGAAACAACTAGACCTGTTGCGGCAAGCACCTCTAGAGCCGTTTGCAAAGGGATATCAGCCACTCCTTGTTCGAAATCGGCCAGCACCTCAGGGCTGATGCGAATCTTGATCGCAAGCTGCTCTCGGTCCCAGTTTTTAGCATGCCTGGCCTTCGCAACCAGTTCGCCCACTTGCCAAAATTTGTGGACTCGCTTCACAACGAGCGAAGGGTTTGTTTGATGATTCATAGGTGTCTTCAGGCGCCAGTCGAGCGGCGAGGATCGACGCCCTCTTCAACATCGTCATCGACGGTGATGCACCTGTTCCAATTAAACTCTCCTGATCTCTCACCTGGATACCCACGTTGATTACTAGCGACCTTCCGATCGTTAACGTCGACGACGGTGCTCCAATGTGTATGCCCATGGATCCATAGGCGAACAGGACCGTGCACGAGATCAGGACGATCGTTGTGAAAACTCGCGAGCATCAGGTCGGGTTCGAAACGCGGATTGTACGAATGCGTGGTGGGCGCGTGATGCGTTACGACGATGGTGGGGAGGGCGCTTGCTTTGATTGCATCGCGCAACCAAGCTTGGCTTTCCAGTGACATCCGTCGCGTCATATGCGGGCGGAGGCTGCGACGCCCGAGCTTGATCACGCTGTAATCAGGCATGAATTGGCGTGCCTCTGACATCGCGGCCGAACGAACATGGGAGCCTAAGCAGTCGAAGTCCGTCCACAACGTGCAGCCGATGATGCGGAAGCCGTTGAGATCGATGTACGCCTTCTCAAGGATGGTGATGTTGCTTCCAGTTGCAGCCCGCCGTGCTTGAGTGAACGTCTCCTCGTACTCGCCACCGTCGTGCTCGTGATTGCCGAGCACATAGACGACAGGGCGACCTTCGAAGGCCTTCGTAGCCCAGGACACACTTTGGCTCACTGGGCCGATATCGCCCGCCAAGATCACGACATCCTCTCCGATCGACGGCAGAAAGACAGGAGCGGCCTCGCACTCAAGGTGAATGTCGGACATGTAGCGGACCGTCAGTGACACGGGCCTAGCCCTTCGCGATCATTCATCGTTCGCTGAACTAGTCACCATCGACTACGGGCATCTTGCGAGTGAGCAGGCCGTTCGCAATCAGTACGCGATAGACAGCGCGCCAGGTGGGCGCCTGTGTTAACCCCGTCTCGGGCAAGAAAATGGCGGCCTGCGGCCCGAATAAGAAGCGGTGCGGCACCACAGCTCTCATGTGGCGCAACACATCCATTCGGTCGTCGATGAAGTGCGTGATACCTTTGCCCTGACAGATCTGCGCCTTCTGGTCTCGCCGCAGGCAAAAGATCAAGTTGCCGTCAGGAATTCCGGTGCGTTCGAAGAACCGATGGTGAGCGAGCCAGCGACGTGTCTTCTCTTGCGTCTTCGGAAATGCTTTTGACACAAGCCAAACGCGACCGGCAAATGCACTAACCAACTCGGGCACGACCTCGAACATATCGGGATAGGGCGGCGTATGAATTGCGGCCTCGATGCTGGAGCCTAAGAACGATGTGTCTGGACCACCTTGATCTCCAGCCATGATCAACACGCGGCCGATATCAATTCCAAGCACAGGCGGCGTTGCCGGAGCTTCCTGGCTTCGTTCTTCTGTCATGGCAAGGGTCCTAGTCTTGTGATCCGAGGATCGTTCAAGCTGTTCGGGCCGAAAGCGTCATCGCTGGAGACTTGCCAATAGGTTTCAGCCACCGGGTCAACGAGCGTCAGGCGTCCGCCCAGTTCGCGTTCGAAGGCGCCGGTGTCGATCCACAGCTGATTGCGTGAGCGGTATGGAAGCCGGTGCGGCATGATCGAGTGCCCGCTGATCACGAGATCGATGCCAGGTGTCGTCAGCTCGTAAGCGCCAAACGGGAAGCTTCCTTCTGGGTGATCAAGCCAGTCCTGCATCATCGCTGCAGTTCTGATGCGATGGCGACCACGCAGCCAGTCTTCCGCAGGCGAGAGCATGAGTTCTCTCATCTTGTCGCGTTCGATGTGAAGTTGATGCAGGTCGTCCCACTCCATCCCGATCGGAACTTCGGCATGCAGAATGCCGATTCGTCGAGTGGGATTTTCGAGCATCAGCTCGATAGCGATTGGGCACCGAGATAGCACCGAATTAAGTACCTGAAGACTAGCTCGGCTTGCAGTCTTCGCCCAATCGCCGCCCTGCGACATCCAAAAAAATGCATCGGCTGGAAGGCCACTCGCCTCGAGAAGATACCCTTCATGGTTTCCTAGAACGCCGAAGCGCCGTGGATGGTTGACGAAGAAGAAGACGGTGTTCAACGACTGATCGCCTCGATCGATTAGGTCGCCGACACTGATCAGTACGTCGCGCGACTCATCATAATCAGCTGCCATTAAGAGCCTCAGCAGCATATCGAGTTGCCCGTGCAAATCACCGACGATGAGGAAACGACCGCCTTTCGGCAGTGAACACTGATGGAAAATTCTTACATCGTCGGTGAGCGTGTCCATGAGGTTCCGATGTAGTGGGTTACAACAAAAGCTCGCGTAGATTTTGAATTGAACCCGGTGTTGCATTGGCTGCGCGGCGATCCAACAGTTGAGCCCTCAATCCAGCCTGTCGAGCCCCCAGGACATCGTCCCGAAGGCGGTCGCCGACCATCAAAATTTCTCCAGGAGGCAATGACAGCTTGTCGCACAACAGCGAATAAATGATTGGGTCTGGTTTCATTGCCCCGACATCGAAAGACCAAAGCTCAGTGTCGAATAAGCCGCCCATGTAGTCGGTGGCCATATCTCGATACTCCAATGCGGAGTTCGAAACGAGAGCGAGCTTTAGCCCGAGCTTTCGCAGCTCAGCAAGCACCCGCGGCACCTCTGAGAACATTTGTGTCGAGAGGATTTCGAGGCGTAGCTTAAGTATCAGTGAGCTTTCCTGCTCGACTGTGAGTGCGCGCCCAAGTAACCGCGGTACACGCATAAAGCCCAAGTGGCTCGTCATGATTAGCCGAACCACTCTCGCGCGCTCGTCTACGTCCAGGTCGAAAAATTTGAGCATTTCGCGATACGGCGACAGTTGCAGTGCGAAATGAAGCAACGTGCCGTAGCAATCGAACGCAACCGCGCGGATACCGCTCAGTAGGCGCGGCTGCGTAGCGTTACTGGGAAACTGATTGGACATGGGGCATACACGACGGAGTGTGTGGTGCCCGGAGCCGGATTCGAACCGGCGACCTGCCGCTTATCAGGCGGAGCCATTCCGCTAGGAATGGGTCGGATTATAAATCCGCTGCTCTACCGTTCTGAGCTATCCGGGCGTGTAAACGCGAAACGCGTACACGCCACGTATGAGGAAGCTGATGAAGAGTTGATGCATGAATGAATGCTGGCCGAGATTTCTTGCCGTCGCAACTCGCGCATAGCGCTTCAAGGAGGATTGTGACCATTGCAGCGCGCCGATCATGGCCTATTGCGCGTTACTCGTAGCCGAAGTCCCTGGCCTGTTGAGTCTGCGTAGCAAGTATTTGGCTAAACGTAACGTGCGGCCCTGGGGATCTCCCCGCCATCATGTCGAGATACTCCCTCACCGCGATGATGCCGGGAAGACCGTGATCGATCATTTGCTGAAGTGGGCTCGTATCACTCATAGCAGCGAACTTGAATTGAACCCATCCGTTTAATGTCGATGGACTAAGCGGATACAGGACACGAAGTGCTAAATGAATCCCAAAAAGATTGACGACCCGCTCCATGAAATCCTGTCGTCCTTCAAGAGGCTCTCCACGTTTTAGCAGCGCAAGCGACGACGTCCGCGCTGGACCTAAACCCAGCAATTCGATCTGGACAGTGCGCTTCACTTTCCAGCTATTGAGAAGCTCGCAAATCGCTTTGCCCACATCGATACGAACTTCCTGCTGAAGATCGGAGTATTGAGTTCGGCTCAGTTCGCGAAGAGCAGGTTCCATTGTTCGTCAGTGTGAGTAGGTATTGAAGTAACAGATAGCCAAGGGGGGCACCTGCGCATATGCGCCGATGTGACCTTGCCTCGATTCGACGTACAGCAGCCTATGCGGCCATGAGGCCAGACTCGGCAGCCACCGGGATCTGGTAGTTGATTGCCGAGTGCCTGCGTTGCCGATTGTAGAAGCCCTCGATCCAGTCGACGATGTCCAGGCGTGCCTGCGCTCGCGTGTCATAGCGCAGCTGATGCACGCGCTCGACCTTGAGCGTCTTGAAAAAGCTCTCCATCGGCGCGTTGTCCCAGCAGTTGCCCTTGCGGCTCATCGACTGGACCATGCAGAAATCCTTGATCAGCGCGCAGTGCTGGTCGCCAGCGTATTGGCTGCCGCGGTCGGAGTGCATGATCAGCCCCGGCGGCGGCTTGCGCTGCCAGTACGCGGATTTGAGCGCCTGACAGACCAGATCGGCCTTGATGCGATCGCTCATCGACCAGCCGACGATACGGCGACTGGCCAAGTCCATGACGACGGCCAGATACAGCCAGCCCTGGGCCGTGGCGATGTAGGTGATGTCGCCGACCCAGGCCTGATTGATCTGCCAGCCGTCGAATCGCCGATCGAGCACGTTGGGCGCCACCGGCTTGCGATGATCCGAGTCCGTCGTCACCCGATAAGGGCGCCGATACAGCGGGCGCAGCCTCTGGCGCTGCAGGCTCTTGCGTACGCGCTCGTGGCCGACAGGCTGCCCCAGCTCCCGCAGAATCCGGGGACGCCCGTAGCGGCGCTTGTACTGCGCGTGAACCGCAGCCACCTGTGCGTCCAGTGTCGCATTGGCCTGCGTGCGTGGGCTCGGCGGACGTGTTCGCCACTGGCAGTAGCCGGTGCGCGACACGCCCAGCTGGCGGCACATCCGGGCCACGCTGAACCGGTCGCGGTGGGTATCGATCCAGGCGTACTTCACCGCGACTCCTTCGCGAAATACGCCGCCGCTTTTTTTACGATCTCCAGGTCCAGCTTGGTGTTGGCCAGCTCTCGCCGAAGGCGCGCATTCTCGGCTTCCAGCTCCGACCCGGATCGCTTCACCGGCTGCGTCCCAGATTCATCCGCCACCAGCTTCCCCGCGCGACCGAGTTTGATCCAGTTCCACAGACTCGAATCCGGAACCCCGAGCCGCTTCGCAGCCTGGCTGCCCCCGATCGACTCCGCCAGACGCACCGCCTCCAACTTGAATTCATCCGTGTACTGCCGGTTCGGTACCGACGATCTCTTGCCCATCTCGTTCTCCGTTCATCAGAAAATTATCAACGTTCTGATGTACGTCAAACCGAGGCAGGGTCAATGATGTTTAAGAGCGGGCTTTGAACAGAGGATCTGCTGAGCAGCGTCTTCCGCCGGAGTCAGCATCAGATGCAAGACCGGTTTACAGCGCAGAACGAGTATTTAGCGACTTAGGTTGAAATCAAATCCCTGAGGAAGGAGCCTAGGTTGACGCCGTCGTCGTGATTTTTGATGTCACTCGGATTTCAACTAAACCAGACGAATGCTAAGTAACTCTTAGTATCGCTCACTGAACTGCCAAGAGAAAGTGCCTGCCGTCAGGTATTAGCTCGAGGTATCGTGAAATCAAGGAATCGCGCCCGCAGCCCTATCGCAATGCGTTTGCGAGAGGCAAGGGAGCGCGCCGAGCTTTCGCAACGTAGCCTCGGAATCCTCGCTGGACTTGATCCCTCCGTCGCCAGCACTCGTGTAAATCAGTATGAGCGTGGGGTACATGAGCCCTCTTACGCCACGCTTGAGATGTTCGCGACTCACCTCGGAGTACCCGCAACCTACTTCTTCACGTCGGACGACAATCTTGCGACGCTTGTGAAGTGCTACTTCGAAGCTTCTCCGTCTTTGAAAGCGGAAATGTTGAAGCTTTGTAGAACAAAGGCGATTTAGCTCTACGCTCTCGCCATACGTCCGCGGGCCAACGCTGTTTCTTGAGGCCAGCAACTACTCGTCGCGGTTCCGGGTTCGCATTACGCGCGCCCTTGCCCACTCTCCGTACACACGCTAGCCCTCATAGCCCCTCCTCGGTACCTGCACAGGAGCAAACTGATTCAGACCGAAACCGGGATGCGTGGTCGCTGAACCGCCGACATCGGCCAGCAGACTCGCCAGTGAGCGTTACTTTAGATATTTATAAAACATACAACTAACCGCCAAACATAAATATAAAATCTCACCGCAAATGAGGCCAAGCGCTTCGGTATCGCCGCCGCCTAGCGCGCGACCTGCCCAAACGGGGACGTCCCTCTACTCCTTAGATTCATCTCTGCTTGACGGGAATTCTTTGACGACTGCGCGAAGCGACTGCACGAGACAGCTCTCTCCCCGTGAGGCTGTTTTGACAACATTTCAGTCATTGTCTGGAAAAGTGCGCAACATGTTCCGCGACCAGATGAAAGCGGGCGATCTCGCCTTCTTCTATCACTCGAGCTGTCCGGAGCCCGGAATCTACGGCGCGATGAAGATCGTCAGCAACGCGTATCCGGACCCGACGCAGTTCGATCCGAAGTCCGATTACTACGATGGCAAATCCACGCCGGAAGACCCGCGCTGGCTGCTCGTCGACGTGCAGTTCCTGCAGAAGTTCGAGCAGCCGGTGCTGCTGAGCACCCTGCGCGAGAACGAGGCCAAGCTCGAAGGGCTGCGCGTACTCGAAAAAGGCACGCGGCTATCGGTGACGCCAGTGAAAGCCGAGCACTGGAAGCTGATCACCAGGCTGGCGGGGGTGAAGCTCTGAGCTGTGATGTTGATGTTCCTCTCTCCCGCGTGCGGGAGAGAGTCCCTCGCGAATGCGAGGGGAGAGAGGGTTAGCCCAAAAAAGTAGCGCTCTTTCCAACCTTCCCCTCTCCCGGTCCTTTGGACCACCCTCTCCCGCAAGCGGGAGAGGGACAGCACGACTAGCCACGCACTGCGTTCGTTGCGCTCAAACCCCGAACACGAAGCGCAAGCCCACGCGCGCGTCGTTGAGCTCGAAGTCGACTCCGTTCTCGGTGAGATTGGTCGAGCGATAGTCCGCGAACACGCCGAGGTTGCGGGTGATGCGGAAATCGAGGCCCAGGTTGTATTCGAGGCCGTCGAGCGTTTCGCCGCCATCGTCGAGCCGCACATAGCCGATACCGCCCGTGAACGCGAGACCCGACGTGGCGAGCCAGCTCGTGCGCAGGAACAGGCCGACGCCATCGGCCGTGCCTTCCACGTCGCCCGAGTCGATGTCCAAGTTGATGTATTCGGCGGTCGCGCCGAAATAGCGCCAGTAATAACCGGCACCGAGGCGATAGCTGTCGAGCTTCGAGGGGCCGTCGTATTCGGAGCGCTGATATTCACCGTTGAATGCGACCTGGTCGGTGAGCTTGAGCAGGCCCTTCACGCCCCAGCCGTCACCATCGACATCGCCGTCGACGTCATCGCCGGCATCGACCTTGAGCTGGGTCCACGGCAGGTAATAAGCATCGACGAAACCGGCCGGCGATTCGGCCTGGGCTATCTGAAACGGTGCGACGAACAACAGGCCCAGCAAGGCCCCCTGAGCAAAACGAGCACGCATTGAGAATCTCCCTTGTTGCGGCCCGACCGCGGTATCAGGCTCGCGTTCCCAAGAATAGCGCGTAGGCCGGATTGTCGGTCTCTTCCCAATACTCGTAGCCCAGCTGGTTCAGCGAGCGGCGAACCTCGCCGAGCTGCCCGCGCGGAATCTGCAGTCCACACAGCACGCGGCCGAACGCGGCGCCGTGGTTGCGGTAATGGAACAAGGAAATATTCCAGCGGCCGCCGATCGCATGGAGAAAATCCTCGAGCGCGCCGGGACGCTCGGGGAACACGAAACGGAACAGATGCTCGTCGGCAAGCCCCGGCGCACGGCCGCCGACCATGAAGCGCACGTGCAATTTAGCCATCTCGTTGCCGGTCATGTCGGCGACCGGCAGATCCTGCTCGCGCAGGATCTGGATCAGTTTCTCGCGCTCTGCCGCGCCCTCGGTGATCTTGATGCCGACGAACACGTGCGCCGCGCCGGACGACGAGTAGCGATAGTTGAATTCGGTGATCGGCCGGCGGCGCAGATGCGAGAGGAATTTCTTGAAGCTGCCGGGCTTCTCGGGAATCGTCACCGCGAGCAGGGTTTCGGCGTCGTCGCCGAGCTCGGCGCGTTCGGCGACGTGACGCAGGCGATCGAAATTGATGTTCGCGCCCGAGACGATCGCGCAGACCGTCTTGCCGGACAGATCGTGCATCTGCGCATAGCGCTTCACGCCGGCGATGCCGAGCGCGCCGGCCGGCTCGGGCACCGCGCGCTTCTCATTGAACAGGTCGCGGATCGCGGCGCAGATTTCGTCGATGCTGACTTCGATGCAGTCATCGACGAAATGCCGGGCGAGCTTGAACGGCTCTTCGCCGGCCTGGCGCACCGACACGCCGTCCGCGAACAGACCGGCCTGCGCGAGCTTGATGCGGCGGCCCGCTTTGAGGCCCGCGCCCATGCAATTGGAATCGTCCGGCTCGACGCAGATCACCTTCGTGTGCGGGCTCTTGTGCTTGATCCAGGCCGCGATGCCGGCCAGCAGGCCGCCACCGCCGACGCAGACGAACACGGCATCCAGCTTCTCCACGCCAAGCTGCGGCAGTTGCTCGAGAATCTCGCGCGCGATGGTGCCCTGGCCGGCGATCACTTCGGGATCGTCGTACGGGTGGACCAGCGTCATGCCGCGATCGACGAGTTCGAGCGCATGCGCGAGCGCGTCGTCGTAGGTATCGCCATGCAGAATCGCCTTGCCGCCGAGCGAGCGCACCGCATCCACCTTGATCGCCGGCGTGGTGCGCGGCATGACGATGGACGACGGAATGCCGAGCTTGGCCGCCGACAGCGCCACGCCCTGCGCGTGATTGCCGGCCGAGGCCGTCACCACGCCCTGCGCGCGCGCCTCGTCGCTCAGCGAAGCCATCTTGTTGTAGGCGCCGCGCAGCTTGAACGAGTACACCGGCTGGGTGTCCTCGCGCTTGAGCAGCAGCTTGCAGCCGAGCCGCGCGGAGAGCTTGGGCGCGTATTCGAGCGCGGTCACGTCGGCGACATCGTAGACGCGGCCTGCGGCCTGTTCGATGCGCTTGGCGTACTGGGCCAGCAGGCGCTGGGCTTCGGCGGACGCGGCGGCGGTCCGCTGGGGGGTTTTGTTCACTTCGGTGACCTGATTGAAGAGACGGCGACGACTGTTCCTGCCGTTCCTCTCTCCCGCTTGAGGGAGAGAGTCCCCGCGTAGCGGGGGAGAGAGGGGCAGCCCGAAAGTGCGTGCACTCTCCAACCATCCCCTCTCCCGGTCCTTCGGACCACCCTTTCCCACAAGTGGGAGAGGGGACAAGCAAGTTCCCTCTGCAAATGGCAGAAGAAACGCCACAATCAACCTCGATAACCGTTGACTGAAAGACGTTTCCCTTATGATACCCGGCTCTTACGCCTCCCCTCGCAGCCGCCCCGGAATGAGCCTCCCCGCCTCGCCCATCGTCGCCTTCATCGGCGGCGGCAACATGGCCACCAGCCTCGTCGGCGGCCTGCTCGCCAGCGGCTTTACGCCCGATCAGCTGCGCGTGGCCGAGCCCGATGCGGGCAAGGCGCAAGCTCTGCGCGAGCGTTTCGGCATCGTCGTCGCCGCGAGTGGCGCCGAGATCGCGGCCGGAGCCAGCGCGCTGGTGCTCGCGGTCAAGCCGCAGCAGATGATCGCGGCGCTGGCCGGCCTTGCGCCCGATGCGGGCGCGCTGGCGCTGTCGATCGCGGCCGGCGTGCGCATCGACACCCTGCGCTCGGCCCTGCCGGCCGGCGTGCACGTGGTGCGCAGCATGCCCAATACGCCTTCGCTCTACGGCGTCGGCATCACCGGGCTCTTCGCTCCAGCCGGAACGCCCGAAGCGACGCGGGCGCTGGCCGATCGCATCCTCGCCGCGGCCGGACAGACCTGCTGGGTCGAGAAAGAAAGCGATCTCGATGCGGTGACCGCGGTCTCGGGCTCCGGCCCGGCCTACTTCTTCCTGCTGACCGAAGCGATCCGCGAAGCCGGCGTCGCGCTGGGCCTGTCGCCCGAAGTCTCGGCCCAGCTCGCGGCGCGCACGCTGGTCGGCGCCGCGAAGATGGTCGATGCGGGCAGCACCGACGTCGCCGAGCTGCGTGCCCAGGTCACGTCCAAGGGCGGCACCACCTACGCGGCGCTGCAGTCGCTGGAAAAAGCCGGCCTGCGCCCCATCTTCACCGAGGCGTTGCGCGCCGCGGCCGACCGCAGCCGCGAGCTCGGCGACGAGTTCGCCGCAGCCTCGCGGCCCTCAATCAAATAAGGACACGCGATGGGCGCCCAGGCGACCAATGCCTTCATCTTCCTGATCAGCACCCTGTTCAACCTGTACATGGGCGCCGTGCTGCTGCGCATCATCCTGCAGTGGGTGCGTGCGGACTTCTACAACCCGATCTCGCAGCTGGTCTGGAAGCTCACGCAGCCGGTGCTCGCCCCGTTCAAGAAAATCGTGCCGCGCCATCGCAAGCTCGATATCGCGGCGCTCGTGTTGCTGCTGGTGCTGTCGGCGCTCTACATCCAGATCATCGCTGGGCTGTGGAACCTCGATATCGGCATCGGCCGCACGCTGTGGTTCGCGGCGCTCAAGGTCATCGGCCTGGGCCTGTCGCTGTACACCGCGAGCATCGCCATCTACGCGATCCTGTCGTGGTTCGGACCGGGCTTTTCGAACCCCGCCGCGAACATCCTCTACAGCATCAACGAACCGCTGCTGCGCCCGCTGCGCCGGTTGATTCCGCCGGTGTCGGGACTCGATCTGTCGCCGCTCGTGGCGATTCTGCTGCTGCAGGTGCTGGGCATGCTGTTGCCGCTGCCCGGCTACTTCGGCCTCGGCTGAGCGCCTCACGACGGTGACCAGTGAAGTGACCGAAGGCTCGGTCGGGATCGTCGAGCCGCGCAAGATCCGCATCGATTCGCCGCTGATCCTCGACTGCGGGCGGCTGTTCATGTGGCACGACCTCATGGTCGAAACCTACGGCAAGCTCAACGCGGACCGCAGCAACGCGGTGCTGATCTGCCACGCGCTATCCGGCGACCACCACGCCGCCGGCGTGCATGCGGCCGACGATCGCAAGCCCGGCTGGTGGGACAACTGCATCGGCCCGGGCAAGCCGATCGACACCGATCGCTTCTTCGTCGTCAGCCTCAACAACCTCGGCGGCTGCCGCGGATCGACCGGCCCCAACAGCATCGCGCCCGAAACCGGTCGCCAGTGGGGCCCGGATTTTCCGCTGCTGACCGTGCGCGACTGGGTGCGCTCGCAGGCCCTGCTCGCCGACAAGCTCGGCATCACCCAATGGGCCGCGATCGTCGGCGGATCGCTCGGCGGCATGCAGGTGATGCAATGGGCGGTCGATCTGCCGCGCCGCGTGCGCCATGCCATCGTCATCGCCTCGGCCCCGCAGATCTCAGCGCAGAACATCGCGTTCAACGAAATCGCGCGGCAGGCGATCCTGTCGGACCCGGACTTCCACGGCGGCCGCTACTACGATCACAACGCGGTGCCCGCGCGCGGCCTGCGGCTGGCGCGCATGCTCGGACACATCACCTACCTGTCCGATGCGGCGATGCGCGCCAAGTTCGGCAACGATCTCAAGGCGCCGCAGCCGTCGTTCAACTTCGACGTCGAGTTCGAAGTGGAAAGCTATTTGCGCTATCAGGGCGAAAGCTTCGTCGATCGCTTCGACGCCAACACCTACCTGATCATGACCAAGGCGCTCGACTACTTCGACCCGGCGCGCGACTACGACGATTCGCTCGTCGAAGCCTTCCGCCAGGCGCAGGCGCGCTTCCTGGTCGTCGCATTCTCGAGCGACTGGCGCTTCTCGCCGGCGCGCTCGCGCGAGATCGTCAAGGCGCTCGTCGATGCGGGGCGCGACGTGAGCTACGCGCTGATCGAATCCTCGCTCGGCCACGACGATTTCCTGATGCCGCTGCCGGACTATCACCGCGTGCTGCGCGGGTATCTGTCGCGCGTGGCCGATGAGGTGGGGGTGTGATGAACCGAAGCTTCCCCCCCACGTACGGCTTGTCCTCTCTCCCGCTTGCGGGAGAGAGTCCCTCGCGAAAGCGAGGGGAGAGAGGGTTCGCCCGTTCAAGTGCGCGCACTTCCCAGGCTTCCCCTCTCCCGGTCCTTCGGACCACCCTCTCCCGCAAGCGGGAGAGGGGAACAGCCGAGTGCGCCCCATGACCGCCGCCCTCCGCCGCGATCTCGCGATCCTCTCCGAATGGATCAAGCCCGGCTCGCGCGTGCTCGACCTCGGCTGCGGCGACGGCAAGCTGCTCGCGCATCTGGCCGAGCAGCGGCAGACGCACGGCTACGGCATCGAGATCGATGTCGGCAAGGTCGCCAAGTGCATCGAGGCCGGGGTCAACGTGATCCAGGGCGACATCGACGAAGGCCTGCGCGATTTCGAGGACGACTCGTTCGACTACGTGCTGCTCACGCAGACGCTGCAGGCCCTGCAGCGCCCGGACGACGTCATCGACGACATCCTGCGCGTCGGCCGCACGGCCATCGTCACGTTTCCGAACTTCGGCCACTGGCGCGTGCGCATGGCGCTGGCGCTCGGCCGCATGCCGATGACGCGCTCGTTGCCGGCCACCTGGTACGACACGCCGAACATCCACCTGTGCACGGTCGCCGACTTCGAAGCCCTGTGCGCCGAACGCGGCTGGCGCATCGAGCGGCGTCGCCTGCTCAACAGCCAGCATCTCGAAGGCACCAGCATTCGCCTGCTGCCGAACCTGTTCAGCGAGATCGCGATCTACCTGCTGCAGCAGGGCAGCGTGTCGCGCAAGGCGGGCTGAGCGCTAGTCGAGCACCGGCGCGGCCGAATGCGGCCGCCAGCCGTAGACTTCCAGGTTCACCTTGCCGGCGCGCACCTCGACGCCTTCGGCGAGCAGCCGCTTGCGCTGCTCCTTGAACGCCTTCGTCCCTTCGGCGAACGCGATGCGACCCGGCGAGGCGAGCACCCGGAACCAGGGCATGTAGTCCTCGCCGTCCTGCTGCCAAAGGCTCTTGCCAACCAGCCGTGCCCGCCCCGGAAAGCCTGCGATCGCCGCCAGTTGCCCGTAGGTCACCACCCGTCCAGCAGGAACTTTACGAAGTGCGGCGCGAATGGCGATAACCGCCGGTGTAAGCCTTGAATCGGTCGTCATGTCAGCCTTTTGCTCATTCGGAACGGCCTCATTTCGTAGGCCAATTATCCCGTTCCGAGAAGGAAAAACGCGACCAAATTTTCTCCAAGCCACTTCAGGTTGGATTCAGGCCCCTAAACCGAGACTGTGCCCAACGGATCGCGGTGCAGCAATGAGACGGGGCATCACGATCTTTTGATTTCCACGAACATCCGGTCCCTGCGACGCAGTCTCCCCACTCTCCCCAACTGCGTTGCAGCGAGGCGGTCGAGCCCCCCACTCGGCCGCCTCATTTTTATTTAGGCCTCAAAAAAGCCTCTTCCAGATGGAAGAGGCTTTTTTGTTTGCAGCGAAAGGCATCCCCGCCGGAATCGAGGATGAGCGGCCGCACCTGACAGATGAACGGCCTCTCAGATTTCCGGCAGGACCAGTGGTCACCGGCGGGCGACCAATGGTTCAGCTTCTCCACCCCACGAACGAACGGATGGAGCGACACTCTGTCTCAACAAGGACGGCGCTGCTTCGGCACCGCCTCCAGTGAAACTCCCCTGCCGTTACCCTGCGGCAGAACTTGGGCGGTGGAATGACAAGGCTTCCACCGCCTTCTTTTTGCCTGCAACTTTTTCGCCATCTAGAGCCGAACTTGTTTTTCCTCTCTCCCGCTCACGCGGAGAGGAAACCATCAACCTACGGCGACAGGACGCGGCAGCTGCTCTCATCGACCCCGAACCGCTCGGTTCCGAGCACTTCGCCCGAGCGGGTCAGCGACAAGGCCAGCGTCTTGTCGCGCAGATCGCCCGTATCGACCACGTACCGCGCACCGCTTTCGGCATAGAGCGGCTCGGGTGACCGATCGACGCTCGTCACCGTGAGGCTCACCGAGGCGTCGGCCTGCAGGCGAATCTCGATTCGCGGCTTGGCATCCTGCATGGCCGCAATCGGGCGCAGCACCAGCGTGTAGCGCGGCCGGCGCAGCGTGTATTCCACCGGCAGCTGGTGCTTGAACAGGCAGCCATCGAGTTCGCCATAACGCGTCGTCAGGGCCTCGTCTTCGCGGCTGTCTAGCGTGACGGTGCTGCGCTTGTACAGCTGCGGGGCGCAGGCGGTGAGCAGCAGGGCCAGCGCGACGGCGGCCGTAGGAAGAACGAAACGCATGGAACTCCGCGTGAAGGTCAAAGATCCAGGGCACCGGAAGCGATGCGCACGGACTGGCCACCGACCTTGACCGCGATGATACGGCCATCGCGCTTCTCGGCCTGGATCTGCAGCCGGCTCGGACGGCCCATTTCGACGCCCTGCAGCAGCGTCCAGCGCAGTACGCCCTCGGTCGGCGAGCGATCGGCCAGATGACCGCAAAGCGCGACCGCGGCCGAACCCGTCGCCGGGTCTTCGCCCACGCCCAAGTCCGGTGCGAACATGCGCGATCTTAGAACGCCGTATTGATGCGTTGCCGCATACAGATAAAAAGAGCTCGACCAGGCCGGCCGGGAATCGACCAGTTTGTGCACTTGCAGGCGCGCCCGGCCGAGCGCCTCGATCGACCGCAGCGGCACGAGATTGAACGGAACGCCGCAGGACGCCCCGCGCGGAGCATCGGCATCGGTTTCGATATCGGCAGCCGGCAAGCCGAGCCAGTCGGCGAGCAGCTCGGCCGGCGGCGCCTCGCCGAAGCTCGGCGGCACCGCCGCCGTGAGTTCGGCGTAGGTCGGAGCATCGGCCGATTTGCGGATACTCACCGGTACCGGCCCCACTTTCTCGTCGAGCACGATATCGAGCGGCTCGCCCTCGCCGGCCAGGCCGAGATCGGCGAGCAAACAGGCCGTGCCGACCGTGGGATGGCCGGCGAACGGCAGCTCGAGCGTCGGCGTGAAGATGCGCGCCTGCACGAGCGCGCCGGGCCGCGTCGCCGGCAGCACGAACACGGTCTCGGACAGATTGAATTCGGCCGCGATCGCCTGCATGCGCGCATCGGACAGCGACTCGCCGCCGAACACCACGGCCAGCGGGTTCCCGGTCAGCGGCGTATCGGTGAAGACATCGAGCACGTGGTACTGCAAGGCGCTGCTGTTGCTCACATGAATTTCCCGCCGCTGATGCGTCCGTCGGCGTCGAGTTCGGCGAAATAGCGGCTGCGGTCCATGCGGAATTCACGCGTCGCGATCTCGCCGGGCAGCACGAGCTTCACGTCCGGATAGCGCTTGCGGAACTGCTCGGGCGTCGGCTTGCCACTGATGAAGCGATCGAACGCGGGCACGTCCTCGACTTTTCCGAGCACGGCGGTATCCGGCTGCTCGGCCGCATTCGGCGAGTTCTGGCAGGCGACGGCGAGCAATGCGGCGGCCAGCGTGCCGCACAGCAAAAGCGTGCGAAGCATCATCGGAGCGGCTCCTTGTGGCTTGAAGTGGCGTGAATCGGAATCGGTCCGCATGGTAGCAGCCGCCCGTGCGGCTACAATTCGCGCTTTAGCAGCGAAGCACCGCAGTCATGACCGACGAACCGAAGGAAAAGAAATCCACCGCCGAACTGCTCCGCGAGGCTCTCGCCGCCAAGAAGGCCGAGAACCAGCCCGGCAAGCAGAAGCTGCGCCCGCAAATGGGTGGAGGCAAGGTGGAGAAGGATGCGGAACGGCGGGCGGGGAAGTCGCGGAAGGTGCATTGATTGGAAGCAGCGGCTCGCTTCGGCTGACGGCCAAAGCCTAGAAGCCCTCTCTCCCCGCTACGCGGGACTCTCTCCCGCTCGCGGGAGAGAGGACAACAACAGCAGTGCAGCAAAAGCGCAGCGCCCCTTTGCAGTTCCCCTCTCCCGTGTGCGGGAGAGGGTGGCCCGTCAGGGCCGGGAGAGGGGAAGCCAGGGAAAGTGCGCGCCCTCTACCGGCCGAACCCTCTCTCCCCTCGCTGACGCGAGGGACTCTCTCCCGCCAGCGGGAGAGAGGACACGGCAGCAGAGCGGCAGGCGGCGCAAACCCTTTGCAGT